>ENA-OSEO01006113-OSEO01006113.1-sediment-metagenome-genome-assembly--contig:-NODE-6113-length-11029-cov-3.540449_pt1 | contig 11029 bp, 8 predicted proteins | sample MGYA00237883_ERZ534232 | MGnify/ENA metagenome assembly ERZ534232
GACTGCGACGCCCTTATTCTCGTCACCGAATGGGACGAGTTCCGGAATCCGGATTTGCAGTCCGTTAAAAACCTATTAAAACGACCGATTGTGGTCGACGGCCGCAATATTTATGATCCCATCGAAATGAAAAAGCTGGGATTTACTTACCTGAGCATCGGCAGGGCGTAACACAAGGAGAACCATATCCGGAATCGACGGCTATCAGCGACAATCTCACAGAGACGGCTGAGAACACAGAGGGTTAAGAGATTAAATCAATTTTTTTCTTTTGGTAAGATGCACAGATTATTTTTCAATTTTCTATCCAACTCCAGATACATTCGGGTCAACTCAACAATCGCGTCCAATAATTCCTCTCGCGAAAGCTTGGAAACAGGCCTGCCATAGTATCCTATTTCAACCGGAAGGATACTGGGTTCTTTTTGACATTGACACTTCATGGCAACTCCTTAAAGAACAAGAAAAAATTATAAGATGAAAATCCTCATAATTTGCTTTGCATATTCCATACCAAATTTATTATTTTGTTCCAGGCAGATGCAACCAGACCCGCCCGAAAATTCTAATTTGGTCTTAACTGTATTAAATAATTAATAATAATATTTAATATGGTCTGAAAAATTAAGCAGGCCGCAATAATTTTTCCAAAACTTTTCCAACAAAATTAATTCTCCCTGCCCTCATTTTTTGTAGTTTTCTTCCCCATTAAATGCGGTTTACCAATGTCATGCGCCCATGCATACGATCAGATCTTTTGAAAATCGCATGAACCTGACTGAAAGAGGCATTTTTACGACACAATCAGAGGAATCAAGGTGATTTTTACACGGCATTTGAGAATTTTTTTTCACACTTCATGGGTTTTTTCCAATTCATCTTATATCCGAACATTTTTATTGAATACTTAACCTTTTGTTATAATTTGTTATTTAAAAATTCTCATTTTCTGGCTTATATCTTGCATTCATTTTTGTTAAAGATTTAACAAATTTCAAGCCCCATCCACACCACACTTGAGGTGACGACATGCACTCTATAGATCGCTTTCGGGAAATTTTGATGTTTCGTTTGGAGCAAAAGGGGATTGCGAAACCCTTGATTCCAAGTCTTTTAAGGATGTTAGCTAATTTTATGGTGCTTAATCCGGATATGGACTTGCTGGAAGTCAATACACGCCTGAAATATGTCGGATGGGACGAGTTTGAAATAGATTACCATACACTCCAACTGGCTATCGCTTATATCGAATCGCATGATGTTCAATTGGCAAATTACCAACCCATCACTTAGCGGGAGCGGGTTAAGTATGAAAAAAGAACAGAATGAAGATGCCGGCATTAAAATTTTAATCAAGATATATAAAAAGAAGTTTAAAATACCCGAAAATCTGAATTTCTATTCAGGAGAAGATTATAAAAAAGCTGAAAAAAAATTTTTAAAATATTCATTGATTAGTGGTGGCCGAAAAGTCTGATTATTGTGCTAAATAAATTCGAAATCTGAAGCCCGAATTAGAATTTGTTTCGGATTTCGATATTCGGATTTTCTGCCTCTGGCAGAGATCGCTGAGAACACGGAGGGTTAATATTTTGGGACAGAATCCTTGAGAGGAGGATTCTGCCCAAACCACTGCGCTGCGCCGCTCAGTTCGAATGTTGCATAAATTGATCCGGTCATCATCATAAAGATGACCCCGAATGGGCTGATGGTTGATCTGATTCGCCCTCTCAGCAAAGCAGATCAAAAATAATCCCCTCTGTGCGCTCTGTGTGCTCAAGCGACCAGAGGGAGCGGGCGAGAGAACAAGTTACTTTCATTCCCGAAAAACATCGCTTGGACCATCGGCAAAGCTAAAGGGTTGAGAGATTAAATTAATCCACCTTGAAGAATGCCTTGCCTTTGGCGCCGCAGACCGGGCAGGTATCGGGAGCTTCATTCTCGCAGGTATAACCGCAAACCGAGCATACATAATAATCCGCTTGCGGCAGTGAATCCAGGTTTTCCAGCGCTTTCCGGTATAATTGAGCATGGATTTTTTCGACTTCGTTGGCGTAGGTGAAACTGCGAAGAGCCGCCTTGTTTCCCTCCGCTTCAGCCGTTTTGATCATGTCCGGATACATGGATTTAAATTCAAAAGTTTCGCCGGCGACGGCCGCTTTCAGGTTGTCGGCCGTGGTTTTGATTTCGCCCAGAGTTCGCAGATGCGCATGGGCATGCACGGTTTCCGCCTCTGCGGCGGCGCGAAACAGTTTGGCTGCCTGGGGATAGCCGTCTCTTTCAGCCTGCTTGGCAAAGGCAAGATACTTGCGGTTGGCCTGGGATTCCCCGGCAAACGCTTCCTTTAAATTTTTTTCTGTCTGACTCATCGTTTTTCTCCTTTTTTTAGTTTAAATTACCCATAAAATGGGCCTTTAGATATTGACCCTGAATGGGTCTTATTTCTCTCACAGAGCGCGCAGAGGCTCAAAGTCTCTTTTTTCTGATCCTTTTCCTTTGAGAAGGGAATGCTCAGAAAAAGGCCAATCCTGATAAAAATCTAAGAACCGCCCAACCATTCTATATGCCGAGCTATTGACGTTAAGAATTATAACTAACCGCCACGCAGCGGCTGATTGTTTTGCCTGATTTTTCCATCTCAAGAAATCAGGCAAAAATTATTTTTATCTCTCTGCGATCTCTTCGGGCTCAAGCGTAGCGGGCGAGAGATTTATGTATTTATTTCTCAGAGAGTTAACATTCCTCCAAAGTCGATCCCGGTCCAGCCAGTGGCCGGAAGCATTTCTTACCGGCCCCGCAAACCGGACAGCACCAGTCGTCGGGGGTTTCTTCAAATTGGGTCCCCTTGGGAATCTTACCTCTGCGGTCCCCGCGGTCCGGATCGTAAATGCATCCGCAGTTGACAGTCTGACATTGATACATCTCTTCGGGTTTTGCCATAAATTCCTCCATTGAAATTTAGGTTAAGGTTAAGAAACAGGGCTAAAGGCGTAAGGCTAAAGGCGCAAGGCAATAAAACAGGTTAAGGTTGAGGTTAAGGTTGAGGTTGAGGTTAAGAAAATTTTAACCCCAAAAACCCAATGAACCCAACGAACCCATCAACCCTTCAGCCTGTTTTTCACGCAAATTCTTCCACCGCTTCCCGCATCAGCTTTCCAATGGGAATATTCCGGGGACAGCGCGCTTCCGCCGGAGAATAATCAAGCGTCAGCAATTGTTTCCGGGTGGATGACGGAATTTCACGAAACTGACCGGCGGCATAGGCGGGATCGCCATAACTGCGGCTGTACATCAGGTAGCGCATGACATTGCCGACCGGAGCCCGGCCTCCCAACGCCGATTCACAAATCCGCGAGCACCCGGCGCAGTAGGCCGAAGCGGTTTCATTCGCATGCCGCTGCAGGAGTTTTCGATCCACCGCAGTCAGCGCCGTGCGGTTCAGCGCTGCGGCCGTGTTGGCCGCCAGAATCGACAGGTTCGGCATCTGCGAACAGATGCTGGCGATCTGCCGGTTTTCCCAAACCGCCATGAGTTTGGCCTGGGCGTCGCTAAATCCCTTTTGCATAAACCGGCCGGCCAGTTTCAACTCGGCTTCCGAACCCGTTTGAACCGAGCCGCCGCCTTGTGTCTTCATGGCCGTAAGACCGATGCCGGCCTTGACACAGCTATCCACCGCCCGCTTCATCTCGGCGGAATGCATCAGGCGATAATTGTAGGTCATCATAATGCCGTCGATCCATCCCAGTCTGGCCGCGCCCAGCAGGCAATCCTCCATGTTGCTGTGCGTGCTGAAACCGAACAGGCGGATTTTCCCTGCAGCCTTGGCTTTTTCGGCCCAGGCCCGGGTCTGACCGTTGAGTTCATCAATACCGGAAATGCCGTGAACAAAATAAAGGTCCACATAATCGGTGTTCATTCGCTCCAGCGACCGTGCCAGCAGTCGGGACAAACCCGCCGGATCACGGTCATCGGATTTGGTTACCAGAAAAACTTTTTTTCGATCTTCGGGATACCGCGCAAAGTATTTGCCGATCCCTTTCTCGCTTCCGCTCCAGCCATAGCAGTCGGCCGTATCCCAGTAGGTGACCCCCCATTTAACGGCCTGTTTTAATAAGAGTTGACTGGATCCGGTATTAAACATTCCGCCGAGGGAGAGGATGGATACCTCCACGCCGCTTTTGCCAAAAGGACGCTTGGGTACGGTTGACGATTCAGGATTATCGGCCGCCAGGGCGGAAAGTCTTCCCCCCAGAGTCGTCAGAAGCGACCCCGCCCCGGCAGCACCGGCTGTTTTTAAAAATCCCCGACGGGTCCATTTGTTTTCTTCAAAAGACATAACTCGGGTTCCTTGGGTTTATTGGGTTTAAAACCAAATATATTCAAATAAACCTCTCGCCCACTCTCCCGCCCCAGCGGGATCGTTCGAGCCTGCAGAGACCGCAGAGAAATTAAATTTATTTTGAGCAGCGATTGTTTCATCGCAAGAATAATCAATAGTCGCAACGCATTGGCGTTTAATCAGAATATTGCATTCTCCGTATCAATTTAGCTGTTTCTCAAATCATCGAGCCTGATTATAAACTCTGAGCCTCTGTGTGCTCTGCGAGAGAAAAATTAAAATTAATTTTTAAAGATAATTCCGGATTTTCCGATATCAAGTGTTTATATCGACTTCAGCGTCAAAGCGTGTTCTTTTTGCCGGGTTTCATTATCGGCGGTTACCCGGATGGCCCGCGTCCCCCTGATCGGGCACTCATGTTCGCATATCCCGCAACCGATACAGCGCTCCGGATTGACATAAGGCTGCTGCAGACGGACCAGGATTTCAATCCGGCTTTCGAGCGGCGGCAGCTCCTGCCAGGACTGGCTCAGGGCGAGCGTCAGACTGGAATCGGTATTTTCGATAATCAGGCGCGGCGGACTGTCCGGGCGGCCCTGAATATTGCAGTAAAAATCGCCGGTTGCATACCGGCCCGGCGCCAATGGACCGCCGACAAGTTGGATTCGCCGCCTGTCGGCAGATTGAACCGGCAGCGCCTCAAGACCCTCCAGCGGGCTGAAAAATTCCCGGGTGGTGATCGCCTTGGGACTGACCGGGCAGTTCTCCTGACAAACGATGCAGGGCCTGTCCATGGCCCAGGGAAGGCAGCGGCCCCGGTCAATAAAAGCGGTTCCGATTTTAATGGGCCCCTTTTCGGCAAAACGGTTTCGCCCCAGTCGCTCATCCAGGGTTATCGGCCGAATTGCAGCCGTCGGACAGATATTGCCGCAGGCAATACAGTTAAGCTGGCAGCCGCTGGTGCCGACCCGAAAATTAAGCACCGGTGTCCACAGCCCTTCCAGACCGCCTTCGAGAGCGGCCGGGTGAATGATGTTGGTGGGGCAGATCCGCATGCACTGGCCGCACTTGATACACCGGTCCAGAAACGCCTGTTCGTCCAGGGCGCCCGGCGGCCGGACAAGCCCCGCGTTCCAGTTGGGACCGGCTGCCTGGCCGCTGAGTCGAATCATGGGAATGGCGGCAGCGCCGGACAAGGCCGAAACCAGAAAAACCCGCCGGGACACACCCGGCGAGAGAATCTCGCCGGATGCGGACGGAGCCGTGCGGTATCCGATCTCCTGCTTAAAGCAGTCCGCCAGGCAATTGCAGCACAGGACGCACTCGCTGATCCGGATTTGCTTCGACGGCGTGCAGGCGCCTTCACAGTTTGATTCGCACAGATGACAACCGCGGCGACAGGCGTCTTCTTTTTTTCCGATGCGCCACAGTGCAAACCGTCCCAGAATGCCAAAAAGAGCGCCCAGCGGACAGACATAGCGGCAATAAAACCGGGGCTTTTTCAGATTCAGCAGCACCGCAACCAGAAAAATCGCCCCCAGCAGCCATGCCCCCTGATAATAGCGCGGGCTGACTGAAAGCGTAAAAACCGTTCCGTCCAGAAGCGGCAATAATACCAGATTGACCGTTCGATAGAGCAGGGCAATGGGATCCAGCAGACCGGATTGCAGCGAAGACGCCAGCAGACGGTCCTCCCGCAAAATTAAGCTCAGAAGCAGCCAGCTCCCGAAAATGATTGAAATGAGCACAGCCGCCCGTTTGGGACGCATGTTCAATTTCAAAGCTGCCAAGACGGCGACGACCGCCAGGCAAAAGAGAAACCCCAGCCAGAAAATTCGGGGTTCGTCCTGGGGCAGGCTGAACATAAAGCGGGCCAGGTCGGCCATGGCGACCGCCAATATGCATATCAGCAAGCCGTATTTGACGGCCTGCCCGCGATGGTAACGATTTAAATCGATTTTTGCAGCGGTCTTTTTTCTTCGCTTCCCCAGAAACCCGACAAACTGGTGAATGGTTCCAAAAGGGCACAGCCAGCCGCAGAAAAACCGCCCCAGCAGGATCGTCAGAGCCATAGTACCCACCCCCCACAACAATCCGGCATACAGCTTATGCGTGGTCAGAAGCGTGCCCAGCCCGGCCAGAGGGTCCAGATATAGAAACAGGTTGACCGGCCAGCCGCGTAGTTGCCACGGGGCTTCCCCCAGGGTAGACACCCCGCAAAACCACAAAAAAAGGAGCAAAAAGAAGATCTGGCTGATTCGTCTGGCGGTTACGATGCGCATGTTGGGTTTGTTGGGTTTGTTGGGTTCGTTGGGTTCGTTGGGTTTGTTGGGTTCGTTGGGTTTGTTGGGTTACTTGGGTTACTTGAGTTTCTCAGCCTTGACCTGTTATTTGTCGGCTCTTTGAGTTCGATGGAATCGAAGAGATCAAGCAGGCGATGGATATTTTTTTCAACGCGCAGATCCCGCGACGGCCATGAGGAGAAGGGGATCCACGCTTTGAAGTTCTCCACTTGGAACCAGTCTTCGACATCGATGGTGATCAGGAAAGAAAAGGGCATAATGGTTTGTTGGGTTGCTTGGGTTTATTGGGTTCGTTGGGTTCAATAAGGCGTAAGGCTCAGGGCGTAAGGCATAAGGGTTTATTGGGTTTGTTGGGTTCCGTTGGGTTAAAATTTTCTTAACCTTAGCCTTAACCTGGGCTGTCAGGCACTCAACCTCAGCCTCAACCTTAGCCTTACGCCTTTTGCCCTGTTTCTTAACCTTAGCCTTAATTTGTTCCTTAACCCAATGAACCCAATAAACCCAACAAACCCAAAGAACCCTTACGCCTTGCGCCTTTATCCCTTGCCCGTTTTTTCTACGATAAATTCCCCGATTTTTTCAGCGGAGAATCCGAAAATATCCTCCGTTGGGATCAAATCCAGATAGGCATCATTCCAGGGAAGGCTGTTTTCCTGAACGATGTTTTTGATATGCTCGTATTTGCCGCCGAGGGCTTTGATTTTAACCGGCAGCGGGATAGCTTCCTTAAAGCGGATATTGAGCAGCAGGAGGTACTCGATCACACTGCCGCTGCCCTTTCCGGTTGAAATGACGGGAATAACGATGATGCTGCGATCGTCCTTGCGACCCTTGCCGATATAGACATTGCCCTGGCGCACGATGATCCGCTTGGTTCCCTTGAGGCTGTGGTCGGTTTCGACCCGCGACGGCAGGGGCGCCAAAATGCCTGTCTTTTTCACGATTTCAATTCCGGCCTGATCGGTCAGTTCACCCAGCAGGTTCAGACCGCTGATACGGTATAAAATCGCCCCGTTGATTCCGCCGACCACCCCTTGAAGGTTCTTTAACACCAGAATATTAATATTGGTCAGATGAGATACGTTAAAGCCATGCGCCGCCAAAGCGTCGAACAGGATGCCTTCCACCTTTTCGCTGATGCGGCTGGTGCCCACCGTAACGGTCTTGGCCTGATGCTTGATGGCATCCACCGGGCGGGCCATCTTGTTGACGGCAACGCCGGCGCATTCAAACAGCGCGGCGAGCATGTTGGCGGCCGTTCCCTTTTTGCCGAAATCAAGCTCAAAGTCGGATGCCGGCAGCCGGCCGGACAAATATTTCAGCAGCAGCACCAGGTCGCCGGCCGTCTCGATTCCCAGAGCGGTATGGAATCGGCCCATGTCTTTAAGCTTTTTAAATTCGCTGTAAAAATGGGCGATTTTTTCCCTGAAGGTGTTTTCCAAAACCACCTCATAGACATCCAGCCCCTTTTCGGCATATTCATCCAGAGAAGCTTTGACGGTTTCGCGAAACCGGTATAAAAATTCAGAGCCCTCGTTGATGGCCAACGCGGCATAATACCCCCACAGGTGCCCTGCCAGGGTATTGAGAACCGGCGCCAGGTGCGAGCTGACCAGCGGAACGTGAAATACGTCCGCCGCATACGGGTCGAACCGATTTTCATCTTCATCCGCAATCACCACCGGCGTGGCCTTGTGGGCCTGGAAAATGGCGGTATCCTTGACGATGTCGCCGATGACCGTTCCCCTGGAACCGGCTGCGCAGATGATGATCAGCGGTTCGGAGGACAGATCGATATGTTTTTTGTCCTCAATGTAATCGGAAGATATCGTCTTGTAGCAAAGCTCGCTTAACTTGATGCGGATTTCATCGGCGGCGGCCTTGTTGGGACCGCTTCCGACGGCAGCCCAATAGGTTTTGGCGACCGCCAGCCGGCGGGCCGACTGCTCGAGCGCCTCGCGGCCGGCAAGCACCTTTCGCATCGCATCGGGAAGATCGAGAAGCGCCCGGATCTCATCGGATACGAATTTCTCATCGCGGCAGCCTTTCATCCGGGCAACCTGAAGACCCAGGAGCGCGCCGGCCACAATCTGGGAATAAAACGCCTTGGTGGACGCCACCGACATTTCAATATCCCGGCCGCTGCTGGTGTACATGACCCCGTCGACCTTAAAGGTAATATCCGAGTCCCTGCGGTTGACGATCGCAAGGGTGTGGGCGCCCCGCTCCCGAACCATGTCCACCGCCCGGTTTGTATCCGTGGTGGTGCCCGACTGGGTAATGGCAATCACGAGGGCATCGGACATGGCGCCGGGCTTGTCATCTTCCTGGAGCCTGAAGCCGCTTAACTCCGATGACTTCAGCGCGCTGACCGGAAAAAGCGGGTCCCTGAGATAGTAGTGAAAAATATTTGAACACACCAGGGCGGCCACCCCGGCCGTCCCCTGCCCGATGAAAAAAATCCGGCGGATGCGGTCTTGCGCCAGCGCGGTTCTGAGCGAATCCGGAAAACATTTCCGGTCCAGAGAAATCTCATAGGGCCGGTCCGCTGCCCCGCTCAATTTCCAGCGGCCCTGCAGGGTCTGGGCTGCCGACTCGGGCGCTTCTGAAATTTCCTTTAAAAAATAATGGGAAAATCCCTGGCGATCGATATCCCGGGTGGTTATTTGCGTGTGTTTGATGTCGGCCGGGGTCAGCTTAAGCGGGGTCCCGTCATAATACATGGCTTCTATCCCTGCAAGGTCTCCGCCGGATTCCGGGCTCAAGACAAATATCTGCCCCCGGGTCGGGCCCTTTGGCCCTCTAACCTCTTTTTCGCCGTCCAGCTTCAGATAGGCCGGCGTTTCCTCTATGAATCCATACACTTCCGATGCCGGCAGGAAGTGATCCCGGGCCAGCCCCACAAAGATCGCCTGCCCGCTTCCTTTTTGGGCTAAAAATATTTTACCGGGAGAAAGATCGCTGTGCATGGCAATGGCATGGGAGCCGTCAAAATCATTGACCGCCCGGCGGAAGGCTTCCGCCAGAGAGAGCCCGGCCTCGACATAGCGCTCGATCTGCAGCGGAATGATCTTGGTGTCCGTGGTGATATCTTCATGAATGCGCTTGCCGCTTGTCTCAAAAGCGGCTTTCAGCTCCCTGTAGTTGTCGATGTCGCCGTTTAAGCAAACATGGATGCTGCCGCATTGCGGCAAAGAGCCGCCGGCCGCCTGATTGTCGACCGGGTGGCAATTGGCTTCGGTAATTGCGCCCACTGAAGCCCAGCGGGTATGCGACAAGACGGTATGCTGCCGGCAATCGGCGCCGAGCAGTTCCTGCAAAACGGCATCCGTGCGGATGCGGATGCGAAGCGCCCGGATATTGTCGCCCAGGCGCCCGATTTCAGCTGCAACTTTATAGGTCAGGGTGATCGATACCCGCCCGCCGTCTTCTTCCCGCACAGCGGCGCCTTTATCCACCAGTACATTTTGACGGGAGCGGCCGAGGAGCTCATCGAAAAGACCGCGGCTTTCGAGACGGCTGCGCACCCGCGTGAATTCATCCCCGTCCAGCGTCAGGATGAGAGACAATCCGGCCGAATCGCGCCCCCGCACCTCCAATCGATCGATGCTGTTTAAAACGGCATTGATCTCCTTATAGATCCTTAAAGCGGCCGGCGTCAGCGGCTCCCGATTTTGCAAAACCAGATCCCCGATGCGGGCGACATTGCCCAATATCTCCTCGCAAACACACCAGCGGATGTCCATCAGTTTTTCAATGCCGGATGATACGGCTTTGAGTTCCACCGCATCCAGCAGGCCCATCTGCGTTGTCAAAAAGGACTTTTCAGCCGCAATGGCGCCGTCCAGCTCTTCTGAAAACGCCTTTAAATCCTTCTGAATGTCGGGGCGGTTGTATATCTCATAAAAGGGACCTGCTGTTTTAAGCATTCGAACGGCGCTGAGAAGATCGTCAAGCGCCGCTTCCCCGCCCAGGTAACAATCCCCGAGCGAAAGCCCCTTTTGCCGGCAAAGCGAATGCCCGTTTGCCTTAACCCGGTCGACCAGCCGGGCAATCCCTTCCCGGTTAAATCCCGGAGCGGGGGTTTCTTTGCCTTTAAAGGCCACAACGCCGGCAAACCCGCAGCAAAGCCGGGTGGCGCTGCAAGGGAAAAATATGACGGCGCCGCCCGGAACCCGTGATATATGCCGGCCGAAGAAGACGGGGGCAAACAAGCAGGCCTGTAAATTTGCTATAAATAGTTTAATAATCAATATAAAATTCATTTGTGCCACTCAGGATTAAAAGGTTAATTGAGATACAGGGCAAAAGGGTTTGTTGGGTTTGTTGGGTTTGTTGGGTTTGTTGGGTTTGTTGGGTTTGTTGGGTTTGTTGGGTTTGTTGGGTT
>ENA-OSEO01006114-OSEO01006114.1-sediment-metagenome-genome-assembly--contig:-NODE-6114-length-11028-cov-10.214410_pt1 | contig 11028 bp, 6 predicted proteins | sample MGYA00237883_ERZ534232 | MGnify/ENA metagenome assembly ERZ534232
TATTTACCCCCGCCCAGAGACAGGCGTTTGCGGTTGTCTTCAGAGTTCATGCCGGCATCGGCGACAAAGAGGCAGCGGTTCAACTGCCATCCGCTCAGATCTTTTTTGACCGTTTCGATCGTAGTCACATCCGCCGTGTTGCCCGGGAACACCCAGGAGCGGACCGGAAACCCCTCTCGAGTGACCGCCAGAGCCACCACCACTTGAGGGTTCCACGTCCCATTTTTGGATTTCCCGCGCTTGCGCAGGCCGGATACGGGCCGGGACAGATCCTCTTCGCCGCCCTCCGCGCTCACGACGAGCTCGGCATCTTCGAAGCCCTCTGCAACGAGACCTGAAAGCGATGGTGGACCGAGAATTGATCGTCACCGAGGGTGAAACCCACCAACTGCTCTACCGGCTGGCGGAAGGGGATTAATCTTTGCGACAGGTTTGCGACAATGTTTGCGACACTTTTAAGACAGCCTTTGCGACAAGCGCATGGCGCTGTTGTTAGGAAATGTGACTTGACACCGCTCCCGGTCCGCCGGGAACGGCCTGCTCTTTGATAACCCATTGATATTACAGGTTTTCGGTTTACTGCAGGAGAGAGAGAATGGTTATGAAGCGGGTTGCACAAGGGGAGCCAAAATTCAATCCGCTGATTTCAGCGGTTCTTGTTTAACGCAAGACCCAGTGGGGTGATCCCCTCGGGGTCTCGTCGTTTCCGGCGTGCCCACGCCGGCTTACGCCCGCCCGCACATTTACCCCGATTCTCCGTTTCGAAGCCCGCATTCCGGGGGCCGGGTGCAACCCTGGGGGTTGCGCGGGCTCTCCGAAAATGTCCTTTCCGAATTCTCCCGTTCTCCGTTTTTCGACCCGCCTTGTTTAACAGCCCGGTTGCATCCGGGCACCCGCTTCGACATTTCGAACTCCCCTCCGATAGGTATCTGCCGAAAGCCGGACCACTTGGTCCGGCGAAAGCGGATTACCAGACAGCGGAAACGGTCGTGAGAACGGAGACCGTTGTAGGTGCCGGGCGGACTCCGACGACGGCCGATGAAATCTTAATTTTCCCTGAATATTCAGCAATGATCAGACATACTGTTATCACTTAAAAATAAGTGGAAACGTTTTGTCTGGAACCCAACATGAAAGAAAGACCTGAAGAAATCTTCCGCAAACACGGTGGCCAGCTTCGAATGAGTCAGGCAATGGAGCGAGGCATCACCCGCTACATGCTCTATTCGCTCAGGGACAAGGGCGTCATCGAGCAGGTGAGCAGAGGTATCTATCGGCTGGTGGACCTGCCTCCGATCAGCAATCCCGATCTGGTGACGGTCAGCCTTCGCTTCCCAAACGCCGTCATTTGTCTTGTCTCCGCACTGGCCTATCATGACATCACGACCCAGATTCCACATATGGTTTTCGTGGCGGTGCCAAGAGACTCACGGATGCCTTCGCTTGACCATCCTCCCATCCAGGCCCATAGATTTTCGAATGAAGCATATAGGTCCGGCATCGAAGAGCACCCGATTGATGGAGTGCCCGTTAAAGTCTACAGTCCCGAGAAAACCCTGGTCGACTGCTTCAAGTTCCACAACAAAATCGGAATGGACTTGGTCCTGGAAGCACTGAAACTCTACAAGACACGAAAGAAGTTCAACCTCGGCGAACTGCTCGGATACGCCAAGATCTGCCGGGTAGAAAAGGTGATGCGGCCGTACCTGGAGGCAATGATATGACGTCTCCCAAAAACGTGTCCGCGTCCGTCCGGCAACGCCTCCTGAATCGTGCCAAAAATGACCATAGACCATTTAACGAGTTGCTTCAATATTATGCCATGGAGCGATTCCTCTACCGGCTGTCCCAATCGGTTCACGTCGACCGATTCATTCTCAAAGGGGCTCTGATGTTGAGGGTCTGGCGTTCCCCAGAACTTCGTCCGACCATGGACATTGACATGCTGGGAAGAACGAGCAACGAGGAGACCGACATCGTCGCGCAGGTCCATGACATATTGACTGTGGATATCGAAACGGACGGGCTGGCCTTCGATCCTGCTTCCATTCAAGCCGAACGGATTAACGCAGATGCGGATTACGAAAGGATCAGGATTCGGTTCCTTGGCACATTGGGCTCAGCGAGAATCAATATGCAGATTGACATCGGCTTTGGTGACATCGTTTATCCGGAGCCGGAAAGATTGGATCTACCGACCATGCTGAATTCCCCGGCGCCAAGGTTGCTCTGCTACAGTCGCGATCCGATGATCCTTGGTAGCCTAAAAATAGCTATTTATCCAGGTCAGTAGCCATTTGCCGATCTTGCCTTCTAAAGAATGATCTCCCAGCGAGCGCCCCGCCCCCTGCCGACAAGCCGAACCTTGCCTTGTTTTTTCAGCTCAGCGAGGATTTTCTTGATCAGTTGCGTGCTGGCCGATGGAAGTTGGGCTGCCAGGTCTCCCAGTGTGAACTGCTCCACTTGAGCGAGAACGGTCTGTTTTACCAGGTCGCTTTTGGCGGGACGGGCCTCCGTCGACTCCACCTGTCGTTCGAACTCCTTGTAAGCAAGGCGCAACATGCTCAGAAAATGGTTCCACCAAGGCAGAAGTTCGTTCTTGCCTTCATGCCATCCTTGTGAGCATTCGGCCAGGACGCCATAATAATCTTCCTTGCTCTGCTCGACCAGACGTTCCAAGCTGACGTACCGTGCAACCTGGAAACCATGTGACTGAAGCAAGAGTGTTGTCACCAGTCGTGAAACACGTCCATTCCCGTCCCGGAATGGATGGATGCACAGAAGGTCGAACACGAAAGTGGCGACGACTAAAAGCGATGGAAGTTGTTCACCGTCACAAGCTTCTCTATAATTCCGGCAAAGCGTATCCATAATTTTCGGTGTGTCCTCGGCGGAAGTGGGAACAAACCTGATTTTCCTCTCGCCGTTAGGCAGAATCTCGATGATTTCGTTATCCCGTTTTTTCCATTCGCCTGCATCGCCCGAAAAACCACCCTGAGCGAACGCGTGAAGCCGCTGGATGGCCTTCGGTATGATGGACACTTGGCGCTTTCGCGAATAAATCCAGTCCAAAGCCTGTCGGTATCCCGCGAGTTCTTCTTCAGAGCGGTCCCGGGGCTTGGACTTTCCCAAAACCACCGGACGGAGACGGTCGGCCGCTATGGTCACGCCTTCTATCCGATTCGATGATTCCACACTCTGGATAATCGCCTGTTCCCTCAGAACATCGAGAACTTGCGGTTTCTGCCTAATCCATAGGTCTTGCTTGCCGCGGGCTTCCATACATGCGCCGAGAAGCCAACCCGTACCCACTGGGATCGAAATATCAGCCAACTTTTTTTGGTCTAAAGACAACAATGTCGATTACCTCCATCTAATGATAGCTTAATAATGGCCTATTTCGATTCCAGTAGCCAATTCTTTTTTCGAAAGGAGCGGCATCCATTCGAACAAACAGGAAAAAAAGTTACTTGTCGGAATAAAGAGTTATAAATCGGCTTTCGGCAAGAAAAATCATTACAGGTACCCCGCTCAAATTCTTCATATCAGCTCTTGTCCCGCCCACCGACGTTCCTTCCCCGCCTCCAGTAGATAATCCTAGGGGCGGGCTTTCCCCGCCACACGGCGCAAATATCGCGCCCACAAGGGCAAAAACACCAAAAGGAATCCGCTGGAAACACGAGCCGACAGGATACCCCGAAAGCCCCGCATCCGGGGCAAGCGCTCAGACACCGCCGCGGCGGCGAAAGGGCCTTTGCTGGCCGTGAATACCAGCCAGGGGGCAAACCCCTGATCGGCACCCAGAAAACGACACAGGCGCGGCCTGGGGCCCCGCGTACGAGGAACGGCTGACTTTTGACGACCCCTAGCTCCTCCCGGCCATTGAACGGTTGGATGGGTTTCATCCCGGCGTGCCCTACCTTAGCGGCGGGGCTTTAGCCTTCCCAAGTCAAGGACCTCCGTTTCAGCCTGGCTCAGTCTCGCTGACTGCTGTGCCAGCAGCCAATTCGAATACTAATGGTGATAAACCTGCCTATTTAATACCAACACTACTTCTTCTGATGGACGACAAGAAACCGTTTGAAATTATAAATCGTTCGTACGATACTTCAATTTTCAAGTGACCGGATATGAACATCATTTCTTTCAAGTTCCCTTTGGATCTGAAGGGAGGATGATGTTTTATATCCAGGTTGGCAGCTCCCGGCTAGTCCGTGCGCTTCTTAAACGAACGGGGCTCACTCAGGAACAATTCCCGGCCAAGCTCGGCCTCACTTTCCCAGCCATCAACCGCCGGGGAACGCCCAAGTCAAACCTTCCAAGCTGGCAATGGCGCAATTTGAAATCTTTTGGCTGAAGATGATGAAACAGGGAACGCTGGATCCTCCAGGGATGTCCAAATGAAAAAGGCCGAACCGCATTATGTGGGACATCGGGCACGCTTGCGTGATCGCTTTCTCAAGTCAGGCATACAAGGCATGGCCGACTACGAGGTCGTAGAGCTGCTTTTGACCCTGGCGATTCCGCGCAAGGACGTGAAGGAAACGGCCAAGCGACTGATCCGGAAATTCGGCAATCTGAAGGGCATCCTCGATGCGCCGGTGGAGGAATTGCGGAAGGTCGAGAAGATTGGAACAGTCACTCCGGTTGCGCTGAAGATTATCCGAGCAGCGGCCACCACCTACCTGCAGCAGAATGCCGAAGGCCGCGAGATCCTGTCGGATGCTGCAACCATGGGTGACTTCTGGCGTATGAAATTGGGAGGGCTGACCAACGAAGTCTTTCAAGTGGCGTATCTCGATTCCGCCAGCCGGCTGCTGCGCGACGGCGTAGAGACGCTGGAGGAGGGTACCATCGACCGCGCCAATGTGTACCCACGGCGAATGGTTGAGTCGGCCCTACGTTGCGGCGCGGCGGCTCTGGTGCTGGCGCACAATCATCCCAGCGGCAATATACAACCCAGCGAGCAAGACAAACTGCTGACGCGCGCCTTAGTCCTGGCAGCCGAAGCAGTGCAGTTGAAGATCGTCGACCACCTCATCGTGTCGGCGGACGACGTGTTCAGCTTCCGCAAGGCGGGCCTGTTATGACCGTTGCGCCGGAAATTCTGAAGCATTACCCGGATCTGAACGAGGCCCAGCGCAGGGTCATCGCTCACCAAGATGGGCCGCTGATGGTCATCGCCGGTCCCGGTTCCGGTAAAACCTACAGTATTGTCTTGCGTGCTTTGAATCTGTTGTTGCTCGGTAAAGCTGAACCCAGCCAAATGGTGCTGTGCACCTTCACCGAAAAGGCTGCCTTTGAAATGAGGGATCGCATTGGTGCGGCGGCCCGCAAGGTCGCCTTTGAAAACGACCTGTCTGAGCTGCATGTTACGACCCTTCACGGCCTATGCAACCGATTCATCGCAAAACATCGCCATCATTCACCACTGGGAAATAATTACGAAACCCTCGACGAACTGACGCAGTTGCTTTTTATTTTCGAACACTTCGACCAGATCGTCGGAGCGCCGGAAAATGACCTTTTCCTGCATCGCTGGAAAACAAAGTGGACCGCCATCGAGGGCGCGCGCAATTACTTTGACAAAATCACCGAAGAACTGGTGGAGATCAATCAACTGGCCGGCTCGGCCGATCCATTCCTTCGGTCCATCGCAGGAGCCTATCGGGCTTACGAGTCTGCCCTCTACCAGAACAACCGCGTGGATTTCGCCCACCTGCAACGGATCGCCTATGATCTCCTGGCAGACAGAACCATTTGTGTCGACCTGACCAAAGACATCCGGTACGTGCTCGTCGACGAATATCAGGATACCAACACGGTTCAGGAACAGCTTTTGCTGAAGCTCACCGAGCATTCCGGCAACCTTTGCGTAGTCGGCGACGAGGATCAGAGTCTCTATCGGTTCCGGGGTGCCACGGTGCGCAACATCCTCGAATTCCCGACACGGTTTTCTCGGTGCCCGGTGATCAAGCTGACCCTCAACTATCGTTCCCACCGCGACATCGTTGAACGATACGACCGCTGGATGGCTTCTATCGACTGGTCCAACCCTAATGGAACCGCCTTTCGCTACGACAAAACCATCCAACCCGCTCCAGACGGTGTGCATCCGGAGTATCCGGCCGTCATGAGCATCTGGGGCCGGGACCATCGCGATGAAGCCCAACGCTTTGCAGACCTGGCAGCCTTCTTGAAAAAAGAAGGTGTCGTGGAAGATTACAGCCAAATTGCCTTGCTGCTGCACAGCGTAAGGGAAAATCACAGCCGGGCTTACCTTTCCGCGCTGGAAGCGCGCGGCATGCCGGCCTTTTGTCCCAGGGCTCGGACCTATTTTGACAATCCTGAAATCGGTCTGATGACGGCCTGCTTTGCCCTGATTTTCGGGTGGCACGGAGATGGGCGCGGTCAATTGGCCGGCGCTACGGCGGATCTGGCCCGTTATGTGGATCAGAACCTTGTTGAACTTGCCGCCAAATTTGCGCCGCCGCACCTGCTGGCGCACCGACTGCGCCGTTGGGTGGATGAGATCGCCGCGCTTGAATCGGGTCAATCGCTGGACCTTCGGCCGGCCGACTATTTCTATCGGCTTCTTGCCATCGATCCTTTCCCCGGTTTGCTGAAAAACGAGAGCCGCGCCCGCAACCTGGCCATCTTCAGCCAGTTACTCAACGCGTTCCAGAATTACTACCATTACAACATCGTCACATTCGGCAATCGGGAGGTCCTGCGGTTTCATCTGTTCAACAGTTTGTTTCGCCTGCTCTATGACGGCGGCATCAATGAGTACGAAGACCCGGACCGGCCCTTTCCAAAAGGCCATGTTCAGGTCATGACCATCCATCAGGCCAAGGGGCTGGAACTTCCGGTGGTGGTGGTCGGCAGTCTCAGCACGCAACTTTCGACGACCAAGGGCATCGACCGGGATCTTTCGCCATTTTACCGGCGGGTGCCCTTCGAACCGGAAAACCGCATCACCCTGTTCGACCGCATGCGCCTGCATTACGTGGCCTTTTCCCGGCCCCAGAAGCTGTTGGTGCTGACCGCCCATGAACCGCCCAAAGACCATTTTGCGCCCATCTGGCAGGGGCTTCCCCAATGGCCCTATGTGGAAACCGAATTGCTGGCGGCCCAGCGCTTTGCCCTGCGGGAGCGCATGCCGGTGAAGAAATGTTACAGCTTCACCGGTGATTTGAAGATCTACGAAACCTGCCCTCGCCAGTACCAGTTCTTCCGGGAATACGACTTCACGCCCTCCCGTTCGGCGGTGATCTTTTTCGGGCTGCTGGTCCATCAAACCATTGAAGACATCCATCGCACGGCAATGGATGGGCGGCTCGACACCTTGGATCAGCCGCAAATCCAATCCTTTTTCGAGCGCAATTTTAGGTTTCTCTGCCTGAGCGATGTGCGCCCTATCGGCGATGCCGCCAAGGAAGGAGCCTTTACCCAGGTGATGAATTATTTCCGCCAGAACCAGGCCGAAATGCGCCGGGTCATCCAGACCGAGGTGGATGTCTCCCTGGAAAAGGACGGCTATATCCTCGTCGGCAAGGTGGACCTGTTGATGGGGCAGGACAACAAGCTGGAGTTGCTGGATTTCAAGACCAGCGAGCGCAGCACCGACCCTACACTTCTGTCCACCTACGAGGATCAGCTCTGCACTTATGCCCACGTGCTGGAGCGGCGGCACGGCAAACACCCTGAACGCCTCTTGCTCTACTGGACCGCCGAGCCGGACAAATCCGCCGCGCTGATGGAAATCCCCTATCGCCCGGATAAAGTGGAAGCAGCCGGACGGCGGTTTGACCAGGTGGTATCCCGCATTCAGGCGCGGGATTTCACCGTGAACCGAACACCGGAAAGCAAGGTGTGCAAGGAGTGCGACTTGAAGACCTTTTGTGCAGCAGAAGGGGTGCTGCGATGAAAACACCTCAATTTCTATCGAGAGGGATTGACTACCTCGGTGATCTCGGCGCAAAACTGAGGGATTTACAAGGATTCAAGACCCTTGCCAATGAGCTGATCCAAAATGCTGATGATGTCAAAACCGGTGTCACGTCTATGACCTTCAACGTCTCTGATGATGCGCTCATTGTAGACAATGACGGCGTTTTCAGCGATTGCGGACAGATCGAACGGGATGAATGCCCATGGAAAGAAGATTCCACGAAAGGCCACCGCTGCGATTTCCACAGGTTTCGATATGTTGCTTCAGGAGACAAACGGGGGGAGGAAGGGACCACCGGTGCCTTCGGCATCGGGTTTATCGCAGCTTACCAAATCACCGACCAGCCAGAACTGATATCAGCCGGACGCCATTGGATACTGCATGAGGATCGCCCCGAAAACGAACGCATTCAGGTATGCTCCGGTTGCGCAAAATGCACTGGTTTTCAGTTGCCAAAAACCCGATTCATTCTTCCTTGGGCAAAAGACCCGCGGAGCATTCTTCGCAATAAACTGAATGCTCAGGCACTTGCCACCCAGGCCATCGACGCACTATTTGATGAACTGGGCCGCTCCCTGCTGCCGTCGATGCTTTTCTTAAAGCGGCTGCGGACGATAGAACTTCAGCAAAACGGGAAAGAGCATCGGATTTTTCAGCGCCTCGACGAGGGCAAGAGTTTGATTTTGACAGACGGTCAGCCGGCCCATCATCGTGTTTGGCATATTCTCGAAGGAGACTTTTCACACGAAGCCGAAAGTCTGCGCGCCAGGCATCAGGGACGAATCGAGCCGAAGCGTTCCCCCCGGGTGATTATTGCCATACCGAAGGAAAATGAATGCCGCTGGCTGTTTTGTGTCTGTCTGCCCACTGAGCAGGAGAGCGGATTTCCTTTTCATATCAATGCCGACTTTTTCCCTTCAAACGATCGTAAGCGTCTGAATTTGTCTGCAGGCTTTGAGTCTGAATGGAATCGCGCTGCCATTCGGGCCGCTGCAAAAACACTTGCGCATCATCTGGAGCGATTGCCCTCCTTGTTGGGGTATCAATCGTTTTGGACCTTGATTGAAAGCATTAAAACAATCTCCGCCGAGGCCGCAAAACCGGGCAGGGAGCCTGCGCTGGCCGCTTTTTGGGAAGATTTGTCTCCCCGTCTTCAAACTGCACCGGTCATTTTCACCACACTGGGCGAATGGGCGATGCCCAGCCAGTGCTGTCTTCTGCTGCAGAAGGAAGAGGCGGCCGCTATTCCATTGCTGGAAAGGCTTGGAATGAAGATCGTCAGCGAGGCGTTGCGCCCCTATCAGGTCTTGATGCGCAGCGAAGCCATAGGCGTTTCCGTGCTGGGGATTCCCGCCTTGTGCCAAGTACTCACAGAGAAGGGATTTGACGTTCCCTTGAAGACACTAGAGTGGCAGAACCAATTTTCGGATTCTAATGAACTCAAATCCCTTTGGGCTGAGATCTCCTTGCTTCGTAACCGGGATAAGCGGACGCCCAATGTCCGCGCCGGGCATGATGATCTTCTAAAAAAGCTGTACATCGCGCCTGTTCAAGGTAACAAGCTTGTTCCCTGCCAGGATGCTTACCACGCCGACCCATCCACGGTGGCCCTGTTTTCTGAAATCGACCCTGAAATTCCATTTCTATCAGAAGATCCTGATTTTGAACCGCTTAGAGATCTATGCCCGACCTTTGACGCTGCTGCCGCCATCGGTGCATTGGGCTCACTCGAATCCAACGGAATCGCGCTTGCCTGGAATGAGGGGCGGTTAGACCTCAAGAGGTTGTTTGAATGGTTTGAAAATCATCGCCAGGAGATCCTGGAGCATCATCAGGTAAAACAATCGTTGGGCGATCTTTCCATCTTCCCCTGTTCGGGCCGGCTCCAAAAAATATCGGCTCTCGCTTTGCCGGGGGATTTTAACGATCCTCTGGGGCTGGCTGAAATTGTTGATCTGAACGCCCTTGGTGGCCGGCGCGAATTCTTTCGCGATCTTGGCATGCCGGCCCTGGATTTCAAGACCTACGCCGTACGCCTGCCGGATGCTCTGTCAAATTTGGCTATTCCTTCGGACAAGCGCAGGAAGGCGGTTTTCCTGCTGGCCGAGCGGATTGGTGAGATCAAAGATAATCCATCGATACGCGACAGCCTGGCCGGGGTACCTCTTGTGGAATGCACTGACGGGACGTTCCAGAAGGCAACGGCATGCTATTTCCCCAAAGAATCAGTAAAGCTCTGCCTGGGGGAATCCGCTCTGACGGCCGTCATCCCCTCCTCCCAGGCCGCCGCCTGTCAAGGTTTTTATCAATGGCTGGGGGTGGCGAGCCAGCCGCGGATTCCCGATCTGCTCAAACGCATACAAAGAATTGCCGAAAATCCCTATGCTACCGATCGCCTCCAGGTCATCACCACCATCATCTCCCATCTGGGTCAATGGTTCCGGGATGAAGACCCGCCTTCGGAGCTGGAGGTATTGCAAAATCTATCTTGGCTGCCCGCCAGAGGCAGAAAAGAGCAGTGGTATGAACCGAATGAATTGTTCGCCGTTTTTCAGGATTATCTTTTCGAAGCCCAGGCCCTGTTTCTCGATATACCGCGCAACATTCAAAATACGGCAAGCGCCATTCTTCAATACTTGGGTGTCCGGACAACACCCGAAACCGGCCTGGTGGTGAAACATCTCCTGCACAGCGGTCAGAAGAGCCTTCCAGTCCACCAGGAGGTGTACCGATTTCTTAATGACAAAGCAGACGATCCGGTGCTTCTTCAGCTACAAGGCAAAAAGTGCCTGTACCTGAAAGAACAGGAATGCTACCTGCCGCCGGATCAGGTTTTTTGGGGGGAGCCCCCCTTTGGCCGTTACCGGCACCGGCTTGATGAAAACCCAGTGCTGACGCACGAATTAAAAGTTAGCAGCTTTGGTGGTTCTTGGGGCAGGTTTTTCGAGCCCGCCGGAGCGTCGGGAGGCGTTTTAGCCTGTCAACTTACTCCCTCACCTCGCCGGGGCATGCCTTGTGGGCTGCAACCTGCCGAACTCGGACACGCCTCTCCACCTCCGGCCTAATGGCCGGAC
>ENA-OSEO01006115-OSEO01006115.1-sediment-metagenome-genome-assembly--contig:-NODE-6115-length-11028-cov-8.780842_pt1 | contig 11028 bp, 9 predicted proteins | sample MGYA00237883_ERZ534232 | MGnify/ENA metagenome assembly ERZ534232
CTGCTGAACCTTCTTGTTGAACCGCTTGAGCATGCTCTCAAAGCTTTCACCGGATTGAGCGGTAATGTTGGCCAAGTGCCATCCCCCCTTTACGTCAAAAAGCCCGGTTTTGCCATAAACCGGCAGCTTTGCCAGTTCTATAAACCGGACAGCCCTCATTCTATTGTAGATAAGGTATAAATGTCAATTATTTAATCGGAAGGCTCAATGAGGATCAAGGCTTTCAGGTGCTTACCTTTCTAGGGGGAATACGTTTATATCACGGAGGCAGGCTGAATGAAAAGAGCGCAGGCGGGTTATTTGACACTGTTTACCTTCTGGAATTATTCTATTAAGATAATAATAACAAGAGAGGCTCTACGGGAGGCAGAAAGTTGAAAAGCAATAAACTGATCAAGATCGTATCGAGCTTATTTGCTCTGGTAGTATTAATGGCCGCAGTCCCGGCAACGTCGGTAGCCGCCGGGAGCATCACCCTGAGCCCGACTTCGGGTACCGTGGGCACCGTTGTTACCGTTTCGGGCAGCGGATTTCTTGCCAGTACACAATACAGGGTTTATTTTTCCAACCAGGAAGCCAACCTGGGCCAGGATATCGATAACGCCCTGACGACATACCACTATTTAGGCATCGTCAGTACCGCACCCAGCAGTGGCGACATAATCCCCAAAAACTACACGATTCCCAGCGCAATGACGAGTGGTACGGAAGATGAAAATGTAAACAGGGACGGGATATATTATTTTTACGTTACCGAAGAAGCCGAAAGCAGTATCGACATAGTGGGCAAGACCACCTTCAGGGTGTCCGGTTTTTCCTCAGCCCAGCTCAGTGACGATCAAGGCTTCGTCGACGATGAAGTAACCGTTACCGGCGAGGGTTACAAGCCGGGAGAACAGATACAGCTTTTCTGGGATGGCGCCGATATTACCGACAGTATTATAGAAGGCGATGAGGAAGTCGATTCTACCGGCGACTTCGAATTCGTATTTCTTGTGCCCGAAGACGAATACGGCCCCCATGAACTTGTGGTACAGGGCGATGAATCGTTTTCCCAGGCAGAATTCGAGTTCTCCATTATGCCCAGCATCACCATTGACCCGGTAGAAGGTGGCGCCGGTGTTACCGTTCTTGTTTCCGGCAAGGGCTTTGACGGCCGGAATTATGTAGACATTTACCTGGGCAATACCCTGATTGAAAAGACCGCCAGCCGTACCAGCACCCTGGGCAGTTTTGCAGAACAGGTGACTATACCCACCGATACCCAGCCCGGCACCTATGTAATCGAGGCTGTAGATGAAGACGATGACGATATATTCGCCGCCAAGAACTTCGCCGTTATCCTGCTTCTGGATCCTGTTATTACCCTCGAACCTTCTTCAGGCAAGGTGGGCGATACCGTCAGCGTAAGCGGTGTCGAGTTCAATCCCGCAAAATCCATCAGCCTTTCCATCGACGGGACGGCTGTAACCCCGGTAAGCCCCATAACCTCCACGGCAGAAGGCACTTTTTCCGGCAGCTTCGTAATCCCTGAACTAGCCGCCGGCACTCATACTCTTGAGGCCACCGCCAGCGGCGGAGTCGAAACCACCGCCACCTTTACGGTCTCTTCTGAAATCACCATGACCCCCGCAACAGGTAAAGCGGGTACCGAAGTCACCGTTACCGGCACCGGTTTTGGAGCCGCCAGAACGGTTACCGTTTACTTCAAGGGCGAGCCCGTAGCTACGACACCTTCACCGGCAACTACCAGTTCCAAGGGCAGTTTCAGCTGTACCTTCAAGGTCCCGGCTGTTGCCGACGGCTCCCACGCAGTCGAGGTGAGAGTGGGCGATGCCACGGTAGTTAAAAACTTTACTACCTCCATAGAGTTTTCAATAGCTCCCACCAGTGGCAAAGCAGGCACCAAGGCGGTTATTACCGCTTCCGGCTTTGCCCCCAGTTCCTCGGCGGTCATCACCTTCGGCAATGCCCAGCTAACCACAACCACCACCACCAGCCAGGGCAGCCTGAGCGTGGAATTCACCGTTCCGGCAGTAGCCGAAGGCACCTACCCGGTCAAGGTGGAAGTGGCCGGCATCAGCGTGTCCAAAAACTTTACCACCTCGGCCGACGTTTCCTTCAGTCCGTCAAGCGGCCCGGTGGGCACCCAGGTAGCTATAACCGGCACCGGCTTCGGCGCCAGCAAACCGCTTAGCCTTACCTGGGACGGCCAGACCGTAGAAGGCTCGACCGGCCTGACCACCACCGCCGAAGGCGCCTTCAACGTAGCGTTTGCCGTTCCACCGGTCCAGGGCGGCAACTACACCATCAGCATAAGCGACGGCACCGTTACCAAGACGCATACCTTCGCCGTTTCGGCCTCTACTCCGCCCATACCCCAGCCGCTTTCACCGGCCCTCAAATCGAGGCTCACCGGCAGCCCGACCTTCGACTGGAACCCGGTCAGCTACGACATTATGGCGGTAACCTACGAGCTCCAGATTGCCCGCGATGCCAGCTTCACCACCCTGGTGCTGGAAAAGACGGGCCTGACTGCTACCGAATACACCCTGGCCGCTACCGAGAAGCTGGAGAAAGCCGGGCAGGACAACCCCTACTTCTGGCGGGTACGTGCCGTGGATGCAGCTGGCAACGCCAGCGGCTGGACCGGTGCTGCCGATTTCTACTACGGCTCAACCTGGCCCGCCTGGCTCACTTGGGTGCTTATCGGCCTGGGTGTAGTGGTGCTGGGGGTAATTACTTTCGTGCTCGGCAAACGTATAGCCTATTATTCATACTAGGCTTTAACCTGAACTTTAATCGAAGCTCCCTCTCCGTTGCGGAGAGGGAGCTTCTGTATATCGATCAAAACTCATCGGAATGACACTGCTGACCAGATTGGGAGGCAGTAGCGAGACTCAGGTAAGTAAATAAAGAAACATGAGTTTGCCACGCCTGCTTCGCAGGCTCGCAAAGACGGTTTGGGTGGTCATCGCGAAATTTGCGCCAGCAAATCGTGGCGGTCTCATAAAACAATACTCATTAGTGTTCCCCTCGTGCAACTTGAACCCTCTTGACACTTCAAGGCTGAAAGTCCTAATCTAAATCAGATACCCGCAAACAGAGTTACAAACGAAGGGGAAGGAAATGAAAAACAGTACCCTTTTCAAACCGGCGCTGGCAGTATTTACCCTGGTGCTTATCGCACTCTTGCTGCCGGCAGTAATGGTTTCGGCGGCTCCCCAGGTCGCGCTCGAACCGGACACCGGAACGCTCGGCATGGAGGTTGGGGTTCTGGGTATAAACCTGCCGGTGTCTTCTTCCGTGGATATCTATTTTTCCAGCCAGGATACCAACATTGCTACGGCCAAAAACATCGGCACCAGCATAACCCGCTATAAAAAAGTACTTACTGTAAATACGTCCAGCCTCGGGTTTTTCGAGGGCCGGTTTGAAGTGCCGGTTTCACTGGATATCCACAGTGGTGGAACGGAGTTGGTGTTTCACGATGGCCCCTATCAAGTGTACATCACCGAAGGAGAAAGCGCCCTGATACTGGCAAAAGCCACTTTTACCATGACCGGCTTTGCTTCTGCTGAAATTGGCGCTTCTTCAGGATACGTCGATGATAAAGTCAGCATTACGGGCGAAGGTTATATGCCCGGGGAAGATATCACTGTAATATTCCGCGGCATTGACATTACCCAGGATTACATTGCCGGTTCGACGCGGGTAGACAGCAGCGGGGAGTTTTCACTGCTTATGACTGTACCCGCCAGCCCCTACGGCCTGCATACGATATCGGTCCAGAGTTCGCTTACTCAAATTACAACCGATTTCCAGTACCAGGTGCTCCCTGTGATCAAACTGGATAAAACCTCCGCCATGGCGGGCCAGCAGGTTTACATCACCGGCACCGGCTTCGACAGTTCCAAAGGGGTGGTATTTACTCTCGGAACTCAACAGGTCAACGTGGCATGGGTCACCGGAGAAAACGGACGGACGACTGATAACGGCAGTTTTGTAGTCACCGCCATCGTTCCTGACATCGAAGAAGGGGTTTACAATATTACAGCCACCGACGTTACCAACAGCCAGATAGCCGCGCAGCATGAATTTAGCGTGCTGCCGCCGCCGCTGAACCCGGTAATTGCCCTGGCGCCGGTTTCCGGCCAGGTAGGCCAAACCGTCGAAATAAGCGGCGTAGAGTTCAATAAGTCAAAGGAAATAACACTTACCGTTGACGGGGCGGCGTTACTGCCAAAAGCTGCTATAACCACCACGTCCGGCGGTACTTTCTCCGGGAGCTTCATAATTCCGCCGCTGTCCGGCGGCAGCCATACCATTAAAGCTGCCGATGGCGAGGTCGAAGCTTCAGCCAGCTTCAACGTTTTACCGCAAATAGATGTTGCACCCCTCAGCGGGAAAGCCGGCACAGTGGTTGAGGTAACCGGCAGTGGCCTTCAGGCCGGCAAGCCGGTTACGGTTTATTTTAACAGTGTTTTCCTGACTACCAACCCGGCTGCGGTGAAAGTCGGGGCGGATGGCAGTCTTGATTTAGCGTTTACCATTCCAGCGGTTGCCCCGGGCACCCACCGGCTTGAAGTAAGGGTTGATAACGTTATTCTGATCGAAGAATTTACCACCTCGGCCGAGGTGGAATTGAGCTCCCAGAGCAGTGCAGTCGGTAAACAGCTGATAGTTCAGGGCAGCGGTTTTGCGCCCTCGAGCCCGATGCTCATCACAATTGCCGGAATGCAGATGCCGGTGGTGAATACGGATGCGGCCGGTTCATGCAATGTGGCGCTTGTTATTCCTCATGTCCAGGAAGGCACTTTCGAACTTAAAATCGAAGTGGCAGGAACGGTTCTTACCCGAAACATTACCATTATCGCTCAGGCTGCACTGACACCAGCCAGCGCTCCGGTGGGTGATTATATCAACATCACCGGTTCCGGCTTCTGGCCGGACAAGGCACTGGTGCTGGAATGGGACGATGAGCCGGTTGAAGGAGCAGGTGCGATAACAACCAATGCCGACGGGGCGTTCAACGTGTTTATCGAGGTGCCGGTGGATGTATCCGGGCAGCATAGCATCAGCATCAGCGACGGTGTTATTAAAAAGATTATGCCGTTTACGGTAGAAGAAACGGTGCCGGCGGCACCGGTACCGGTTTCGCCTGAACCCCAGGCCCGTCTCAAGGGTGCGGTCAGCTTCCGGTGGCAGCCGGTTGACTCCGAGTACATGGATGTAACCTATGAATTTCAGATAATCCCGGGAAAGGGTACGGCTGAGCCGGCGCTTGGTAAATCCGGGCTTTCCGGTACGGAATTCGCTCTCCAGACATCAGACAGGCTGGCAACATCGGGGGAAGGCGAATCCTACTTCTGGCGGGTTAGAGCGGTAGATGAAGCCGGCAATACCAGCCCCTGGTCGGCAGAAAGCGAGTTTTATTACGGTTTCTACTGGCCGGCGTGGGCGACCTGGCTGCTGGTCGGGCTGGCGGTCGTGATAATCGGCGTTTTGGTTTACGTTTTCCGCTGGCGCATCGCTGAACTGTTTTATTAGTTTCCCTTTGCCAGGCGTGGATGGTAACCCAGGGAAGACCTGACGGCAAGCGCCAGGCTCATCAGGAAATCGTCGTGGCCGTCTGCCCTGTCTACATAGAAATTGAGGCTGCGCCCGGTGGTGTAGCAGGCTCTGGCTTTTTCGGCTTCATTCCAGAAACGGATAGATTCGTTCGAGCCGTCTCCTCGATACATTTTCACCCGTCCGGCGTTTACAGCGGCGATAAGCTCGAAAGCCAGTTCGGACTTGCTTTTGGCAGAAAAGACGAAGGGTTCGACCCTGGAACCCAGCGCTTTTTTAAGATAGGAGGCTACCGGCTGACCCATGCCGGTGGCATCGACAGTAATTCGGCGGCATTTCCAGGTGCCGGAAAGCAGGCTTACCAGTTTGTTATGCAGGCTGGGGTGCTTTTCCCCGGTCCAGCAGTAATGCTCCACTACTTTCAAAACCGGTTCATGATTTCCGGGGGACGAACTGATTTCGGCGATGGTAACCACCGTGGAATCCAACCGGGGTTTGACATCCAGTAAAGCGTCGTAGGCCTCCTCGGCCTCCCCGGCGATGTCGATGCCCGCAATATAGCTTTTACCGGGCTCGGGGCTGGAAAGCCGCTGGTGGCTTCCGTTCAACAGCGCCAGCATGTCCCGGCTAAAGAAACCACCTCCTGAGGAAAGCGTTTTCAGGAGATACTGGGTCTGGAAGAGGGGGTGGTTTTCACCCAGCCGGATCCGTTCGTTTTCAACGTAGCCGGCATAATCCGGATTGTAACGGGCAACCATCTGCCAGTCGTATTGAAAATGACGGCGGATGCCGTCTCTGGTTTCAAGTTCGAGGTTGGCCAGTTTTACTTCTTCCAGGAGAGTGCTCGTATCCCAGGCGGTGCCGTATAACACGGTTGTTACGTTGGTGGATGCGCCCATAGGCTTGAAGTCCCGGCTGAATTTCCCCTTGTCTATATCCTGGGCCTCGTCAATTTCAAGCAGGAGGTGAGCCGTGTTGCCTACTGTGCTGGCGGACCTGTCGGCGGACAGAAAAACCGCCCGGCAATTACCCAGGCTGATGATGTAACCCATGCTGGAACGCCACATGTTCGAAAATCCGGCGTCATTCAACCTGTCCTTGAGTCTCTGCATAGAGATGACCATCAAGAGCGCTAGAACAAGTCGACGTTGAAGGGGTTATTCTCCAACTGGCCGAGTTCCTGCATTCCACTGCTGTTGTGGCTAATAATAAGAAGGGGTGAGGATTTTTTTTACTAATTCCGGAGGTGTTATTCCAGGGGAATACAAGGAGCTACTGAGATGGAACAGACAAAGGTTTTAGGGTACCCATATATAAAGCTAGTCCAAGGAGGGGTCACCCCCTATGGAGTCGCTCTCTATTAATATGCTGGCAGGTACCTTGCACATAGGCGCTGAAGCCTGGTTTATATGTATAGATTGACACACACATAGACACGTGGGAGATAAGGAGGCAGAAACGGTGAAATTCTTAAACGCAGGATATGGGGATAACCTTGAAGAGGCCACCCTTTTAGCCATTCATTGCTCCGGACAAAATCAGCTTTTACCGGAAGCAACAACCGTGTTTACTTCATTTATCGATAGCGACACTTTGACAGCTAAGGCCGAAAAAAGCATCGGTATTGCTGTTAGAAACCGGTACGGGTCTCAAGCCAGATGCCGGCATGAGGATTGGTTTATTCCACTTCCGCAGCCAGGGCATGACACCCAGCCGATTCCACAGCTGACCTTTTCTGTCCAGCCGTACCTGGTGGCCAGGCTAAGTGTTTATAGTGGGAATAAGACATATCAAACGATGCTTGCAGGGCCAGTCGGCAGTCACGAGAAAGTCATCCTGCCAATACCTTTTCTCCAGTCCCTGCTCGATGACAGATTGGATCAATTAGAGATTGCTGCCAAAAATGTCAGGCTCACCAGCTGGAACATAGCGGGGATTAAAGAGCCGGTAAGGCTGCCGAATGACTTTGTCAGTCAGCTTGCGGCTACGCTCAAGTATAAATCGGTATCGTCATGGCTTTTAGATTTTGGTCATTCGGGTGAAAGCGTGTTTTGCCAGGTGGCCGGCAGTTTGCTCGGCCTGCAGTCCCACGGTGTCTGCCAGTCCATACCTCTGGGTGAACAACTGCTTAGGCGCGATGTGGTTATTGCCGCACTGACCCGGATGTACGGCTCTGCCAGGGCAGCCGAGATGTTTAAAAGCTCAGCGCCATACCTGGCTTCGACCATGACCAATGACGAAGCAGTGAGATTAATTCTGAAAAAATAAGGGAGGAATTATTAAAAATGGATTCAATGATTACACCGGAGCAGATAAATCAGATTGTAAGGGCGGCCCGGGTGCTTGCGCCGGGCTTCAGCCAGGAAAATCTCGAGCACTTGATAGAATGCCAGAAGCATCTTGAGGAATCGGGGTTTTGTGAAGCGGTATGGGCAGTTGCCCGTCTCCAAGAGGAGAGAAATACTGGCATAACCGAAGTCCTCGATGACTGTGAGCGGCTGCTCAAGGAGCACGCTGAACTTACTGGTAAGCTGGACGAACTCAAGCGGTTAAGCCAGACGCAGCAGGAAATGATCCAGGATACGGAACAAAGGCACCAGCAGGTGATACAGGCTACCGAGCAGGCCGGAAAGGAACTATCCCGGATAAAGGCCGAAAAAGAAAGAGAGGAGCGGAAGCTGGCTGCCTGCTGCAAGAAGGCACAGAAAGAGAAGCGGCGCATCGACCGGGAACTGGAGGCCTGCCGCAGGCAGGCAGGGGTCAGCCGGGAAGAGACACAAACCGCCGGTGAGTTAAAGAAATCAGTTGAGGAGAGCGGCTTTAACCTGGAACAAATGCTCTCAATGTGCCGGGAATTTGCCGGCTTTCCGGATGCCAAAGACAGACTTAAAGAAGCCCTTAAAAAGGACAAGGAGATTACCGCATACATCAAAGATTACAGACAGTGGGCCTTAAACACAAAGGATGCACTAGAGAAAGAACACTCCACCATCAAGTCGAATATAAACTAGGAGAAGGGTTATATGGACCAGCTGAATAACACCAGATCGGAACTGGAAAACGAGGTTGCCAGGCTGCAGTCTGACCTTGCGGGCGAACATGAGCTGAGGCGATTTTACTCCCGTTACCAGCCTTTTAGCGGCCTGCTGGATTACCTGGCCAGCTGGGACGAACTGCACTTTTTCCGCTGCAATGCCCCGCTGACGGCAGCCGTTGGTACATTGAGCCAGAAGGCAGTCGCCCGTTTCTGGACTAATAAGCCCGTAGCCTGCTGTCCCAACTGCAGATCAAACATGGTGGCATTAGACGAAGTGCCCTATCAGATTCTTAACGGCTCTGCTGGTGGGAGCGTAAAGCTGATAATGGAGAGATAACTATGGTAAAGAAAAAACCTACAAACAGGAAGCCGACCGGGTTAGGGCTTGAGTGCCGGTGCGGTGCTGTGGCATCGGTTGTTGAACTGGAGAGGGGTTACATGGTGCATTGCGTTGCCTGCGGGTCGCTGACATTCTTTCACAACCCCCAATTGCTAGAGAGGATTCGCTTGGGAGGACAGATCTGCCCGCACCAACCAGAACAAAAGCCCTGCCCTGGTGGTTATACAACCTGGTGCCCGGCATGCCGGATACGTACATTCTACCGTGAGGGTTAAAGACAAATAAGGCAGAGCATGACTGGTACCGGCTGCAGTTAACACTATATCCGGATTTAAACAAGCAATGCTTTGCTCAGAAGAATATGGAACGCAGGCAACAGTGCTGAATTAAGAGTTAGTTAACAGAACGATGGATTGTGCAACTTGAGACTATCTGTTATCAGCATAGTTTCTACATAAAAACCAACTCATGTTATAAAGCTATTTTGTGAGATTAATCCGAGCGAACATAGCTTTATCACTAATTTGATATCTCGCTATGGTTTCAGCCCAATACTCTATTCGCCCTGGATGCAGGAGAGATTTTCCAATAGCAATTGTAACCACACGCCCTGTTTTTATATCTGGAATAACATTCCAGATACCAGCCTTTGAATTGAAAACAATGAAACTCCTTAAAGGTGCATACTTGTGAGACCAAAATATTGTTAATTCGGCATCTTTAATTCGGAATCGTCGGCTGCCATCGTTTAACCACTTAATATTTGGTCGAAAGAATTTGTGAAAACTAACCATTAGCTGGACAGGGGCTAATATTGTATCTGGATCTAAGTTATCCTTTAACAATGATTCTATCCTGTCGTTTAAAATCCTAAAATCGGGATTGTTCCAAGATATTGGTTCGCCTCCCCCCCTAATTTGGGTTCCAATAGTTTTATGCAGGTACTTCCTCTCGCCATTTGCTATTGCCCGACCAATATCAGAAAAATATGGTTTCCAATAATAATTGGAGGCGTTGAATTTCTCGGTTTCAACACTTGACCGAAGTCCAATACTTCTAAAGCCCTTAGTGTTGCTATCCTCATTAACGACCCGTGCTATTTGATCATGTATCGTAGCCGCCTTGTAAGATTGCCAAACTGCTTCTTTACATTCATTTACTCTAAGAAGATCGAGGTCATCAACATTGCTATCCAATGCTTTAATGTACTCAATTCTATCCCGAATTTCACCGATATTTTTGTATTTCATCGCATTTCGTTTTTGCATTACAACAAGATGCTCATTCTATTGTTGCTTCAATCTCTTCGTTAAGTCTCTGAATCCTATGTAATATTTTTGGTAGGTCCTTAGAAATAACTTCTATTTTCCTGTTGAACTCTTCAGTATTCACTCTTATATAGTTAAAAGCCATGAGTTCATCTGGCACTTGAGCGTTTTCTAACGTAATCACGACGATTCTGATTTTCCGATTACTAAGAGCGTATGCTGCTTCTAATTGTTGCCCCCACGAATTTAGACTTGAATTGGTGCAGAGGTATAACATAGCATCGCATTGCCTTCGAATCTTAAATGCTATTTCTCGAAAAAGAATCGCACCTAGAGTACAGTGTTGATCATATAACCATGGTTTGTGACCATATTTATTTAAAATGCTTTCTGCCTGTTGCGCAATAGATAATCCATCCTTACCCGGATAACTAATAAATACTCTAATCTTTTGCTTGATATTAGCAGGCACGAATTAATTATATCATCACAAGTCGTTAATTGTGACTTAAAATAGGATAAAAGTTTTGTATTTTTAGTGTATGATCTGACGAATTGTGCAGCTATCTTTTTTCAGAAAAGAGTTCTTTTGTGAAGGGTTTAATTACCAGCGTTCTTATTCGTAGGGTTTGAGGGTGGGTTTTTTGAAAGCATTTTATAGGTGTAGCTTCTCAAGTTAAATGACCACTTTCCAAGCATTTTTCTCAAGTTAATTTACCACTTGAATTCTCACGTTTATTTACCACCCCGTGTGCGCCAATACCACTAGATAATGCATCATAGGTTCAAGCTAATCTTTCAAGGAGGTTTGG
>ENA-OSEO01006116-OSEO01006116.1-sediment-metagenome-genome-assembly--contig:-NODE-6116-length-11028-cov-3.373117_pt1 | contig 11028 bp, 11 predicted proteins | sample MGYA00237883_ERZ534232 | MGnify/ENA metagenome assembly ERZ534232
CTCGCGCTGGATGGAGGACGAGCGCGACGTCACCGTCGACGTCCTCGGCGGACCGGCGTTCGAGCCCGGCGCGGCCGCGCCGCCGGCGGTCGCCGGCGGCGCGGCCGCGCCGCGCGCCGTGATCGTCGCCCTCTCGCTCGTCACCGCCGCCGGCTGGGGCCTCGGCCCCATCCTCATCGCCCTCGCCGGCGACGCCTACGGCCGGGTCACGGGGACGATGATGATCGAGAGCCAGGTCCTCGGCATGGCGATCATCGGCCTGCTGATCCTCGTCCGTCGCGTGTCGTGGACGCCCCGCCCGCTGTCGGCCGCCGAGCGCCGCACCGTCGTCCGCCTGGTCGTCGTGACCGGGGTGCTCGAGACCTTCGTGACCGTGCTCTTCTACCTCTGCGTCGACCAGATCGGGCCGGTGCTGACCATGCTGGTGATGGCGACGACCCCGGCCTTCGCCATGGTGTTCGGCTACCTCGCGCTGGGCGAGCGCGTACGGCCGCGACTCGTGGCGGCCGCCCTCGTCACCCTCGCCGGCGTCGTGCTCGCGGTCCTCGACGGCTCGCTCTAGTTCGTCACGTCACCGGATGCTCACGGCGACCGCGGCAGCCGCCGCCGAACCGCATCGTCAGTCGATCGCCTCCGCAGCAGCCGCGACGGCGGCGGCGATGCGCTCCTCGCCGCCCGTGGGCAGCGCCGGCGGCCGGTGCGTCGCGAGGATCTCGTCGACCGCCGCCGTCGCCCGCTCGGCCTCCGACACGGGATGCGCCCGCCACGCCTCGTACGAGCCGCGCTGGAAGAGCTTGAGCTGGTGGTGCTCGCCGCGACGCAGGAAGGTGCGCGTCTCGCGGGCGGCGAGGAAGTGGCCGCCCGGTCCGACCCGCGCCGACACGGCGAGCATCACGCTCTCGTCGTCGAGCTGCACGCCGCGGGCCACATGGGCGCACTGGGCGACGACCTCGGCGTCGAGCACCATCTTCGGCAGGTAGAGGAACTGCGCCGAGTCGAGCATGCCCATGCCCACGAAGAGGTCGGCGCGGGCCAGCGTGCTGAGGAGCGCCATCGTGCCGCCCTCGTAGCCCGACTGCATACAGAGCTCCTTGGCGTCGCTCGAGAGACCCCCGGAGAGGACGGGGAAGCCGTAGCGGTGCCCCATCTCGGTCAGCGCCAGGTTGAAGAGGAGCGCCTCGGGGCCGCAGGCCCCGAAGGTAGACGTCTTCATGTCGAGGATGCTCGAGTTGCCCACGTAGACGAACGGGCTGCCCGGCGCGGCGAGCTGCAGCGCCACGAGACCGCTGAGGATCTCGGCGTTGGTCTGCACGATCGTGCCCGCCAGCGTGACCGGCGACGTCGCCCCCGCGAGGGCCAGGCTGTAGACGACGATCGGCACGCCCTCCTCGGCGAGGAGCAGGGCGGCGTCGAGGGCGTCGGCGTCGTGTTGCAGCGGCGAGACCGGGCAGTAGACGATCGAGAAGACCGGTCTCGCCGGGTCCCACACGCCGCCGAGGCTCGCCGCCGCCGCCGCCTCGAGCGCGAACGGTACGAGCTTCGGGTCACTGAGATCGCCTTGGGCGTGCTTGCCCGAGCCGCGCAGCATGGTGACTATCCCCTGCAGGGACTGCACCGCCGGCGGGGCGTCGTTGGGGGTCGCGACGTACCAGCAGAAGCCGAGCTCGTCGAGAGCGTCGGCGACGACACAGGCCTCGTAGAGATCCTGGTCGGTCGAGGGCCGCCGCTCGCCGGTGCGGTGGTCGAGCGTCATCGCGCCCATGCCGTCGTGACCGACGAACGTGCACGAGCGGTCGAGCAGGCAGTCGTGGGCGCCGTCGCGGGCGGCGAGCAGCACGTCGTGCGGCGCCGCGGCGACCGCCTGCTCGACCAGCTCCGCCGGGATCCGCACGACCATGCTCTCGTCGTCGACCTGCGCCCCGGCCTCGCGCAGCAGCGCCCGGGCGCGGGCGCTCGCGAACCGTACCCCGACGGTCGCGAGCAGCTCGAGCGTGCGCCCGTGCACGTAGGCGAAGGCGTCGTCGGTGAGCAGGCTGACGCGGGGCGTCAGGCGCCCCGGGCCCGGCAACGCCGGCATCACTTCACCAGGGACTTCGCGCGGTCGACGGCGGCGCCGGCGTTGGCGCCGTAGCCGTCGGCGCCGATCTCGTCGGCGAACGCCTGGGTGACCGGGGCGCCGCCGATCATCACCTTGACCTTGTCCCTGAGTCCGGCGGCGCCGAGGGCGTCGATGGTCTCCTTCATGCGCGGGATCGTCGTCGTCAGCAGGGCGCTCATGCCGACGATCGTCGCCCCGTGCTCCTCGGCGGCGGCGACGAACTGCGCCGGGCTGATCCCGGTGCCGAGGTTGACGACCTCGAAGCCGGCGCCCGAGAGCATCATGCCGACGAGGTTCTTGCCGATGTCGTGGAGGTCGCCCTCGACCGTGCCGATGACCACGGTGCCGAGGCCGCCGCCCTCACCCTCGGCGAGCAGGGGCTTCAGGGTGTCGAGGGCGCCCTGCATGACGCGCGCCGAGAGCAGGACCTCGGGGATGAAGCACTCGCCGCTCTTCATGCGCTGCCCGACGACCTCCATGCCGGGCAGGAGGGCGCCCTCGAGGATCTCCTTCGCCTTGGCGCCCTGAGCGAGGGCGGCCTGCACGAGGGCGCCCGTCAGGTCGGCGTTGCCGTCGATCACGGCCTGCTTGAGTGGTCCGTACTGGTCGCTCACGTCGGGTCTCCTTGTCTTCAGTCTCAGGCGGCGGCGGCGCCGTCGGCAACGGACGCCGCCGCCCGTCGGCTCTCAGGCGACGCCCATCGCCCGGTCTGTCTCGACAACGATATCGTGAATGCGCCCGGCGACGTCGTCGGGCAGCGGCTCGGGCCGGTACTCCCGGATCACCTCACGCGCCTCGGCGAGGCAGCGGGCGTGGAGATCGGTGGCGCCGCGCTCCTCCCAGTCCTCGCGCACGCGGCGGTCGATGTGGGTGGGCTCGCTGAGCTCGCGCATGTGCCTGAGCGTCGCGTCGAGCGACAGGAAGTCCCCGAACGCGCCGACCGCGGCGATGTCCTCCGCCGCCAGGGTCTCGTCGTCCACCGGGATGCCCCCGACGCAGTGCTTGATCATGCGCGCGAACTCGTTGTCCATGACGAACTGCCCGCAGTCGAAGGTGACGCCCGACTCGATCATCCCCGCCCCGTAGATCAGGTTGGCCCCTGCCAACGCTGCCAGAAGTCCGGTGAGGGTCTTCTCGTGACCGGTCTGCGCATCACCGACCTTCGCGTCCGCCTACAAGCCGGCCACGAAGCTCGGCAGCAGATAGCGCCGCGCCATCTGCGCCACCGCGGCGCTGATCATGGCGAGCTCCGGGGTGCCGACGCTGGCGGCGGCCAGCTTGAGGTCCATCGCCGTCGTCGAGCTGCCGTAGATGACCGGGGCGCCGCGCGCGGCGAGCTGCGAGAGCGTGATGCCGGCGAGCACCTCGGCGTTGTGGGTGACCATCGAGCCGGCGAGGGTGACCGGCGAGGAGCCGCCGGCCATGGCCATCGAGAGCACGTTGCAGGGGAGGCCCCAGCGGGCCGTCTCGATGATCACTTCGGTGACCTCGTGCGGCAGCTTGAGCGGGCTCACCGGGCAGACGCCGTTGTAGACGATGGGCCGCTCGCGGAGCGCGTCCTCCCCCCCGACGATCTCGGCGCACATGCGGAAGATGGCGATGCTCTCCGCGCGCGAGAGCGGTCCGATACCGATCGGCTTCGTCGTGTTCAGGAGCTGCTGCTCGCTGTTGTGGACGGCGATGGTCTCGGGGGGCGCATCGCTGGCCCCGACCGAGATCTCGTGCGTGTCCATCTCGGAGAGGTAGTCGTTGAGCCGGGCGATGTCGGCGATGTCCTTCTTGGTCGAGTCGCGGTACTCGCCGGTGTCGATGTCGATGACGCGGATGCCCTCGCTGAAGTTGGTGAAGGCGACGCGACCCGGCTCCATGACGAAGTCGTTCTTCGGGTCGCGGCCGCAGAGGGTGAAGCGGCTCGGCGCCGAACGGATCGCGTCCTCGACCAGATGCGGGCGGATCTTGACGATGCGCGTGTCGCGGTCGACCGTGCAGCGGTGATCGGTGAAGATGTCGATCGCCTCGTCGGCCTCGACGTAGACGCCCGTACGCTCGAGCGCCTCGAGGGTCGCGAGGTGGATCGAGTCCATCTCGGCCTCGGTGAACACGTTGAGGCTGAACCCCCCGCTGCGGCGATGTCCTGCGTGCAGATTGCGTTTCACTCAAGCACCTCCGGGGTCTCAGCCCGCCGCGCCGCCGGCGGCGGACACGCGCGGCGCCCCCAGCCCGGCGCGCGCGGCGAAGCGCTCGACACTGTTGATGGGGATGTCCAGCACCTCGCTGATGCGGAACTTGGCCTCGATCGCGTACGGCTGGTCGGCGTAGGTCAGCTCCTGCACGGTGATGCGCCCGAGGCCGAGCTCGGCGCGCACGTCGTGCATGACGACGGGGTCGACGAGGTCGAGAGTCGAGACGCCGAGCCTCCCGGCGACGTACTCCTTGGCCTCACTGAGCCGCATCCCCCGGGTCATCTGCATGCGCGCCACCAGGTCTCCGGCGGCGCGCATCCCGCCCATGCCCGAGGCGAGCGTGTGGGCCAGCGACATGCCCACAGGGTCGCCCACGCCGACCTACAAGCCGTCCATGCGGGTGATGTCGACGAGCGCCTTCGAGACCCGCGAGACGGCGTCGACCGGGGGGTACGCGGTCATCGGCACGCCGCCGACGCCCATGCCGACGTTCATGTGCACGGGGATCGTCGCCTCCTCGCAGCAGCGCTTCACCAGGGTGCAGGCGCGGCTCACGTTCCAGGCCACCGACTTGCGCGTGTTGACGTTGACGGCCGGCCCGAAGATCGTGCCGCCGGCCGCCGCCACCGCCTTGACCTGCTGGTGCGGCCACATGCCGGCGAGCCGCTTGCCCTTGTACTCGAGCTCGCCGTGCATGCCGAGCACGAACTCGCTCGCCATGCCGACCTCGATGCCGACGTGCGGGTGCTTCGCACGGATCTTCTCGACGGCGTTGAGCGTGGCGAGGAAGTCGCCGTCGCCGGCGGCGCCGGCGGTGTCGAAGTCGAGGCCGTCGGTGCCCGCCTCGACCATGCCGTCGGCGACGAAGAGCATGTCGTGCGTGGCCATCTCGCCGGCCTCGAGCTGCGCCGCCCGCGCCTCCTCGATGCGGCCCAGCGGCATGAGCTCGGACCAGTTGGGGATGGGGCCGTCGGGCTTCGAGTACCGGCCCAGGTCGGGCATCGCCCCGTACTGCATCGGGATCGTCAGGTTGAGCTGGCTCATCTTCATCTCGTGGGCCTCGAACGAGAGGATCGTCTTGATGGCCTTGTACGAGTAGTCGATGTGCCAGAGCTCGAGCATGTCGGCGCCCTGGTGCGTCTGGTAGGCGAGCATCTCGGTCATGCGCGAGCCGAGGTCGGCGTTGCCCGAGCCGTCGTAGCTCATGATGACCTCGTCGCCGAGGTCGACGCCGGTGAAGCGCGCGTTCGAGCAGAAGATGTCCTCGAGGTGGTCCAGCTCGCTCGCTTCGAGCGGCGGCACCTTGGCCCGCCGCGCGGCCTGCTGCGTGCCGTCCTCGAGGTCGGCGCGCAGCTCGGCGCGTGTCGTCTCGACGAGCGACCCGTCACCCATGCGGGTCAGAATCCTGTCGTCCAAGCCCCTCTCCCGTCCTCTCCCTGTCGCGGACCGCGGTCCCGTCGTGGCCGGCCGGCGCGGCGCGCCCGCAGCGGGCGCCGCGCCGGCCGAGCATCCGGGTCTCACTCCTCCTACCCCGAAGGCCGCGAGTCGAGCGTTCAGCGTCGAGACCTCATGCTCGCGGGCGTCCCCACAGCTGGTCTCGCGGGTCCTTCGGCGCCGGCGCCCGGGCGGTGCGGTGTCGGACGCCCCGGGTGACTCCCGGGCGGGCTGCTCGCCGCCGCGGCCTCCGAGCACCGTGCCCGGCCCCCCGCGCCGAAGCTCCCCGACCGGGTATTCATCCGGTTGGATAACTTTGCCGTAATTCTAGGCCCCGGGGTAGGGTTGTCAACAGTGCGCCGATGGGGCAGGCTGCGTGGTGACGCGGCGATGCATGCGAGGGCCGCGTCTGCCGCCGCCCAGGGGCCACGACCGACGGAGAGCACGAGCGATGACCGACAACGGGATCCGCGTCAAGGGCGCCCGCCTGGTCACCCACGTCCCGGCGGCCGAGCTCTCGCCGACCGCGCGGCGCATCCTCGCCGCCGCGCGACGCGTGCTCGGCCGTTCGGGCTTCAAGGGCTTGACGCTCGAGGCGATCGCCGCCGAAGCGGGCGAGAACAAGGCCTCGATCCGCTATCACTTCGGCAACAAGGCCGGGCTCGTCGGCGCGCTCGCCGACTCGGTCGTCCACGATGAGAACATCCGCCTGCTGCGCGAGCTCACGAGGGCCGGCTCCGACCACGACCGCGTGGACATCCTCATCGAGCAGCACCTGCGCGTGGTCACCAACCTGCGTCAGTACCGGCTCTTCTTCGACCTCTTCCCCAACCTGATCCGCGACCCCAGCCTCTGGCCGCGCATGGCCGAGCTCTTCGACTGGTACCGCGAGCTCGACATCTACGCCCTCGAGCCCGAGGCCGACGACGAGCTGCGCGAGCGGCTGCGCCTGCTCACGGCGCTCACGGTCGCGGTCTGCGACGGGCTCGCGATGCAGTATGCCGCCGACCAGACCTTCGCGGTCGAGCCCGTGCTGCACTACTGGGCGGGGCTGATCCGGCACGCGCTCGAGCAGGCGCGCGACGGGGCCGCCGTGCCGGCCGGCGACGGTCCCTGACGCCGGCCGGCACGGCGGCCCCGGCCCCGCGCCCCGCGGCTCGTGCCGCGGCGCCCGTCAGCCCATGACGCGAGACGCGCGGCCCTCGCCGCGCGTCTCGCGTCTCGCCCCCGCCGCGGCCTCCGCCGCGCGGCTCACTTCTTGCGCCCGAGCAGCCTCCGGCGCACGGCCGACCCCTTGAGCCACTGGATGCCCTCGGTCGGGCTGAGCTCCTTGGGGCAGGCCTCGATGCAGTTGGTGATCGTGTGACAGCGGTAGACGCCGCGCTCGTTGTCCCAGCTCGGCAGGCGCTCCTTGCCGGCCTCGTCGCGTGAGTCGACCTCGAAGCGGTAGGCGCAGAGCAGCGCCGCCGGCCCGAGGAAGTTCTGCTCGCCCCACACCGACGGGCACGAGCTGTAGCACGAGGCGCAGAGGATGCAGTCGATCGGCATGTTGAGCTTGTGACGCTCCTCGGGTGACTGCAGCACCTCGGTGTCGGGCGTCTGCGAGTTGCGGATCAGCCACGGCTTGATGGCCTCGTACTTCTCGAAGAAGTCGTCCATGTCCCAGACGAGGTCGCGCACCACGGGCACGTGCGGCAACGGGGCGACGGTCACGGTATCGACGCCGAGGTGGCTGAGGTTGGTCTGGCAGGCGAGCCGGTAGCGGCCGTTGATGTACATCGCGCAGGAGCCGCAGATGGACGAGCGGCAGCAGTAGCGGAAGGCGAGCGAGCCGTCGGTGTGCTCCTGGATCCAGAAGAGCGCCTCGAGCACGGTCATGCTGGCGCCGACCGGGACCACGAACTCCTGCCACCGGGGCTCGCGCGTGTCGGCGGGGTCGTAGCGCCTGATCTTGAGGGTCACGTCGGGCATCAGTACTTCCTCTCCTCGGGCTCGAAGAGGCCGAGCTCGACGGGCGTGTACTCGAGCTTCGGCGCGCCGCCGTCGGGCTGGTAGCGGGCCAGTGTGTGCGTGAGCCAGCGCTCGTCGTCGCGGGCCGTGAAGTCGCGGCGCGAGTGCGAGCCGCGCGACTCCTCGCGGGCGAGGGCGCCGCTCGCCGTGGCCAGCGCCATGTCGAGCATGCCCTCGAGCTCGAGGGTGCGGATGAGGTCGATGTTCCAGACCCCGCCGGTGAAGCGCAGCTTCGCCCGCTTGAGCCTCTCCTTCATGGCGAGCAGCTTGTCGAGGCCCTGCTGCATCGTCTCGCCCTCGCGGTAGATGCCGAAGTGGATGCGCATCGTCTCGGTCATCTCCTCGCGGATCGCGTAGGCGTCCTCGGAGCCGTCGCGCGCCGCGAGCTCGGCGATCTCGGCCTCGAGGGACGCGACGGCCGCCCCCTCGGCGCCGCCGCCGCCCGCCGCCTTGCCCTGCACGAAGCGGGCGGCGGCGGCGCCGGCCCGGCGGCCGATGACGACGGTCTCGAGCAGCGAGTTGCCGCCCAGGCGGTTGGCGCCGTGGACGCTGACGCAGGCGCACTCGCCGGCGGCGTAGAGGCCCTCCATCCGCGTGGCGCCGTCGACGTCGGTGTCGATGCCGCCCATCGAGTAGTGCTGCGCCGGGGCGATGGGGATCGGCTCGTACACCGGGTCGACGCCCTCGAAGTGGATGGCCAGGTCACGCGTGCCCGGCAGGCGCTCGGCGAGCTTCTCGGCCCCGAGGTGCCGCAGGTCGAGGTAGACGAAGTCCTTGCCGTCGATACCGCGGCCCTCGTTGATCTCGGTCTGGATCGAGCGCGAGGTGATGTCACGCGGCGCCAGCTCCATCGCCTTGGGGGCGTAGCGCGCCATGAAGCGCTCGCCGTCCTTGTTGAGGAGGTATCCCCCTTCCCCGCGACAGCCCTCGGTCATGAGGATGTGCGTCGTGTAGAGACCCGTCGGGTGAAACTGGACGAACTCCATGTCCTTGAGGGGCACGCCCGCCTGGTAGGCGAGCGCCGACACGAAGCCGGTCGAGATGACGGCGTTGGTGGTGTTGGAGTAGGTGCGGCCGGCGCCGCCGATGGCGACGACCACGGCGTCGCCGCGGAACTCCTGGAACCCGCCCTTGGTCATGTCGTAGGCGACGACCCCGCGGCAGACGCCGTCCTCGACGATGAGCCGACAGACGAAGCGCTCGACGTACATCGTGATCTGCAGGCGGTAGGCCTGCTGCACGAGGGTGTGCAGCATGTAGAGCCCGGTCTTGTCGGCGCCGTAGCAGGTGCGCGGGTAGCCGGCGCCGCCGAACGGGCGCTGGGCGATGCGCCCGTCGTCGAAGCGGCTGAACGGGCAGCCCCAGTGCTCGAGCTCGTAGATCGCCGGCACGGCGTCGGTGGTCATCTGCAGCGCCGCCTGCTGGTCGGCGAGGAAATCGGCGCCCTTGACGGTGTCGAAGGCGTGCTTCTGCGGCGAGTCGTCGGCCGCGTCGGGGTGGTTGGCGAGAGCCGCGTTGACGCCGCCCTGGGCGGCGCCCGAGTGGCTGCGGCTGGGGTGGACCTGCGAGAGGATGGCGACGTCGACGCCGGCCTGCTTCGCCTCGATCGCGGCGCGCAGCCCGGCGAGGCCGCCGCCGACGACGATCAGCTGATGGAAGGGCATCCCGTCACCCCCTCAGCTGACCCAGACCCAGAGGGCCCAGATGCCGTAGATGCTGGCCGCCACGCCGATCACCCAGAGGAGGGCGTCGAAGGCGCGGCGGCCCTTGCCGAGGTGCGCGTAGTCGAAGACCACCATGCGCACCCCGTTGAGGGCGTGGAAGACGACTGCGAGCAGCAGCAGCACGTCGTTGACCAGCACCGCGGAGTTGGCGAGCCGGTCGCCGATGTCGTCGAAGCTGAGCTCGCCGATGGCGAAGAGGTGCGTGAGCACGAGGTGCACCCCGATGGTGACGATGACGACCACCGCAGTCACGCGCTGGCCGAGCCACGGCCACATGCCGCCCGTCTCGCGGGCGAGGACTTCGCTTCTCATGAGCCCCTCCATCAGAAGATGTACGGGGCCGCGGTCCACGCGAAGACGGCCAGCGTCGCCGCCGCCGCCGCCATGCAGACCCAGAACACCGTCTTGTGGCGCTGGATGCCGACACCCATGTCCATGAGCACGACCCGCACCCCGTTGAGCCCGTGGTAGAGCACCGCGGCCACGAGCATGAAATCGAGGAAGGTGAGGAACCGCCCCTCGAACAGCTCGAAGAGGTCGTCGAGGTACTCGGGGCTCGTGGCCCGCCCCTGCGAGATCACCCAGATATGGGCGAACAGATAGACGACCAGGATGAGCCCGCTGATGCGGAAGAGGAGCCAGGCCCACATGCCCAGCCCCTTCCACAGCCCGGAGCCCACATTGGCCGCCTCGCGCTCCTTCACATCCACTGCGCTACCCCCAGTCGAGGTCGAGACGGTCGCACGCTGCGTTAGCCCTGAATCGTAAGACCGGGGCAAATCGAGGGCAACACGGCGCGGGAGGACGGGCTGGCCAAGAGGAGGCGGCGCGGCGCGCCGTCGCGTGGTGCGGGCGGGGCCGGGCGGGCAGCCGGGCCGGCCGCTCAGCCGGGCAGCTCGCGCTCGGCGGCCGCGGCGACCTCGGCCATGGCGGCCTCGGCGCCGTCGGGCAGCGGCGGCGGCGCGTGCGTGGCGAGCAGCGCCTCGACACGCTCGACCGCCTCGTCCCACTCGGGGTTCGGCGGCCCGGTGAGCGCCGGGCGCTGTGCACCCGACGGCCCGGAGGTCGGCCGGGCCGACCGGCCGTCGACCGTGTCCGGCGCGCCGGCCGCCGCCGTGCGCGCCGCCTGCCACGTCTCGTAGGCGGCGCGCCGGTAGAGGCTTGGGCGCCAGTGCTCGCCGGCGCGCAGCGTCGCCGAGGTCTCCTTGGCCGACAGGTAGTGGCCGCCCGGGCCCACACGCTGGATGAGGTCGAGCATGAGGTGCTCGTCGTCGAGCTCGACCCCCCCGGACAGGCGCCGGCACGCGCCCCAGAGCTCGGCGTCGAGGACCAGCTTGGGCAGGCAGAGGGCGTTGGCCGAGTTCAGCATCCCCATGCCGATGAGGATGTCGGCCCCGGCCAGCAGCCCGGTCGCCGTCATCAACGCGGATTCGGCGCCGAGGCGCGGCCCCGGCGTCCAGGCGTCGGTCGAGAAGCCGACGGTGAGGATCGGCAGCCCGTACGACCGGCCGAGCTCGGCGAGGGTCAGGTTCATGAGCATGCTCTCCGGTGACGCCGCCGCGTAGCTCGCCGCGTGCAT
>ENA-OSEO01006118-OSEO01006118.1-sediment-metagenome-genome-assembly--contig:-NODE-6118-length-11024-cov-7.703024_pt1 | contig 11024 bp, 10 predicted proteins | sample MGYA00237883_ERZ534232 | MGnify/ENA metagenome assembly ERZ534232
CTTCATGGCAGCGATGTTATCGTAGGTCCAGCGAGCCGGATGGGTCTTATTTTCTATAGCGGCATTTTCAGCGGGGAGGCCAAAGGCGTCCCACCCCATGGGGTGAAGGACATTCTTGCCGCACATCCGTTTGTATCTGGCCACTACATCGCCGATGGTGTAATTGCGTACATGTCCGATGTGTATCTTTCCGGAGGGGTATGGAAACATTTCCAAAAGATAGTATTTTGGTTTAGATAAATCTTCAATTGACTTGAAAAGGTTCGTTTTTTCCCAATGCGACTGCCATTTAAGTTCTATCTCCTGAGGGTTATATTTCATCTTCACTCACACCTTCTGTTATTTCAGCTTCACTGGATTCATCTTTTATCAGGGTATTGTAAATATTATCCAACACGCCGTTAATATACCTGCCTGAATCCTCGCTCCCGAATTTTTTGCCTATTTCCACGGCCTCATCGAGCGAGACCCTTGCGGGGATCTCGGGAACAAACATAATTTCAAAGGCTGCCAGTCTAAGTATGGATCGGTCGAGGCGCGCCATCCGGTTGATGCGCCAGTTCCTGGATGCCTGGCTGATGGCCCTGTCCAGGATCTCTTTTTTACCGCAGACTCCCAGAACAAGCATTTTTGAAAACTCTCTAATAGATTCCGGGGCATCGAAGTTATCACAGATCAGGTCAAAGACTTCGGATGGATTATCGTGACTGAACTCAAGGTGAAACAGGACCTGTACAGCCAGTTCCCGGGCCCGTCTTCTCTTCCCCATATGCCACCATCACATCCCGAATCCTTTAATTGTCAACCTTGCAATTGTCTGAAGAGGTTGACCATTTCTACGGCGGCCATGGCGGCCTCGTACCCCTTGTTTCCGGATTTGGACCCCGCCCTCTCAATGGCCTGCTCCAGGTTGTCTGTGGTCAGGACGCCGAACGTCACCGGGATTTCGCTCTCCAGGGCCACCATGGCGATACCTTTTGAGACCTCGGCCGCCACGTAATCGAAATGAGGCGTTGCCCCCCTGATCACCGCGCCGAGGCAGATGACCGCGTCATAGTCTCCGGTCCGGGCCATTTTCTTTGCAGCTAATGGCGTTTCAAAGGCTCCAGGGACTTTGATGATCACCATGTTTTTTTCTTCGCAGCCATGTCTAGCCAGAGCGTCCACAGCCCCGTCCAACAGTCTGGAACAGATGAAATCATTAAATCGGCTCACGATAATCGCAAACCGAAAACCTTCAGCCGACAGTCGACCTTCTACTACTTTGGGCATAACACCTCCCCTTTCAGATGGATACTCCCCTCAAAAACCCGCTATTCAATTCTCTTCAACAGATGTCCTAACTTGTGGCACTTGGTGGACAGGTATCGTATGTTTTCAGGCCTCGGCACACATTCAATAGGCACCCGTCCGGTGACCTGCAATCCATACCCCTCCAATCCGATAATTTTTTTGGGGTTATTGGTAAGGAGCCTCATTTTCTTTATGCCGATGGCAACCAGGATCTGGGCCCCCACCCCGTAATCTCTCAGGTCTGCCGCAAAACCGAGTTCTTCATTGGCTTCAACCGTGTCGAATCCCTGATCCTGGAGGGCATAGGCCTTCAGCTTATTTGCGAGGCCGATGCCCCGCCCCTCCTGTTGGAGATAGAGTATCACGCCGAGCCCTTCCTTCTGGATTATGGACATGGCGGTTTCCAACTGCTCCCCGCAGTCGCAACGATAGGAGCTGAAGACGTCCCCGGTCAGACATCCGGAATGCACCCTGACCATCACGTCCTTTTCTGGATCGATCTCGCCTTTTACCAGGGCAAGGTGCTCGTAATCGTCTATGTCATTGACAAAGGCCATGGCCTTCCATTCGCCAAAAGGCGTCGGCAGGACGGTTTCTGCAGCCTTGTGCACAAAGGACTCGGTTCGCATCCGGTAAGAGATGAGATCTGCCACGGTCGCGATCTTCAAACCGTGATCTGCGGCAAATATCTCGAGGTCCGGCAGGCGAGCCATGCACCCGTCGTCCTTCATGATTTCACAAATCACGGCCGCGGGCTTCAGGCCGGCGAGACGAGCAAGGTCCACCGAGCCTTCGGTCTGACCGGTCCTGAACAGGACCCCTCCCCGTCTCGCCCTGAGTGGGAAGACATGTCCGGGCTGAACAAGGTCTTGGGGTGTTGCATCATCCGCTATGGCGGTTAAAATGGTATGGGCCCTGTCGGCAGCGGAGATGCCCGTCGTAACACCGCGGGCAGCCTCAATGGATACGGTAAAGGCGGTCTGGAAAGGAGAACGATTCCTGTTGACCATTTGGTCAAGCTGCAACTTTTCCACGATCTCCGGTTCCAAGGCAAGGCAGATCAGGCCACGACCATGTTTAGCCATGAAATTGATAGCCTCCGGTGTTACCTTCTCGGCCGCTATGGTCAGATCCCCTTCATTTTCCCTCCCCTCATCATCCACAAGGATGATCATTTTCCCTTGTCTCAGGTCCTCTAACACGTCTTCTATATTGGAAATAGGCATCTTCAAGATCCTTTATTCATAGTGTGTCATTGTTAATGGCGTCAGGGAGCACCCCCAAGACCTCCTGATACAGCGCCTCTGAGATCAAGTCCTCTCGCCCGCATGTTACCTGACAAACCCATGTTTAACGAGGGTCTCGAGATCAATCCCCGAGGCCTTTTTTTCATCCCGGTCCGGCCTCTCCCTAAAAAGAAGTTTCTCCACATACTTGCCGATAAGGTCGGTTTCAATATTGACCGAGTCCCCTGTCTTTTTTCTCAAAAGCGTCGTTGCCGTGCCAGTCTGAGGGATGATATTTACCTCAAAGAAATCATTTCCACAAGCATTAATCGTCAGGCTGATTCCATCCACTGCAATGGACCCTTTCTCGATGAGGTGCCGTGAAAGGCCTTCTTCAACCCTGATCCGCATGACCCACGATTGTCCTGACGGGTCTTTCATGACGATCGTGCCGATTCCATCCACATGCCCGGAGACCATATGCCCCCCCAGACGATCCGTCAGCCGGAGTGCCCTCTCAAGATTGACCGCATCTCCCACCTTCAGGAGCCGCAAGGTGGAACGGGAAAGGGTCTCCCCGGAGACATCCATGCTAAGAGATTCCCCACGTATCTCTGTCACGGTGAGGCATGCACCATTGACGGCAATGCTCTCCCCGATCTCGCAATCTGTCGCATGAAAAGAGGGAACAATGGATACCCTCATTTCATTGCGGGAACGATGAATCCCGCTGACCTTGCCTAACCCTTCAATAAGACCGGTAAACATGGTGATATACCTAACGCGGGGTGCGCCCGCAACCCAGGCAAGTGTCTAAAGTGAGCTCAAGTGCCTAAAGTCAAGGAATCCTGTTAATCCAACATAACCAGACTGTGTTAGCGTGTAACGTGTGGCGTTCGCATAGAAATTCTGCTGTTCGGTTCACACTATCAGTTTCAAGTTTCCGGTTTCACCTCTGGAGCCATTGCCCCATCGACCTATCGTTTTCTTGTTTTTCATGACAGAAAACCAGGGGACAGGGAGTCATGAATCGGAATCGGCAATCTTCATTCCCTTCCGGCCATATTAATCAGTACCTTCAACGTATCTGGATGGTTAGCCCGCTCGAATGCCGCCAATACCTGCGCCATCGGGTATTCGGCGGAAATGAGTCTTTCCAGGGGCATATCCGGGTGGGATGCCAGCATGCGCAGGCCCTTCTCAAAGCGGCCGCACCTGGACCCGATGAGTGTCTGCTCATTGACGACCACGGGCGACAAATCCGCCTTCATCTCGGCTGCGATCGTTGATTTGAGCACAACCGTTCCGCGGGGTCTGGAGAGGCGTACCGCATCAGCCAACCCGGCGACCGAACCTGTGGCCTCCACGACAAGATCGACACTCCCCCTCATCCCGGCTGGAGATTCTAACCGGATCTTGAGTCCACGCCATTGCGCCTTTTCGAGCTTTGCCTTGTGGTGTCCAATGAGCGTCACGTCCGGAAGGGCCGTCAAGAGCGCCCATGCACAGAGAATACCCAGCCGGCCGTCGCCCAATACCACGGCCCGTTCCGAGCCCGTTAACGCTATCTGATCCAATATCTCAAAGGCCGCAGACAGCGGCTCCACAAGAACCGCCCTGTTGTCAGGCATTGAGACAGGAACCACGTGAAGGTTGGACAAAGGCAGCACACAGTAATCGGCCATACAGCCGTCCAAATCGAGGATCCCTAGGGCCTTCCGATAGGGGCAATGCCGTTCCAGGCCGTTGCGGCATTGCTCGCATTCGCCGCACCCGACATTGATTTCGCCCACAACCCGTTTGCCCGTCAAGTCAGGCGCCTTTTCAAACGGAGCATGGTAATCGACCACCCCGACAAATTCGTGCCCCAAGACCCCCTTGAATCCCTTGTACCCCATGGTGATCTCGATATCCGTGCTGCAGATGCCGGCCTTGAGGACCCTGATCCGGGCCCAACCCGGCACTGCCTCCGGTTCGGGGTAATCCTCCACATATCGGAGGTGTCTGTCAAATAGGATCGCACGCATGGATCATCTCAAGGCCCCTCTCCTACGACCATTCCACTGACCCTGTTTCGACCCTCCTGTTTGGCGTGATAAAGGCATTTGTCCGCGACGCGGATCATGGACTCATGTGTGATGCCCTCCAGTCTTTCCGTCACGTCTTGGCCCGATGGAAGGCCCGTAACGCCGAAACTGGCCGTGATCCGAATCTCTTTTTCCTTATAAAAAATGCTCTGCTCCCATACCTTCGTGCGGAGTCTCTCGGCCAGAACTTGTGCCCTATCAAAATCCGTTTCAGGAAGAACCACAATAAATTCCTCCCCCCCGTAACGGGCAATCCAATCCAATCCCGAGCGAATCGACTCGCCCATTGCTTCGACAAAGAGCTTCAAGACACGGTCTCCGGCCTGATGTCCGTATGTGTCATTGACCTCCTTGAAGTGATCGATATCCACCATGACGACGGAAATGGGGTGACCGTAGCGTAATGCCCGTTGCATCTCCTTGGGAAGATGTTCATCCATATAATTGCGGTTATAGCACCCTGTCATGGTATCGGTTATGGACAGTACACGAATGGCTTCGTTTGCTTCTTTCAACGATTTTTCCAGATTCAGGATTCGGACGGCCGTCTTAAGGCGGGCAAACAACTCCAGGCGATCAAAGGGTTTGGTCAGATAATCGTCGGCCCCGGCCTCCAGACCGGCGATCATATCTGATCTGGAGTCTCTGGCCGTTAGGAGAAAGATAAAGACATAACCGGTTGAAACAGTCTCTCGAATGCTGCGGCATAGCTGCAACCCGTCCATCTCCGGCATCATCCAGTCGGTAAATACGATGGGAAAGAACTGCCTATTGAAGCATTCCAAGGCCTCCCGTCCGTCCTTCGCGGACACCACTTCATACCCGGCCTTCATCAGGGTCATTTCCAGAAGCATTCGCGAAACCGCATCGTCTTCTACGATGAGAACAGGAAAACGATTTTCCAAGGACAGACTCCTCTCTCTTCAAACCGGCGCCTTACACGTCATTACTTAAACACAGACCATTTCTTATCACTTTTTTTCACCGGAGTGAACAACTATCTGGACGAATTCTACGCCTTGACTCTCACGCCGTGCATCGCTATATTCCTGGCAAGCCAAGGATCGGCGGCCTCCTGGTCATCAAGGGCGTCTGAGTTGATGAGGCCCCACACCCGATCAGGGCGACAGGTGCGAGGACATGATCGATAGGCTCATTGAAATAAAACAGGACACGCCTGGCTTCAACCCGTTTTTTGGATCGTGGGTCTGTGGGGACGATTTCAACCTCCTGGTGGATGTGGGCCCTGCCAACAGCGCCCACCGGCTGATCCAGGCCCTCTCCCTGCTCCACCTGACCAGGGTCGATTATATCCTTGTCACCCACATCCATCTGGACCATGCCGGGGCCCTGGCCCGTATTCTGGAAGAATATCCGATGGCCCGGGCCGTGTGCCATGCGGACGCGATTCGGCATCTGGTCAACCCGGAAAGACTCTGGGCAGGCAGCCTGAAGATCCTGGGGGATGTCGCCCGGGCATACGGTCCGCCAAGACCGGTTCCCAAGGAAAAACTGATCCCACATACAGGGGTAACGCCTAAGGAACTTCGTGTGATAGAGACACCCGGACACGCCATCCACCACCTCAGCTACAGTTATCAAGGGAGACTATATGCCGGTGAGGCCGCGGGCAACTATCTTAACCTCGAGGGTCTGGACTATCTGCGTCCGGCCACTCCCCCAAGGTTTTTTCTCGATGAGTTTTTAAAGAGCCTCGACATCCTGTCGGGCCTGGAGGATCAACCGATACGGTATGCCCACTTCGGCGAGGCCAGGAGTTCCCATGCGATGCTGAGTCGGTTCCGGGACCAGCTTCTCCTTTGGGAGCAAATTATCGGCGAATCTGTCCGGCGGGGCGGCAGCCGCCAAGCCGTCATCGAACGGTCTTTTGGCCTGCTGCTCGAAAACGACCCGAATCTGACGGCATTTCAAACCATGGATTCGGATGTCCAGTCCAGAGAACGTATGTTTATGAATAATAGTATCAAAGGGTTTGTAGGCTTCATTAATGATAAACATTAATATATTTTCGAAAAAAGGCACCTTAATGAAGTTCGCGTATGGCACATCATAATGATCTGGAAAAGGCCAATTTCAAGGCACTCATAGAGGGGAACGGCGCGGAGCGGATGCAGGAGAGACTCGATGTCATCGACGTCTTTCTTGGAACCGAAGCGCATGTCACCCTTGAGGAGATCGTGCGGCTTCTAAAAGAGAGAGGCCATGATTTCGACCCCGTGTTTGTCGCGCAATGCATGAATCGGATGGTTGAGTTGGGATTTGCCCAGAAAAAGCAGTTTGAGGGACAGCCGATCCGGTACGAGCATCGTCATCTCGGCGTACATCATGATCACCTGATCTGTACCAAGTGCGGTAAGATCGTAGAATTTTCCGACGAAAGCATCGAGAAACGCCAGTTGGAGGTGGCCGCGACGCATGGGTTCCATATGCTTCAGCACAGGATGGATATCTACGGGTTGTGCTCGGACTGTCTCTCAAAAAGACAACGATGGGTGCCCCTGGCCGCGGCCAAGCCGGGCGAAAAGGTGATAATCAGGGAAATATCCGGGGGAAGAACCCGCAGGGCCCGCCTGGCCTCCATGGGGTTGCGTCCCGGCGATATCATAGAGGTCATCGCCAACAGCGGACAGGGAAGGATTATTCTGGGCCATGAACACACACGGCTGGCCATCGGCAGGGGGATCGCCCAGGTCATTCGGGTCGCCCTGGACCAGGAGGGCCAGGCCTGAGCGACACAATATGACGAACCCATCTATGCAGCCTTCTGCAGCATCTTTCTGAGACTGTCCCTGATGCCCCTTATGAGTTTTTCACCCCTGCTTCGATAGGTGTAACGCGCCATCTCTTCCCGGGTCACCGTTTCAGGGGTGTGGCGTAACTTGAGCTTGATCACCGCCATTCGATCGTCAAGCAGGAATCTCCGGTATATGAGGCGCAGAAGGGGGAATCGGAACTCCGTTTCGCTGATGGATGCGGCCCAGTCCACGATGTAGGGATGCCCATCTTCCCCCAACAGGATATTGGCCGCGCGTTTGAGATCACAATGGGCCAGCCCCCTGCGGTGGAAGCGGGTCACCAGTTCATTCAGCTCGTCAAAAAAAGAACCAGGAAGCGTCATCGCCTGTTCGAGGTTCTCCAGGCTCCTCCCTGGGATCTCCTCTGCCACCAGGGCGATTCCATCGATCACCCGGTACAAGGTCGGCGTCCCTTTCATCCCGTTCAGCCTCCTGTAGGCCTTGGCCTCCCTCCATATGAGGAAACGGCCCACCGTGTTCCTGAAAAGAGATCTGTTGGGGCTGAAATCCTTGACCACCGCCCGTATCCCCTTCTCCTCCACACGCCAGATCGCAGGCCGCGTGCTGGAGGGCGCCCTTATCATGTCGCGCCGTTTCTTTCGGAGGTCCGGGAGGCCCTGTGTCTCAAACAAGGGAGGGTTATCCTTTATCATCGTCATGGTACTTGAAATAGGCCGCACACGTCCCCTCACTTGAGACCATGCACGGACCGATCGGCGTGCGAGGCGTGCAGGCCTTGCGGAAGAACCTGCAATCCGTCGGTCGGGCCGCGCCCCTCAAAATTTCCGCACAACGACATCCGGCCGGTTCTGCGGCCGGCGGCACTCCGATATCGAATCGCATTCGTGCGTCGTGGGCTGCATAGGTCTCCCGGATCGCCAGGCCGCTTCGGGGTATGGTGCCCAGGCCCCGCCATGGGGAATCACACGGTACAAACACCTCATCCATCAAGCGCAGGGCCGCCGGATTTCCTTCGGGGCTCGCCCCACGGCCATACTGGATCTGGACCGCCGCCTTCCCCCCTTCCACCTGCTCCGCCAGCATGAGGACCCCCTCCAAGATATCCACCGGTTCAAATCCGGTCACCACGCACGGAATGTGATAGCGTTCCGCCACCCTCTCATAGGAGGACGTGCCGATAATGGTGGTGACATGGCCGGGGCAGATAAACCCGTCAATGGCAAGGTCCCCGCCCGACAGGAGTGCATCCATGGCCGGAGGGAGGAGTTTGTGGGCGGACAGCACCGAGAAATTCCGTTGTCTCTGCTCATGGGCCGTCCGGATGGCGGCACCGACCGTTGGGGCCGTCGTCTCAAAACCTATCCCCAGAAAGACCACCTCGCGCTCGGGGTTTTCTGCCGCAATCCTTAGGGCATCGACCGTGGAATAGACCATCTTGACCGTGGCCCCTTTGGCCTGTTCGTTTTTCAGAGAGGATGCACTGCCGGGAACCCTGAGCATATCCCCGAAGGTGGCCACCACGACCCCGGGCGTCTGTGCCAGTTTGACCGCCCGGTCTATCTCTTCCATGGCCGTCACGCAGACCGGACATCCGGGCCCTGAAACCAGTTCGATATGCCCGGGGAGGAGACTCCGGAGCCCGTGTCTGAAGATGGCCATGGTATGGGTCCCGCAGATCTCCATGAACCGGACCCGTTGCCGCGAAACCGTCCGGATCTTTTCGGAAAGGGCCTTTGCGACCTCCCTGTCACGGTATTCATCGATATATTTCATCTCTCAATCCTATTAAGGCTTAAGGCTCAGGGCATGAGACGCAAGGTGATGGAACCACAGCAATCATTCAGCACGCCGCTGCATTCCCGTACTCGACCTCTTTCAATTGTCAGTTTTCATTTCCTCGTCTTTCTCAAAAGCGCCTTTATGGCCGAGATGTCTCAGCCCGGCGCAGACGGCCTGGCCGAGGGATAACCCGCCATCATTGGAAGGAACCCGGGCATGGGTGTATACGCTGAAGCCCTCGAGCTCAAGGGCGCTGCTCAGGCCGAGGAGAAGGGTGGCGTTCTGAAAAGCGCCCCCGCTGGCCGCCACCTGTTCGATCCCGGTTTCTTCCCTGATCATGAGGCACATGTCCCTGAACATTTGGATCAGTGTATTGTGAAACCGTCGGGCCACCCGTCCCCTCCCCTCCCCCATTTCAACATCCTCTACGACGCCTTGAATGATCCCTGCGGTCTTCATGATCCAGGTGTCCCCCTCCGGCTTTAACTCATAGGGGTAGGTCCCTTCATCTCCGCCGGCCTGCGCCATTTCCAGTTCCACGGCAGCCTGTCCTTCGTAAGCAATGGTGCGTCTCAGGCCCAGTAAGGCGGAGACAGCATCGAACAGCCTGCCGCAACTGGATGTCAGCGGTGAGTTGACCCCTTTCAAAGCCATCTGGAGGACAACGGAGGCCTCCGGTTGATTGAGATCCCGGACAAAGGGGATGGAAAGGTTGAAGAGCTCCTCCCCATAGGCCCTGTAGAGGTAGATCAGGGCCATGCGCCACGGGTTTTTGGCGGCGGCGTCCCCGCCGGGGAGGGGCACATAATCAAGATGCGCCCTTCGGTTGAATGAAGTCAAATCCGAGACAAGGATCTCACCTCCCCATATATGGCCGTCCGCTCCCAGTCCGGTCCCATCCATTGCCACCCCGATGACCGGCCCCGGGAGACCGTGTTCCGCCATGCAGCTGACGATATGGGCATGGTGATGCTGCACAGCGGCGACAGGGAACTCCTCCTGGTCCCGTGCGAACCGGGTGCTGAGATAGTCGGGGTGAAGGTCGCAGGCCACCACCTCGGGATCAATCTCCAGTATCCGACTCAGATGTGACACGGTCAAAGAGAAGAAGTCAAATGTCTCCAGGTTCTCCATATCCCCGATATGCTGGCTCAGAAACGCACGGTTTTCCTTGGTCAGGCAGATGGTGTTCTTGAGTTCTCCCCCCACCGCCAGCACGGACGGGAGCATTTTCAGTTCGTCCGGCAGAAAAATGGGCATGGGCACATATCCCCTGGAGCGGCGTATCTGGCGTGGAACTCCATCCACGACCCTCAAAACCGAGTCATCGCCCCTGAGATAAATATCGCGATTGTGCGGCAGGAAATAGTCGACAATCCCCTTCAGACGATTGAAGGCGGTCTCGTTGTCGATGCAGATCGGTTCCTCCGTCATATTGCCGCTGGTCATGACCAGGGCCCTGAACGGGCCGTCCATCAAAAGAGAATGAAGCGGGGTATAGGGCAACATCACGCCCAGATACCTGTTCCTCGGCGCCACCTGGGAAGAGAGGCCATGGGACCTCCGTTTCTTCAGAAGGACAATGGGGCGCTGGCGGGAATTAAGGAGTCCAGCCTCTGGGTCGTTGACATAGGCCAAGTCGAGCGCAGCATCCATATCCCTGACCATGACGGCCAGGGGTTTTTCTTCCCGGTGTTTTCGCTTTCGAAGTCTCACGACTGCGGCATGGTTGGACGCGTCAACGACCAGGTGGAATCCCCCCAATCCTTTAACGGCAAGGATTTCTCCTTCCTGGAGGAGAGATATGCACGCTTCAACGGGGTCCTCGCACGGAACAGGATTGCCGTCTCTGTCGCGGAGAC
>ENA-OSEO01006119-OSEO01006119.1-sediment-metagenome-genome-assembly--contig:-NODE-6119-length-11019-cov-2.767867_pt1 | contig 11019 bp, 11 predicted proteins | sample MGYA00237883_ERZ534232 | MGnify/ENA metagenome assembly ERZ534232
TGAGTTCCAGGCGTCATCCAGGGCTTTGTAACGGCTTTTGGTTTGCCCGGAGAATAAAGCGCCGTCGGTGTCGGCGGAACTGTAATTGAGACCCTGAATCAGATGGATTTCATAATTCAACTGTTCGGTCGGCCGTCCGGCGGCAATCAGCCTTAAGACGGCGTCAGCCTGCACGTCAGCGCTTTCATCTCCGGCCAGGATGGACGACAGGCGGTTATAGTCATACATGTAAACAAAGGTCTTGAAACTTCCATCCAGGCCGAAGCAACTTTCGGAATCACCCAGAAAGGCCCTGGCCGGCGGCGGATTTATCGTCAGGCCGCTCCAGGCCAGCGCCAGTCCGAGGATGAAAATCAGGCACACGCGTTTGCCGGTCATTGTATCACCCGTCGGCGGTTTACAGCCCTTCCAGGTCTTTTATGGGGGGACCGCTGTAAGAAATGCGCCCGTCCCTCAGCCACAAGAGCTTGGAGGCTCGCTCCATGACTTTATGGTCATGGGTGGAAAACAGGAAGGTCACGCCTTTATCCCGGTTCAGCGCCGCCATCAGGTCCAGGAGTCCGCTGGCTGTCTTGGAGTCCACGTTGGCGGTGGGCTCGTCCGCCAGGACCAGGGCCGGTTCCGAGGCAATGGCCCGGGCAATGGCCACCCTTTGCTGCTGCCCGCCGGAAAGCTCCCTGGGGAAACGGTTCTCCAGGTCTTCCAGGCCCACTTCCTTGAGTATTTCCATGACCTTTTCCCGGCGTGTTTTTATGGGAACGCCCTGCAGCATCAACACGTATTCCGCGTTTTCCATGGCCGTAAGCACCGGGATGAGGTTGTAGCTCTGAAAGATGAAGCCGATGCGGTCCCGCCTGAGCCGGCTCAGCTTGGTCCGGGACAAGGTATTTATCGGGCGCTCCTCCACCTGCACCTCTCCGGAAGTAGGCCGGTCCAGCCCTCCGATGATGTTCAGAAGCGTGCTTTTGCCGGAACCGGAAGGCCCGGCCATGGCCGTGAATTCCCCGGGCTCGATATCGAGGTCAACGCCCCGCAGGGCCTTCACGATCACTTCATCCTGACCATAATTTTTGGTCACACCCGTAAGTTTTACGATACTTTTCATAATTGCTCCCCTAACGCAGCGTGTCCGCGATGGAAATATTGGTGGCCCGCCTCATGGGAATAAGGCTCAGGATGATGGTCACGGCCAGCACAAGCCCGCCCACGGTCAGGACCAGGCCCGGAGTAAGCCTGGCGTGCACAATCGGCGATATGGCAAAACCGGAAATGCTGACGCCCTCGCCGTAAAATTTCGTTATATCCAGGCCATAGACCTGAAGAGCGTATGAGGCCAGGCCGCCGACCAGCAAGCCCAGGCAGGTGCCAATCAGGCCGAGGAAAAATGATTCCAGCAGGATCTGGCCTCTCAGGCTGGACGGTCTGGTGCCCACGGCCAGCAGCACGGCGAATTCTTTCTGGCGTTCCAGGATGGACATCAGGATGGTGTTGAAGATGGTAAAAAAGATCAGGAACATCAGTATAGCCTGAAAGATCACGTTTGAGCCCTTATCCAGCTTGACATAGGAAGCCAGTTCGGGCAGGATTTCCTGCCAGGGATACACTGCGGCGGGAGTGTCCTTCAGCATGGGTTTTATCTGACTCATAACCCGTTTTTGAGCTTCCGGCTTTTTAAGCACTACTCCCAGTTGAGTCGCGCCGTCTGGAGGGAGTTTATAAAGACGCCTCAGGAAAGACAGGGGCGCCTGCATCAGGTAGCCGTCTATTTCGTCCACGCCGGTCTTGAAAATGCCGGCCACCCGGCAGAGTTCCTCGGTCAGGGCCCCATTGGCGTCGTTAGTGGTCAAGACCAGCTTTTTCCCGACTTTCAGTTTCAGCCTCGCGGCCAGTTTCTCGCCCACCACCACCAGGGCGTCGTCTTCATCCATCAGATAGCGCCCGTCAATTATCTGTTTCACCAGGGGCGAAGTCCGGGCTTCGCTGGAAGGTTCCACGCCGATCACCGCCACGCCGACCGTACCCAGGCCGGTTTTAGCCACGCCCTGACCCAGCAGCATCAGCTTGGTGCTTTCCACGTCAGGTAATTTGGCGATGCGCTCCCTGATGGGAGTTGATTGGGCCAGGTAAAGGTCCACGGCCGGGGCGTCCCGGTAATCCCGATGTTCGATGGTGACATGCCCGGCCTGCACCCGCACCCCGTCATTTATCATCTGCACATAAACGCCATCGGCGAAAGAGATGAAAAAGAGGGCGAAGGCCAGGCCGAAGCCGATGGAGATGGTGGTGATGATGGTGCGCCGGCGGTTGCGCCAGATGCTCCGCCAGGCCAGTCTCACAATCATTTTCGCGCACTCCTGTCAAGTCTGTTAAACATGATGAATGGCCTTGACCGGGTCCAGCCTGGCGGCTATGACCGCCGGGTACAGGGAAGCCAGGGTGCAGATAACGCACATGGCCGTCACCGGAATCACCACGGCCCGGACGCTCAACGCGGCTCGCCAGATCGGGTCCCAGGCTACTCCGGCAAAGGTGAAGCTTCCGGCGAAAACGCTGGTGTCTATACCCTTGACGCGCAGATAGTACGACCCGGCCAGACCCAGGCCTGACCCTAACACCGACGCGGCCAGGGACAACAGAAAGGCTTCGGCGGCCACATCCCCGATGATACGCCAGGGAGTCGTCCCGATGGCTTTCAATATCCCGAATTCACGCATGCGTTCGTAGGTGGCCATGATCATGGTGTTCATTACGCCCAGACCGGCCGCGATGAAGAAAATGGCTCCAAATATCCAGATGACCGCGTCGGATAAAGTGAGCATTTCCCACATGATGGGCATCAGTTCCTTCCAGGTTTTGATTTCTTCGCCTTGAGCCGCGTCCGCGACCAGGGCGGCCAACTCCTCGACCGGCGTTTTTCCAAAGCCGTTCAAGGCAATTTCATGGATGATGCCGTCCGAAACAAACAGCCGGTCAAAATCGTCCTGGTGCAGGATGGCCGCGCCCCGGTCAATATCCTCGGAAACCGATTTCAGGATACCCGCCACCGTGTAAAGCTCGTTGCCCAGGGACCCGTCAGCGGCTTGAACCACGACGATCATCTCGGAGCCGATTTCGGCCTGCAGCGAGCGAGCCAGCTTCTTGCCCAGGACCAGCCCTTTTTCCGGGTGATTCATCAGAAAGCGGCCCGATTCAATGTTTCCGGCCAGTTTGAAAGCCCGGCGCTCAGCCGCGGGATCAATGCCCCAGAAGGTGGCTCCGGCGGATTTGGTCCCCACGGAGATCAACCCAAATCCGTAACCGCGGGGAGCGGCGGCGATGCCGGCGGACCCGGCCGCGTCAAGTATCTTCCGGGGCTCGCGCAGAGATTTATAAAAAGAGCGGTCATCCCGGTATTTCGGGGCGTGAATCTGGACCTCGCCCACCGAGATGTTGGTCACGTTGTTAACCATGTCCGTGATCATGCCGTCCATCAGGGTGTAAGTCATGATCAGGATGGCCGTGTTCAAGGTCACCGCCGCCAGGGTTATGGCGGTGCGTCTTTTATTCCGCCACAGGTTCCTCCAGGCGTAAAAGAGCCAGGTCATGGGTCCGGCCCTCCCTCAGCGTTCCAGAGACCGTATGGAGAACAGACTGTCCTCAAGCCTCGGGTTAAAGGTCATCTCATGATATTGAACGGTGGTTGATTCCCCGGGCTTGTCGGCGGGAACGACATTCATGCTCCGGGGAAGCTCCCGGCCGCCGATGGGCCCCACGTCCGCGAAGGTCATGGTGCGGGCCAGGTTCAGGTCCTCGTCAAAATAGATGATTTTCAGAGGGACGAAGTCGGCGGCCTTGACCGTTACCACCACCTTGCCCCAGACGACCGCGGCCTCTGGCCTGGGGATGCAGGTTAACTCCACTACTTCCAGATTCTCCCGGGCGCCCCGGAAAGAAATCTCAAAGGTATAATCGTCAGCCATGCGACTTTCCTTGACCAGGTCGTCGTTGGTGAAATGGCTGCCCATCCAGGAAGAGGCCATCATGGAGGACGGCAGTTTTATGGTCCGGTTGACCTTGGGCAGATAATTCCAGATATTGTTGCCGGAACGAAGGGTGGCCGTGCCTTTTTCCTTAATGGGCTCCAGAATCCGCATCAGGGAATTTTCCTTGCCCTTGCTCCAGAATTCAATCATCAGAGACCTGGTCCAGTTTTCGGTTTTTATGATCATGGTCATTCTGCCATGACTGGAATCCCCCCGGTACAGGTCATCGACCCGATCCAGTATTTCCCTGGCCGTAAGTTCAGCCGCGGCCGAAAGTTCCGGCCGGCCGAACAGCACTGAAATTGACACGGCCAGAAAGAGAGCGGCCATGAGCGAAATGATTCCAGCCGGGTGAACCCGCCATCCGGGAGAACAGCGGTGTGGACGAGATAAGTTACTTTTTATCATGGTCATTTTTTCCGCTTTCAATTAAGATTATGGTCCTGGCCTTGGGCATAATTTTTTCCGCTTTTGTGATAATATATGACAAAAGCTGCGGTGGTTGTAAATTATTAAAAGAGGGGGATTTTATAATGTCCCAGGAAGAGATGGCCCGGATTCTGTCCGAGTATAAAGACCGGAACGATATCGCCGCTATGGCCGATAAAATGAAGATGCCCTATTCGTCGTTAGCCAGGATTCTGAACGAACATGACGCCTATGATCTGGGTATTAAGAAGCTGGTCCCTTTTATCGAGGCCGCGGCCTTTGATTTTACCCTGCTGGATCATATCGAGGCCAGGCTGGGTCGAGTCGCGGTGCGCGTTAATACCGGGGAACTGGCGTGCGATTACCAGGGCCTGGCCAGGCTGGCCAAGGAAACCGGGCACGTCATCCAGGTGGTGTCGGAAGCCCTGGACGACGGTTATATCACCCGAAAAGAGGCTTCCGCCTGCATTAAAGAGCTGCTGGACCTCGTTCAGGTGGCCATGGGGCTTATCCGTGAACTCAGGCTGATCGAGGCCCAGTAGATCGGGGTCTTCTTTCGCTTTTTATCTCGCCTTGTACTGCGGCGGTCTTTTTTGAGCAAAGGCCCTCGCGCCTTCCTTAAAATCATCCGTGGCTCGAATCTTCTGCACCAGCTGCCTTTCCAGGTCCAGCCCTTCATCCAGGGTCATGTCATAACCCCTGACCATGGCCTCCTTGGTCGCCCTGACTCCCAGCGGCCCTCTCTCGCAGATGGTGTTGGCGATTTCCCTGGCCGTGGACATGAGTTGATCCCGGGGCACGACCCGGCTGACCAGGCCTATCCGCAAGGCTTCCTGGGCGTCAATCCGGTTGCCGGTCAGGAGTATCTCCGCGGCCACGGCCCGGGGCACGAAACGGGGCAGCCTCTGAGTGCCTCCGCCGCCGGGCATGAACCCGATATTGACTTCCGGCTGTCCCATCTTGGAATTATCGGCCGCGATTCTGATATCGCAGGTCATGGCCAGTTCCAGGCCGCCGCCCAGACAGTAGCCATGGATGGCGGCGATAAAAGGCTTCCAGATCTGGTCCGCCCGGACCGGGGGTTCCTGGGGTTGAGCCGCGGCCCCCTGGCCTTCAGCCGGCAGGAAGCCCTTGATATCGGCGCCGGCGGAAAAGGCCCTGTCTCCGGCCCCGGTCAGGATAGCCACCCACAAGTCGTCATTATCCCGGAAATCCCTGAACGCGGCCTGCATTTCCACGCGCACATCCGCGCTTAATGAATTCATCGCCTCGGGACGGTTGATGGTAATGAAAGCGATTCTGCCCTCTTTTACGTAATCTACAGCCATGATTCTCTCCTTTTTGTAAAATTGTGGATTATCGGTTCTATGATTCGGTTAGGCCAAGATTAACAATTTTGAGGCGAAAAAACAAATGGTAACTTGAAATGGTTTTATTTTTTCGAGGCCGTGTTGCATGATGACCAAAAGGTCTGGTAAAAAAAATAAGAAAACGTTATCCGAAAAACCACATCAAAGGACGGAAGAACAAAGTTGATCAGTTTTCCTCCGGCGGACCGTGAATTATCAGCCCTGGCCGAAAGGGCATTGCGGTTCACCCTGGACCGGCCCGGTGAATCGGCGCGGCTGGATGAATATGTGGCCGGGCAAACCGGACTGTCCATGGACCGGGTCGAGGCCCTGATTGCCTTCGGCTCGATCTGGGTTAACGATAAAGTCTGCCTGGTTAATTCCCGGTTGCTGGCGCAAGCGGACCGAGTGCGGGTCAATCCGCCGGTTTACGGGATTGAACGTTTTTACGAGATCAATCCGGCCCGGATAATCTACCGCGACGAATGGCTGCTGGCCTATGACAAGGAGCCGGGCATTCCGGCTCAGCAGGTTCCCTATGACGGATACAATCATCTTTACGGCGCCTTGAAGCGGTACGCCGGACCCGGGGCTTACCTGGGCCTGCATCATCGTCTGGATAGGCTGACCAGCGGCCTGATGCTTTTTACCGCGCGGCCCGAGGCCAATGCAGGTCTCGGTCGGTTATTCCGGGAGGGAGGGATAACCAAAATCTATCTGGCTGTCGCCGCGGGCAGCCCGGAGCATGAATCCTGGGTGGTCGATAAACCCATTGCCAGGCGCCAGGGCGGGTATTACTGTCCTTCCGAGGCCCCGGGCAAGGCGGCTCAAACGGCATTTACCGTGCTTGAACGCGGGAGCGGCCGGGTTTTAATCCAGGCCAGGCCGCGCACCGGCCGGACTCACCAGATACGCCTTCACCTGGCCGTTGCCGGGCATCCGATCCTGGGCGATGAAACCTATGGCGGACCGGCCGCCCCGCGCCTGATGCTGCACGCCAGGTCGCTTTCCTTCCCCCATCCCGCAACCGGGGAATTTTTAACAATTGAAGCGGCTGTTCCTGAAGATTTTAATTCCGGAATCCGATAAGAAAAATGTATTTATAAAGGGATTTTTTCTTCCAGGCAGACCGGTTGGTGATTCCAGGAGGACAAGGAATAGTATTTATTTGTAACTAACCGGTGATTCAGATATAATGACCGGAAAAATTGATCCGCGCCCGTTTACATCAAAAAAAATGGAAAGGCAGATGATGATGAAATTGACAGACCGCCGGGGATTCACGCTTATTGAACTCATGATTGTGGTGGCCATTATCGGTATTCTGGCCGCCATCGCCGTGCCTCAGTTTGCCGCTTACCGTATGCGGGCTCAGGATTCCACCGCCAAATCAGCGCTCCATCAACTGGCCAAGGCCCAGGAGCAGTATTACCTGGAAGCGGAAACCTACACTTCCAATCGAGCCAGCCTGAACACGGTGGCCGGATGGACGGTCGAGGACACGGTGACGGTGGTCATTCAAGCCGCCTCGACGCAATCATGGTCAGCCACGGCCAGCCATAACTCTTCCACCAATACATTCACTTACACCAGCGCCGGTGGAGGGCTTCTGGAATAAAATCTCCGCAAGACCTTGGGTCAAAGTTCGAAACGCGAACATGAACTCTCCGTTTTTTATCGACGGGCGGTGGTTTTTGGTTTACATTTGACCGACGCTTGACCGCGGATTGTTAGCCAATTACAGATAATGGAGGTTTCATTATGGTTGATTTATCTCGATTTTCCCTGGAAGGCAAGGTGGCCCTGGTGACCGGCGGCAGCCGGGGCATCGGCCGGGCCACGGCCATCGGTTTCGCTCAGGCCGGCGCGGACGTGGTTATCAGCAGCCGCAAGCAGGCCGACCTCGATAATGTGGCCGGGGAAATCAGGAAACTGGGCCGGAAGGCTTTGCCCGTGGCCGCTCATATAGGCCGGATGGAAAATATCCAGCAACTGGTCGATAAAATCGTGGCCGAATTCGGCCGTCTTGATATTCTGGTCAACAACGCCGGCACTTCCCCGGCCATGGCCATAGCCCTGGACACCGATGAACGTCTCTGGGACTCGGTGATGAACCTGAATCTCAAAGGCCTGTATTTCTTGAGTCAGGCGGCGGCCCGGGTAATGAAAAACCAGGGCGGGGGAAAAATCATCAACGTATCCTCGGTGGACGGCTACCACCCTCAGCACAGCGTGGGCATCTATTCCATCGCCAAGGCGGCGGTGATAATGGTCACCAAGTCCATGGCCATGGAGCTCGGCCCCTTCAACATCAGGGTCAACGCCATCGCCCCGGGCGCGGTGGATACCAAACTGCTGAACAGCATCTGGGGCGCCGCCGACCCGGAAAAAGCCGAGGAAGCCAAAAAATGGCTGGCCCAGCGCATACCCCTCCAGCATGTAGCCTCTCCGGATGAAATGGTCGGGGCCATGATTTTTCTCGCCTCGGACGCCTCCAGTTATGTCACCGGAGAAACCATTCTGGTGGATGGCGGCTCCACCCTTATGTAGAAACTGTATTAAATACCTGTCGCGATGCCAAGGGAGGGGACGGCTGAAGTCCTCTCCTTTTTTTTCGCGGACGGTTGAGTTTTATTCCGTTCGGCCGCTTATATCTTTTTAAGCTGGAAGAGCTTTTTGTCCTGGGTGGCGATGATATGGTAGTATTTGTCCTGGGGGATATATATATAAGGCACGTCTTCGTCCCGGCGGTAAAGAAAATGAGACAGAATCATCCGGTTGACCGCCCGGTGGCCGATAATCATCAGGTTGGGGGAATCGCCGCTGAGAAATAAGGCCTTTTTTATCCCCCGGCGTATGCGGTCCTTCATGGAAACGTAGCCTTCCCCTTGAGGGTAAATATAGCCGTATTTATCCTGCCGCCGGGCCGAGGAAACATGTGGCATGGTTTTTTGTATCTCCTCGTAGCTCATGCACTCACACACCCCGGCGTCAATTTCGTTGAATTCCTCCAGCGGGAAGATCATGCAGTTTTCCTGCATGGCCCGGATAGGCTCGGCGGTCTGTATGGTCCGAATTTTACCGCTGGTGAAAATTATCGGTATTTTGTGATTTTTAAACCGCGCGGCCAGACTCATGGCCTGGCCCGCCCCCCGCTCGGTCAAGGAAGGGTCCCCGCCGATGCGGTTTTCCAGGTTGAAATAAGTTTCACCATGTCGGATCAGGAATAAATTTTTTACGCTGTCCGTTACCAGCAGGTCCCGTATCCGGTCATAGTAAGGAAGGTTCTCGGTTATTTCCTCCTGGATAATCGAATTATTCAGCGTGTCCAGTTTGACAAAGTTCGCTTCATCCCGCAAGTGATCGTACCGGGCTTCATAGTAAAATATCCGCTGTTTAAAGCCGGCCAGGGCCTCGGGGGCGTCCAGGCCGCTGAACTCCGGATGCTTGATTTTCCTGGAGATGCTGGCTTCGAGGATATCGCGATCATTGTTGAAACATTCGATATAGAGCCGGGGATGGTCATTCAGCAGACGGTCTATTTTTTGCCTTCTTTCCACGCGGACGTTGGTGGCGTCGAGGATGGCCACCCGGCCGGATCCTCCCAGATATTTCCGGGCGCGCTCCATGTTGACTTCGGCGATATTTTCCCTCAGCCTGGCCCCTTCCCGGTTTTCAGGGTCATAAAAATTCGGGGCCGAAGTATCCTGCCGGTTCAGGCGCCTTCTTAAATCGCCGTTATTGAATATTCTGGTTTTGACGGAGTCTTCGGACAGGTAGTCCTTGAGTCTGGCCGCGATGGTGGACTTTCCCCTCGCGGGCAGGCCGACCATGACTATGTACATTTTTCCATCCCGCATGATTCAGACTATAGCCGGCGCGGCGAAAAAAACAAGCTGAAATTTCAGCGGGTGATAAACGGCCGGCTGGTCCGAAACGGCCTTGCCCGAATTTTATGGGCCGACATATAATCCTGACCGCGGCTGGACGTAAGTGTTAAGGTAATTTCATGTCTCCACCTACAACTTGTAGGGTCAATAAAAATATCTTGCCAATATCTTGCGTTTCTGCTAATAAAAAGGCATTCTTTTTCCAGGCCGCCAACCCGGAATTATTCCCGGGCGTTTCAAGGCTTTCCAGATCGAGAACCAATGTCAGCCCATCAAAGCGCAGCCATCGATCTTGGATCGAACACTATTCGTCTTCTCGTGGCCTCACCCTCGGGACAAGGAATCAAGCGCGCCCTTGTCCGCCAGCAAACGACTCGACTCGGACAGAATTTACAAACCGGCCGTCCCCTTTCCTCCGAGGCGGTCAGCCGGACAATCAAGGTTCTGAAGGACTTCCGGGATGAAATTATCAGGCTTGACGCCCGGCCGGGGCTTATAGGCGCGACCGCCGCGGTAAGGGAAGCCGTTGACGGCCGGGAATTGATGAATTACCTGCGCCGGGAGTTCGGTTTTGAGACCATGATCCTGAGCGGCGAGCAGGAGGCTGATTTGACCGCCGCCGGGGTGATGACCACCTTTTCTCCCGAGCCGGAACAAGCCCTGATAATGGACCTGGGCGGCCGCAGCGCTGAATTCATTATCAGGCGGAACGCCCGGAATGAAAAAACGGTCAGCCTGCCCCTGGGAGTGGTGGCCTTGACCGAAACTTTTTTGATTTCGGATCCGCCGGGTGAAGATGAGATGAAGACTCTGTCCGGAGAGGTGGCGGATGTTCTTAAAGACCGGCTATCGCCGGATTTTATCGAGGCCGGGTGGAACCTGATGATTGGAACGGCCGGCACGGCCACCACCCTGGCGGCCGTGGCTCAAGGTCTGACGGGTTACAACCCGGAACTGATTAACGGGTATGTCTTGAAATCGGCGGATATTGAGTGTATGTTCGCGAACTTTATCAGGGTGTCGCGGGCCGAGCGGGCCCGGACGCCCGGTTTGCCCGAAGATAGGGCGGACATCATCATCGCCGGGATTGGCGTTATAATGGAAACCATGAAATTTATTAATATTAACCGACTGACGGTCAGCGACGCCGGGCTGCTTGAAGGTATCTGGCTCGTGGCCGCCGGTCTCAAGGAGTGTCATCATGCATGAAGAGCGTATCTGGGCAAGAGGGTTGACCTTTGACGATCTCCTGCTGGTGCCGGCCCATTCGGAGGTTCTGCCTTCCGAGGTAAATGTTTCCACCAGGCTGACCGCGGAGATAACCTTGAA
>ENA-OSEO01006122-OSEO01006122.1-sediment-metagenome-genome-assembly--contig:-NODE-6122-length-11014-cov-5.863582_pt1 | contig 11014 bp, 6 predicted proteins | sample MGYA00237883_ERZ534232 | MGnify/ENA metagenome assembly ERZ534232
CGTTCAGAATTTCCACAAGATTATGCGGCGGAATGTTGGTGGCCATGCCCACCGCGATACCCGATGATCCGTTAACCAGAAGGTTGGGGAATTTTGCCGGAAGCACGTCCGGTTCGGTCATGGATCCGTCATAGTTTTCACTGAAATCGACGGTTTCCTTATCCAGATCGGTGATGAATTCATGGGCGATCTTGGCCATGCGGACTTCGGTGTAACGCATGGCGGCGGGAGGATCGCCGTCAACCGAACCAAAGTTTCCCTGTCCGTCCACCAGGGGGTAGCGCATGGAGAAATCCTGCGCCATGCGCACGACCGTGTCGTACACGGCCGATTCTCCATGCGGATGGTATTTACCTATAACATCACCGACTACGCGGGCCGATTTCTTGTAGGGTTTATTGTAATCGTTGCCCAGTTCCCGCATGGCGAAAAGAACCCGCCGGTGAACCGGTTTCAGGCCGTCCCGAGCGTCGGGAAGGGCTCTTCCGATGATGACGCTCATGGCGTAGTCAAGGTACGACTTTTTAATTTCGTCTTCTATGTTTATGTTATTGCTGGTTTCGATCGTATTCATGATATCGACTGCTCGTTAGTCAGGATGAACTATCCGAAATTGGCGTCTATAACCGATGCAATATAGCGTTTTCCTTAAAATTACTCAACCCTTTTAGTCAAACCCCGGAAATGCTTGAAAACACGAATTTATTTATAACGTTAAATCCGTGTCAGGCCGCCGGAGCAATAAAATGGGCGAAATATCCGGCGCCGGCCGGATACCCGCCCACAGAGTTTTGCAGAAAATCTTATTTGGATGGACGAGACTATATATCCAGTTCCTGAACCTCCATGGCGTTATTGTAGATAAACTCCCGTCTGGGTTCAACCTGGTCCCCCATAAGGATATTGAATATCTCGTCCGCTTCCACCATGTCTTCCACGCGAACCTGCAGCAGATTACGGCGTTCCGGATTCATGGTGGTTTCCCAGAGCTGGTCGGGATTCATTTCGCCCAAACCTTTGAACCGTTGGATTCCCAGACCTTTTCTGCCCGTATCGATGATGTATTCCAGCAGCTTTTCGCGCGAATCTATTTCCACTTCCGAATCGTTGACCAGAATCATGTAGGGAGGTTCGAAGAATGAACCCATTTCTTCCTTCAAAATGCGCGCTTTCTGATAATCGTAGGAAGAAATCAAATTCCAGTCGATGGAACACGGCTGGGACCCCGGCGTATTTCGCCGGACCACCGGCGTGAAAATATTATGCTCTTCGTCGAAGGGGAGGTTATCAACGGCATAGTCCTGCTTGGCCAGCAGCTCCTGGAGTTCTTTCATATTCGCCTGGGAAGCCAGGTAGGTTCGAGCGTCCTGATCCCTGCCGAGCAGTATCTCCACTATTTCCTGATCGTACCCCTTGCCTTTCATTTTGGCTATCATGGAGGTGTAGTTTATAAGCTTTTCCATGTAGGAGATCAGCTTGATCCCTTTAATCTGGCTTCCGTTGCCCTTGGAGCTGATGGCGCGTTTTTCCAGGGCCCGCTGCAGCAGAAATTGCTGAAAATCCTGTTCGTCCTTTCTGAACACCGGCTCCTTGTTTTTCTCCTTTACCCGGTACAGCGGCGGCTGCGCTATGTACAGGTGTCCGCGTTCCACCAGTTCAGGCATGGTGCGGTAAAAGAAGGTCAGCAGCAGCGTGCGGATGTGCGAACCGTCGACGTCCGCGTCGGTCATGATGATCACTTTATGATAGCGGAGCTTATCTATTTCGTAGTCTTCCTTGGCCGGGCCGTGGCCGATGCCCGTGCCCAGAGCGGAAATCAACGTTCTTATTTCCTGATTGGCCAGCATCTTGTCGAAGCGGGCTTTCTCCACATTTAAAATCTTGCCTTTCAGGGGCAGTATGGCTTGAAAACGGCGGTCACGTCCCTGTTTGGCGGAGCCTCCGGCCGAATCGCCCTCAACGATGAATATTTCGCTGAAAGCCGGATCCCGCTCCTGGCAATCGGCCAGTTTGCCCGGCAGGGTATGGTCCGAAAGCACTCCCTTCCGTCTGGCCAGTTCCTTGGCTTTTCTCGCGGCTTCCCGGGCGCGGGCGGTTTCCACCACTTTGCCGATTATCTTTTTGGCGACGCTCGGATTCTCGTCCAGATATTTTGCCAGCCGCTCGTTGACCAGGTTTTCGACCAGCCCCTTCACTTCGCTGTTTCCCAATTTGGTCTTGGTCTGGCCTTCGAACTGCGGCTGCGGCAGTTTCACGCTTATAACCGCGGTGATGCCTTCCCGCAGATCGTCTCCGGAAAGTTTCGTCTGCAGGTTTTTGGGTATGGCGCCGCTTGCGCTGTAACTGTTGATGGACCTGGTGAGCGCCGCGCGGAATCCGCTCAGATGGGACCCGCCTTCCCGGGTGTTGATATTATTGGCAAAGGTGAAAATTTCCTCGTTATAGGTGTCGTTGTATTGAAAGGCGACCTCAACGACTATATTGTCCCGCTCGCCTTCGATGTAAATGGGTTCGTCATGAATTACGGTCTTGTTTTTATTGAGATATTCCACAAACGAAATGATGCCGCCTTCGTACTTGAAATCGTTTCTGCGGTTGCTGCGTTCATCCTCGATGCTGATGGCGACGCCCTTGTTCAGAAAAGACAGTTCTCGCAATCGCTTGGAAAGCCGGCTGAAGCTGTACTCTATGGTTTCGAAAATGGTGGGGTCGGGCTTGAAGGTAACCTTTGTCCCGGACCGCCTGGTTTTCCCGAGCTCCTGCATCGGCCCCTCGGGGATGCCTTCGCGGTAGCTCTGCATGAACACCTTGCCGTCCCGGCGCACCTCAACCTTGAGGAATTCGGAAAGAGCGTTTACTACCGATACTCCGACTCCGTGCAGACCGCCTGAGGTCTTGTAACTGGAATTATCAAACTTTCCACCGGCGTGCAGTTTGGTCATGACCACTTCAAGGGCGGGTATTCTTTCAGTTTGATGCATGTCGACGGGAATGCCCCTGCCGTCATCCTCGACCGTTATGCTGTTATTGGAATGAATGGTGACATCTATTTTTGTGCAATATCCTTCTACCGCTTCATCTATGGAGTTATCCACGACTTCATCAACGAGATGGTGAAGGCCCTCGACCGACGTGTTGCCGATGTACATTGAGGGTCTTTTGCGGACAGCCGAAAGGCCCTCAAGCACTCGAATTTTACTCGCGTCATAGGTAGATTGTGTCGTCGTCATTGTCTTATGAGTACCGCCTGTTTTATTTTTTTAGCCTCGCAACGATCAATTGATTTTCATGGGCATTACGAGGCCCAAAAATCCGGGATCCATATCCCCTTTCAGTATGCATCCGTTGTTTTCATCGATGAGCAGTATTTTGACCTGCTCGCTTTCCAGGATGGCCAGCGCTTCGATAATATACCGGGGGTTGAATCCCATGCTCAGTTCGGGACCGTCATATTCTATTTCCTTTTTTTCCTGAGCGTCGCCGATATCCGGATTGGTGGAGTATATTTCCAACAGACCGGGTTTGAAGTCAAGCCGAACCGCTTTATGCCGTTCAGTAGCCATGATGGACATCCTTCGCAGCATTTCCACAAAGGGGATGCGCTCTACTTTTATCTCTATATCGCTCTGCGCGGGTATAACGCGGGAATAATCGGGAAATTTATTTTCCAAAAGGCGCATGGCCAGAAGGTCCTTGTCTGTTTTCACCATACCCACTTTTTCGGAAAAAGCGATCTTAACCGTATCCAGTCCTTCGATTAATTTAGCGATTTCCGATATGCCCTTTTTGGATATGACGATTCCTTTTTCAAAATCCAGCGACGAGGCCTCATCCAATTGGTCTTCCATGTAGGAAAGCCTGTGCCCGTCGGTTGAAACCATGCGCAGACGCGAGAGCTTGTCGCCATTGATTTTCTCCAGATAAACGCCGCTGGTATTGTATATGGTGTCTTCGGATGACGTGGAGAAAATGGTGCACTGTATCATTCTGCGCAGCGAAGCGGCGTTGATTTCAATTTCATGGAGCGAGTCATACTGGGGAAGACCGGGAAACTCGTCCGAAGGTAGACCATAGAGCGTGTACTTGGCTTCTCCCCCCGATAGGAATACCCAATTTTTATCCCGCTCCTGCACGTACACTTCGGTCGAAGAAAGTTCCTTGACGATTTCAAATATCTTTTTCGCGGGAACCGTAACAGATCCTTCCTTTGTTACATGCGCCGGATATACTCCTTCATACCCGATTTCCAGGTCCGTCGCGGATAGGATAAGAGAATGGTTTTGAGCCCTGAGCATGACGTTGGATAAAACCGCCAGCGTTGTTTTGCGTTCCACTATGGATTGAACCCTAGCCAGCGCTTCCAGGAAATCACTTTTCTTAACAGTCAGCTCCATAACCCTCTCCTAACATATAATAGAAAATAGTTTGTAGTAATATATAGGGATGTGAATTGTTAAGTTATACTTTTATTTTCGTATATTCAAGTAGTTACAAGATTAAGATTTTATCGTGAGGTCAAGGTTCGCTGTAAACAAAAATGGACCGAACGCCTCACGAGTCGAAAATAAAGCCAATTACCTCAAAGAAATCTCAAGCCCTGCATAACTATTTGATATCGCAAAAAAATACCACTGACTTTTGTGTCAGGAGTTTTTTAATAACGTATAAATTTCGTTGACCGCATGTCTGGTCTCGGAGTCTGATTCTATCAACGAGCGTATGTGGTGATGCGCCTTGAGTACGGTCGAATGGTCTCGCGCTCCGAACCGCTCTCCGATCTTTGAATATGACAATCCCGTTTGAGACCGGCACAGGTACATCGCCACCTGTCGCGAGAGGGATATGGTCCGGGTCTTTTTATTGGACAGCAGATCTTTTAGTTTCACCTTAAAATATTCGGCGGCTATTTTCTGGATCCTTTCGATCTGGCTGTCGGAATCGATGATATGTTTACTTAGTATCTTTTCCGCTGCTTCCCGGTCAACCTTCTTTCCGCCTATTGACGATATCGCCCCCAGACGAATGATGAAATGGATGAGCAGACCCATATCCTGTTCATTGAGACCGGCGACCATCTCGATGATATCGTCGCCCAACGCAATGTTTTCAGTGGCGCAGGTCAGGGAAAGTATACGTTTTTTAGTCAGAAAATCAGCCGGATATATGGGAACGATAAGGCCGGAGGAAAGTCTGGATCTGAGGCTCGCCGTGAGACGGGGTATGTTTCGCGGAAGACGATCCGAACAGAAGACCAGCTGCTTTTTCGCGTCGTGAAGAGAGGTTATCATGGACTGGAATTCGTGATTGTGCCGAGGATTGCCGGATAACTTCTGCACATCGTCGAAAAGCAGAGTGTCCAGATCAAGAAAGTCCTGGCGCATGGCCGGCATGATGTCCAGTTTCAGGGATTCGTCCAACTGCCGCATGAAATTTTCCGCGTTTATATAACGGGATTTCATGGCAGGGGCGTTCGTGTCCAAGTGATTCTTTATGCCCTGTAGGAGATGGCTTTTTCCCACGCCCGGCAAGCCGAAAAAGAAAATGGGGTTAAAGGCGTTCGAAGTGGCTTCGGCGATTTGCATGACTATTTTTTGGACAAGCGTATTTTCTTCGCTGAAAATAAAATTTTGCAGCGTGTGCTTCTGCTGATCGTTTTGAAACTGCTCAAAGGGTATGGAGTCGACGTCGTCATGCGGACCGGGCATATCGGCGACATGAAAGCGCACTTCAATGTTGCGGCCGGTAACCTTAAAGAGCGTCTTTTCGACCAGATTGCGGTATTTTTCCGCAAGCCAGGAAAGGTAGAAGCGATTAGGAACCTCAAGATCCACCGCGGAGAAGTCAAAAGAAAGAAGATTGATAGGCTCAAACCATGTCTTGAACTCCCGCTCGCCTATTTGGGATCGCAACGCGTCAAGCGCCGCCTTCCATTCGGACATTTTAAGTTCCTAAAATTATTTTAATTTTTAAAGAGTCGCCTCATAAAATATAGACAAAATCGGGTGTTAATTCAACACTCAATTGAATCCTTTCCGGTATCTTTGGTCTCTTAACTATAGGGAGCTTTTTAAAGCTGTCGCTATACGTGAAAAGCAGAGTGACGTAACAATTGCAAAAGGCCTGAAAACAGAGGCCAATCGCCTATTTTAACCGGAAATTGAGTTAATGCGAAATATCTTGACAAGCGGTTTACATATAAATAGCTTTGACGCGACCATCTGTACCAGATTTCAAAATCGGTAACCATCCACTCTTTTTCTTATTGGAGCTGAAGCGAATGTCTGAAACGATAGAGGTTCATTTCGAACCTTACGATATCACCGTGGAAGTGAATCGCGGTGAAAATATCCTATTGGCCGCTCATGAGGCCGGAGTCCATATAAACGCTTCCTGCGGCGGCGGCGGCGTATGCGGACAATGCCGTATTATGATAGAGTCGGGAGAGGTGGAATCCGAAAAAACGGAAAAGCTTTCCGACAAGGAATTCGCCGAAGGCTATCGCCAGGCCTGCCTGACCAAGGCGTTAACCGATGTGACGGTGCGTATCCCGCCTGAATCGTATCTGGATAGAAAAACTCTTGACCTGGAGCAGAAAAAATTCAGCGAACGCGGACTCAAGGCTTTTGATCACGATATCACCTCGTTGATGATCGATCGAAAGTTCGTGCCGCCCTTCCAGAAAGTAAAAGTCAACGTCACCCCGCCCACCATTTCGGATAATATCAGCGACCTTTCCCGGCTTATAAGGGATATTAAAAGCCAGCATAAGATCGGAAATCTGAGCGTGGGCATGCCCATAATAAGTAAGCTCGCGTCCACCTTACGGGAAAAGAATTGGGAGGTCACCGTCACGCTGGCGCCCTCGTGGAAAAAGGGCGGAAAAATATTGCTGGTTAACGTGGAGCCCGGCGACACCACGGACAAAAATTTTGGCATCGCCGTGGATATAGGCACGACAACCATAAGCGCGCAGCTGCTCAATCTCATCAGCGGCGAAACGCTCGATCAATATTCGGATTACAACGGACAGATCGGGTACGGCGAAGACGTTATTTCCAGGATTGAGTATTCTCAAAAACCCGGCGGTCTGAAACGGTTGCAGGAAGTGGTCGTTTCCACCATAAACAACAACATAAAGGAGCTGTTGCGCAGAAATAAGGTTGAAATCGCGGACATTTCGCACCTTACCATCGCCGGAAACACCACCATGAGCCAGTTGCTTCTGAATCTGGATCCCAAATACATTCGTGAAGCTCCCTACACGCCCACCACCTACTACTATCCCGCCATACCGGCCAACGAAATCGGGTTCAGCCTGGCGCCGCACGTGTATACCTATATCTTCCCGTCGGTGGCGAGCTACGTGGGAGGAGATATCGTTTCGGGAGTGCTTGCCTGCGGGTTGTATCAAAATGAAGAGCTGACCTTGTTTATTGATATCGGGACCAACGGTGAAATAGTGGTGGGCAATAAGGACTGGCTGGCCTGCGCCGCCTGTTCCGCCGGTCCGGCCTTTGAGGGCGGCGGCATTAAATTCGGCATGAGGGCCACGACCGGCGCGATAGAAGGTTTTAACTGGAACCCTCGGACCAATGAGCCCATGCTTCTGACCATAGGCATGAAAAAGCCCAAGGGCATCTGCGGGTCGGGCTTGATTAATACGGTCGCGGAAGTTATGAAGCACTGTATTCTTCATCCCAACGGCAAATTTAACATGGATCTCGGAATCGAACGGCTCCGGGAAGGGCCGGACGGCAACGAGTTTGTGCTGGCGTACGCCGAGAATACCGCCATTGGGAGAGATATCGTTCTGACCGAAGTCGATATAGACAATCTCATACGAGCCAAGGGAGCCATGTACGCCGGCTACCATACCCTGCTTGAAAGCGTGGGATTAAGCTTTGACGATTTAGACCGGGTCATATTGGCGGGGGCCTTCGGCAGTTTTATCGATCTGGAAAACGCGATCACCATCGGATTGCTCCCGGACCTGGACATGAACAAATTTTTCTACATGGGCAACGCTTCCCTCATGGGGGCCAAGACCATTTCGTTTTCCAACGAAATGCGCGATCACGTGCGAAAAATCGTGGAAATGATGACCAACTTCGAGCTGAGCGAAAGCCATGTATTTTATGACCGCTACATAGCGGCGCTTTTCCTGCCTCACACCGATTCAAAACTGTTCCCAAGCGTTGCGAAACACATCCGGTGCTGAGACAGGGGAAATCTTCACAAGAAATATAGAGTTGTCGCAAGGAGGCAAAGGCGTGGGATACACAATTGCCATGGCCGGCAAAGGCGGAACCGGAAAAACAACGTTGGCCGGCCTGATGGTTCGATACCTGATGGAACATGAAAAATCGCCCGTATTGGCGGTAGACGCGGACGCGAATTCCAATCTTAACGAAGTGCTCGGTCTGGAAGTGGAAACGACCATGGGCGACGCGCGGGAACAGATGAAGCGCGGCGGCGTGCCGGGCATGACCAAAGACATTTTCATGGAAATGAAAGTGAATCAGGCGCTCGTGGAGGCCAAAGGCTACGATCTTATAGCCATGGGCCGTCCCGAGGGAGAGGGATGCTATTGCGCCGCCAATAATTTGCTTTCCGATTGCATTCAGCGTCTGGAAACCAATTATCCTTATCTCGTGGTGGACAACGAGGCGGGCATGGAACACATAAGCCGGCTTACCACCAAGAGAATCGATTTGATGATTATCGTCTCGGATCCCAGTCGGCGCGGGTTGCAGGCGGCCAAGAGAATAGACGAGCTGGCGAGTGAATTGAATCTTCAGGTAAAGAAAAAAGCCTTGATCGTCAATCAGGCCAAGCCGGATTCTCCCGAGGCCTTGAAGGAAGAGCTGAAAAAAAACGGCTTGCCCCTGGCTGGTTTTGTCCCGGAAGACCAGACCGTGTACGAATACGACATGAAGGGTATTCCCACCGTACAATTGCCGGCGGACAATCCGGCGGTAAGGGCGGCGTTTTCTATTTTTGACGCGCTGATGGAACCATAGAAACATCGTCCGCGCCGGCGCCAAAATCGGCGTAAACGTGGCCGATTAAAAATCGCCAGGAAATATCGATACTTGTCTATGATCGTGTGAAGGAGGTGTGAAAAAATTCGTATAGTCCGCAATCAAGGTGTTTTGGGTAAAAGCTTTTTGAATTAACTAGCTGAAGAAATGAGCATTTTTGCTTGACAGCTTGCTCTGTTGTAATATAACGTGCTCCTTTCTGAAATCTATTTTTTTTCCCGCTGAACGTTAAATATTTCACTAACCTCAAAGGAGGGATGAACCTTGCCGTACGAAATAAGCAAAATAAAATACTCCGGGAATGTAAAAGAGGTGAAGCTCGGGAGTGGAAAGAAAGCCGTATCTGTAGGCGGCGGTAATTCGTATCCCTTTCATTTGTTTGAAGGCGAATCAAAAAATCGTCCCAAAATCGCCATGGAAATCTGGGATATGAAACCCGATGATTGGGCTGAAGCCGCGCTTGAGCCTTTTAAGGATGTGGCGGACGATCCGGTGGCCTGGGCCAAAAAATGTGTCGATGAATATGGCGCGGAAATGATCGTCATTCAACTGAAAAGCACCGATCCCAACGGTATGGACAGAAGCGCTGACGAAGCGGCCGCAACCGTTAAAAAGGTCGTCGACTCCCTGGACGTTCCCATTATCGTATGGGGCGTGGCCAATGTGGAAAAAGACGCAGAGGTGCTCAAGAAGGTCGCCGAAGCGTGCGAAGGAAAACATATTGCGCTGGGGCCGGTGGAAGAAGCGAATCATAAGCAAATTGGCGCCGCCGCGCTGGGCTATAAGCACACCATCATTTCATCAAGCCCGATCGACGTCAACCTTGCCAAACAGGTCAATATTCTTCTGCAGAATTTAGGCGTACAGAACGATCTTCTCATAGACCCCACCACGGGCGGTCTCGGATACGGCCTTGAATACTCCTATTCGGTTATCGAAAGAATCAGAATGGCCGGTCTGATTCAGGAAGACGAAAAGCTCCAATATCCCATCATAAGCAACCTCGGCAATGAGGTTTGGAAATCCAAGGAAGCCAAGCTCAGCAAGGAAGAGGGACCGAATCTTGGTGAGCCCGCCAAGCGCGGCTACCTGATGGAAGCGGTCGGCGCGGTTTCGTATCTGTTGGCCGGAGCCGACCTTCTTATCATGCGCCATCCCGAAAGCGTAAAGCTGATAAAGAATTTCATTGACCTCATGATTAACGGCGGCGCGGCGTATACGGATGATTCGATGTCCAAGAAGCTGTCGCGCATGAAGGAAATGCCGCAGGCGTTGGGAATCGACGTCAAGTTTGAGCGCAAGAAAGCGGAAGCGGAAGCCAAAAAGCCCGCCGCAGCCAAACCCGCCGCGCCCAAGGAAGAAAAGAAAGCCGCTCCCAAGCCGGCGGAAAAGCCTGCTGAGCCGGTTAAGGAAAAAGCGGCTGCGCCGGCGCCTGCGGCTGAAAAACCCGTAGAGGACGCGGCCAAAACCGCCGCCAATAAGGAAGCCGCTGAAAAAGCAGCCGCCCAGGCCGCGGCTGAAAAAGCAGCCAAGGAAGCAGCTGACAAGGTTGCCGCTGAAAAGGCGGCTAAGGATGCGGCTGAGAAAGCCGCGAAGGAGAAAGCTGAAAAAGCCGCCGCCGAAGAAGCCGCCAAGAAAGCGGCTGAAAAAGCCGCGCGCAAACAGGCGGAAGCGGATCGCAGAGCGGCGAGAATGGCCGAAAAAGAATCGCGCGGCGCGGAAGTTCATGTGGGCGCCGCTGGTTCGGTCAGCATGACTGCAGCGGAAATACAGCTTACCAAAACGCAAAAACTTATGCGCATGCTGGATAGAGTTAATAAAAGAATCTAGTCGGGCTTTTCCTTTGGGATAAGAGATCTTTCCAATAAAACGCCCAAGTAGGAGGAGGAAAACCTCATGGCGGATGAAGCCACAAAAGTAACGCCGGTCGTGAAGGCCAAGCAGGAAGTGTCCTTGAAGGACAAGAGTGTGGA
>ENA-OSEO01006124-OSEO01006124.1-sediment-metagenome-genome-assembly--contig:-NODE-6124-length-11013-cov-6.108358_pt1 | contig 11013 bp, 5 predicted proteins | sample MGYA00237883_ERZ534232 | MGnify/ENA metagenome assembly ERZ534232
CCAACCGCGCAGCTCAAAACGCTCACGCTTTATCTCTTTGCCGGAAGGATCGACCCATACAATTTCGAGGGTGTGGGGCTTATTCAAAATCTGGCTTTCAACCCACACATAGACGTTGTCTCCCAGGGTAAATGTCTGTTTCTGGTTCCACGGGGAAGGTGGAATGCCGTCCAGCAGAAGGATTTGCCGAATGACGGAGCTGACAGCTACCGTAGAAACCGCCGGTTTTCCATCCGGTAAATTTGCCGGACTGCCTATCGCGTCAACGCATCCGGTCAGAGCTGAATTCCACTTGTAGCCCGGCTTACACACATATTCCGTACCCACCAGATGCGTGTTCTCAGGAATATATCTCATTACGCAGCCCCTTTTGTTGGCGTTTGGGTCGCCGGGCGAGCAAACCTCATTGGGATAGCAGGCGCAAGCCTCGCAATTTTGGCAGTTTTTGCCCTTGTCCGGCTCACATACACCGGGAACAATTAAGACGCCTCGGGTGAGGGGGTCTATTCTGACTCTGTCTAAAAACACCTCTGTGTTTATCGTCTTATTTAAAAGGCTTTGCGCATCTGCAGTTGCTACCGTCACTTCAACGATCTGACCGTCATCGAAAAGCTGATGGATGCAAACTTGCCTTTTTGCAGGTAATGCTCGATTGACCAGGTGTGCGATTTCAGCCACCCTGACAGCCGCTTCATCCACAGCTTTGAATTCGGCGTATCGCTGCAGATATCGCACCGTGACGGTTTCTCCGGGAATGAACACCTCTACCTGCTTCAATCCATGGGAAGACAGGACCTGGAAAACCGCTTGTTCCTCTGCCTGGGTTGCGAAGGCCACTCGGTAAAATGATCCGTTGCAAGTCAGGAATGCCGTGATGATAATAATCAATGGGATCTTACAAGGCTTTTTCATGTCCTGAGTCTCCTATTTTTTAGTCACGCAGTCCAACTCAAATACACCGTTCAATATCCCTTCGTCCCCCCAGTAACTACCGCCACGGCGCACCAGAAAATTCATAAGGCTGTGATCATCCAATGAGTGGCAGGCATGGATATAGGCTGTATCAAGGCCGCAATCCCAGTTTGGATTGGCCAGGATATCCACTGTTGCCTTTTCATGTGCCTTAACAATGTCCAAATTATACAACGTCGCATAATTGGTGGCTGTGGCGTTAATCACAGGCATCCTAAGTTGCTCGGCGGTATTATCCCCTCCCAGGGAGGGAATGAAGATCTGATTATCTTTATCCTGAAGTGATCCTCCGTGGCCAAAAAACGCGATGGCCTTTGTGGATGGCCTTGCCAGATACCTGGCAATTTCATCAGGATTAGGGACCCAGACCTCTTTCTCCTCATTTGGCATATATACGAGTTTACCCGTTAATGGGATTGGTTTGATATCGTATTTCTTTTCCCTGAATTCCTTCCTGATGTTTGATAACTCATCGCTGGCAAACCATTGGTGCCACCAGGTATAATGAGGGTCTGCGTTGGTGGTAAAAATAATGGCTGTCTTGGGGCTGCAGCCGGTCTTCTTATCACTCTTCTCATTAATGGGGTCACATATTTCATTTTGATCCGGGTTACAAGGGCAGTCTTCCGGACAGTTAACACAGTTCTCACAATATACGTTTGGTTGAGAACATTCCAAATCTCCGTCTCCGCAACCTGAAACGGTTATAGAATCATGTCCAGGACCATACCCCTCATGGGCTTTAAGAAAATCATGTGTAGCTTCAACATCAATTTTCAACTTGCCCTCTATCGCGTCTTTAGTGGGGGGCCCATCCCAGGGAAAGGTACAAAAGGTTTCGCCTGATCCATTCGTCGAGCCAGTACATGTTTTCAACTCTCTTCCAGATCCTAAACGAGTGGCGATCACCTTCACATCTGCGTTCCGGACCCCAAGGCCATTGATATCCGCAACCGTAATGGTACATGTCACTGTTTCTCCGATGAGATAATTGGTTTTGTCAGTGGTGATTTTAACGAGTAACGCCTTTTCCCCCACTTTGAACTCTGTGCGATCATGGTTTTCGAGATATCCCTGGTAGGATGCTGTGGCCGTAACCACGTAATCTGAATTTGCTTTGCGGGCAGATATGTTATGAAAGCAAACTTCGTACTTCCCTAAGTTATCGGTTTTTGTTGTTTCATTCTCCTTGAAATCATGGTCGACAGGTTCGGCAAGAACCACCACTTTAGCATTGGACAATCCACCTTTGTCATCCCAAACACGGCCTTTAATAACAACCTTTTCCCCGGGTGAGTAAATTCGTTTCTCTGCTTCAACACTCACCTTCAGCACTCTCTGCACCACCACTTGGGTTGACGCTGTTTCGGTCTTGCCGCATTTTCCATCCGATACGGACACACTGATGGTATATTGTCCCCCTGACGGATTCTTCCAGGAAATGGTATCTTGCACCTGTCCGCCGCCGGTGACCGCTTTCCCATTCCATGCCACACTGAGAGGTTTTCCCTGCGCATCATTGACCGCCCATTTCAGGGTCAGGGCGTCCCCTTCGGGATCCGTGGAAGAGGCCGTCAATGCAATGGTTTGCGAAGGATCGGCCTTTGAAGGAGAGGCGTTCAGAGAAACACTGGGGCAGGCATTGACCGGTGGAGGGGGCGGCGGCGCAACCGTCGCGCCCAGACAGGGAAGCGCTGCGATTTTCTGGATAATCTTTGCCACCGTTGGATCCTGATCACCCGGAATGCCACCGCTCCGCCCCGGATAACTGGTGTAGTACGAGAGCGCAAACTGTCCTTTATGAACCAGATAATAGGGCCTTTGGATGTCATCGGTCTTGTACCCCTCATCGCCGAAATTCAGTTTTATCATCCCGGTTTTGGTCTGACCTTTCTTATCGTCAAATCCATATTCGTGAACTTTTTTGCTCGCAGAGGGTGGATCGGGGTACTCGGTTATGGTAACGCTGACCGAACGGCTGGCAGCCGCTCCTTGCCACCTCATGGAAAAAGTCCGGGTCCCGTCCTGATTAACGGTGGGGCCGCTTTTCGTGAGAAGCTGGTCATTCACGCCTCCCAATTCCTTGGAAGTGGGAAACACTGCCCAGATCATATCATCCGTACACGGGCCTTGGGCGCGTGGCGCGGTTGCCGTCACGAAGGAGATGAAGAAAAACATCAGCAGGGCCGCCGCGTAACATCTTGATCTTAAAATGGACATTGTTGCATGCATGGTCTCGACCTCCCATTCGTTGCGCACCATTGTTGCGATGAAACCTCCTTTTTAGATTCCGCACACAATCGAGCTTGAAAGTAAAGGCAATCCTAACGTATGATCTCAAAAATACGGGGTAGGTGCGGCTTCAGCCGCACAGGGAGCGTCGGCTCTGCGCCTGAAGGCGGCGCACCTACGGGAACGGTTTTCGGTTCCGCTTGTCCTAATCTGTGAAACGCGATCCCCTCAATTGTGCCTGAACGGGGTTTTCGTTCAGCAACTATTTAAAATCAGGAGCAAAGATGAAATCTGTGCCGCGGGCAACGATGTCCTGTCCCTTAAGATGGGTATAGTGCCCCTTCTGGCCGAATCCGAGAAATTGGCCGTCACTGCCGGCGCTGGCCACCCAGCAGATTTCACTTGCTGAATCCGCCTTAAAATAGAAGTCCCGGCCCCATGCATCCCGCATAAACGCTTCCTTGGCGTATCTTTTTTCCAATAACTCCTGAAGGCTTGAAGGAAGGGCATTGTTATGCAGTTCGAAACATTTGACGCCCTGGGCGAGCTGTTTCATTCGTTCCAAGGTCAGCTTGTATTGATCGACCAGGAGTGGATCGTCGGCTGATACCTGCTCCCCCTCCGTTGGCGGAGCAACCGATTTCTGCTGCGGACCCGGCCGCTTCGCATCGACCGTGTGCCTGCGGGTTTCGTCTCTTTGTTCGTCGGCCCTTTTCCGGCCTTGATCCGGAATCACGGATTTATCCGGGGCCTTTTTATCTGAGGGTTTGTCATACGCTCCGGCCTGCAAGCGCTTCATCTCCATCATGGCCAGGTTGAACTGAACCGATCCTTCATCTTCCTTGAGGATCCGCTCAAGGAGTTTTCGGCCGGCTTCCCTGTCCCCCAGCCGGAGGAGGGCCCTGGCTTTCGTCAGCACCAAGGCAAAGTCATTGGGATCTACCTCCAACCGTTTATCGGCGTAATAGAGGGCTGTCCCCCAGTCCTCCCGCTTCTGGGCAAAAAGAGACAGCTTGTCGAAGGCTTCCAACCGCCTGCCCGCATCTTCCGGATATTTGTCGATGTAGCTTTCCAGTGCCTGGGCCGCAGAATCCTGATCTTCCATCGTCAGATACAGGGTATGAAGATTCCAATGGGCGATTTGAGCGATTTGCGAATCGGGCGCCTCGAGGAGAATCAACCGGGTATGTTCAAGGATCTTATCATGGTCGGGTGAATCGAAGGCCTTTACCTGGCTCAGCTTCTGTATTTCCTCCACGTGTCTTTGGGCAATTCTGTCCTGTTCGCTGAGAGAAAGATTTGACCTGGCATAAAACAGGCTGCCGGGGTCGGCCTTCATGGCGTTGATCCGCTCGTTCAGGCGGGCCTCCTCCTCTGCTTTGTAGTTCACGGCGGGTATGGAGGAGCTCTCTTTTGCAGGTCCCTGGGCCACCGTGCCCGCAAACGATAGAATTGAAGGCAATACGACCCATCCTATAAATGAAAATACCGTTACGCAAACCCATAGCCCTTTTCGCATCATGTGCATACCTCCGTGATAAGTAAATAAGAACCTCTCCGCCGGAAAATCAACCGGCACGGCTCAATGGTTGAGAATGAACGATACGGCTCTTTCCTCTCTGCCGTCTGTGAGAAGGCTTATTCCCCATTGCCCCTGCATCATTTGCTGAGAGGTTTTCAGTTCCGACCAAATGCTTTCTCCTGAGCCCCATCCATGCAGATCGAACGTCTCCCTCTTTACCTTTTTGCCGGAAGGATCGATCCATACAATTTCGAGCGTGTGGGGTTCATGTAACACCTTGCTTTCAACCCACATATAGATGGTATCGCCCCGAGAGAATTTGTTTTCCCGGTTCCAGGGCGAAGGGGGGATGCTGTTGAGCAACTGGGTCTGATGGATTACCGGATTCACCGGCGCCGCGGCAATACGCGCTGATGCCGAAGGAGTTGAAGGTCTTCCACTGGCCGGCGCCTGGGCCGATGTCGCCCGGGCATCGGCTGCCGGGGGGATGTCGTTCCCTGTGCCTGGTTCTGGGGATCTTGGGGTTGAACCCGAGAGAGCCTTTTCATAGGCAATTTTTGACAGGATGAATTTTTGATAGGCCGCCTTCGCTTCAGGGGTGTCGCCCTTGCCCGCGGCCATGAGCGTGGTCAGGCCGTTATATGCCGCTATGTACGCTTTATAGGCGGCGGCGTGCGAGGGGTCCCCGGATGGCGCCTTCCGCCACTTGGCCTCGCAGTTTTGCGTGGCTGCCAGATGGGCCGGGTCCTTGAACATCTTTTCGAGGATGTTGCTCCGCCAGGTTCTCGGCCACGCCGCCAGTTCGCCCTCTGTGGGCTGACGTCCGTAGATGGCCTGGCAGGCATCCGTGATGAACCGGACGCTGTCGTGATTCTGGTTCACGTACCCGGGGCTCGCGAAGAAGTACTGGACCATGTCTTTGCGCAGTGTTCCGCTCTGCAACCGGCCGACCTGGGCCGTGAGTTCCTGAGCGCTGGGCTCGCGGTGAGTGATGCAGTGGTATAGCGAGCGGATGAACTCCGCGTCCGACGCACACAACAACGCGACGGCCCGGTCGAGCTTCATCACGGGAGCAGAGGCATCTGAGAGGACCAAGACCGGCCCTCTCCCCTCCTCGTCTTCTCTTGCATAGAAGCCGTATTCAGAGTGTGGAACGCTGCTGGTCAGCGCACCGACAGCCCTGATCATCAGGCCATGGTTCGGCGTGCCCGCAAGCCATCCCGCGACCAGCGGGGTCACATCCACCTCGATCCACTTCCCGATCTCGCTCCCGGGACGGAACTGCGCCACCGGGGTCGCGTCGAAGGAGGGCTGATGCACCCAGGCGATCTCGCCGGGCTGTGCTAACGTCGTCGGCTTATACGTTCCCTCTCCTTCCGTCCAGGGGCTTGTCACCCGATGCACGCCCAGAGCCAGGGTGTCACTGCCGCCGGTATGGTAGTGGTAGAGGCGAAGCGTAGCCTTGCCGACGCTCGCCAGATCGACATCCGAAAGATCGAACCTCACGTATGTCCTCTTCTCTCCTCCTGTGGGATGCCAACCGGCCCCCAGATGCTCATATCGGCCGAAGTTGGCCTGGTTCCACCCCGAATAGCTGTAGGCGTAGACGAATGAGTCGGCAATGGGAGCAAGTCTTTCTATCTTTTTAGTATCTGGGAGCAAGCTTGTTATCTGTTGAGTTTGGTTTGTTGTGAGATTGGATTTCTGGCCACTACAGCCCTTGCCTACGGTTAATATTTCACCTGCCTTGATTGATGTAAAAGTTTCGGGCATTCCTATACAGCCACCTACTACCTCTCCCTCAGCAACGGCAATAGATTTGTCTCCAGTGATTCTGTTATGGGTAAGCCTAAAGGTCGTGCCACGGACTCCCCCGCCCCAGCCACATCCAGGTGGAAACGGATAATTACTTTCTTCAGGCTCCCAAATGCCAAGCATCAGCATAAAGGGTTCGGCGAAGAAGCGAATAACAGCCTTTCCGCCTTGTAGAATAATTCCAGGTTTATTATAGACTGTTACGCCCGCTTGTTTAATGAGATTATAAATTTCACCTAAAAGCCACTCTATTCTGCTACTCGAAACAATTTTCACCCGACTATTTTGTTGAATCACGATAGAAGCTACCGATTTCATCTCATAACTGAGATGCACAGTAGTATTGTTGCCTGTTACGACAATCATTCCCGCAAGAACCTTGTCCCCGACTTCAAGCCGTTTTTGTATACCATTCCCATAGTCAATTATTGCTTCTCCAGATGCATCTTCCCAATAAGACTGCTTTAACCATTGAGAATATTTTTTATTACCTGCTATCTTGCTGACGACCAAATATGGTGCAGGTTCAGGTACATTCGGTATTTCTCCCTTAATACCTGTTATCGGTTCATCAGGTGGCAATGTCGGTTCAGTAGTCCCGCCCATAATCGTTCCATCTCCACGAGCAAAAGCGATGTACTCCTCGAGTATGCCTATGGGATCAGAGCCGTTGCTCTTGTCCGCAGTGCACCGTTGAGCCCGCACCACTACGAGATACTCATGGCAGTAGTACTCCCAATGCTCACTCTCTAGGGCCCCATCCGGGTCGTTAGGGGCTGGGAACCGAACAAATTTGGTGTACTCCCGAAAGGCTGGAAGCCCGCCGGCAACAGTGATCGGCCCCCGGATATCGGCATAATATGCGCGGTCGTTGCCGCTTTCATTGTTGTACGCCGGCCCCTGCATCATTTGCTCGGTGCGATCATGCACGATGCTGATGTCATAACTACCGTGCTCATCGCTCCTGTATCCAAGCCAGGGGTAGTATTCGAACTGGCTCCATCCCTTGAACTGTTCCGCCCACGCGGTCAGGGTTTCCTCATGCGTCTGCCCAGCTATGCTGGCGGAAGACAGCCCCGCTACCAGGCAAAAAACAGCGGCCAACAATATAAGATGGCGATTAATGTGTTGCATGGGTTTCTCCTCCTATGTGGCTGGGTACAGCAAAAGTTGCACGTTGATTGCTTCATCGCCTGCTTTTATTTCAAAAAATGGGCTCTCGCCATAGAATCCGGATGGGGGCTGCCCTGAAACGGAATTGTGCTTGAATTGATAGAAGCCGGGTTGCAGGGAAATGATGCCTTCGGGCAAGTCGGCGGAGCTCAGTTCGCGCCGCTCGACCTCCACGTATTGGTATTCCCCCGCGATGTCGCCCTCCCAGCGCCGGATGTCCACGCCTTCGGGCCGTGGACGCCGTTTGTAGCGGATGAGCGTGACGGAGCCGATATTTTCCAGCGTCACGGGGTCCTCTTCACCGACGATACGAAAGACCGGTTTCAACATTCCCCATTCCGAGATCACGGTCATGCCGTCGTCGGCGATATCGAGGTTTGCCAAATTCCGCCACGGTTCCGGCCGGTCATTTTTTCGCACAGCGCGGGCCAGGATGAGATGGCGGCCGGGACTCCAGTTCTTCGGAACGATCCAGAAGGCGATGCCGAGGTTGCCTCCCATGATTCCGCTCACGCTTTGCTGAAGAAGGGTTCCGTTCGCGGCTTCCTGGTCCCATTGGCCGTTCTGGCCGGCACTGGCGACATTCTTGATCGAGCGGTCCTCGATAGCCGGGTTAATTACCACTCCGAATGCGCCGGGTGGGACAGGATCGCAGCGGTTGCCGAGGACTTGTATGGTGCCGAACAATGCATCGGCGTAGCGATCAGTTATCACCAATTCAATCCTGGCGAGGGGTCCCACGCTTTCAATACGGGGCACAACCAGTTCAATGACGATGGCCCCGGTTTCCGGGTCCGAGAGGGCGCGGACAAAATTCATTGGTACCGGCTGAAACGGGCGCGGGGCCATGGCATGGCACAACCGCGCCAGGACGAACAGACAGGCTACCGCAAGTAGGCAAATATGCTTTTTCATAAATATGCCAACCACTCCTTCGACGCAGTCGCAATGCTCGGTTTGACCTTGTCGGGGGCGTGTTCCATGAGCGCGGTGATAATCTCTTTTTTGGTGGATGCATAGGGAGGCCCACATCCCACCCAACCGGCGCGGGGAATGCACCTGCGACACGCTGAATCGCTCCACATCGGACCACTTCATGGAGGCCCTTCCAAACAATCCCTTCAGTGTTATGGTGTCATTGGTAATCCAGAGGGCCTGGAGGGACATTGACGTAGTGATCAGCGCCAGCACCGGATACACGAGCACCACCCAGAAGAGGCCCATGCCGACGGAAAAGTCCTCGACCCACTCCGTCGCGGTCTGAAAGAGACTCGTCAAGACAAATTCCAGGAACCACCAGGTGAATACGCCCCCGACAACGATAATAATGACATCCCAGATAATAACGGCGCTGCGTGGGCCGACGCGAATACCGGTGGACGGCGGCGGATAGGCTTTATAGAGCGTCCAAAGACCAAGGATTAAAAAGAGGCCCCCAGCCACCTTGCACCCGGTCTTGAGATGCCCTATTTCAACCGGGACGGAGACATTTTCCTTTTTGACCTGTCCCTTGAAGATATATTTTCCATACTGGAAAGCGTTAGTGTCCTCTGAAATGCCGGCGGCTCGCCTGAAAGCGATCCATTGTTCTGCCGGAACGTCCGCCGTACCTGGCAGGGCCATGCGGTCCCAGGGACTGTTGCGGATCGTGCGCTGCATTCCATCCAGCCCTTTTCGCAGTTCGGGATAGGGGGTCAAATCGTCGGGCTGTAGGTGGGGATATCCGTATGTATTGGGTGTTGCGGCAGCGCGGGAATCTTCCATGGCCTGCTGTTCCTGTTTTTCAATCATCCGCTCCCATGCGTTTTTGGTGGGGTCCGGCTTGGAGGGGGGCCGTTCATCTTTGGGCGATTTCGGGGCGGTGAGGGTTTCGCTGATTTCCAGATAGAGAAAATCCTTCTGTGTATCTTCCATCCGATGGGTACACAAGGGAACGAAGAGCAACACCAGTCCGGACGGGACCAGGAGATAGGCAAGCCATCGCTTCAGCCATATTACCATAGAGGATTCCCCCGGTGTCCATGACTGGCTTGAGCCGGATCGGCCTTGAATCGTGTATCGGCGACCGTCCGGCCCGAACACTTTGATCCGAGCGCCGCGCGTGCGGAAGCGTCAAGGCATTTTAGCGGAAATATTTACAATGTGTCAATCCTTTCACCTCCCTTTTCTTTGCCATGTCTTTTTATCCAACAGTGCAGTGAAATCCTGCAGGAAGCTATAGCGATATTCTCTCCCTGAACCCGAATTTGATCTGATTGTCCAGATAGTAAATGATTTGGGGATCGAACCTGTAGAAACGAACCTTGAATCGTTTGATGAAGCTTTCCAGGTTCAATGCCTGACCGGCCTCGAAGAAATCCCTGGTGAATGGGAATTTACTGGTGTATGCGCGAATGGCTTGAACGGCGGTGACGCCGGATCCCGATTGCCGGATGCTGCCGGACATCTGAATTCCTTTGATGCCCTGCCAGGTGTCGGCATAGGGGTAGATCGCGGCTGAGGCCTGTTTGCTTTCCATAGCCTCGAGAATATGCCTGGAAGCCGGATCTGAAAAGAAGAAAAACGCGGATTTGCAGAAGACATAGTACACGGGTGCAGCCCAGGCCGTATGGTCGCGGGCCGTCGCCAGTGTCAGGGTGCTTTGCCGGTTGATGAGTTCCAGGGCCAGCCTTGTGAGTTCCTGATGATCCGTCATAAGAAATCCCTCTCAAGCTTCCCTCACGTCCCCAATCTGATCAGCAGCGCATTCCCCGCTTCTTGGGGCCGAGGTGGTTCTGTTCCACTTCGTAGGCCATTTCCACCCAGTCGCAGAGGAGGGACCGGGTCTCCCTCGGGTCGATGATGTCCTCGATGCCGAAGGCCTCGGCCGTTCGGAAGGGGGACGAGATGGCCCGGTAGGTCTCCTGCAGTTTTTCGAGACAGGCATCCGGGTCGTCCGATGAATCGATCTCCCGCCGGTGGGCCGCGTACACGCCCCCCTCCACCGGGATGTTTCCCCACACGGCGGACGGCCAGGCATAGCGCCAGCTCAGGCGGATGCCGCTCTTCTGGGCCGCCCCGGCCACGCCGAAGCACTTGCGCACATAGACCACGGCCATGGGAATGGTGGCCTGGATCATGGCAAAGGAGGCCCTTACCCCCTTCCGGATGGTCCCCTGTTCCTCGCTCCGTTTGCCGACCGTAAACCCGGGCTGGTCCGGGAGGTTGACGATGGGGAGATGGAAGGTGTCGCACATGTCGATGAATCGCTGGAATTTTTCCGCCACATCGTAGTTGAACGACCCGCCCCAGAAGTTGGG
>ENA-OSEO01006125-OSEO01006125.1-sediment-metagenome-genome-assembly--contig:-NODE-6125-length-11013-cov-3.579097_pt1 | contig 11013 bp, 8 predicted proteins | sample MGYA00237883_ERZ534232 | MGnify/ENA metagenome assembly ERZ534232
TGCACGCCGGCCACCAGGCACGCCTCCATAATGTCCAGGTTGAAGTAGTAAACGGTTGCGTTCAGGCAGGCATCGGCGCCGCGCAGCAGCGACACCAGCGCCTCACGGTCGCGCACATTCACCTGAGCCACCGAGATGTTCGGACGGTCGAGCAGTGCAGCGACCTTCTCAGCCATCTCGCGGTTCAAGTCACCGATGACGACTTCATCCACGCCTTCGCTGCATGCTAAATCCCGCACAGCGATGCAGCCCATCATGCCCGCCCCACCCAATACGACGATTCTCATGGTTTGCTCCCCTCAATATCAATGTACTGCATCACGAGAGGCAGTGGTATTCTTCGATGACTTCGTGGATTTCGATGCCACGCCGCGCCAGCTCGGCGAAAAAGACGTCGGGATCGAGCGCCGTCTCCGGCGGGACGACTCCGCGCGACACAACGTCCCCTCTGGCGATCATCTGCGCGCCGATGCTCAGCGGAATCGCGATGTTCTTGTAGTACGCCGCCGGACCGCCCCACTCATCCATGCCGGGATGGCGGTTCCAGTACGTGGCTTTGACGTCACAGCCGTCGCGCTTTCCGCGGACCTCGACGAGCAGCCCATAGGCCCATAGCGTGGTCTGCTTGCCTTCCGGCAAGGCGAGCAACAGCTCGCGCATCGTCTCGTAGGCGGTCGTCTCCACGCCGTGGAGGAAGATCCGCTCCGCGCTGTACAGCCCGGACTCGAGCATGGCCCTGGCGAGGCGCATGGCATGCGGGGGAAAGCACCCGTGGACTGACACCGCCGCCGCTCCCAGGCTGTGCGGCATGGTACGTGTTTCCGGATGCGGAATGTAATAGACCTCCTGCTCACCGATCGGACCGGGGAAGACGACGCACCTGGCACCTGCGAATGGACCCACCTCGTGAAACGCGCCATCGCGGTAGTAGACCCGTTCGTGCGTCTCCGGATGAAATTCCCACAGGAACGTCGTCAGCAGGCCGGGCGCCGGCGCCGGGCAGCGGAAAGCGGCAAAGTTGATCTGGATGTCTTCCACCTCGTCCATCTGCTCGGCTCCGCGCCGCGCCATGACATTGGTGATGCCAGGCGTCGCACCAACGCCGGGGATGAAGACGATGGCCTTTTCCCTGGCAGCCGTGTCGTAGCCCCACTGGTCCGGCTCCGTCGATACGTCCAGGCCGTTGACCCCAGCGGCGACGCACGCGCGGGTAACCACCAGGTCGTATTTCCACGGCAGTCCGTTCAACACCACATCGAAGCCGCTGAATGTCTCGATCAGGCCATCGCCGTCATTCGCATCGACGCGAACCACTTTGACGCGGGCATCGCCAATCTCTGCCGCCAATTTCTCTGCGGTGGCCACATTGTAGTCACCGATCACGATCTCGTCGAAGTCGGAGAACCGGACCAGGTCACGGATAGCGTGTTGGCAGACCGCTCCGGCGCCACCCAGAGTCAGCACCCTCATCATTCACTCCTTCTCGGAAAGGCCGGCAGACGCGCCACGGCACAACCCCATAACCACCACGCATCGCCCGCGGGTTTGTCAGTCGAGGACCTCCTCCACCGCGTCCGCGAAGTAGTTCAATGTCTCCGCGACGTCTTCTTCCGACAGAGCGGCGCACAGGAACCACGGCTCGCGCCCGTCGGGATCGGGCATCGCGCCGTTCCGGATCAGCGCCATCATGATTTCCTCGTACAGCACGGCATCGTTCCGGCCCCAGGTGCGGTAGTCGACGGGCCTCTCCTCCCCGATGACGAATCCGAACATGGACGGAACGCCGAGGAAGCAGTACGGAAGATCGGCCTCGGTGAGGATCTCGCTGAGGCCAGCCATCAGCGCCGTGCCGCGCGCCTCGATAGTCCTGAGCGCGTCACCCTGGGCGAGGATCTCCAGGGTCACCTCGGCGGCGGCGGTGCCGACCACGTTTCCGCAATAGGTGCCGCCATGCGCCGTGTGTCCCGGCCCGACGCTGCTCATCACCGCGTTGTTGCCGCCGATGGCAGCGATGGGAAACCCATTGCCGATAGCCTTGGCATAGGTAACCAGGTCGGCGTGGACACCGAAGTACTCCTGCGCGCCGCCCAGGGCGATGCGGAAGCCGGTCTTCACCTCGTCTCCGATCATCACGATGCCATATTCGCTGCACAGGCTGCGAATCAGCTCCAGCCAGCCCGGTTCCGGCATGATGGCGCCCATGTTACCCATGATCGGCTCGACAATGATCGCAGCGACGTCACCCCAGGACTGTTTGACGGTACGCTCGAGCGTCTCGAAGTCATTGTACGGCAGGGGGATGACGAGATCGTAGAGCGCCTTAGGGATGCCAGAGCTCGTCGGCGACGGGGTGGGGCTGCGACGATGTCCAAGCCCCTCTAGCGGAGACGACGCGGTCGAGAACAGCATGTAATCGTACATCCCGTGGTACTGTCCCTCGAATTTGATGATCTTCTCGCGCCCGGTATGCGAGCGGGCGATGCGCAGTGCGTGCATCGTTGCCTCGGCACCGGAATTGGCGAAGCGCACTTTATCGACGCCGGGACACAGTTGCGTAATCCGTTCGGCGACCCTGACCTCGAGCTCGTGGGTGAGAGCGTAGACCGTGCCGTTCTTGATCGCTTCCGCTACCCGCTCCACGACCGGCGCATAACCATGCCCCAGGATGACCGGCCCAAAACCCATCCGGTAATCGATGTAGCGGTTGCCGTCGAAGTCCCAGATGTAACTTCCTTCGGCGCGCGTCACGCCGACGTTTTCCCCTTCACTCCAATAGCGGAAATTGGAGGTAACGCCGAAAGGAAGCACCTCTCCGGCACGCTGGAAAATTGCTCTGTTCTTTTCCATGGAATAAGACATAACCCGATTCCTCCCTGATGAGTGTAACTGACGAGTCGCGCGCTTGCCGGCCGTCTCTCGTCGTGAGCGGCTCTTCCGACAACCGCACGGAGTATAACACGAATAATCACAGAGGTCAAGATTGAAGTGCTGATAAATTACTGAACTCGATATATTCGTGATGGAACATCATTGAAATCGCGCAATGAAAAACGAATGGAAGTTACTCTTTTCCGCTCGAAATCTGCCCACCTGCAGCGGAGACCAACAGTATCAGTACGGATACCAGTAGCCCTTGATCCCGCCCTCGATATCCCAGTGGACGTGTTTGGTCTGCCAGAACGACTCCAACCCTTCGGTACCGAGCTCTCGCCCGATGCCGCTCATCTTCATTCCGCCGAAGGGACCGGCGTAGTTGTCGGTGAGCGGGTCGTTGATCCAGATCGAGCCGGCACGCACGTCCTCGTAGAAGCGGCGGACCTTGCGCGCGTCGTGTGTGCACAGACACGCTCCCAGCCCGTATTCGGTCTCGTTTGCCAGGGCGATCGCCTCATCGAACGTGTCGTAGGCCATGATTGGAATCGTAGGGCCAAACGTCTCCTCGCGCATGCAGCGCATCGTGTGGTCCACGCCGACCAGTACTGTGGGCTCGAGGAAGAACCCTGCCGGCAAGTGGGCGGGCCGCCGTCCGCCGGCCAACACCGTGGCGCCTTTGGCGACCGCATCAGCGATGTGGGCTTCGACTGTGGCACGTCCGGTCTCCGCGATCATCGGCCCGACATCGGTGGTCGGTTCGATACCGGGACCCAACCGCAACCGGCCCACGCGTGCAGCGAGAGCCTCCGCGAACTCGGACAACATCGCGCGCGGCACGTATACCCGTTCGGTCGACGTGCACACCTGCCCGGCGTTGATCAGGCTGGCATACGCCACGGCTTCGACAGCCAAGTCGAGCGGTGCGTCATCGGCAATCACGAACGGATCCTTGCCGCCCAGCTCGAGATGGAGATGCTTCATCTGTGGCGCCGCCAACCGCGCGATGTGCTGCCCGATCGCCGTAGAGCCAGTGAAGGCGATCACAGACACGTCAGGATGGGCCACCAACGTGTCGCCGACTTCATTCCCCCACCCGGTGACGATGTTGACGACACCCGGTGGGAAGTGATCGAAGGCCAGCTCCACCATGCGGATGATCGAGAGCGGCGCCGGGCTGGGTGGCTTAACGACCACCGTGTTGCCGGCTACCAGCGCAGGCGCCAGCTTCCAGGCCAGCAATAGAACCGGGTAGTTCCAGGGAACGATGCAACCGACCACGCCGTAAGGCTCCTTGAGCACCAGCGAGAGCTGCCCATAGGCCGGCGAGGGAGGTACGCGTCCACGAAAGTGGCGCCCCAGTTCCGCATAGTAGTCCAGTGTGTTGAGCGCCCAGTCGATTTCCTCTTCGTTCTCGGGGAGAGGTTTACCTTCCTCAAGTGTGAGCAAACGGGCCAGCTCTGCGCAATGAGCGCGGATTTTGGCAGCCGCTTCGTGCAGCAGACCGGCCCGCTCCACCGCTGTGACCCGGCGCCACGATTCGAACGCGGTCACAGCGGCGGTGACCGCCGCGTCGACTTCGCCGGATGTCCCCGCCGGCACCGTATCGAGCACTTCCTCCGTCGCCGGGTTACGCACTTCGATGACCGCACCCGATTCCGAATCCAACCAATCCCCGTTAATGTACATTTTCATCGGGTATGCTCCTTTCAGCATCCCCCCCTGCGAGCAGGGCGTTTGGTTCCTCTCTTGTCCGTGACAACATAACCGGCTCATGTCTGTCCCGGCAACGCATGGACTGGGATGCGGCTTTCACGCCCTGGAAATCAGCCAGGAACACCGCAAGCACGGCTCCGCGATTCGTCCGGCCTAGAAGTAGACCTCCTTGACGATTTGCAGATAGGTGAACGTCTGCGTGTGCCGAACACCTTCCACGGCCCGCAGGCGTTGGGTGAGAAACTGGAGCAGATGCGCGTTATCACGGCAGTTGACTTCCACTAAAATGTCGTAGATTCCGGTGCAGACGACCACGTAGGTAGCTTCTTCGAACGCGGATATCTCGTGTGCGACCTCCTCAAGGCGATTGCCATCGACCTCGACTCCGATCAACGCCATCATGTTGTATCCGAGCAACGTTGGGTTGGTAACCGGAACGACATGAAGCACACCATCTTCGACCATCTGCAGGTAGCGTTGGCGCACCATGCCGGGAGACACATCGAGTTGTTTGGCAAGCTGGGCGAAGGATATCCGCCCATCCTGCCTGAGACCTGCAATGATTTGTAAATCCACCTCATCCAGATCGCGGCTTGGAGTAGCCTGGGATTTCTTCATGGGTATCTTCCTCTCTCTTCAGAATTTACCTTAAGCGTGCGCAAAGTATAACACGAATCGTCATGTAGAGCAAGAATCTTTTACTTTTCATCATTTTATTGCCAGCAGGTGCAACGAATCAGCATTTTGATTTGACTGTGGTGATAGTTCGTGCTATAATAGTGTTCATCGATTCGGCTGCCACCTCAGCAAGTCAAGCCAGGGAGATAACACGGCTACATCCGGCTAACATAGGCCAACAGAATAGCAACGACGATTCTCATGCAGCGGGGCATAGGCTACCACCAGCGAGATGGATTGGGTATACAACTGCGACTGAAAGGAGACAGTTGATGACAGACGGTCCCGCGGTAGAGGTTCGACAAGTTACCAAACAGTTCCCCGGCTTTGCGCGACAGCCGGGAAGCGAAGTCGTTGCCGTCGACGATGTGTCTTTGGAGATCTGCGATGGGGAGTTCTTCTCTCTGCTCGGACCCAGCGGTTGCGGCAAAACGACGACCTTACGCATGATTGCCGGCTTCGAACATCCCACTACCGGCGAGATCTACATCCACGGAAAGCCCATGGGGCTCACCCCGGCCCACCTGCGTAACACGAATATGGTCTTTCAGAGCTACGCGCTCTTCCCCCACATGTCCATCGCCGACAACGTGGCATTTGGGTTGAAGATGCGCAAGGTGCCACGTGACGAAACCCGCCGGCGCGTACAGGACGCGCTCGACATGGTCCGGCTGTCAAACTACGGACAACGTAAGCCCAGCCAGTTGTCCGGTGGACAGCAGCAGCGCATCGCCCTGGCGCGGGCGCTGGTGAACCGGCCCGAAGTTTTGCTGCTGGACGAACCGCTCGGTGCGCTCGACCTGAAGCTGCGCAAGGAGATGCAGATCGAGCTCAAGACGCTGCAGCGCGAGGTCGGTATCACTTTCGTGTACGTCACCCACGACCAGGAAGAAGCACTGACCATGTCCGATCGCATCGCGGTGATGCACGGGGGCAGAGTATTGCAGGTCGGGCCGCCGATCGAAATCTACGAGCGTCCGAATTGCCGCTTCGTGGCCGACTTTATCGGCGACACGAATCTGGTCGACGGTGTGGTGCAAAGCCAGAGCGGACAGGAGGTCACCGTACACGTGGACGACGAGATCTCATTCGTCGTCGAGTCGGACGAGACGTTCACCACGGGCACCGAAGTCACCGTAGCCGTACGTCCCGAGAAGATCAGGTTGCTACCGGTGCCGACACAGGGAGAACCCAATTCGTTCCCGGCAAAGATCGACCAGATGGTTTACGTCGGCACGGACTCGCGCTTCAAGGTGCGCCTGTCCGAGCGCGTCGTACTATCCGTTCGCCAGCAAAACGTCATTTCCACTTCCGACCCTACCGCCTACTACGACGCGGGCGCAGAGTCGATCTGGGCGGTGTGGCTGCGCGACGCCGCGCGCATTCTGCGGAACTGAGGGGGCAACGACCATGACCGTTGGACAAGCACAACAAGAGAAACGGGGCCTGTTGCGTCCTGTTGGGTGGAGATCGGGTATCCAGACGCTGATCTTGATTGCTCCCAGTCTGTTCTGGCTGGTGGTGTTTTTCGCCGTCCCACTGATCATCGTCTTCGTCTACAGCTTCCTGAGGCGCGGGCCGTACGGGCAGATTGTCTGGGAGTTCAACCTGGGCAATTATGCCCGTTTTTTCGACCCGCTCTACCTCAACATCTTCGTGCGCTCCTTCAAGATCGCGGGTATTACCACCGTCGTCTCGTTTCTGGTGGGATACCCGGTGGCGTACTGGATTGCCACCCGCCCGGTAAAGACGCGCACGACGTTGCTGTTACTGTTGATCATCCCGTTCTGGACGAATTTCCTGGTACGGACGTATGCCTGGGTGCTGATTCTGCGCGATTCGGGCCTGATCAACAACGCATTGATCGGCCTGGGCATCATCCAGCAGCCGCTGCCGCTCTTCGGGACCGACCTGGCGATCATCATCGGGTTGGTGTACGGTTGGTTCCCGGACATGGTCCTGCCCTGCTATGCCTCGATCGAACGCCTGGATTTTTCGCTGGTAGAGGCTGCCCAGGATCTGTATGCGAACGAGCTCAGCGCCTTCCTGCGCGTAATTATTCCGCTAACGCTGCCCGGGATTGTCGCGGGTTCCATGCTCGTGTTCATTCCTGCGCTGGGCGCCTACGTCACGCCGGATCTGCTTGGAGGGGCCAAGTCGATGATGATCGGCAACGTAATTCAGAGCCAGTTTCTCAGTGTCCGCGACTATCCATTTGGCGCGGCCTTCTCGTTCGTATTGATGGCGGCGATGTTGGTCGCCACGCTGGTTTATTTCCGCGTCAGCAGGCGGACGTCATGAGCGCACGGCGGAGAGACCACGCACCCGCTGCGCCGGAAGCGCGCTGCACGGACAGACCGATGGCTGTGGGAGGTGGGGCGATATGAGTTCAGTAGCTCCAGACGTACGCTTGAGCGGCGTGGCGCGGCACGGCAGTCTGCTCGGACGGCTGTTGCATGGCAGCATCGCCGCTTGCGGTGTCCTGGGATACCTTTTTCTCTACGCACCGATCGTCATTCTGGTGGTTTTCTCTTTCAACGCGTCTCGCTTTGTAACGACATGGAGCGGGTTCAGCCTGCGCTGGTACGGAGCGCTGTTCACTGACCAAGCGATGGGGCTGGCACTGCGCAACAGCCTGATCGTCGCCGTCTCCGCGACCATCATTTCGACGGTGTTCGGCACGATGGTCGCGCTTGCGATGGAACGCCACAAATTTCCCGGCAAGGCGGCATTCGATGCGCTACTCTATCTGCCGATCATCATTCCGGACATCGCCATGGCCGTGATGTTGCTGCTTTTCTTCGTAATGACCAAAACCTCATTGAGCCTGGTGACGATCATCATTTCGCACGTGGCATTCAACATCTCGTTCGTAGCCGTGGTCGTCCGCGCGCGGCTGGTCGGCTTCGACGGCAGCCTCGAGGAGGCGGCACAAGACCTGGGCGCGAACGAGCTGAAGACATTCTGGTACGTGACCCTGCCACTGCTCATGCCTGGCATTCTGGGAGGCGCACTGCTGGCGTTCACGCTCTCACTCGACGATTTCGTGATCACGTTTTTCACCGCTGGTGTCGGGTCGACCACGTTACCGCTGCGCATCTACTCGATGGTCAAGCTGGGGATCACGCCGGAAATCAACGCGATTTCCACGCTGCTCTTGCTGGCCTCGATGGGGCTGGTCGTGATCTCCGCGGCCTTACAATGGAAGGGAGGTGGTTCAGTATCCGATATCGCTTGAACAGCCATTGCACGCACGCATGGCACCTTGCCGAATCTTCAAATGGATAGAAAGGAGACTGACATGAACAGATGGCTTTCACTGATCGGCGCGCTGTTTCTTCTCGCGACGCTTAGCGGCTCCGGACTCGCCGCTGCGCCCGATCCCAAACTGGCCAAGGAATTGCACGTCTTCAACTGGTCGGAGTACATCGACCCGGAGATCTACCGCGACTTCGAACAGGAATTCGGAGTCAAGGTCACCGAGGATACGTTCGCGAGCAACGAAGACCTGCTCGCCAAACTGCAGGCCGGCGCCACAGGCTACGATCTCATCGTTCCTTCAGATTACATGGTGAACGTCATGCACCAGCTTGATCTGCTGGCAGAGCTGGACTTCGCCAACATTCCCAACTTCGCCAACGTCGCTGAGACATTCCTGGATCCCCCGTACGATCCGGGGAACCGCTATTCCGTACCATACCAGTGGGGGACCACCGGCATTGGATACGACACCAACTTTTTCGAGGAGCCTCCGGATAGTCTGGCGTACCTCTTCAACCCTGACGTCCTCGCCGAGACCGCTGGTCGCGTGAGCATGCTGAACGACAGCCGCGAATCGATCGGCGCGGCTTTGAAATACCTGGGATACTCGGTGAACTCCCAAGACGAAAAGGAACTGGAAGAAGCCAAGCAAATCCTGATTCAACAGAAAGAGTGGGTGACCGCTTACGAGAGTGATGGCTTCGAGGATCTGTTGGCGGCGGGCGAGGTCGATCTGGGTCTCGGCTGGAGTGGAGATTACTTCATGGCGGCCGAGGAAGCGGACAACGTCTGGTATACGATCCCCAAAGAAGGCGGCGTGATCTGGACGGACAACCTGGCGATTCCCAGGACGGCCCCCAGCCAATATACCGCCGAGGTGTTCATCAACTACCTGTTACGGCCTGAGGTGAGCGCTAAGGTGACTAACTACACCTGGTACGGCAGCCCCAACGAAGCCGCCACCGAATTCATCGATCCGCAGATCCTGGAGGAACCTGCCATCTACCCGCCCGCAGAGGTCATGGAAAAGCTGGAGTTTCTGCGAGATGTGGGTGAAGCCACGATGATCTATGACCGCATGTGGACGGAGATCAAGCTGCAATAGGAATTCGAGCGCACAACATCCGCATCAGCCGGTACCGCCGAATGGAACTGGGGACGCACCGCTCCTCAGTTCCATTTTTTTGCCGGGGCCCGGAGGGACACCTGAGAAAAACGTGCAGCGTCGGACGGCCCGCGGTTATCGTGTACGAGATAAGGCGTAGGCAATAATTACCGTATAGGCAAAAATGCCAACGGCAAACACCCTCTTCCGGTACCCCAGTCCCATTGACGGGGCCATACCTGAGCGGTATCATATTAGGAAGAACGGTCGTGTGCTATCCTGATAGCATAGAATACAGCTACCGTTGCTACCGCTGCTCCCAGTGTATTGACACTGGAGAAAGATAGGAGACCGATCATGAAGCGTTTCATGAATATATTGGTTGTATTGTCGTTGACACTCATCGGAGTTGGCAGTGCCATTCCGGCAGCTGCTGCCGAGCCATTGGATACAGCACATCTGGAAGGGCGGCTGGCATTCCCGGTGTTCGAAGATGGAACCTACAACATCTACGTTGCTGACGTAGATGGCACGAACCGGCAGTTGTTGCTCGCCGAAGCCAGCCAGCCCGATTTCAACACAGACGGGACGGCCATTGCCTACCGGAGCTGGAAGACGGACCAGCGTGGGATCTTCACGACACCGCTGGACCACATCGTCCCGTGGAGCATTCAGCGCAAATCAAGTGCGGAATCGGGACGTCCGGTGTGGTCACCTGATGACCGGGTAATCCTCTTTCATTCCTACGAGCAACCGGATCGCCTGCCGCGGATTTTCTACACCGGCGGGGAGGACTACCTGTCCGTGCGTACGGACAAATCCGGCGTCTTCGTCGATGTGATCGGCATCGATCCCGATTGGATGCCGAACGGCAGCATCGTTTACACTGAACGGGAATGCGAGAACTGCGGCATCTTCAACAGCAGCCTGACGGGAGGGCTGATTGCGCGGCTGACGGAGAGCACCGGCGATGAGGCTCCCGCCGCTTCTCCAGACGGCACGCGGGTCGCATTTATGTCCACTCGGGATGGCGTCTGGGACCTGTACGTCGTCAACGCCGACGGTAGTGGGCTCACCCGTCTGACTGAAGACGAGTACGTCGATGGGCTGCCTGCCTGGGGGCCGGACAGCAAAACGCTGTTCTTCGTCTCGAAGCGGGACGATGAATGGGCCATCTGGGCAATCGATGTGGAGAGCAAAGCCAGTGCCAAGCTGTTCGAACTGGGTGGCGATCTGGACGGAAAGATTCACGAAGGGACGTCGCGCGGCTGGACGGAGGAGCGCATCGCCTGGGCACCTCCCGCCGCGCCTGCGCCGGAGCCACAGGTCGCCGCCGCATCGAACCTGAACACGTCGTACCTGACGGGTACGATCGCATTCCC
>ENA-OSEO01006128-OSEO01006128.1-sediment-metagenome-genome-assembly--contig:-NODE-6128-length-11012-cov-4.307087_pt1 | contig 11012 bp, 10 predicted proteins | sample MGYA00237883_ERZ534232 | MGnify/ENA metagenome assembly ERZ534232
TTGAATTACAGATCTGTGGAAGATCAGGCGAGTTCGATAACCGCGCCAGCTTCTTCGAGTTTCGCTTTCGCGTCTTCGGCGGCGTCTTTACCCACGGCAGAGAGCACTTTCGAACCGGGGGTTTCGGCCATTGCTTTGTACCCTATCAGAAATGTCGCTTTCAGACGGATTGGGCCATCATCTCGGGTTTGCGGCGCAGCAGGCTGATCACCAGTACCAGCAGCACCACCAGGGCGGTGAGACCAGCGGTAACTGCCACCAGCGGCGTGTCCATCCGGCGGACGACCACGCCGACAAATGCCCAGATGACCACCAGCGGGTAGGCGACTTCCTTGCGGATGAGGGCCATCAACACTCCCAGCAGCCCACCCACCAGCAAAACAATCGCCGTCCAGACCTCCGGCGCGATGCCAAACCCGTTCCAGTTGAGATCATACAGCACCACGGCGGTATTGGCGATGGTTGCCACAGAGATCCACCCCAGATAGATGCTAAACGGCAGGTTCACCAGCCATTTCTCCCGGCCCACCACCGTCCGCCGCCCGATCCCCAAACGGAGATAGATCGCCAGCAGGGAGACCAGCAAGCCCAGCATGGCAACCTCGCTGAGCACAAACAGGTTGTAATGCCACATGAAAAGCCAGGTGATATTAAACACAGAGCTGGCCACGAACCACCAGCCAATGCGCTTCACAAAATCAGCTTCCCGCTGACCGGGCAAAATCTGGTAAACCGAGAAGATGCCCAGCAACAGGTAAATCAGGCCCCAAATCGAAAACACATATCCGGCAGGGGTGAACAGCACATCAAAACTATCCGACACCCCGCCTGTGGTCTGGCCGTTGAGAGGCAAAGCGTTTGCCAGCCCGTTAACGACCAGAGTGGCAACAAAAGCCACAACATTCATCCAGCGCAATAATTTCATTTCTTCTCCTTTTTTATCTTCCGTAATAAGCGCCGATCCAATCCACCTCCAGCCGGAACGGCCCGGACTGCTTCCCGGCGATCAAAAAACCAAAAGTATATAGCTTTGCCGGGTTCAAGGCCGGGGCAAGGAACATTCGCAGCCCTCTGAACACCGGAACAAACGAACGGAACGGGAAATGGATCACCTGCCATTCCCCCGAGGTCGTTTCAAACCCGGCCTGGTAGGTGACGCCGTCAAAATTAGCGTTGGTGCGCAGCCGGAACTGGTAGGTTTTCCCATCCCCGCGGACCCGCAGGGACAGCCCGGCATAATCGCTTAAATCCACCCTCTCCGGGCGGGTGCGAATCGAAGCGAAGCCGCCGTGATTATCCAGCGAGACCTCGCCGGAAAACACCAGTCTGCCGACCGTATCCGCTGGCAGCACTTCCGCGCGACTGCTGGAAACCCCGCCCATCACCACATCATCCACCGAGTACCAGTTTTGCGCGTCCTGTGGCCGGGTAAAATCAAACAGCTTTCTGGCGGGTTCCATTGGTTTTACTTCCTTCTAAAATTCAACTGTATTGTCTATAGTATAGATTTTGTACAATAAAATTACTGCTTTGTGTAGAATCTTCTTTCCGGCAAACAACACACCGCCAATACCTCTATCCAAGAAATCTCAAAAAATCTCCCAAAAACGCCACTATTCTGTGATAAAATAAACAAATTTTTACTCTCGCGAGGTTGTATAGACGAGTTGTTTTCGGTCAGACAACCGAGTTAAGTGCCTTTGGTTCGCATCCGGACAAATCCAGAGCTGGTGCTTTCCAACCTATCCAATAATCAATTAAAGACATTTTCACAGAAGCTGCCTCCCGGTTACGGCAATTCCTATCTCGTTATTTATTTCCGAAAGGAGACCCCCATGAATCTTAAAAATATCCGCACCGATTTACCGCAGGAATTTCCTTACGGGTTGGAGCGAGACGGTTGTGCCGTTTATCTCAGCGCACGGAAGCACGGCATGAGCACATTCGGCACGCTCAAGCGAGCGCTGGATTCACTGGTGCGCATGGGTCACCGCACCGGGTTTGTCAATGGAGAAGGCGACGGCGCAGGCGTGCAGACCGACATTCCGCGCGAACTGTGGGCCAGGAAACTGAGCCATGCTGGTTTGCGCTCTTCACTGGCAACACACCCCGGTTTCTGGGTGGGACACCTCTTTGTTCCCCATCATCTCCCCTATCAGGAGATCAGCGACAGCATTAACGCCCGGTTTCGGGAAGCGGATCTCAACCTGCTGATCGAAATCCAGCCTGACGTCCGCCCGGAAGTTTTGGGGCGCAGCGCGCTGCAGGATGCTCCCACATTCTGGCAAATCGCGGGATACAGTGATGCGCCAGAAATTGAAAAACGATTATTGACCATTCAGGAATGGATTGAAAGCGAATACCGGGTTCACTTCGCTTCTTTGAGTAATACTACGGTGATTTACAAAGTGCGCGGCTCCGTAGAAGCATTGGGACGTTACTACCCGGATTTGAAAGACCGAAACTATGATACCTGCATGGTGTTGTGTCACGCGCGCTATTCCACCAACACGGTTTCCACCTTTGAGCGGGCGCAGCCCTTTGCCATTCTGGGTCACAACGGTGAGATCAATACCATCGACCGTTTTTGCCAGGAAGCCCGCCAGATCGGTGTGAGTCTCCCTTATCTGGGATCCGATTCGCAGAATGTGGACCGCACCCTCCACACCCTGATCGTGAAATATGGTTTAGACCTGTTCGAAGCGCTGGATATGATCTTCCCGCCAGCGCCAGTGGAAGTGGCACAGATGGATCCCGAACTACGGGCAGTGTATACCCGCCTGCGGCAGGCTTTTGGCCCTTACGCACAAGGCCCGGCCGGAATCGTCGCCCGTCATGGTGATATCGCCATGGCCAGTGTGGACGCGCTGGGCCTGCGCCCGCTGTGGTATTTTGAAACCGAGAAAGAGCATGTCTTCAGCTCCGAGCGGGGAGCCATTTTCTTTGAAAATATGCTGGATGATGCCCGCCCGCTGGCCCCAGGAGAGAAGATTGGCCTGCGGGTGAACCGCGGGAAAGGCGTTCAGGTCTTTGAAGATGCGCTGATCAAAAAATATGTCATGAGCACTGCATTCCAGCGCGAAGCGCCTGAACTGGCACGCCGCTACTGGTCCGGGTGGAATCAGACCTCCTCTCCGGTATTTGAAGAGCCCAGAGCAATCGAAAAACCCAACAGCGAGCGGCCAACCCCCTTATCCTCCTGTCAGGTCTCATGGAACAACCCGGAACACGTTCGCCGGATTGACCGTAACTTGCTCTCCGCGGCAGGATGGCGGCAGGAACACGTGACGGACATCCAGGAGATGATCCAAACCGGAAAAGACCCGGTGTCATCGCTGGGGTTTGACGGTCCCCTCGCCGCGCTTGATCCAAACCGGACCAACCTGGCCGATTATTTCAAGGAAAAAGTGGCTGTGGTGACCAATCCGGCTATTGACCGCGGACGGGAGATGGAAGCATTTTCCACCCAAACGCTGGTGGGGGGACGCCCCGAGATTGGAGAACCCCCTAATCCCGATGATATCCTGATTACATTGGATACACTTCTGCTGACCGGTGGGCATCCCGCCCTGGGCGGAGCCGAAGTGGGTGAAACGGTCGCCAGACGTATCGGCAGTATGACGATAGAAAAATTTGTAGAATCCTTTCAGGGCCGCGCAGCCTGTCTGAACCTGGGTGTGCAAAAAAGGGAACGGGTGGAGACCGCGTTGGAACGACTGCGCCGGGAAGCTGTCAAAGCGGCAAAAGCCGGTATTCAGTGTTTGATACTGGATGACAACCAGGCGTTCCAGCAGGGATTGGGCTGGCTCGACCCGCACCTGGCATCCTCTGTGGTGGATAAGGCCTTGAGAGAAGCAGACAGCCCTATCAACTTACGCCGCCGGACTGGCCTGATCCTGCGCAGCGCCAGTATCCGGAACCTGCACGACATCGCGCTTTTGAGCGGCTTCGGCCTCGACGCGGTCAACCCCTACGCCATGTTTGCGATCAGTGTTGGGGTGAACGAGGGTCAAAGTGCCGGAGACCCAGAAGAACTCATCGAAAAACAATATCGCCTGGCCAGACAAATCAACATTGGCCTGGAAAAAGTCATCTCAACCATGGGCTGCCACGAGCTGCGCGGTTACGGCCGGGTTTGCAGTTCTATCGGTCTGTCTATTGAGTTGGCTGAGTGCCTGAACAGTCCGAACTTCTTTGGAGGCAGTCAGGTCGGGTTGTCCTGGAAAGATTTGGAACGGGAAGCCGCCGCCCGCGCGGAAGAACTCCGCCAAAAAACTTCCGACGCGCCGCTACCCAAAACCACGCATTTTTATCCCTCTTATTGGAAAAAAGTGGGCGATTTTGCGAGAGGAAAACTCGAATATCAGGAAGTGCGCGAGACGTATGAACGGCTCGTCGCAGAAAAGCCGGTCGCGCTGCGCCATCTTTTGGGTTATAAACCCGTTAAACAACCTGCGCGAATAGAAGATGTTGACTTGAGAATCAAAAACCACCGCATGCCGCTGGTGATCGGGGCCATGTCTTTTGGCTCCCAATCCGAACTGGCGTTTCGAACTTATGCTCATGCTGCTTCCATTCTGGATATTTTGTGCATCAATGGCGAAGGCGGCGAGCTGCCGGGGATCATCGGGCTATATAAACGCAACCGCGGCCAACAGATGGCCTCCGGACGGTTTGGGGTCAACGCGCAGTTTCTCAACTCCGCCAGCGTGATCGAAATCAAAATCGGACAGGGCGCAAAACCCGGTGAAGGCGGGATGCTGCCGGGGTACAAAATCACCCCACAGGTAGCTGAAGCGCGCCACACCACACCGTTTGTGCCGCTGCTGTCGCCCTCGAACAACCATGATCTATATTCCATCGAGGACCTGGCGCAATTAATTGAAGAAATCAAACTGGTCAACCCGGAAGCGATGATCTCGGTAAAATGTCCGGTAGTGCCCGACATTGGCGTGATTGCAGTCGGCGTCGCCAAGGCCGGCGCGGATATCATTAATCTGAGCGGATACGACGGCGGCACAGGCGCGGCCCGCAAACACGCCAAAGAGTTCGTGGGACTGCCGGTTGAAATCGGCATCCTCCAGGCGCACCGCGCTCTGATTGACGCTGGCATCCGTTACAAAGTTGAACTGTGGTGCGATGGCGGCATGAAAAGCGGCAATGACGCAGTCAAAATGATCCTGATGGGCGCGAACCGGGTCGGTTTTGCCACCCTGCCGATGATCGCCATTGGCTGCACGGTCTGCCGCAAATGCAATGAAGGTTTGTGCCGCTCCGGTATCGCTACGCAGATCCGCACGCTGGAAGAAGCCAATAAAGTTGGTATAAAAAATTTTACACCACTGGATTACCTGCGCGCGGTCGATCAGTTGGTCAGGCTGCTAAATGCCATTGGCGAAGAAATGCGGGAGATAACCGCCAGCCTCGGATTCACCCGGCTCCAGGATATGGTTGGCCGGGCAGACCTGCTGACCCAGACCGCGCTGAAAGAACGGATTGACCTTTCCCCTATATTCGAGTCGGTTCCCATGAAGCCAAGGGTTGAGCTTGAACCCGGTGTAGGCCGCCTGCTGACCCGGCCACGCAACAGTCTGACCCGTTTGATGAGCGAGCTGGTGCTGAATATCATTTCCGATGAAGAAAAGGAAATCACCTACCAGGACGAGGTCATGGCTTTTGACAGGGCATTGGGCTCGCACCTCTCCGGTGAATTGGCCAGAAACCCTGAGCTCGAAAAGCGAATAGACCGTCTGCACCTGCACTTCGGCCCCTCTTCAATCGCCGGGAACGGCTTTGGCTCGTGGATCAGCGATAAAATCGATCTGCTGATTGAAGGCGGCGCGCAGGATGGGGTTGGCAAAGGCGCCAACGGCGGCCGGATCGCGGTGATGAAAGGACTGAACAAAGACGGCTCGCGCATTGATGGGAGTGTCGGCAAAAGTTTTGCGTACGGCGCGATCAAAGGTATCCTGATTGTCCAGGGTAATGCCGATACCCGCGCCTGTATCCGCCTTTCTGGAGCTTCGGTGGTATTGGGCGGGGAAATCACGGAACCGGTAAACGGCTTAGAAAATATCGGCACCCGCGCGAACTTGAAAGGATATACCTGTGAGTATATGACCGCCGGACAGGTTGTCATCCTGGGTGACCCCGGTCCCTACGCATTTTCCGGGATGACCGGCGGCGTAGTTTATCAGATGCTGACACCGGAAATGGGCTTTGACCGCGAGGCGCTCCAGAAAAGGCTGGCGCGCGGATCAAATGTATGCTTAAAACCACTTGAGCGAGACGATACCAGGGATGTTCGCGCGTTGCTGGGAGAATACAGCAAATCCCTTGAACAGACTCACCAATCCGAGGAAGCACAGCGTATTCAGAACCTGTGTGATGAGCGTGTGCTTATGGAACGCTTTATCAAAGTGGTCCCAATGCTTGAAAACTATCCCGTCCAGGATGAAGCCGCGTAAAGAAACAACTTTCAGGGTGATCCCAAAATACCAACAGGGATATCTTTTCAGCTTTATGTTTTCAGGCCTTTTGTGTCCTGTTTTCTGGGTCAGAGGGGCAGCTGTTTTCGCAAACGCAAACTGGCAGATTACATCAAAATGTGTTAAAATTCAAGCGTTCTGATGGAAGTTGAACCTGTAGGGGCGTGGTGCAATGGCAGCACACCAGACTTTGAATCTGTTGATCCTGGTTCGATCCCGGGCGCCCCTGCCTAAACAGTATATATGCTGGTCAAAAAACCTTCTAACCCCCACATATACGGGTAAGGGAGGTTTTTTGATATGTCAACACAAAAGTTAGATACACAGATTCGACAAGTTATTTATGGAACTGTACCGCATTTTATAACTGGCTTTCTGGTTGAACGCAGCTCCAGGGGACTATCAAAAGGGACAATTCATTATTATCAAGATGAATTGAATCGCTTCAGCGCATATATTGATTTGATAGGGGTAATCCAGTTTGAAGAAATTACACCGGACATCATCCGGCGTTATTTGTTACACCTGGGGCAAACGCGCAATACTGGGGGAATTCACGCGGCATACCGAGCAATAAGGGCTTTCCTGAATTGGTATGAAGAGGAGTTTGAGCCGGGTGATTCGTGGAGAAACCCGATAAAGAAAGTGAAACCTAACACACCCAACAAGGATCCATTGCCGGGTATAAGCAAAACTGATTTTCAAAAATTGATTGATGCTTGCAAGGGCAAATTTGCGCAAAGAGATAAAGCGATATTTTTATTCCTGCTTGATTCGGGTATTCGTGTTGCTGAACTTTGCGCGTTGGATATGGGAGATGTGGACCTGATCACCGGATCTGTGATTGTCCAACACGGCAAGGGTGATAAAAGGCGCGTGGTATATGTTGGACGCAACACCTTGAAACAATTGCGGCGGTATCTAAAAACCGGGGGAATTGTTGAGAATAACGCTCCGCTTTTCGTGACAAGACAAAACCAGAGAATTACATTCGGCGGTTTACGGTCCAGGGTGAAAGCCTTATCCAAAAAAGCCGGTATTCATGCGCCCGGGTTGCATGACTTCAGGCGCAGCTATGCAATTACCATGTTGCGCAACGGGGTTGATGTTGTAACTCTTTCAAGGCTTATGGGACATACCAGCACAGAGGTTACAAAACGATATTTACATCAGGTAAATGATGATCTGGCAATTGCACATCAGAAGGGATCGCCGGTTGATAATTTATAGCGGCTCAGTATGGGGAGGAATTCTTTAACATTACTCAATGAACCACATAATCTATCTTGTTTATGTCTCTGAATTTTTAGCGAGTTTCTTTAACATTTGATTGTGAATAACAGAAAGTGTAATTTCGATATTCACAAATTTTGTGAATTTGAGGGGCTCAGTATGGAGGAAAAATAAAATCAAGAGTCATGGTTTTTTGGATGTATAATAAATAAAACTCCCCGCGATGTGGAAGCATCCGGGGAAGTGGTCAACCGAGTAGGCGGTCAACATTTATATTTTAGCACAAAGACCGCCTGATTAGATAAAGGCGGTTTTTTGATGGCAGATAAAATTGATGGTTCAATTAGGGTAATATCAGGCAAAGGCAATCTGGAGTTATCACCTGAGGAAATCTCAAGCAGCTTGGAGAAAATAGCGGATAGTCTGGAAAACTGCTTACCTCCTGGGATGAAGGAAGTGATAATATCCAAACCTAAGTTACAGATCCCAAATATGGCAACTGGTACGGTAATACCACTTAGTGTGATATTGAAAGAACTAGAATGCAAGCGAGATAGTGAAGAAATTGCTGGCCTAGTTGTGCAAGAGCTTTTAGATAAAAGACAAACTGAAATAAATAGCCAACCAATAACTTACAGAGAAAAAGGCGGGGCGCCCTGTCTCAAAGAATATGATGATGCGTGGCAAGAAATGCAAGCCGGCGTGTTACTTGATTCGGCTTACCAGAATTATTTAAAACGCTTCGGAATGACACACTCGAAGTTGGAAAAAGACAAATTCAGAAACGCGATGAAAAGGCGTAAAAACAAGACTCTTTAAAAGCTACGTTTGGCCACGTATCACTTTTTAGTCGCCGGGAAAATGGATAAACTGACCTTAGGAAAAAGGTCAGTTTTTTATTTTTTGGAGGTGACAGCATGCGTTTCTTCTTAGAACTTGATGGGCCTGAAACGAGGGCGCTCTCAATGTTAGCCGGACGGGAATATCGGGATGTTCGTAAGCAGGCAGCGCTAATCATCAAACAGGAATTGATCCGGCGCGGGCTGCTGCAACCGTCCCCCCCGCTCCATACTGAGTTGAAACAGGCCAACAATGGCCAGTCAAATTAAACCAAACGCCCACCCCGGCAAGGTGAGCGGCTGGCAACAACTAAATAGAGCGGTGAATGAAAAGGAAAATGTTATGCGTGAAGTTAATAATATTATAGCAAGTTTGTTTACAGATGCTATGCTGCTGGCTTACGGAAAGCCAATTCCCCCAAATAAACCTTATGTTTTGAATAGGAAAAGATCAAGACTATTGGCGCGGCATCCGTGGCTGATTATTGTTGATTGTCCATACTGCGGCAGGCAACATGAGCATGGTTGGACCGCTCCGGATGATATTAACCGAGTGTGGACGCGGAAAAGCCATTGTTGGCAAGGTGGGGAATATCATATTGTTGAGAAGAGGGGGAATCACGATGGCTAAACAGACGATTACAACAACGATGGATTACAGGACAACGTTTGCAGATTTGGGGTTAGATTTTGCTCTTAATGAAGTTACCAGGTCTGTTGAAGTAAACGGCAAGCAAATGGACGGTTTTTTGGAATCGAAAATCATCTGTGATATGCGGGAGAAGGGGGCCAGAACCGAAAGCTATATTTTGCATGAGATAAAGTACGCGGCACTTGATAATCGCTATCACCCAATAAAAAAATATCTCAATTCCTTGTCTTATGATGGTAAGGACTACATTGGGGAATTATGCAGTTTTTTTGACGCGGACCAGTTTTTTCAAACCTGGCTGAATCGCTGGTTAATTGCGGCAGTTGGGCGGGTAGTAAAAGGCGCTCAATGTCCTGTATTGGTTTTGGACGGTCCGCAAAACATCGGGAAAAGTCTTTTCACGCGCTGGTTATGTTCTCCGAAAATGATTAAGGCATATTTTACGGAGGGGCCAATTACACCAGACAATCGGGATTGTAGATTGAGGGCAACTCAAAATTGGATCTGGGAGGCTTCAGAGTTTGGAAGTACGGTCAGGCGGGCGGACGTGGAGGCCCTGAAGGCTTTTATCACTTTAGGGGAAGTTACCGAACGGGCGCTATATGGCCGTCAGGATGAAAAAAGGCCGATGTTGGCTTGTTTTATTGGGACAATAAACAACGGGCATGCGGGCTTTTTGGCTGATCCTTCAGGGAACAGGCGGTTTTTGGTTACTCATGTTAATGAAATCGATTGGCGGGGCTATACCGGAAAATGTTCTCCTGACAGTATTTGGGCGCAGGCGTATGCAAATTTCTTGATCGGGGAGCCTTGCGAGTTGACACCTTCAGAATTGAAACTGTCTGAAGATAACAATCAAAATTATCAGATTACCGATTCGCTTGAAGTGATTCTTGAAAAATTGTATGAAATTGAAGTAATTCCTCAAACATTTACTCCGACTGCGGACCTTCTCGAAGGTTTGCAAGATGCTGGGTACCGGGCCAGTAATTCAAATGCTTTATCCAGGCAATTATCAGAAACACTTGCAAAATTGGGAATCGAGAAAAGACGGCAAAGATTGGTGAGCGGCAAAAACCCTGTTCAGGGTTATTTAGGACTAAAAAGGATTATTTAATGCTTTTTTGTGCAGGGTGTGCAGGGTGTGTCAGGTTTATTAACCCTTCTCGTTTTTAAGATTAAAAAAAGTAATTAATAGAAAAACTATGCACACCTGACACACCTGACACAAAATAACCCTTCTCAGTATGGGGAGGGGGGTAATTAATAGGATTTTGGAATGAATACAGATATTACAGTAATGACTGAAATGACTGAAAACATGGTCCAGTTAGACTTTTTTTTTGAAATGATTTACCAGGTGGACGCGTCAGAGCTTGAACTGGATTCTTGTATGAGATTGTATTTTGCGATATTTGCGCAAGCGGTCAAAGATGCGGCGTCCAGAAATAAATCTCAGTCTGACAGAAAACGTGAAGCTGAAGCCTGGCTGCTGGAGCATGGAGCGGCTTATCTTGAAACGCTGGGGATTGCTGATTTGCAATATTCACAAAAAAAATTGGAATTGTGGATCCGGGAAGGCTGTTTATTATCAGGTCCAGGAAGGGGGCGCGTATGAATTGATATCCCCCCTATACTGAGCGACTACTATTTTAGCGAAAATGCTTAAGATAACAAACATTATCAACAACATAAATTTTGAGAGGTGAAGAAAATGAACGCAGAAGAAAGAAAGATGTTATTGAAGTCAAGAAATTTGCAGTTTGAAAATCTTGAACGGGCGATTAAGGACGCGGTAAA
>ENA-OSEO01006131-OSEO01006131.1-sediment-metagenome-genome-assembly--contig:-NODE-6131-length-11011-cov-9.890799_pt1 | contig 11011 bp, 8 predicted proteins | sample MGYA00237883_ERZ534232 | MGnify/ENA metagenome assembly ERZ534232
GCAAAAGGGGCAGGCAAAGGGGCAGCCGCGGGTGATGAACCCGATGGCCCGGTCGCCCAGTTCCGGATACAGCGTATAGTCGGGCTGCAGCGTTTCCACATCATCGGGCAGGTGGGAAACGATATCCTCCCCCGTGCCGCCCAATGTCAGCTTCTCCCCGTAATAATCCCGCAAACGTCGATTCCGCTCAACAGATTGGGTTGAATTGAAAAGTGTCGAGCCATACACTCTGGCCGGATCCTTCAGGAAACAGTTTCTCTTTCCCAGCAGAACCGAAAGGCCCCTGGATCGATAGTGGGCGGCGAGTTTCATCAAGGCCAGGTTCGGCAGCCGGCCGTCCACATCGATCAGGAGAACCGTATCCGGTGATAAACGGACAGGGCCGGGGCTAAGCGGTTTTTTTTCTATTGCGGGCAGCGGCAGGCGGCTTTTCCAAAAAGACGGAGAAAGGGTTTTCATGGCCGTGCTACCGGACGACAGGATAATCTGCGCGCGGGGAAACAGCGTGTCCAGAAGTGTCAGGTAGTCTGCAAAACGCCTCTTGGCGCAGAAGGTTTCCGGTCGGTCCAGAAGGAATACTCCTGGCATCTCCAAGGGGTTCACGGATCTCGGAAAGGCGTTCATCATGTGACGGGCCATATCCAGCACCGGTAAAACCGCGCGAGCCTGCCAGGCAGGCAGCGCCTTCCACGCATCATCCGGATCCATGGAAGCGTCCAACCATGGATCCGTTTTGATATCGAGTTTTTCAGACAGCCGGGTACAGAGGGTTTGAAGTGCAGTTTTGGCAGGCGTCCGACCGCATCGAAGACCTTTGTAACGGAGCCGATTCAGAAAGTCCACCGGATTCGTCAGGGGTGCGCCGGACATCATCAGAGAATGGAAACGTCTGAAGCGAAAAAGCGGGTCTGTAAAATGAAAGTCTTCCCCCTTTGGACCAGGCCTGTAACCGCTGCCGTAACCGAGAAAAAAGAACCCTGAAACCCGCTTTTCGACAGCCAACTTTCTTTTCGGTGCGTGCGCCGGAACAAGGGAAAGCTCGCTCGATTTGAGAGGGATCACCCGCCCGGCGGGATTAACCTCGACTCCGCTTCCCACCTCGAAATCTTCCAAGCGTTGGGTGTCCAGATGGGGATGACGCGCCACGACATAGGCCACCCGAAGGGGTTGGTGGTGGTTCCGCCGTCTCTCCACCAAAACAGGCGACCCATTGATGGTTTTCTCGCCTCCCAACGCAACGGCCGCCAACCGCAACAGCTCTCTTCCCGAGTTGTCGCCGGGCAGGCGCGTCCATTTGGCGATGCTGCGGCTGTTGCGTCGTTTACGAAAGCGATAGGCACCGTCTGCGTTGTATGCACTGTTCTCAAACAGCAGTTCCAAAAGATACATACCCTAACAAAGCACAGGAAAGGGGATTTTTCAACGGCTTTTTGCAATGCCGCGCCTGTAAGGCACCTTTAAATTTTGTATTTTTGATTTTTCTTTACAGGCTGGCTGATGTAACGTTTAATATGAGTATTGAAAAGATTGATGTTAAAGCTGTGGTGATAGACTTGCTTTGTACAGACTTATGTTGCCAATTTAATTATGTTTTGTGATTTAATTCCTATTTGATTCCATTTTCTTCCGAAAGGGATTAAAAAAATCCTTTTAATTCTTTTTATCCCACCTGCGTGACTTCACATTACCCTTTCCAGCGATTTTGCTCGAAAGCTTCCTTTTATTCACTCCTTCAAGCATGTGATTCAAGAAGGGTTGAAAAAACCCCATGCCTCCATTAAAGGCCATAAAAGGAAAAGCCCGAAGAGCCACCTTCGGGCTTTAAAGAAGAGCTGCTGAGATCAGCCGGAAGCTCCTCCCATATACTTCCTTTCTACTTCATCTTCCGGCTGCTTTCAAGACCGGAGGCATGTCTATTCTCCTATTGATCCAAATTCGGTGCCGATGGTGCGGGTTGGTTTTCTGTATCTGCCGGCCCTGCTTCAGGGGACAAGCATATTGCAGCGACCCATGCCGAACAGCCGCAAGACAAAAATCCCACAATAAAGCGCAAAGAAAGTATCGCGGTACCGATAAAGGCAAAAAAAACCATTGCGAAGCTGAAAACCGCCGCCGGCATGGCCTGAGCGAAAATGATCAAAAAAACATGGATGATCCATCTTCCACAGGGCTGCCTGGATGGGTTATGGGACTCCTATGCCGGGTTTGGAGCCGTATTTTTCATGGCCAAAAGACACCTTGTTGCCATTTTTGCGGACGCACCGGGCAAATCGTGGATCAATTTCCCCGCCGAGGATACGGCTGAGGGAGAAAGGAGTGGACATGATACGCAAAAAGATACTCTCCCCCGAACGGATCAGACAAATTGACGGCAGCTTTGGCTTTATCCCCCATCGTTTTCTTACCGATGGCTTTTTGGCAGCGCTGGATCAGCATGAGCTGCTGTTGTACCTGTTTCTGATACTGGCAGCCGACCGCTACGGTCTGTCCTTCTATAGCTCAAACTCCATTTGTTCTCTGCTGGGTCTTAGCGTCGACCAATACATGAAAGCCAGAGACGGTCTGACCGGAAAAGATCTGATCGCCTTTGACGGGACCATTTTCCAGGTACTTTCCTTGCCGGCGCCATTAAACACATGTCGGCACCAAAGGCCTCGCTCGAAACGCAGTAACAGTAAAGGTCCGGTGTCGATCTCCCAAGTTTTTCAACAATCGCTCAGGGGATTAGCCAATGACCGATAGCCCGGATTCAACCTTGAAGCAAGTCATTGACGAGTATTTGCAATGGATGATTACCTCCGGCTACACGCGCGGCACTTATAATGGTTATCGAAGTGAACTTAACGTATTTTTGCACTTCGTCGTTGAGAACCGGATTGGTCGTGATGATATCTTTACCCTTGATACGCTCGAAGGCTTCCAAAAAACCAGACAATCGACACCTGCAGCAAAGGCATTGTTCCGGTATCTTTTTGATAAAAAAAGAATCCATCTGCCGATAGACCCGACGCAATCCGAGCTGCCGGATATTTACGAGAACTATCTGAGCTATTACAAACAGACTCATCAAATCCCTTCAACCAGGCTTGTGCGCATCAGAAAGGTCCTTTGCGTTTTTCATGATTACCTTGAAAGACACAACATCGAACTGTCTTCCATTCGGATTGAACAGATCGATGCCTTCCTGGCGGACTTTTTCATCGCTTTCTCTGCCAACACCCGCCAGGCATACCGCTTCTATCTCCGGGGGTTCTTAAAATACCTGTACTACCCCGGCGGTATCATCGGCAAAGACCTCGCCCCCATGGTGATCGGCCCTCGTCAATTTGCTCAAAGCACGCCGCCCAAATTTTTTCGCCCGCACGAAATTCAACGACTCTTTGACAGTTTTGAGCTTTCTTGCGCCAAAGACCTTCGCAATCATGCGATGGTTCACCTGGCATATGGTCTGGGGCTGCGTATGGATGAGATCAGCCTCATCACTCTGGATGACATCTGCTTTACTCAATCGGAGCTGACCCTGACGACCCGGAAAAATGATCGCCCCGCAAAACTGCCCATCGCTGAAAATACCATGAAAGCCATTGTCGCCTATATCATCGGCTCCAGACCCCCAAGCAACCATCGGCGGCTGTTTCTGAATCTGGCGGCGCCCCACCGTCCTGCCTGCCCTACCTCGGTCGGCGCTCATATCACCGAGTGTATCCGAAAAGCAGGGCTTCCCGGAACAGCCTATTGGTTGCGGCACACCTATGCGCAGAATCTTTTGGAGGCGGACATTTCCGTTTACGAAATTCAAGAGATGCTGGGCCACGACCACCTCGATACCACTGAAAAATATCTTCATGTCCACATCAAGCTCATGCGAAGGGTGATCTTTGATGAAGAAGTTTGAAAGCTTTCTGGCTCCCCAACTCAATGAATTTATCGCATACCGTCAAAATCTCGGTTATTCCATAAATTCGAACCGGTTCCTTCTTTTGTGCTTTGATCGCTATGTAAAAGACAAAATCATCAGGCCAAGCGTATTGAACCCTTCCTTTTTTCTCGAGTTCCGGAACAACATGAAAATGGAGCCAATAACGATAAATAACGTTCTTAGCGCTGTTCGTGTCTTTTTCAATTTTTTGGTGCGAATGGATTACTATCCGGAAAATCCGTTGAGAGACATCCCCCCTGTACCGCAGTATTCTTTTGCACCTTTTATTTTCTCGCCGGAACAAACCGATCAGTTAATCGAGGCGGTCTGCAAACGAATCCGTAAAAAACCGAGGTATTACCTCAAAGATTTGGCCGAATATATTGCCATCTTCCTTATCGCCCGATGTGGACTGAGAATAAAAGAGCCCGTGCGACTTCAACTCCATCATTACCGAGGCCGCGAACGAACCATTTACATTGAAAAAACCAAGTTTGACAAAGACCGTCTCATTCCTGTTCCGATATCTGCGGCCATGGAACTCGACAATTACCTGTCCGTTCGAGGTACCTTTCGGGCTGAAGATCGAAATCCGTATCTGTTGGCCGGAAATCGAGAAAAAGGATTAAGTGATGCCAGGCTGCGTTTGCTGTTTCACCGGGCAGTCAGTGATATCGGCATTGATCGCCCCAGAAAGATTATGGGCCAAACGGTTTTCGGCGCACCGGTTCCCCATAGCCTGCGTCACAGCTTCGCTGTCAATACGCTGAGGCGTATCAAAGAACGCGGCGGTTGCCCTCAACACGCACTGCCTGTTTTAGCCGTTTACATGGGCCATGTGTCCTATCAGCAAACCGCCACATACCTGAAGTTCATCGATGCCGATCAGCGCCAAGGACTCCTTGATTTTGTCGGCTCGCAAAAGGAGAAGATATGAGGCTTGAAACGTGCATCTATCGATTCTTTGACCAGTACCTGACACGCCTGAAAGGCAGCAGCGAGCAAACCATCAAAGCGTATCGGGATGTCTTTTCCTTGTTTTTGCCCTTTGCGGCAGACAGACTTTCCATCCAAATCGCCTCGCTCAGGATCGAGCATCTTTCCCTGGACATGGTCCTGGCCTTTCTTGATTACCTCGAATCGGATCGCAAAAATGTTGTCCGGACCCGGAACCATCGGCTGGCCGCCATCAAATCATTGGCTAAAATGATCCGGCTGGTGTATCCGGAATATCGGCAACAAGCTCAACGGATACTGGATATTCCCCAGAAACGCGCTCAAAAACAACTGATCGGCTTTCTCTATCCGGACGAAATCCTGAAGGTTTTTCATTGCGTCAACCTCATAAAGCCCAATGGCTTTCGTGACTACACCATCCTTCACCTGCTTAAGGACTCCGGCGCCAGGGCCAGTGAAATCGCAACGCTTAATCTTGACTATTTCGATCCTCAAAAAAGTACCCTGATCATCCTGGGTAAAGGCAACCGCTATCGGCGAATAGAACTGGAACCCAAGACGGTTCAGCTCATCAAAGGCTACATCGCCAAACACCGCGGCAAACCCAAAGCGCTTTATCAGCACCGCTTATTTATCAATCAGCGCGGTGAATCGATGACCCGGCACGGTATTTACCGCATTTGCAGAAAATATCTTAAGAAGGCCCTGGATCCGAAACATCTGAAAAATATCAATCCGGTTCATAGCTTCAGGCACAGCTGTGCAGTCGACATGCTTTTATCCGGAAAGACCCTCACGGATATACAAAACCGCCTGGGCCATGAGGATATCCAATCCACTACGATTTACACCCACATGGATTTGACGCGAAAGAAAGCGGTGCAAAAAAGATTGATCGAATACATGAAATCCAATCTATCTGAAGATCCGAAGATCGACGAACTGATTGATTGGGAAAATAAGAAGGACATTCTGAAGTGGCTCGATAGCCTTTAACGGGGTGCAAAGACCATGCTCCGGCTAAAGGGAGGTATATTAATTGGCAAAACGTTATGTTGCCGGTCTTTTGTTCAAAATTGCAGATTCGTTTCTAACTTGTTGTTTTTATGTCGTATTTGAAATTCCGGAAACAACCATGAATATCCCATCAATTTTAAATGGTTAGGCATTCACGCAACATAAACAGACATCTCACAGGTTTTCGTGGAAGCCGATATTTGTTAGCGGCGGTGTGAAAGTTACAAAGAAGCGGCGGGTTGAAAATCAAAATCAAAAAGGAACCATCCTTTGGAGCCGGAACATGCATTCCGGCATCCAAAGGAGGTGTACAGACGGTGTTAAGGTTCGATTTGGTCTTTCATGCGATAGCTTTTTCCCTCAATTATCACGGTTTCCGCGTGATGCAATAGCCTGTCAAGAATGGCGGATGTCAGTGTGCTGTCGTTATTAAAGATTTCCGGCCAGTCTTTATACGCCCGATTTGAGGTGATTACGACGGCACCCCGTTCATATCTCAGGCTGATTACCTGGAACAGAAGATCAGAGCCTTTTTTGTCGATGGGTAAAAAACCGAGTTCATCAATGACCAAAAGAGCTGGACGTGTATATTTTTTAAGTTCCTGTTTCATTCGCCCGGCAGCCTGAGCTGCGGAAAGTGTGTTGATCACGTCAATGGCTGTCACAAAAAGAACCGTGTTTCCTTTCAGACAGGCGCGGTATCCCAAAGCCGATGCCAGATGTGATTTTCCAAGACCGACGCCGCCGAGAAAAATCACATTTGATCTGTTTTCTATAAGCGATAAGCGAAAGAGATTTTGGATCTGGAGACGGTTAATTTTTTTCGGCCAGGTCCAGTCAAACTGGTCCAGGGTTTTGATTACCGGGAAGCTTGCCTGGCGGATACGGCGCTGTGTGGAGCGGTCACGGCGCAAGGCAGCCTCTCCGTCTGCAAGTTTTTCAAAATAATCCAGGTGAGACCACTGCTTTTGTGAAGCCTGTGCGGCGAGTTCCTGGTGCTGGTCTCGCATAAAAGGAAGCTTCAGGTATTTCAATATTTGATCGAGATGATGCGGGTCATTTTTGTTTGCCATGGACTTTCCTTTCGTAAATGGTCAGATCCGGTTGTTCGATGTCGATATCGAGCAGATCTTCACTTCGGGTGAGATGCAGCGCACCGGGTTCAGGCAGACAGCGGGTGCGTTGTTCGAGCAGATTGGCGATATATTCACAGGAAAATGCCTGGAAGACAAACGCATCCTCCAGAGCCCGGGCGACCTTTTCAGAGGAGTATATTTCGCTCAGCGCCACTATTTTTTGAACATGGTGACTCGGGTTCATACGCCGCTGTTCCAGCATTCGGTAATATTGTTCAGCCCTTGGAGACAGGGCTAAAAAGCGCATATAAATTTTCTGATCACGGGCTTTTTTTCGCCATTTCAACAGTTCTTTGGGATGATCCGGATGTTCAAAGTCCTGGTGACGGTCATAGCTGCGGACATGTCGGGCAATCAGTTTGTCGTCGCTGTAAATGCAAAGTCTATCCGGATAGGTCTTCAGCAAGAGACCGGCGCCGGCATATTCCGCCGGGACCGAGTAGCGATTGGCATCGACGGCGATGCGGAACTGACTGGAGGCCCTGACCGGTGAGACAGTGGCGACATCAAATTCTTTTACGGGCAGTGCCCTTAAAGATGATCGTTCTTTCTCATAGAGATCTATTGGCCGTTGATGGGTTTCTCCGTGGATACGCATATTGGCAACCGAATCGAGCCAGTTTCGGGCAGCAGGATGAATAGCGGCAAAGTCCGGGATTTCGAGGCCGGCAAGAAAGTTTTTTTTGACATAGCCGACGCCGTTTTCAACCCGTCCTTTTTCGTTCCCCGCGCCGACATTGCATGCAACGATGTTGAAGCCGTAGTGGTTGGCAAAATCAAGATACTTGGGGTTATATACCGGCGACTGTCCGACGATGCGTTTGAGTACCGCGGATTTTAGATTGTCCACCATTATTTTTGCGGGAACACCCTTGAAAAAATCAAAAGCATTTTGATGGCAGGCTAAAAAATGCTCCATGGTCTGGGATACCGTGAACTCAAGGTACATTAACCGGCAGTAACATAAGACCATCACGAAAAAACTGAGCCTGCGACGGGTTGATCCCACGTTGACGGACCCATACGAACCCCAATCCACCTGGGCGCATTCGCCCGGTGCAAAGGAAAGTTTTAAATATGCTTTGGTTTTAGCGGGCCGCACTTTGCGCACGTAATCTTTGACAATAGTGTAGCCGCCGTCAAAGCCGTTTTCTTGAATGCGCAAAAAAATTTGAGCAGCAGTGTAAGGATATTTTTCCAGCAACTGGAGAATCTGCTTTTTGAAAGGATCGATCTTGCTGGATCGATCTGTCTTTTTACGCTGACGATAGGATTTTTCAGCAAGCCACATACTGATCGTTTTATAGGAAAGCCCGGTTAGCTCTTTGATTTGATTGCGGTTAAGGCCCTCTTTTTCATTATAGTTTTTAATTTTAGCATAGGTTTCATAATCGATCATACGGCTTCCTCCATTGCTTTTTTAAGAATGCTGCCAAGGCTGAGCGACTGCACCATGGGAGATCTTGTAGCGGTATTGACGGTATCCAAGCCAAGGACCTGGTACAGCGGTTTTTGCCAGGCAATCACGCCGTTTTGAAGAAGGTTGCTTCTGGCGTTTTGCAGTGCACCCTCATCCATTGAAAGCCGTTTCATGATCGATTTGTCGCCATAGTAGCTCAATCCATCCGCATCAGCGACGGTGACCAAAAACAGGTACAAGATCGCCGCGGGATGGCTGAACTTATCGATGTGACGATCACGGGCCAGTCGGTGATCGACCCAACTGAATTGCTTGGGAATTTTTCGGATGCGATTTTTGATGATGGGGTGTTTGACAATCATACCGTCCTCCTTTTGTTCGGGGTAAAGGGTTAAGAATATCCTGCCCCAATTGTCGCAGACGAAGGAGGGTCTTGGCTATGTCATCTTGTAACGCAGTGCCGGTAATATTGGATATTAATCCAATTAAAACAGCCGGTTGTTCCGTTAAGAGATCTTGTAACGCAATGTTCGCAGGTTTGATAGTATCATCTGTTTTTTCAGGTGGTTGTGCGATTAAGAGATCTTGTAACGCAATATTAGACTTTTTCCAGTATCCGGGGTTTGCCTTTCGCCATTCCTGAACCCGGATAACATTTTCGGAACTGCGAAAGTAATCACGGTTCTTCGGTTTGTTTAACCAGCGCCGCTGGCTGTCCTTCTTGCTTGCCTTACGGCATTCGGGTTTAAAACAAAATTTTTGGCGTTTTGCATTGCGTGGGTCGGGAGGGAATAACATCCTACAGTTTTTACATTTTTTATTTTTTATTAGCCCCATTGATATAGTTCCTCCATGGGGATAGCATAAGAAAAAAAAACGGTTTTTTTAAAGAAAATAGAAGAAGATTCACAAGGAAGAAAAAGGAAGAAGATTTTTTAAAATTGATTTTTTGGAAGAAAATGTGGAAGAAGATCTAAGTAGGTAAATTAGTAAGTTCAAACCGCCGAAGAATATAAAGTTTCATAACGGCGCTGACAGTAACCCATATGGAAGATAAATGCAAATGGCCAAACACTGCATAATCCACAATCAAAACCGGGTGATGGACCCGTGCTGCGGGTTTCATTACTTAAAATGAATATTATTTTTTGATAATTGATAAAATATTATTTAGAAATGTTGACACATTCTTATTAGGTATTATTATCTCTTAAGCCATGGACAAAAAGACAAATTTGAGGCGGCGCCTCGAATATGGATTTTAAATAAGGAGGAATGAAAATGAGCAAGATCATCGGAATAGATCTCGGTACCACCAATTCATGTGTGGCGATCATGGAAGGGGGGGAAGCCCGGGTCATCACCAACCGCGAGGGGGGACGGACGACCCCGTCCATCGTCGCCATGACAGATAAGAACGAGCGGCTGGTCGGTCAGATCGCCAAGCGGCAGGCCATCACCAATCCCGAACATACGGTATTCGGCATCAAGCGTCTGATCGGGCGAAAGTATGAATCGCCCGAGGTCCAAAAGGACGTCAAGGTCCTTCCTTATAAGATCGAACCGGCATCCAACGGGGACGTTCAGATCAAGCTGAGGGGGAGGAATTACAGCCCGGCTGAAATATCTTCCTTCATCCTGGCGGAAATCAAGAGATCGGCGGAAGAGTATCTCGGGGAGAAGGTGACCGATGCCGTAATCACCGTTCCCGCCTATTTCAGCGACAGCCAGCGGCAGGCTACGAAAGATGCCGGGAAAATCGCCGGTCTCAACGTGCTCAGGATTATCAACGAACCGACGGCTGCATCACTGGCTTATGGCCTGGATAAGAAGAAGGACGAAAAAATCGTTGTCTTCGACCTGGGAGGGGGAACTTTCGACGTTTCCATCCTCGAAATCGGCGACGGCGTTTTCGAAGTAAAAGCAACCAACGGCGATACCCATCTGGGTGGTGAAGATTTTGACCTTCGGCTCATCGATTATCTGGCTGACGAATTCCGAAAAGATCAGGGGATTGACATCAGAAAGGACAAGATGGCGCTGCAGCGCCTTAAAGAGGCAGCGGAAAAGGCCAAGATGGAGTTGTCCAGTTCGATGGAAACCGATGTAAATCTTCCGTTTATCACCGCCGATGCCAACGGACCCAAGCATATGAACATCAAGATCACCCGGGCCAGGCTGGAGGCGCTTGTCGGGGATCTGCTGGACAAATTGGAAGGCCCCTGCAGGACTGCGCTCGAGGATACCGGTCTCACCTCCGGGGACATCGACGAGGTGATCCTGGTCGGTGGGATGACACGGATGCCGGCCGTTCAGGAGCGGGTGCGCCGTATTTACGGAAAGGAACCCAACAATGGGGTGAACCCGGATGAAGTCGTCGCGCTTGGAGTTTCCATTCAGGGCGCCGTGCTGAAGGGGGAGGTAGAGGACGTATTGCTGCTCGATGTGACCCCGCTTTCCCTGGGTATTGAAACCCTTGGGGGGGTAATGACCAAGCTGATCGAAAAGAACACGACCATCCCCGCGCGCAAGAGTCAGATCTTTTCAACTGCGGAGGACAAT
>ENA-OSEO01006132-OSEO01006132.1-sediment-metagenome-genome-assembly--contig:-NODE-6132-length-11011-cov-3.707792_pt1 | contig 11011 bp, 9 predicted proteins | sample MGYA00237883_ERZ534232 | MGnify/ENA metagenome assembly ERZ534232
CCCCGGGCGAAGGCGGAATGCCCTGCTTGCGGTCCAGCCAGTCGAGCGCCTTCTGAATCCAGTTGCGCCGGCCCTCTTCAGATTCCAGCAGAATATCTTGTGGGACGCCGGCATTCAGTGCCTCGTGGATGATCTCCTGTCCGACGATGCGCAACCCGAGCTCTTCTGCGACTTTGCAGGCGATATTCTCTCCTCCTGAACCAAGTTGTCGAGATACGGTGACTGCAATCCCCATGATTTCCTCCTTCGTCGTGGCTGAATCAATACTGGCTTTGCAGGATTCGCCTTTGTCAGTATGGACGATCCCAGCTCCAATTATAGCGGATGCGTGCGGTATTGCAATCCGTGACACGTGCCTGACGCGCGTGCAGCAGCGACGAGACCAGTCACTGCTGCACTGAACAACCCGAGAACACAATTTTCGTCAGGTAGTCACCGGCGTCCTGCGCTGTCGCCTTGCCAGTGGCTGGTTTACCGGCCCTATTTCTGCAGATCGATCTCGATATTGACGATCTTGTGCTCGCAGGCTTTGCACTCGTTGTCGGCCCAGAAGCTGAGCGATACTTTCGACCCATCCACGCTCACGCCCTGCGTCAGAATCGTCGTCACCGCATTGGCCGGATCGAAAGCGTTCTTCACCTCGAAGTCCGCAGTGGTCCACTGGAACCCCTTGATCTGCTGGTCGTCAGCCAGTTTGCCCTGGTAGAGCGGGACGGCTTTGAAGGTGCCGTCCGCATAACCGAGCATGATCGGCTGTGATCCCCAATAGTCCGCGCCCGTCTCACCCCACGCGGTAACCAGGTTGACGGTCTCCGGGTTGCCGTCGGTCCAGGTTGTGATCGGCCACATGTTCTCGAACGAGAGCGGCATCGGATATCCGAGATCAGCCGGTGCTTCTGGCAAGTAACGATAGAGCGGATCGAACCCGCTATCCGTCGTCTGGTAGATCACCATGAACGAGGGCAGAGGGTTCTCCATGCTGAACGTCTTGGGCTCGTAGGCCACCACGAGAAAAGCGCCGCTCGCGCCGGTGAACGTAATGCTCTTGGCAGCGGCAATCGAGTAGTCTTTCATGATGTCGGCGGGAAGTGTAATTGAACCCTCGCCAAGCTTGGGATCGACGGTGGGCGCAGGAACCTGCGCGAACGCCGGGATCATCGTCTGTGTGGCGAAACCCAGCACCAGCCCTAAGACCAAAACCACCTGGACGACACGGAGTGCTTTCCGCCCAAACCCGTTGGGCCGGCTGTTTGTTTGACTTGCCCAATTCATCTTCATCGTTCGACCTCCTGTTTGATACGTGCCTTGGTTGATACAGAATGTATATCGATTATACCGTAAACTTCGTAGGATAGCAAAAGACAATTAGGTAGAACGTGATCTCTTGCCATCTTGCACAAGGATTCGCGGTGGAGGCTTCCGGATTTCTTTCGCAAGCCTGGCGAATAGCGGACATGCTGTCTCGAACAGGTGACGGCGAGATTCACGGGGTTGTCTTCATATCGGAACAGACTGGGCTAGTCTTCAGCGACAGCATGTCGAGGCGATGCAGTGGGCTTGCAGCAATACCTCCGTTGAGTTGCAGCGCGGTAGATTGGCACAGTCTGGTAGTTGCGGCTGGCTCTCGTGCTGCAGGGAGGCCCGTTGGCGCCGGAATCATGGAGGCGCGCGGTTCCCGCTCTTGACATTTGCTGGCCGTTCGGGTTAAGATAGAGGTGATAACGATGTACCCAGTAGCGCATACGATGCATGATGCGTTTTCGAGTCCATAATAGACGAAAGGAGCTTTCACAGTGGGCGTGATCCATAGGAAAAAAGACGGTGCCTGGGATTGGGAAGGCGTCGAAGTCAGAGCGTACGGAAAAGAAGGGAAAGGCGATATCACCAAGCGCGTGCTGATCGGTCCGGACGATGGGGCGCAGGGCTTTGCGATGCGTTTCTTCGAAGTGCCGCCGTTGCGTTCGTCGGCGAACGAGAATCACCCCGACCAGCACCAGGTCTACATCATGACCGGGCAGGGCAAGGTGCTGTTGGGCGAGGAATGGCACGATTTCAAGGCCGGCGACGTCGTGTTCGTGCCGGGCGGCGAGCAGCACTGCTTCCGTAACACCGGTGACGACGTGCTGCGCTTCATCTGCTGCGCCGAGCGGGGGTGGTAAGTGGCCGGCCGGGCCACAGGTTAGGAAAGCATTACGTTATGTGGCACTCAGTGTGAAATTGTGCTGTCATGTGCTTTCACGTGATAGGAGCGAATAAAAAGCAGGGGCTATAACCTCACGGTCATAGCCCCGCGCCCTGCCCTTGATGGACAGGGGGAATCTATGTTTCCAATATACCCCCAATCGATTTTCCTGGCAAATGCACTATCGTAATTCGCAATCGCGTGCAGCCAGGATCTTTGGCGACAAATGTAGTGTCCTTGACACGACCTATGCGCTAGAGAGCGCACTCCCTCGAGCAGACTGGGCCAATCTCCGCACAGACCGTGTGGGTACCTGGCAGCCTGTTCGCGCGGGTCCCCTCGCAAGCGGAACGCGTCCAAGATTGGCACAGTCTTGACCGGCAAGAAGATATTCGTGTGAATCTGGAGATCACGCTGTAAATGCGATGCGCCCACTGCTCGCTGGCCTCCCCAAAAATCTCGGATGCCCCTATCGCAATTGCGTCGAAACGAGGCTCCAACACCCCGGGGAAGAGGACGGCTAACGGCCAGCTGGTGTAGTGGAAAAGTCACTACAATGAAAGTCGGGGGAGGGGAGGCATAAACAGTATGATGCCGGCGCCTCACCTGCCCAGCGCCGCACGCCACCGCTGCACCCATGCGGCGGCGGCGCGCTCCAGGCGCTTTTTCTTGAGATTCTCCGTCATGATCCAGCGGATGTCCTTATCTGGCTCGACGAACCATTTCTCCAGCAGCGGCAGTCCGTCCTCCGGCAGTGCGGCGGCGGCGACGCTCCAGCAGTAGCCCATGCCCTTGCGCAGTGCCTTGAAATCCTCGCTCTTGCGCTCCGCCTGTCGCACGATCGACGCGGTGATCCGGTCGAGAATGTGCAACACTTGGCGCACGTGTGCCGGGTCGTGAAGCAGTGCCGGCTCGCACAGCGCTGCCGCAGCCGCGCGCTGTTCCAACGGGTTCCCCTCCGCCCAGCGTGCCATTTCCGCCAGCAAGGCGGGCATATCGACCACACCCCACAGCTGCATGCCCATCGCTACCGCCTCGCGCAGCCGCCAGCGTGGATCGGAGGCATGCGCGCGCACGGCTGGCAGGTAGCCGCGCTGCCCGTCCGCGACCAGCCGGCCCATGCCGAGCACGCCGCAAAACGCCAGGAACTCGCCCGGGTCGTTGGTCGGTGCCTGCGCCGCGTCGAGCGCCGCCCAACGCTCGAACTGCGCGGCAGTTCTTTCCAGCGCCGCAGCGTGCGCCAGCTCCAGATTGCCGCGCGGGCCGGGCAGCCCGGATTCCTGCCGCAGGTACGCGTCCCAGTCGCTCAGCGAGCGCAACTGTTTGCGATAATCGTCGACTTTGCTCATGATCTCGCTCCTCGCATGCCCTTGCACGCTGTGTGTGTGATCCTCACGGAGCCAATACCCCACTCGTTGCATTATACTCCCTGCGCGAGGCGTGCGAAAATCACGTCCACGCCTGCGCGGCTGAAGCCCCGCGCTCAGGATACGAAGTCCTGCGGACTGGGACAGAGACTGGGCCAATCTACTGCGCTGTAGACCGGTACAGGGTCCGCCCAGGCACAGCAGTCCCGCGACGACGGTGGTGGCGTCGGAGATTGCCCCAGTCGTAGGCGCGAGGTCTGACTGGGCCAATCTTTGACGAACGCGTGCGCCAGCTGGAGCGGTGGAATGCGCCAGACCGCACGCTGCGCATGGCCGTGGTAGATTGGCACAGTCTGGGCCAACCAGACGAAGAGGTGCCTGCGAGGCTGAAGCCCCGCGCTCAGGATACGAAGTCCTGCGGACTGGTGCATGCTGGGCGGAATAGCCTGCATCAGCAGGCCTCGTATTGGCTGGTTCGAAACTGCGGTTGGGAGCGTCCCATGCGGACAGCCGCACCCAGGGCCACCTGCGCTGAATTCACCGGCCTATTGCACGACGGTCACGGAAACGAGTTTTGCCCCATCGGATGCGCGAGCGTGCGCGAACCATGCCGTGGGCTCGACCGGCGCCGGATGAATCCGGCTTTGCCGTGCGCCCGTGGTTTCGATTCAGTGCCGGGGAAGTTGTGTTATCCAACCAGAAAGCCCGCTTCAGCGGGCGCAATCGTATAGCGCGGCGATGAAGTCGCCGCGCGGGCGTGCGCGAACGGGTGGCAATGCGGCCGGGACAATCCGTGGCTGGCCCCCCTGCTCTGTGCCTTCTTGACAGACATATAACTTGATGATACACTAAGTCTCTGAAAACCACATAACCATGCACGACAACGCAGTCTTGACAAATCGGGGACGCCTTGCGTGGCCCAGCTGCAGCATCGCCAGGCACATGGAAGCGTCGCAGTTGCCAGGCCGGCCCTGCCAGGCAGGGACCATCGATGGATGAAAGGATGTAATACCATGAGCCAACAATCGCCGTCCTCTACCGTCAAAGCGCTGGGGATCTTCACCCTGGCGATGATCAACGTTGCTGCGATAGTCAGCCTGCGCAATCTGCCCCTCACCGCGAAATACGGTTTGGGGTCGGTTTTTTTCTATGGCCTGGCGGGCGTCGCGTTCTTCATCCCGATCGCCCTGGTCGCCGCCGAATTGGCCACCGCCTGGCCGGATGAGGGCGGTATGTACGTCTGGGTGAAAGAGGCGTTCGGACCGGTCTTCGGCTTCCTCGTCGTGTGGCTGGAGTGGATCATGAACGCGGTGTGGTTCCCGACGGTCCTCACGTTCGCCTCGGCCACGCTGGCGTTCGCCATCGATCCGACGCTAGCGGAGAACAAGCTCTACACCATCGTGACCCTGCTGATCATCATGTGGGGATCGACGCTGATCAACATGTTCGGGATGCGCGCATCCGGCCTCATCAGCAGCGTCGGCTCGCTGGCCGGCACAGTCATCCCCGGCGTGTTCATCATCCTGCTCGCCATCGTCTACCTGCTGATCGGCAAGCCCTGCCAGATGAGCCTGGATCCGCGCACGATCGTGCCAGCGATGCATCTGGACAACCTGGTGTTCTTCGCCGGGGTCATTCTGGGCCTCGCCGGTATGGAAGTGGCCGCCTTCCACGCCAAGGAGGTCAAGAACCCGCAACGCGACTACCCGAAGGCGATCCTGATCTCCGCGTTGATTATCCTCTCGATCTTCATCATCGGCTCGCTGGCGATCTCCGTCGTCGTACCGGCTGGCCAGATCAACATCGAGGCGGGCCTGATGCAGGCGTTCCAGCACTTCTTCGACGCGTTCGGCATCGGCAAGCTGCTGCCCGTGCTGGCGTTGCTCGTGGCGATCGGCGCGGTCGCGCAGCTCAGCACGTGGGTCGCCGGCCCGAGCAAGGGTCTGCTGGCGACGGCGCGCAACGGTGATCTCCCTCCGGTGTTCCAGTTCGTCAACCGCAATGGCATGCCGTCGCACATTCTGCTCATCCAGGCCGCGCTGACCTCGCTGCTCGCGCTGGTGATGCTGCTGATGCCCAGCGTCGAAGGCTCGTATTGGCTGCTCACCGCGCTGACGTCGCAGATCACCTGCCTGATGTACGTGCTGATCTTTGCGGCGGCGATCGCCTTGCGCTACTCGCGTCCGAACGCACCACGCCCGTTCCGTGTGCCGGGGGGAAAGTTCGGTATATGGATCGTCTCCGGGTTGGGGCTGATCGCGGTCGCATTCGCGCTGTTCATCGGCTTCGTCCCGCCCGATGACCTGCAGACCGGCAGCCCGACGTTCTTCGTGCTGTTCCTGTTTCCCTTGCTGGGTTTTGAGCCCAAGCCGTGCATCCTGGCGGCCTCGATGACGCTGGCGGTCCTGACGCTGCCCGTCATGATCCGGGCCAGCGAGGAGGCGATCCGCGCGGTTCCGCGATCCTACATCGAAGGGTCGCTGGCCCTGGGTTCCAGTCGGTTTCACACGTTCGTGACCGTGACCCTGCCGGCGGCGTTGCCGGGCATCCTGACGGGAGTGATCCTGAGTCTCAGCCGCATCGCGGGCGAAACGGCGCCGATCCTCTTTACCGGCGCAGTCGCCATGGGCGATATCCCCCAATCGATCTTCGACCCGACGCGGACGCTTTCCTACGGCAGCTACGACATGGCTGTGGGTGATCGCCTGGCGATGATGGTACCGCACAACCAGTACGGCATGGTCGTCACGCTCGTGATGCTGATCCTAATCCTCAACGCCGTGGCCATCGTTCTGCGAACCCGCGTGTCCAGAAAGCTAAGAGGCCAATGACCGAGGAAAGTGAAGATATGCAAGCAATAGCAGACCAGGTCCGAAAATCGGATGTCCGGACAACGATTGCCGTCAACAGGAAGAACGGGCCGACCGCCCGAACCGAAACCGAAGCCTGCGAATGTGCCATCATCCGGTCCGACAACTTCAGCCTCTATTACGGCTCCAAGGTAGGCGTCAAGAACATTACGATGGACATCTTCCCGTGCTCCGTTACAGCGATCATCGGGCCCAGCGGCTGCGGCAAGAGCACTTTCCTGCGAAGCATCAACCGGATGAACGATCTGATCCCCCATGTCCGCACCGAAGGCCGGCTCGAAGTGGACGGCCACGATATCTACGACAAGCGGACGAACTTGGTGAGCCTTCGCCAGCAGGTGGGCATGGTCTTTCAGAAACCCAATCCCTTCCCCAAGAGCATCCTCGACAACGTCGCCTACGGCCCGCACCTGCAGGGGGTCAAACGCAAAGACGAGCTCCAGCACATCGTCGAGCAGAGCCTCCGCGGAGCTGCCCTCTGGGGCGAGGTCAAGGACGACCTGAGGAAATCCGCATTGGCCCTCTCCGGCGGCCAGCAGCAGAGGCTCTGCATCGCTCGGGCTCTGGCCACCCGGCCGCGAGTGCTCCTGATGGACGAGCCCTGCTCGGCCCTGGACCCGATCGCCACGGCCAAGATCGAGGACCTCATGGGCCAGCTTCAGAGCACCTACACCATCGTGATCGTCACACACAACATGCAGCAGGCGGCCCGGGTTAGCGAGCGGGCGGCCTTCTTCTGCCTGGGCGAACTGGTCGAGTACGACCACACCTCCAAGATCTTCAGCAACCCCCAGAAGAAGGAGACAGAGGACTATGTTACCGGCCGGTTCGGCTAATCCAGCATTGCAGCCCGGCGAACCCAGGATCTACTGACGAAAGGATGCTTTTTCATGCCTGTGCATCTTGCGAGAGAAATCGAGAACCTCAAGAGGGAGATTCTCACCTTGGGCGCAATGGCCGAGCAAGCCGTACACCAAGCCACGTCGGCCATTGAGGATCGGGATGAACTGCTCGCGCATCGCGTGATCGAGAATGATGCCACGCTCGATGAGATGGAAGTCCAGGTTGAGGAAGACTGCCTCAAGACCCTGGCCCTCCATCAGCCGGTCGCCGTCGACTTGCGGTTCATCGTCGCGGCTCTCAAGATCAACAGCGACCTCGAGCGCGTCGGCGATCTGGCTGTCAATGTCGCGGAACGGGCCGCCTTCCTGGCCACGCAATCGTCGGTGGACCTTGTCGTCAACTTCCAGGCGATGGCGGACAGGGCCCAGCAGATGCTCAGGAAGAGCCTCGATTCCCTGGTGAACCTCAGTGCGGACCGGGCCCGCGAGGTGCTTCGCAGCGATGACGAGATCGACGCTATGAATCGCCGGACGTACCAGATCGTCCAGGAAGCGATCCGTGCTCATCCGAATCAGACCGAGCCTCTCATCCACATGCTCTCGGCCGCCCGACACCTCGAGCGGATCGCCGATCATGCGACGAACATCGCTGAAGACGTGATCTACATGATCGAGGGAGTGATTGTCCGCCACAGACACTCACAGGCGGGTTGTCCAATCCCGGCCGACAAGAGACCTCGTCAGTGACACGTCACACGCCACCATACTCCGACAGACCTCGCGTCTAATCTTGGTTTATCGCCGACGTAATACGTGACTGATAGCGGTCTGTTATGAGGACCTTGCCGGAGTGTGACAACGGCCTCGCATCCATACAACGAGCGCGCCGGCGTGCTGGAGCTGAACGACTCGGATGCACTTCAGGCGGGCATTGTCAAGACCGGTGCCCAGAGCCTGACCGTCGAGCTCTTCCACGGTTCGCTGAAGGGCCAGACGGCCACCGTCGTCAAAGGGGTCCCCTGCAATATGTGGTTGTGATTGACAAACACACCGTGATTGCTGCCCATGTCCTCGGCGTGGTACCACGTGCTCGTCTCATGGAACCGAATTCGTAGATGTTTGCGTGAGACCACATCGTCCAACCCTCGCAGTGGTAGGTTCTCAGCCCGGCCAATCACGTTGGTCTGTCGCCCCAAGGGTGGGAACTCGCCTGCTTGTTGGCCCGACGCGATGATGATCGATGTCATCTCAACGCCTCCGGATTCATGCCCGCTCCGACCCCATACACTATCGTTTTCCGGCGGCATTTCCGGTGGGCTCCCTCTCTGCAGAGCGGTTCCGTGGCCGCTCGACAGGCACAGGTGGTCCCATTGGCGCTTGACAAGTGCACGTGGGCGATGTTAGTTTTTGTTCACTTGTGTTCATTCATAGCATCGTTGAGGCAGCCAGTACCATGGTGTTCTGTGGGATCGACATAGGGACAACCAATACCAAAGCCATCGTGTTGGATGAGGATGGGCGAGTCATCGACGAAACGACTTTGGCCGCCCCCATCGCGCAGGGCGACGTGTATTGGTACGAGCACTTCCGCCGGATCATGGACCACTTTGCGGAACGGGGTCGGTTTGCCGGTGAGCCGATTGCATGCAGCGTGACGGGACAAGGGGGCAGCTTCGTGCTACTCGACGATCGCTACCGGCCCGTCGGTCGGGTGTGCTGCTGGACGGAATTGGCGGATGCAGCGATTGTCGAGGATATGGTTAGTGCCTTCGGCGAGGTCGAGTACTACCATTTGACCGGCTGGCCGCCACACGGCTGGCTCGCGGCCGCCAAGCTCAGGCAGATGGCCGAGCGAAGACAGATTCCAGAAGAGGCATGTCGCATGGCCACCGTGCCGGATTTTGTCTACGCGCAGCTTCTGGGGGAGCTTCTCACGGACGTCACCAGTGCGCAGATCACTGGCTTGGCCGACTTCCAGGGACTGCGATGGAGCCGAGCGATCCTCAATTGGGTGGAGATCGATGAGAACTGGCTGCCGGCCATCGTGCCCGGATTGGACGTCCTGGCGGAGGACATCGAGAGTCCGTGGGGCGAGTTGACGCTGGTCACGGGCTCACATGATCAGTATGCGGCCATGGAGGCGGCGGGGCTCGTGAAGGACACCAACGTAATGCTGGGCACAGGTACCGCCTGGGTCATCGATGGTCGGACGAGCGGGCCCCTGTTCGACGATGAACGATTTTTGATCCACCCCGGGCAGGACCTGCGGCCGGATTGCTGCGGGTTCATCGTTACCCTTTGGCAGATCGGGGCGGGACTCGACAGGCTGCTGCGACGCTTTGGGCTGACTCAAGCCTCCCTGGCCGAACTCGAAGCCGCGTCTGCCGGGATGGATGTGCCGGAGGGGCCTGTGCGGGTCGATCTCGATACGGCCGAGGTGGAACCTGCCGGGGACCGCGCTTCATCCGTTAGGCGGTACATGGAATGGGCCGGTTCCGTGGTTGCCCATGCCCTGGAAGTATGCGGCCTGAGGCCCGGCCTCGAAAAGATCGTGGCGACCGGCGGGGCCATGGCAAGCCGGTTCTGGCCACAGGCGATCGCGGATCTCTGCGGCCTGACGCTGGAGGCGGTCGATTGTCCGTCGTTCACGGCCTATGGTGCGGCGCTGCACGCCCGGGTCGCACTGCTTGGCGCCCCCAGATCGCACCGATTCCCCGATACCGCGATGGTCAAGACCTACACTCCGCGGCAATCGCACGAGTACCGGGAGTGGTACCAGACGTATCAGAGGCCGCTACTGGACGCGCAATACGATTGAGATGGTGAGGACAGCACGGATATGACGCCCAAAGCAGACACTCTGCGGATTGGCCTTCTCCTGCCCGTGGCCGACTTGTACCACCGCCTCTGGTCTGACATTGACGATGTCCTGGAACGTCTGGGCGGACAGGTGGCCGATAGGCTTACGGCAATGGGCCTGCATGTCAGGTGCAGTGGGGCTGTCAGCTTGCCCGGCCAGGTGGCGGCTGCATGCGATGACTTCGTGACCCAGGAGGTTGATCTGCTGGTCGTGGCTCTGGCGCCATACTGCCCCAGCGGCGTTCTCGCGCCGGCCTTGGTTGCGTCGCGACTGCCTGTCCTGCTGTGGCCCATGCAGAGCATCCTTCGACTCGATCCGCAGGAGTACGACGCGGAGGCGATCAAGCTCAACCACGGCGTCCACGGCGTCCAGGACCTGGCCAACGTGCTCGGAAAGTCGGCCAAGAGCTTCGGCGTAATCCATGGCCATCACGAGCAGCCACAGTTCATCACCCAGTTGCAGCAGTGGGCGCGAGCCGGGCGGATCATCCGGGCCCTGCAGAAGGCCGGACCTGTGCAGGTGGGTGGTCATTTCGAGCACATGCTCGACCTGCAAGTGGGCGAAGACGAATTCCTTCGGCGAATGGGGATCACGCCGACGGTGGTCTCGACCTCTGACCTCGCCGGGCAGATGGCGCGGATCTCTCGCCGCGATGTGACCGAGGGCGTTGATCGATATCGGCGCACGTTCGAGATGGGAACGGGTGTCAGCGATTCCCTGCTGGAGAAGACCGCTCGGGGAGAGGCGGCGCTGCGAGCCATCCTCTCGGGCACAGGCTCTCTCGCGTGCGGCCTGAACTTCCTTCAACTGTGTAACGACGAGCGCGTGGCGGACGGCTTGCACGTCGCGGCGTCCATGCTCATGCGCGAGGGGCTCGGATACGCAGGCGA
>ENA-OSEO01006135-OSEO01006135.1-sediment-metagenome-genome-assembly--contig:-NODE-6135-length-11001-cov-6.057488_pt1 | contig 11001 bp, 12 predicted proteins | sample MGYA00237883_ERZ534232 | MGnify/ENA metagenome assembly ERZ534232
TGAATATCTAATATGGCATAATGAAACTATCTATCGTGGATAGTATTGGTGGAGTCTCAAGGCGGGATGGTACTTCTGCGTGGCCTGGCAGCTTTGCTGCCAGGGTTACCAACTCCGTCAGATGTTGATGCAACGATATTACTTTAAAGGTTACGGGAAAATATGTTAAATTGGATTTATTATCCACTATCTGAAAAGCCAACCGAGTTGGCAATCAAGGTCGTCAGTGCTTTTGAAAACCTATACGATCAAATTGAATCAGAATCTCATGTGGGTTTGAAAAGTGATGATGTTTTAAGAATAGTAGCAGATAGTCTGGCTGAGATTGGTTTTACAGTTGAGAGGGGAAAGAAGGCAGATGAAAAAGTTAAAGTTCCAGTCCTGTTTGGATCTTTGGGTAAGCCCCAAAAAACTTTTGAAGTCGATGCATATTATCCAGAATTTGGATTTATCGTTGAAATAGAGGCAGGAAGAGGATATACGAACAATCACTTTCTCAGGGATATATTTGAAGCTTGTATGATGCATGATGTCAGTTATTTGGCAATTGCAATCAGGAATGATTATGGCGGCCATAAGGATTATGAAAGAACTAAGCTTTTCCTGGAAACACTTTACGTCAGCAATCGACTCAAACTTCCCTTGAATGGGCTTCTCCTTATAGGTTATTGAAAGCGGTGAAGATACAATCAAAATTTGTCGGAGTGAGGGGTAATCGTACTCATCTCCCCCATCACTTGACAGCCAAGATCCCCCTCCCCCTTTATCAGCAGCTCAACCATCTGCTCCACCAGGTTGCTGGGTTTGCTGATGTTTTGCATCCTTTCAATTTCACGCTCCGCCGGGCTCAGGCGGGCTTTGCTGAGCAAATACGAACTGGCCACGTCGATCGCCATTGCCGGCGGTAAACCGTACATCTTTTTTTCCATCGCGCCCGTGCTATCATCCCCGAAGCGAAGCGGAGTGGGGCAGCGCACCCCACGAACATACCCTCCGCCGGCCCTTTTCCTTCTTTTCCACGCGCACCCTTTCATCCTTCCCCAGTATCCCGAACGCCTCCCCCAGCGTCCTCGATCCAGGCAAATTCATCCGTTCCTGCAAGGCTTTTGTCAGCTCGGCGCGGTCGAATTTGCGTTCGTCTTCCGTCATCAAAATCCGCATCATCTCGTCTAAAGCGGCATCGGCCAGGCGGCGCGGTTTGGGCTGGGCTTGCGCGCCCAGGCGTTCGAAGAGCAGGATGCAGGCTGCTGCGAAGTACCCCGACGCAATCAGCGTTAGTGGGCTCGCCATTCACAATCGTGAACTGCAGGCGCGCTCCGGCCTGACCCAGGCGGTTTTTGACCACCTTGAGCACCGTCCGCCCCATGCCGCCCAGCTTCATCGCTTCGGGCAGGCTGAGCAGCAGCACGCTGTCGACCCCCGCCAGCAGCTCGCTGCTGGCGCTCATCCGCTGTTGCACTTATTTTACGTTCGTAAGGTGATGGTTTATCGAATAATATGGTGGGTACTTCTTATGTGCACGATCCACCCTTTTCGGGTACATAACCGGCTTGATATGGGTACGAAATGCCACTTTTGGTATCATATCGCTGATGAGCAGTAAATGACTTCATCATGTCAATGATTCTCTCATTTCTTTACTTGAGACACTGGCTATGTAAAGAAAACGCCAATTCTTTTACACTTGAAGACTGATATGTAAACGAAATGCCACTTTTGTTTACATATAGCTGCCAGGTTGTTGTCGACTTCGTTATTACCATCTTTTACCCTTATCTATACATAACAAACCAATCATATGCAGCGGAGTCGATTTATTGACTGTGTCCAAAAACGTTGAAATTTGACCCCGAGTGATTAGTGTGTTTTCCTTGCAGGAGAACATTAGGCTGATCACTTCGGTTTCATACAATCTGCCTTATTTGTGTATTAATTCCTGACAAATGAGTACATAAAGGGATATTCATGTATTAAAAATCCAATAATTAATACATGAGAGTCTTCTTGTGTATTAATTTCGCCAAAATTAATACATTATGTCCTTGCTTGGTTCGAAATATCGCTCAAACTGATATTACTTTCCCTGTAGCAATTCAAACAATGGTTTATTAATATAGTAGTTACTATGACCAAGCTTGGTCTTCAATAAAAAGTCCCCTTGGACTAATGCATCCAAGTATCTCCCTGCCGCAGCCCTTTGTACGCCTACATCCCGGACGATGAAATCGATTTTGGTATAGGGGTGTTTGAAGAGAGTATTCAGCAATTCAAGCGAATAGATTTTTGGAAGTTCCGCTTTAATTCTTTTCTGGTAGTCCGCCATTAATTCCATTAGCTTGTGAATGGTCTGGATGGTTTCTGTTGAGGTAAGTTCCACGCCTTTCAGCAGGAATATGAGCCAGCCTTCCCAGTTATCATCACTTGGATCTGCTCGTAATTGAGCCAGGTAGGAACTTTTTTCACGTAAAAAATATCGGCTTAAGTACAGGGTGGGCAGATCCAAAAGGCTGTGCTGCACGAGGTAAAGCAGGTTAAGGATGCGCCCTGTGCGTCCATTGCCATCATAAAAGGGGTGGATTTTTTCAAATTGGTAATGTGCCAATGCCATGCGCACGAGAGGATCTAATCCCTGATTGCTGTCTTCATTGAAGAAGTCCAAAAGGCGTTCGAGCAGCTCCACAACCTGACCATGATCCTGCGGAGGGTCATGCACCACCTCGCCCGTGGTGCGGTTTACCACGCGGGTTCCGGGCTTACTGCGGATGCCAGGGCCAGGTTCGCCAATTATTAAAACTCGCTGAATGGCAACCAGATCTTCAAGCGAGAGGTTCCCGTTTGCTTTCACACGTTCATACCCCAACCTGAGCGCTTCAGAATAACGGCTGACTTCTTTAGCCGCTGCGCTATTAAATTGGGGGAGATCCAATCCTTGTTTGAAGAGCTCATCATGAGAGGTAATGATGTTCTCAAGCGCAGAACTGTCTTTGGCTTCTTGAAGTGAAAGAGTGTTCAGTAATATATCCTGATTAGGCAGCAGAGGCGCAACGCCCTTGAGTTCAGCCAGCCTGCGGTGAGCCATAACTAACTGGGATGTCAGGGCTTCAGATTTGGCAACCTGTCCAGGTGGAAAGGCGTAAAGGTCAGAGATCATAACCAATTCCTTTCAAGGTTTTACACAACCGTTCTTGAAGATCATTCCCATTAGCGGAGTGTTCTGGTAGTTGGGCAGTCATTGTTTTTTTAGTTCGTTGTTACTGCTCATGAATTATCCCTTAATTAACCCCGCCGAAAAAGATGAGAGGGTCGGGTAAGTTGAATTATACCTGAACCGATTTGCCTGACCGTGAACGGAACATATCATGAAAGTGCAAAAATGACACAGCAAAAAACCTTGCACTTTTGCACTTTCTCACATCCCCCCGCCCTCAGTCCGTGGATGTAGCCCACCACGCGCCCTTTTTACCTGCCAAAAGTGTAAACATTTCGTAAGAAAATCTTACACAGGCTTGACTTCCAGCCCCGGAGTGCGTATCATAAGTTAGCACTCAATCTTAAGGAGTGCTAATTTTACGAGAAATTAAACGGAGGAACCCCATGACAATATCTATGCGACCTTTAGGAAGCCGGCTCGTGATCGAACCGATCGAGCAGGAAGAAGTAACCGCTGGCGGCATCGTGCTGCCCGAAACCGCGAAAGAAAAACCCCAGAAGGGTACTGTGCTCGCCATTGGTCCCGGCGACCGCGACGACCAGGGCAACCGCATCCCCTTGGATGTGCAGGTTGGCGACACGGTGCTGTTTGCGAAATATTCAGGCACTGAGATTAAATACAACGGCAAGAAACTGTTAATCATGCGCGAGAGCGACGTCCTCGCGATTCTTTAAGATTATTGGAACAAGGAGATTAGAAATATGGCTAAACAATTAGTTTTTGGAGAAGAAGCACGCCGATATCTGAAGAATGGCGTTGACACCGTGGCTAACGCAGTTGCCACCACCTTAGGTCCCAAGGGACGCAATGTAGCCTTGGACCGCAAATACGGATCCCCCACCATCACCCATGACGGCGTGACCGTGGCGAAAGAAATCGAACTCGAAGACCCCTATGAGAACATGGGCGCCCAGCTCCTGAAGGAAGCCGCCACCAAGACCAACGATATCGCTGGCGATGGCACCACCACTTCCACCGTTTTGGCGCACGCCATCGTGACCGAAGGTCTCAAGAACCTGGCTGCCGGCGCAAACCCAATGCTGCTCAAGCGCGGCATCGAAGCTGCCTCGAAGGCTGTTTCTGAATCAATCCTGAACCAGGCGATCGACATCACCACCAAAGCCGAGATCGGCAACGTTGCCACCATTTCCGCCCAGGACGAGCAGATTGGCTCGCTGATCGCGGACGTGATGGATAAAGTCGGCAAAGACGGCGTCATCACGGTTGAAGAATCCAAGGCTCTCGAATTTGAGACTGAGTACGTGGAAGGTATGCAGTTCGACCGCGGCTACATCAGCCCCTATTTCGTGACCGACCCCGAGCACATGCTGGCTGAGATCCAAGAACCCTACATTTTGATCTACGACAAGAAGATCTCTGCAGCCAATGATATCGTGCCTCTGCTCGAGAAAATGGTGCAGGTCGGCAAGCGCGACATCGTCATCATTGCTGAAGACGTGGACGGCGAAGCTATTGCAGCCCTAGTGCTGAACAAGATCCGCGGCGTTTTGAACGTTGTGGCAGTCAAAGCCCCCGGCTTTGGCGATCGCCGCAAGGCTATGCTGCAGGATATCGCTATCCTGACCGGCGCTTCTGTGATTTCCGAAGAGACCGGCCGAAAGCTGGAAAACGCGACCATCGAAGACCTCGGCCGCGCAGAGAAGATCAGCATCGATAAAGACAACACCACCATCGTGGGCGGTAAGGGCGACAGCAACGCCATCAAGGGTCGCATTGAACAGATCCGCGTTGAGATCGAAAATACCACCAGCGATTATGACCGTGAGAAACTCCAGGAACGCCTGGCGAAACTCTCCGGCGGTGTTGCCATCATCCGTGTTGGCGCAGCCACCGAGACCGAGCTGAAAGAAAAGAAACACCGCGTGGAAGACGCGCTCTCCGCGACCCGCGCAGCCGTTGAAGAAGGCATCGTGCCTGGCGGCGGTGTGGCACTCGTGAACGCAGTGGAAGCGCTCAAGGACCTGAAACTCGAACAGGAAGATGCCCAGATCGGTATCAACATTGTTCGCAACGCCCTGACCGTTCCGATGAAGAAAATCGTCGAGAATGCCGGCAAGGATGGCTCTGTGGTGGTGGAAAACGTCCGCCAGAAACAGGCTGCCCAGAATAACAAACACATCGGTTTTAACGTGCTGACCGAAGAATACGGCGACATGGTTGAACTCGGCGTGATCGACCCCGCCAAGGTTACCCGCGGCGCGCTCGAGAACGCGGCTTCGATTGCGGCGATGATCCTCACCACCGAGGCTCTGATTACCGATATCCCCGCTCCCGAAGGCGCGGCTCCGGCCATGCCCCAGGGCGGTGGGATGTACTAAACCGAAAGGTTTCAACAAAATTACTCAGAAAGCCGGTCACACGACCGGCTTTCTTGTATATATTGTTACTTTGAGCACAGTAAAGAATCTTCTCGCAATTTTGCCGGGCTCATCAGCCATACGGAATGGCGCAAGACCATTCCTTACCGCGAGTCTTTGTCATTCTAGGCGCAGTGAAGAATCTTATTGCGATATTGTCGAGCTCCGCCTGGACACAGGAAATCGCCAGGGGTGTTCATCTCCGCGTAGCGTTTAGAGGTGAAGCAGGTTGGGTTGAGGGGAGGAGCGTGTAGGGTTGAGGGGAGGAGCTTGTAGGGTTGAGGACTGCCTCAACCAAGATAAGTTGGTGTGAAGGCGCAAGATGAGGAACAGGCGAACCTGTTCCCTGCGGGGGTAAAGTTGGCGGAATGGCACCAATCTTAGCAATAAATTTGCAAAAACAACAAAAAGCTGGCTAAACTTTAGCCAGCTTTTTCTCTAATGCGAACGATTGTTTACGCGTGTTGCGGGGTGTAATCCAGTGTCTCAATTAAATCCAGCAAACGGTTCCTGAGAGTAGGATAGGAGAGACCATAGACTTCTTCCATACGATTGAGTTTGCCTTCACAGGTGATGAAGGTGAGGAGGAAATTGCGCTGTTCATTACTGAGCCTATGGATCGGATCCGCTTCAGGCACAAACTCTCCTTCAACAGTGACATCGCATTCCGGGCAGTAATAGACCAGCACGTTCATAGGACCTTGACAGACTGGGCAACGAATTGGTAATTTGGACATTGACGCCTCCATTATTATATTATTGTATCATTATATTATAACTTTTCTAACTCATTGTCAAGTATTTTATAGAAGAACTCCAAATTATTTTCATATATTCCCTAATGTCAACATTTATTGGAGAAATACGGATTCACTTTCATTTTTGAACAAGGCAGCAGGAGGTGGGTATAATAAAGTATTGCTATCGAAGGAGAAGCTATGCCCCCAAAAATTGTTGAATGCATCCCCAACTTTTCAGAAGCCCGGCGCCCGGAAGTGATTGACGCGATTATCGCTGCAGTCGCGAGCGTGAATGGTGTGCGTATGCTGGACAGGCATTCTGATGTGGATCACAACCGCACGGTGCTTACGTTTGTTGGTACACCTGAGGCAGTAGAGGAAGCCGCTTACCTTGGGATTGCCAGGGCAGCGGAATTGATCGATCTCAACCAGCACCAGGGCGAACACCCACGCTTGGGTGCGGCGGACGTGGTGCCGTTTGTGCCGATTGCGGGGGTGACCATGCAGGAATGCGTCGAGATGGCGCGCCGCCTTGGCAAGCGGGTGGCAGAGACGCTGGACATTCCAGTCTATTTTTATGAAGACGCTGCCATCCGGCAGGATCGCAAGAACCTGGAAGATATCCGGCGGGGTGAATTTGAGGGCATCAAAGAGGCGATCGCCAGCGACCCCTACCGCGAGCCAGACCTGGGACCGAAGCGCTTGGGCCCAGCCGGCGCGACAGTGATTGGGGCACGGCAACCGCTGATCGCTTACAACATCTTCCTTAACACGCCCGATGTCAGCATTGCCCAGAAGATTGCCCGGCGCGTGCGCAATTCCTCCGGGGGTTTCCACTTCGTGAAGGGCATGGGAGTTTTGGTGGAGGGGTTGGCGCAGGTTTCGATGAACCTGACCAATTTCCACCGCTCTCCGATGGCGCAGGTGACCGAGTTTGTCCGGCGTGAAGCTCAGCGCTATGGGGTTGGCATCCACCACTCAGAGATTGTGGGGCTGGTGCCATCCCAGGCGATGGTAAATGCCGCCCGCTACTACATGCAGATGGATGGGTTTGAAAACGCCCAGCTCCTCGAAAACCGTTTGTTTGGTTTTGAGGAAGAGGAGCAGGAAACCGCCAACGATAAACCTGATTTTATTGACCAGGTTGCGGAAGGAACTCCAGCCCCTGGCGGCGGTTCAGCAGCAGCCCACACCGCCGCGCTCGGAGCCGCACTGGCGCTGATGGTGGCGCGTTTGACGGTTGGCAAGCCCAAGTATGCAGCCGCGGAAGCGGAATGCTGGCAGGTGATCGAAGATGGCGAACTGCTGCGGACCCGCCTGACTGAGGCGATCCAGCACGACGCGGAAGCTTTCGACGGCATTTTGATCGCGCGCCGCCTGCCCAAGGCAGATGAGGCCCAGATCGCCGCCCGCAAAGAAGCTATTCGTGTAGCCAGCTTTTATGCCGCCCAGGTGCCGCTGGAAACGGCGCGAGACTGTGTGGCGGTGCTCAGAATGACCCTGCGCATGGCAGAAATTGGCAACATCAACGCCATCTCAGACGCCGCTGCTGGCGCGCATCTTGCCAAAGCCGGCTTTGAAGCCGCCCGCCTGAACGTCAGGATAAACTTGCTAGGCTATGAGCAGGATTCTGAAGCCCAGGCTTTCCTTGAGGAAGCAGACGCGCTTTGCGCGGAGGTCGAAAACCTGATGCACAGCCTCGGGGGCGTCCTCAAGGAGCGTGCCGGACTGTGAGTAATCTGCGAATCATTGTCGGCTCGCAAAACCCAGCCAAACTGGAGGCTGTCAGCGCTGCTTATGCGAGCTTTTTCCCTGAGGTCAGCTTCGGGTTGCAGCCGGTAAGTGTGCCATCCGGCGTCAGCGCTCAACCTTTGAGCGATGCTGAAACGCTTTTGGGAGCAAAAAATCGCGCCAGGGCAGCACGCGAGCTTGAAGGAGACGCGGATTTCTGGCTGGGCATTGAAGGCGGGCTGCAGCCTGTTCCGGATGACGTTGAATCCTATCTTTCCTATTGTTGGGTGGTGGTTTTAGGCAGGCAGCAAGCAGGCAGAGCCCGTTCAGCCAGCTACGAGCTGCCCAAGGCAGTCTGCGACCTGATCCGGCAGGGGATGGAGCTTGGGGATGCGGATGACCTGGTCTTTGGGGTGTCTGGTTCCAAACGCGATAGTGGAGGCGTGGGCTTGCTGACAGACGGAAGAGTAAGCCGCAGCCAGTTTTATGCGGAAGCGGTTAAGTTCGCTTTAATCCCGTTCGTGAAGCCGGATCTGTTCCCCGCAAAGGAGGGTTGAGATGGAAAAGGAATACTGGTTGCACAAAAAACTGGAGGAGATGACACGCGAAGAGTGGGAGGCGCTATGTGATGGTTGTTCAAAGTGCTGCCTGTTCAAGCTGCGTGAGCTTGGCGTTACCGGTGTGCGCTTTACCAACGTGGTGTGCCGCTATATGGACATGCAAACCTGCCTGTGCACTGACTACGAGCACCGCCACGAGAACGTGCCAGAGTGCATTTTGCTCACCCCTGAGCTCGTCTATCATGTCGATTGGCTGCCCAAAACTTGCGCCTACCTGCTTGTTTCCGAAGGAAAGGACCTTCCCTGGTGGCATCCCCTGAAGACCGGCAACCGGGATTCCACCCGCAAAGCTGGCGGATCAGTGTATGGCAAAGTGGTGAACGAAACAGAAGTGGATATGGACGATCTTGAGGATATGGTTGTCAACTGGTTTGATTGAACCCAATAATTAAGCTAAAATTAGATAGGATCCTACGGGAGCAAGCTAATGTCTGAAAAAGCTCAAACCAATCAAAGAATGCTGCTGGTGATCGTCACTAGCCCAGACAGCGAGAATGTGGAGAATGCGCTGGGGAAGACCGCCTATCCCTTTGCCAAGCTGCCAAGTGTGGGTGGGTTGCTGCGTGAACGCAATGTTACCTTCCTGATTGGCTGCCCGGAGGAGGAAACTGATCAGCTCAGAAAGTTGCTGCAGGATGTTGCAGGGCGCCGGATTGGTTATGTGGCACCTGTGATCGACAATCTGCCAATGGGATCACTCATCCCAACCGAAGTGCAGATAGGTGGCGTGACAATTTTTGACCTGGAGATTGAACACTACGAGGAAATCGGATGAAAAAACTGATCATCGCAATTATCAGAGATGACGACAACGAACGCGTATCTGCTAAATTGACCGCTGAAGATTTTCGTGTGACCCAGATTGCGTCCACGGGCGGTTTTTTGCGCAGCGGGCGCAGCACCCTCCTGATTGGCGTTGAAGAAAGCTGTGTGTCTCGCGCGCTTGAAGTGCTGCGCGAGAACTGTACTGCTGCCCGAAGTCCACAGGAAAAGAAAGCAACGGTTTTTGTGCTCAATGTGGATGAATTCACGCAGCTCTAATTAGGTATTTCCTGCCGCATAACTGGCATGGCAACGTTAATTTTGTGCTTAGGAGCGGCGAAGCAGTTATAAGCGACTTAACATTCTTATTATCAATTTAAAAGGAAGAAAAATGAATTTTGCAAAAGCTTTTACGTACATTTTTGACGATCAACGTTGGCTCGAGAAGTTGGTCATTCCTCTTTTGGTGACTCTAATCCCAATCATTGGTTGGATGGTAGTTGCCGGTTACCTGATGCGTGTCACCCGCAACGTGGCGGAGCATCAGGCGGAACCACTGCCTGAGCTTGAATTTGGAGCGGATCTAGGCAGAGGATTTAAGTTGTTTGTGGCGAACCTGCTCTACGGACTGCCGATTGTTCTGGTCAGTCTTCTACTGTTCCTGCCGCTGGCTTTGACGGAAAACAGTAATGCCGCTACGGCATTTGCGATCATATTAGCGATTCTGGGTGGGTTCGCGATCCTGCTTTACGCGCTCTTTATGACAGTGCTGATGCCCGCAGTCAATGCAAACCTTGCGGTTAAGGAACGGATTGGAGCGGCATTCGATTTCAAAGAAATTTTCCGCATGCTCAGAAACAACTTCACAGCCTGGCTGATCGTAATTGGCGGAATATTGCTCGGCAGCGCGATCATTGCCCCACTGGGTGGGATTGTGTTGGTTATTGGCGCAATTGTCACTGGTTTCTATTCTCAGCTGATTGTTGCCCATCTGACCGGACAGGCATATGCTCAGTCCCAGGCTCCTGTCGTGCAGAACGATCCGCTGTACTAAACTAACATACACAACAAAAACGACCCTTGCGAGGGTCGTTTTTGCTGTGTCCAAGTATTAACGCAAAATCGTCGGCAGGTAGTTAAGGAATACCAGCCTGGAGAATTCACTGGTAGAACCATAGAAACCATCGCCGAGGACCTTGGAAGCGGTGGCAGTGAAACACTCACCAACAATCTCAAAACTGTAAAGTGTTGCCACCTGCCAGGTGGCATTCCCAATGCTGTCTGTTTGCACGGCGTTGGATGATTTTTGAATTTGCTCTCCTTCGCCATAACCACCCGGGAAGCACACATCACTGCTAAAGACCTCCACTCTAAAGAGCGTGTTGGGGGTCGAATGCAGGTGAACAGTAATATCATATGAGTCGAACGGTGAGCTATCTGTTTTGACAACGGTCAGGATCGGGAAGTTCTGCATATTGTTTGGTCCAGTATCCGCATCCAGGTAGTCATTAGGATTGGTGTCCCACGGAGGAATTTCAATCCCTAATCTTGAGATGTCA
>ENA-OSEO01006136-OSEO01006136.1-sediment-metagenome-genome-assembly--contig:-NODE-6136-length-11001-cov-3.954229_pt1 | contig 11001 bp, 4 predicted proteins | sample MGYA00237883_ERZ534232 | MGnify/ENA metagenome assembly ERZ534232
AGCAGCTCGATCCCCATGGTCTCGAAGTAGTCGGCCAGAACAACTTGGGTCAGCACGACGGGGTTCATCTCACCGGGGCCTTTCTTCGCACCCTCGATATCGAAGAAGTTACCGCTGTGACCGGCCATGGGTCCGGGATTCGAGCACGAGGCACCCAGTACGCCGGGCAGTGTTCGCACCCGTTCCAGGTGGCTTTCGAAGAAGGCCTGGCGCTTGGTCAGACTGTCGTACTGCTGGGCCGGCAGGCTGATGCGATACGTCAGGACGCCGTCGACACGGAACCCCGGCGCGACCCGGCACACCTTCTGGAAGGCCTCCAGCAACAGCACGGCTCCGACGGAGAGGGTCATGGCTAGGGCAATCTCGCCGATCACGAGCAGATTCAAGCTGCGACGGCCGGAGGTGGAGGCGGTCGTCCGCGCCGCGGTGGCCCGCAGCGTGCTTTCCATATCCCGGCCCGAGGCCGCGTGCAGAGCCGGGGCCAGACCCGACAGAAGGGTGGCCAGACCCACGATGCCGGCGCAGAAGACCAGGACCCGGCCATCCATCGCAAACGTCATCCAGGGAGCCAGGTAGTCAGCGAGGCTGCGAAGCAACAAGCCTTGCCCGAGACGACCCAGCAGGGCACCCAGGGAAGCGCCCAGGATACAGAGCAGGAGAGTCTCTGTCAGCACCTGGCGGACGATGCGCCAACGGGGAGCCCCCAGCGAGACGCGTACCGCCAGTTCCCGACTGCGCGTCATCCCTCGGGCCAGCATCATCCCGGTGATATTGCAGCACGCCAGGACCAGCACCAAGCCGGCTGCCAGCAGCAGCAACGAGGTCACGTGCTGGTGTTCCCCCATGTACTTCATGCGTAGAGGAGTCAGTCGTGGCGATGTGATCTTGTTCACCGGTCGTTTGTCGATCATCCCCTTGTGGATGTGCTCCAGGTCCGCCTGGGCGGCGGCCAGGGAGACGCCCGGTTTGAGCCTTCCCATGCCTTGTAGGTACCACCCTCCGGTGGACGCCGGATCCAGGGCCAGGGGCACCCATACATCGACCTTGTTCGGGAACACGATGCCACCCGGCAGCACGCCCACGATGCTGTAGGGCAGTCCATCCAGGCGCACGGAACGGCCGATGACGCTCGGGTCCTCGCCATAGAACTCCTGCCAGAGGCGCGGGCTGATCACTGCCACCCGGGGCGCCTCGGGCCGATCATCCTCTTCAACGAAGCGCCGTCCCAGAGCGGGTCGAATACCCAGCACGTCGAAGTAGTCATGAGTCGCCCGGATGCCCGACACCCGCTCGGTCCGGTCGTCGAGACCCAGGTTCCATTCGCTGTGCGTCCACACGGTCATGCAGTCAAAGCTGCGATTCTGCCGGCGCCACTCGTGGAAGTCCTGGTAGGCCATGCCGGTGTACTCCAGGTCCCACTGGGGCGCCCGCTCATCCAGGTCCACGAGGCGTTCCTGTTGCGGCGCCGGAAACGGCCGCAGGTTCAGCTCGTTGAAGATGCTGAACATCATCAGGCTGCCGCCCATGCCGATCGCCAGGATTCCCACCACCATCACCGCAAACCCCGGACTGCGGAGAAGCATCCGGCCCGCGAAACGAAGATCTTGCCACAGTGTCACCATTGCATTGCCCCAGTACTCCGTCATTCCAATTTCATTCGCATCTCAAAGCCGCCACCGGATCGAGTCGCATAGCCTTGCGAGCGGGCAGGTAACAAGCCAGCGCGGCAGCCAACAAGAGCAGCGCGCCGACGCCCAGGAATACCGGCGGGTCGCTGGCCGAGACGCCGAAGAGCAGGCCCGACAACACGCCACGGAGCGTCAGCGACGCCATCCATCCGAGCCCAATCCCCGCGAGCACCGGCCCGAGTCCCTGCTTCAGGATGAGCGCGAACACCCGGGCGCGACTCGATCCCAGTGCCATGCGGATGCCGAGCTCGCGCTGGCGGTCCAGGACGCGGCGCGAGACGACGCCGAACACGCCCCTCAGGATCAGGATCAAGGTCAGCACGGCCAACATGCCCATCAGTCGTGAGTGGTAACGCCGGTCCGCGACGGAATCCTGCAGCCGGCTGTGCATCCCCAGCATTCCTTTCCCGCCACGCAATCAAGTCCCGAGATCTGTGCAATGGTTTTTGCGGCTGAGCACTCATCACTGGAAGCTCCCAGCTCGTAACTCTTTCATCACTCACTTCTCAATGCCTCCATGGGATCAGTTCTCGCTGCGCGGCGCGCGGGCAGCCATGCCGCCATCAGTCCCACCGCCAGCAGCAGCAGCGTGACGATCGAGAACGCGATCGGATCGGTCGGCGTCACTCCGAAGAGGAACGTCTGCAGCACGCGAGTCACACCGGCGGCCCCGGCGAGACCGACGATCAGGCCAGCGACAACGATGCGGAGCGCACGCGTGAGCACGAGGCGAAGCACATCGCGGCGTTCGGCGCCGAGCGCCATGCGCACGCCGATCTCGCGGCGGCGCTGTGTGACCGCGTAGGCCATCAATCCGTAGATGCCGCACGTCGCGATGAGCGTTGCGGTCATCGCGAAGAGCGCCAGCAGCAGCATCCGGAAACGCGGCGGCGCCACCGACGCCGCCACCGCTTCGTCCATCGTCACCGTGTTCTGGATCGGCAGATCGGGCGCGGCGCGGCGAATTTCCGCGTGGATGCCTTGAACCACGCTGGCGGGTGTGGGCGTGCGCGCGATGAACGACACGAACCGCACAAACCCGCTGCGGTCCTGCTGGAACGGCACGTAGATCATTGGCTGCACGTCCCGATCGAGTCCCATCTGACGGATGTCCGCGACCACACCCACCACCGTCAACCACTCGTCGGCACCATATTCCAAGCGCACGCGCCGGCCAAGCGCCTCGCCCGGACCACCCGGGAAGCATTCGCGCACGATGCGCTCGCTGACGATCGCCACTTGCGGCGCTGCCGCCGTGTCCGTTGCGGTGAAATCGCGTCCCGCCAGCAGCGGAATCCCCATGGTCTTGAAATAGGCCGCGCCGATCTTCGGCTGGCCGGCCATGAGTGTCGGCTTCGGCTGACCCTCGATCTCGAAGTCGCCTTGGATGAACATCATGCCGAACGGCAGCGAGTTGATCAGGCTCGCGGACTTCACGCCCGGCAGGTACTGGATGCGATCGAGCATTCCGCGCGCGAACGCATGGATGCGCTCGGGCCCGTCGTAGAGGCGTTCGGGGAGTGTAACCTTCACAATCTGCACGACACCGTCGCGCCCGCTCACTTCGAAGCCGGGCGACACCGACGTGAGACGCACGAAGCTGTGAACCAGCAGGCCCGCGCCGATCAGAAGGACGAGCGTCATCGCGATCTGCGCGGCGACCAGCATCGTCCGCAGCCGCTCGCCCTGACGGTCGCCCGTCGTGCGCGCTTCGCCGGCGTGCAGCGTCAGGCCTTCGCCAAACGCGGCCCCGCCGGCGCGCAACGCCGGCACGAGGCCGATCAGCAGAGTCGAGAGGAGCGACAAGCCGAGGCAGAACGCCATTACGCGCACGTCGATCACGATGCCGCCGAGGCGTGGAAGCAGGAACTGCGGCACGAGCGGCAGGGCGAGGTCAATCGCGATCCGCGCGAGCATCACGCCGAGCGACGCGCCCAGCAGCGACAACACAACCGCTTCCGTCAGCAACTGACGCACGATCCGCCGGCGTCCCGCGCCGAGGGCCATGCGTACGGACAACTCGCCTCGGCGCGCCGTGAGACGAGCCGTCTGTAGGTTCGCGACGTTGACGCAGGCGATCAGTAGCACGAACGACACCGCCCCGAGCAGGATCAGCAGGAGCGTACGCACCGAGTCCGTGCCGTACTCCTGCAAGCCGACCACGCGCGCGAGTGTGCGGACATTCGGCGCGAGTGCACCTTCGGGCGCGAGTGCACCGGCGGGCGCGATCGACGAATCGTTGACCAGCGCCGTCAATTCCGCTTCCGCACGCTCCTGCGTCATGCCTGCCTTCCTGCGGCCCAGCAGAAAGAGAAACGCGTTTCTGCCGGTGTCGCCGGGCCAGCGATTGGGCAGAAAGATGTCCGCTTCCGGCAGCGCGCCGATCCGGACCACCGGCCTGAAGCTGAAGTCCGGCGGCAGCACGGCGACGACGGTACGGGGAAGGCCGTCGATGGTGATGGACTGTCCGACGATCGCCGGATCGGCCTTGAGCGACGTGCGCCACAGCCGATCGCTGACGATCGCGGTGCGATCGTCGTCTGTCGCTGCGGCGCCGGTGGTGAGGAACGCGCGGCCGCGCGCGGGATTGACGCCCAGCGTGGCGAAGAAATTCGGACTCACGTCGAGCGCGTGCAACTGCAGCGGCTCGCCGCGCCCGGTGAACTGCGCGTCGATCGAGGCGTAGGCCGCGAGATGATCGAGTGTGGTGACACGCGGGCGCAGCGCCTCGTACGTCAAGGGCGCCCAGGTCCAGAACGTCTTGACGCCCGTCTCGGTCTGCTGTGATGACGCAACGATGACGAGGCGATCGGGATTGGGATACGGCAGCGGACGCCAGAGCACGCCGTAGGCGACGGAGAAAATCGCGGTGTTGAGGCCGATGCCCAGCAGGAGCGTAAGCACCGCCGCGACGGTAAAGCCGGGGCTCTTCCGCAGCATCCGCAGACTGAATCGAACGTCTTGCCACAGAGTTGTCATTCGATGACTCCAAACCTACTCACATCTTAGCGCCGCCATCGGATCGATCCGCGCCGCCCGGCGGGCCGGCAGCCAGGCCGCCAGCAGGGATACCGCCGTGATGAGCAGCGGGACGAGGACGAACGTCACCGGATCGGTTGCGCTGATTCCGTAGAGGTAGCTGGAGAGGAAACGCGTCAGGCCGATCGCCCCTGCCACCCCGATCACCGAGCCGACGATCGCCAAGGTCAATCCCTGCCGGAGAATCATGGTCAGGATGCCGGACCGCCGGGCGCCCAAGGCCATGCGGATGCCGATCTCCCGCGTCCGCTGGGCCGCCGCATAGGAGACCACGCCGTAAATGCCGATCACGATCAGCACCAGTGCGATGGACGCAAAAGACGTCAGGAAAGCGGTGGTGAATCGCTCCTGGCTGATACATTCGTTCATTCGCGCCTTGAACGTGGTGGCGCCGTAGAGCGGCAGCGTCGCGTCGATCTGGCGGAGGATGGCCTGGGCCTGCTGGATGACCAGGCCCGGATCGGAGACCGAGCGGACCACCACCTTCAACTCCGGCCTCGGCCAGACCTTGTCGAAGGGGAAGAACAGGTGATTGGGCCTGTCTATCTTGACGTTGCCCTGGACCATGTCGGCGACGACCCCGATGACCTGGTAGCGTACTCCGCAGCAATCGAGCATCCGGCCGATCGGGTCCTGGTCCGGCCAGAACCGCCGGGCCAGACCCTCGTTGATCACGACGACCGGCTCCTTCTTCTCGTGCTCGGCCAACGAGATGACGCGCCCCGTTCGGAGGGGGATTTGCAGGGTCTCGAAATAGTCCGGACTGACGTTGTGCATGGAGGCCCGGACAGGCTTGTCCTCCGGGGCCTGATACCCCGCCGCCGCGACGGGGGCACTGGTGGCCCGGGGGGAACAGGGCACGGAGGAATCCGTGGACGCTGCTTTGACATAGGGCAGGGCGCGGAGCCGTTCCAGCAGGTCCCGATTGAGCTGGTAGCGCTGCGGCTCGCCCATCCCCCGGACGCTGATGTTGAACGTGACCAGGTTCTCCCGGTTGAAGCCCGCGTTCACCGCAGCCAATCCCAGGATGCTGCGCACCATCAGCACCGTGCCGATGGAAAGGACGATCGCCACCGCGATCTGGGCGCCGATGATCCCGTTCGAGAGTCGTGCGTGATGCCGCGACGGGCCGCGCCGCTCTCCCAAAACGTGGGCCGGGCCGCGGCGCTGCATGATCCAGAAGGGAACGAGCCCCAGAAACGCCCCCACGATCAGGGAGACGGCCAGGCCGAACAGAAGCTCGCGCGGATCGATCCGGACGGAGCCCGACAAGGGCACGAAGCCCGCGATGCGGACGCGAAAGACCGCGACCATCCAGACCGCGAGGACTACCCCGGTGACGCCCCCTGCCAGCGACAGCAGGAGACTCTCCGTCAGGCACTGGCGCAGCAGGCGCCGCCGGTTGGCCCCCAGGGCGCCGCGAATCGCCATTTCCTTGTCCCGCGCGGACGCCCGAGCCAGGCACAGGTTGGCCACGTTCGCACAGACGATCAGGAGGATGAACCCCACGATGGCGGAGAGAATCCACAGCGTGGTCCGCACGCCGCGCACGACCTCGTCGTGCAGGCCGGACATCAGGATCTCGGTATCGTCGTCCCCGCGGGCCTGGGTCCATTGGTTCTGGCGGTCCCGCGCCCGTTCCAGGGACACTCCCGGCTTCAGCCGTCCCACCGTGCTCAGCCAGCAAAGGCTCCGCTTGGTCAGTCGGTCGCCGGTGGGGTCCAGGACCGTCCAGACCTGGGCGCCCCGGACCACCTCCGGATAGACGAAACCGGGCGGGAGGACCCCCACGATGGTATAGACCTTGTCCTGCAACGTGACGGTCCGGCCGACGACATCTTCGTCCCGCCCGAACCGGCCCTGCCAGAACTCGTGACTGAGCAAGGCGGCCGGCCCCAGGCCCGGTCGTTCATCGGCCGCAGCGAACGTTCTCCCCAGATAGGCCCGCGTCCCGAGCAGGGAGAAGAAATTGGAGCTCACCGCGGCGCCGTCGATCTGGCTGACGCCTTCCGCGTCGGCCAGATCGAATTGGACCGGCGTGTAGGCGGCATACGCCTGGAAAACCCCATCCTGCTCCCTCCAATCCCGGAAATCGGGATACGAGAACCCAGCCGTCCACCCATCCCGCCGGCCGTGCTGCCGGACCACGACCAGGCGATCCGGGTTCTCGAACGGCAACGGCCGCAGCAGCACGGCGTTGACCACGCTGAACATGGCGACGTTCGCGCTGATCCCGATCGCCAGCGTCAGCACGGCCACAGCCGTGAAGCCAGGATTCCTGACCAGCATCCGCAAGCCGTACTTGAGATCCTGAAGAAGTGTTTGCATAGAAACCTCCTATTCCGTTCGCAACGCCGCCATCGGATCGATCCGGGTCGCCCGGCGGGCAGGAAGATAACAAGCCAGCATGGCCACTGCGAAGAGTAGCGGGGGAACCATCACAAACGTGACCGGATCATGGACGCTGATCCGGTAGAGTAAGCTCGCCAGGAGACAACTGACCGTCAGCGTGCCGACCAAGCCGATCGCCAGACCGATGATCGTCAGGGCCAGAGCCTTCCGGATCACCAGACGAACGATGTCCTTGTCCCGGGCGCCGAGCGCCATGCGGACGCCGATTTCGTTACGACGTTCCGTCACCGCAAAGGCCATTACACCGTAGAGCCCAACCAGAGCCATTAACAGGGCCACGCCGGCCATCACCGTCAGCAACACCGCACAGAAGCGCTCGACCGAGATGGACCTCAGCACGAGTTGATCCATGGTCTGCATGTAACGCATCGGCTGGCTGGGATCAATGTCCCACAGGACCCGACGCGCGGCACCGGCCCAACGCAGGGGATCTCCGTTCGTACGCAGGAAGAAGGTCATGCCGTGTTCGCACTCCTGGCTGAGCGGCTGATAGATGAGAACCGGGTACTCCTCGCTGCGCACGGTCCTGATCTTGACGTCCCCCACCACGCCCACGATCGTGCGGCGGCTGCCCCCGAACTCGACCGCCTGGCCGATCGGGTCTCGATCGGGGAAATGGCGCCGCACGAATTCCTCATTGACAATCACGACCGGCGGACTTTGCGCAGTATCCTGCGGGGCGAAGGTCCGCCCTTGCACCAGCGGGATGCCCAGACAACGGAAATAGCCCTCCGACACGACCCGGGTCTCCGCGGAGGGCCAGCCTTCCTTCCCGATGATCCGGAACGAGTTGGTGACGCCCGAGGGGTCCATCGGATGCACGTCGATCGCTCCGGCCACGCTAACCCCCGGCTGAGCCGCCAACGTCTCGAGGACGCGGCGGAAGTACTCCGCACGGTTCTGCCGAGGGCGATTCGCCGCCGTGTCGGGACGTACGACATGCAACGCCAGGAGGTGGCGCGCGTCGAATCCTGGGTCAGACCGTTGCAGGAGGATGAAGCTCTTGACCAGCAGGCCCGCTCCCGTCAGCAGCATCATGGCCAGCGCCATCTGGGCAATGACGAGCATCCCGAGCGTGTGGTGCCGGCCGCGGCCGCGCGACAGACTCGGGCCCGCCTCTTTGAGGGCGTGGCTCAGGCCGCAACGCGACCCTTGCCAAGCCGGCACCACCCCAAAGAGCAGTCCGGCCGCCAGGGATAGGCCTGTCGTGAACATCAGCACCGGCAGATTCAGCCGGACTTCCTCCAATCCGGGGATTCCGATGCCGCCGGCCTGGCTCATTCGCGGAGCCATCCAGCGAAGGAAATCCAGACTCCAGAAGGCCAAGGCGAGTCCCAGGACGCCGCCGAGCAGGCCCAGCAAGATGCTTTCGGTCAGCAATTGCCGCAGGAGGCGTCCACGGCCGGCGCCCAGAGCCCTGCGCACGGCCATTTCCCGGCTGCGGGCCACGCCCTTGGCCACCAGCAAGTTGGAGACGTTCACACCTGCGACGAGAAGCAGAAGAGTCACCGCGCCATAGAGAATCAGCAGCGCCGGGCGCACGCTGCCGATCAACACCTCATGCAGGAATTCAACTCTCGGTCTTTTTTCGAGGTTCGTATCCGGATGCTCTTGCTCGACCTGGGCGGCGACCTGGTCCATCTGGGCCTGGGCCTGGGCGAGAGAGACTTCGGGCTTGAGGCGCCCCAGAACGAGGAGGTACTGCCGCGTGCGGCCATTTTCGGTCAGTTCCTCCTGCGTGAGAGGGATGTAGAACTGGGTCAGTTCATCCAGAAAGCCCATCACGGGCTTCGCCACACCGACAACCGCGAAGGCAGCATCATCCAGGGTCACCGTCTGGCCGAGGATATTGGGGTCCGCGTGAAAGCGGTCGCGCCACAGACTATGGCTCAATACAATCACCGCGTGATGACCCCGGTGCCCTTCTTCCGGACGAAACCCACGTCCCAGGGTCATGCCGTCGGCGCGCAGCACGTCGAAGAAATTCGCGGAGGTGCGGAAACCCGGCAGTGCCAACGGCTCGCCCGCCCCGGTGAGACTGGCCTGGCAGATCGCAAAGGCACACAACCCTTCCATGCCCTGGTTGCGCTCGGCCCAGTCAAGGTAGTCCGGTCCGGAACAGTTCATCGTCAGATCCGAGGAACGCCAGGTCGTCTGCACCAGAACGAGATGTTTGGCGTCGCCAAAGGAAAGCGGACTGAACAGAGCGCCGTACACAACGCTGAAGAGGGCCGTATTGGCGCCGATCCCCAGCGCCAGCACCACCACCGCCGTAACGGTGAAACCCGGCCGCTGCATCAGCATGCGAGTGCCATAACGAATGTCCTGCCATATTGTGCCCATCTTCAGTCTCCCGCGTTACTCACATCTCAGCGCCGCCATCGGATCGATTCCGGCGGCCCGGCGTGCGGGGAGCCAGCAGGCCAGCAGCGCTACCGCTACCAACAGCAATGGCACCGCAACGAAAGTCACCGGGTCTGCCGGGGGGAAACCGTGCAGTCCGCTGCGCAGGAGTTGAGCGATCCCCAGCGCCAGCGGCACGCCGAGAGCGATGCCGATCAGCGCCATACGCAGTCCCTCGCGCAGAACCAGTCCTACAACCGCGCCGCGCGTCGCGCCTACCGCCATGCGAATCCCGATCTCCTGGGTGCGCCGGCCCACCGCGTAGGCAGCCACCGCGTACAAACCAATGGCGGCCAACAACAGCCCGAGCACCCCAAAGAGCACGAAGAATCGCGCGAAGAGCTGCCGCCCGAACATCGCCTGCGAGGCGCGAATGCTGTCGGGCAGCGTCTGAATGCTGATCGGCAGCACGCGCTCGTCCACGGCGCGCACCGCCTCCCGCACCGGCACGAACAGACTGCGTGGCGGCACGCGTGTTTGCACCAGGATCGTCGACGTGCCATAGAGCTTGGCCTGCGCGACGGGCAGGAAAAGGTAGGGTTGCGGTCTCCCGTCGCTGGAGTTGTAGGGCCCGTCGGCTACGACGCCGATCACCTCGCATACCTGTCCGTCGGCCTCGCTGAGGCGGACCACCTGGCCCACGGCGTCGCGGTCCGGCCAGAACGCCTGCGCGGCCGTCTGGCTCACCAGTACGACGGACGCGCTGGACGCATCGTCGAAACGCGTGAACGCGCGGCCGCACAGCAGCCGCCAGCCCATCAAGTCCAGGAACTGCTCGTCCACCGCGTTACAGCGAACGGACACCGCGCGCATCGGCTCGGGCATCTCGCCGCCTGGGACGAACACCTTGCGACTCCAGTTCGAGGAGTACTCCAGGGGCATTGTGGCCGCCACGCTGACCCGCTGAACACCCGGCAGGGCCTCGATCTGTTCACACACTTGGCGAAAGTAGGCTTTGATCCGCGGGAGCTCAATTCCATATTCCCGCGGGTTCAGTTCCACTAACAGGAGATCGGATCGCCGGAGACCCGGTTGGTTCCCCAGGCTGTCGAACAGGCTCCGCAAAAACAGGCTCGCGACGCACAGAAGCACCAGCGACACAACGAACTGGCCGGTCACGATCCGGCGCAAGCCGGTGAACCGCCGTCCCGCCAGGCCGGATCCCGAATCACCCCTCAGTAGGGGCGTCAGTTCCGGCCGGCTCGCCTGCCAGGCCGGCAACAGTCCGAAACAGAGCGTGGCGAACACGGACAAGATCGCGGTGAACAGCAGCATCCGACCGTCCACGTAGAAATCCGGCAACATGCGGAACATGGCGGGCGGCAGCAGCGCCGGCAGCATGTGGATCGTCCAGACCGCCAACAGCAGCCCGGCCCCGCCGCCCAGCATGGACAGCAGCAGGCTCTCGACGAGCATCTGACGCACGAGCCGGCCGCGACTGCTGCCCAGCGCCAGGCGG
>ENA-OSEO01006137-OSEO01006137.1-sediment-metagenome-genome-assembly--contig:-NODE-6137-length-10999-cov-5.096319_pt1 | contig 10999 bp, 10 predicted proteins | sample MGYA00237883_ERZ534232 | MGnify/ENA metagenome assembly ERZ534232
TCTGAAGATCCTTTTTCAACGCCCGCTTCTTCGGGCAGGGCAATGCTGATCTCGGGACGCATGCCGGTATACTGATCTCTTTTTACTGCGTTCAAACAAACTTCACGCTGCGAATTCTCGAGCAGGGCGAGTTTGGCTTCTTCATTGATAGGAATGCGGCCAAAACCTTCCAACAAAATGATGGGATATTCCTGTTTCAGCGCGCACGGGATTAGGCGCGGACTCATGCTGCCCAAGATCAACCCTCCCAAAGGCAGGCTGGCTGCCATGAGAAGACTTTCTTCCGACTCGCACCAGGAGGCCGCGATAACGGCTCCGCGCGCGGTAATATTCAGGGCGGCAGACGTGAGTTCCTGCACGATGCCCGCATTGTCGGTGACGAAGGGGCCATATCCGATCGAGCCGTTGCCCCAAACACCCTGGATGAGGGTGCCGCTGCTCTCAACCACTGCTCCGCGGTCTTGCAAAATTTCCACCACGTGGCCGTTAAATCCGGATTGAATGGTGACTTTGCGGGATTCCACTTCCAGCAGTACCTGCCCGTTCCTGATGGACACGATCCTGCCGGGGATGGGGGTGCGGATGACTCGCGAGAACAGGCCGCCGGTTTCCGCAATAATATCGTGGCTTTCAAGCAGATCTCCAACCTGGCGGTTGATGACCTTTTCCGCATCCATGATGCTTTTCAATCCCAACGTGCGGAATACATCGATCAGGATGTGGCGGGTGGGAATGGTGCTTTCTGCCAGGATCTCGGAGGGGGTCACTTTTTGGCCCACGCGCACCAATACGGTACCTGAAACCGGCAGAATACGGCTTCTGCGGAATTTTACGTGCGGGTTGATCTGAGTGACAGGGTATTGCATAAGTTCTCCTGAAGAACAGGTTGCAATATCTATACCAAAACTAGTCTGACACCTGATTTGACCACTTCCAAAACAGGTTTCTTCTCAATTCACCATCGGCGGGTAACTGCAGTGGACGACCGCGGGCGTCGAAAATAAGGCCGCATACGCCGCCTTTCACCCTGATCGGTTCCTTGCTGATCTCGATTTCCGCGATGAAGACTTTCTTCAACGGGTCCATGAAAAGCAGTCCGCTCTCGCCAAAAGCGAGCGGCAGCCTGCCCATGGAACCCTGTTCAATTGTGATCTCATGGGTCGTTCCGGTTTGCGTTTGCAGGCGGGCTTTTAGAATGGGCGTCTCAAGACGCGCCTTGCTTTGCAGTGTCACGACGGTGGCAAGGTTGATGAAGGCGGAGCTTTCAAGCACCTGTACAGGCATGAGGGGATTGGTACGGCCTGAAGCTCCCAGTAGGGACAGGATAACGTGTTTATCCATCACCAGGGGGGTGACGCCCACCGGCTGGATGCCGTTGAGCAGTGCCATGAGTGTCTGCCAGGGTGAGGCCGTGTGGGTCAGCGCCGAGCCGCTGACCAAAATAGGCTCAAAACTTCTGAAGGGCAGATTCCTGCGGTTTTCAAGTTCACGCATGGCTATGGTTAAGATCTGCTGGGCCATGGCGAGTTCAATATTGAGATCTGCGTCGGTAGCCGGAAGGCTGGCCGGGTATAAAGTTTTCTGCCAGAGATAATTGGCAACCTGAGTCTCAGACAGCACCTCGGGCAGCCACTTTTCAATATCGGCAATTCTGGACTGTCTCAGGGCGTTCTCAAGTCCAAATCCGCTGCCGATGGGGAGCGTGAACAGGCTGCTGTCTTTCGCGTTGGCATAGGCTACAGTCGTATGCGCGGAACCCAGGTCAATGGAAAGCACTCCGCGCGCCGGATCGTATTGTTTGCCAAGAAAACGAATGACGCGCTGCATGGCAACGCCGGTCAGCATGGGCTTATCGCTGCAGTATGTGGCGACGCGCTCAATGCCGTCAATGGTATCGATTTTTTCTTTGGTGATCAGCTGGTTCAAGTCCAAAGAGGCCTGATTAAGGTCTTCGGTTTCGATCTCCGGCCTGACGTTGTTGGTAACCTGGACGGTTGTGACCTTTTCCATCAATTCCTTGACGCGGCGCGACATGGAACGGTTGCCGCAATAGAGGAATTTGGGTCTGTCTTCCGCGGGGAGCAGGTGCAGCGCGGAAGCGATCCACTGAGCCATGCGCAAAACAGACTTGGTGGCGCCGCGGTCTGAGCCGCCGGCGAAAATGATCACCTTTGGTCTGGCATTCAGCAGGGCATCCATTTGATGCTGCGGCGGGCGCCTGTCGTTGATGCCAAAACAGTCCACGATCTTCACCGGGGCCGTTCTGGCCAGCCGGTTGGCGGTCTCAAGTGAGATGTCGTTCAGCAGACCGAAGGTCACCACCTCAAGGTCGGGACCGTAAGAAAGGGTGAGCAGCAGTTTGTCCACGCCTTCCACGCCGCCGTGGCTGGGGATGATCAATTTCTGGTTCAGATCCAGCAGGAAGCGGCCGGTAATATCCTGTAATTTCTTGATGGCTTCAAGCACGCCGGGCATGGCATCGAAGTTTGGTTCTCCGCAGGTAGTCGGCGCAATACCGGCCGCGATGAACTGGTAACTTTCTTCGACAACGTCAAACAAGACGGCTCGCGTATTGATCGTGCCGATCTCGATTCCTAAAACTGAGTTTACATCTGTCAACAAGGTCGCCATAAAGTCTCGTTAATGTATGAAGGATCGAATGGTCGCGACTATGTAATCCGAACGTTCCAACAGGGCGGTCAAAGCGGTGGTCAGCACGCCGGCAAATACTGCGCCAAGGGTGATGGCAATGAAGAATTGTCCGATCCACGCGAAGAAGGAGGTCAATGCTCCGCGCTTGCCGGTGGATTTCTTCGCGCTGAAATTAAAATAGACCAGTGTCGCAGTTGTGCCCAACAGCATGAAGGCCGCTTCAAGGATGATAAAAAGCGGTGAAATGGATGAGTCTGCGGAGGTGTCAAAGGCGTTTAAGGCGCCTTTCACCTGTCCGATAAGGGTGCCCATCAGCGCGCCGCCGATGGCTACGGCAGCCCCGACGCCCACCAGATAGGCCATCGAGATATCGCCGAAGCGGGCCAGTTTTGGTGATAGTTTGAGGATCAGAAGCCCGGAGAGCAGCAGGGGAACCAGGGTGATCAAAGAACCGGCCATGATCGGAGCCACCAAACGTGGAAGAATGACCTGGAAAATGATGATGACCGCGAAATAACCGGCGGTGGCGCCTATGAAAATTGCCGACACAAAACGGAATACAGCGTTATCGCCTAGCAGGTAGCTGAAAACCGCCACGGTGAGGATAAAGCTGATGATCGTCCAAATGAGGTCTGAAGAAAATTCCGGCATTATCTGGATCAACCCTTTCGGTCGGCTGGGTCAGGTCTGACAAGCGCGATCAGACCTCCCACAAGAATTAATATGGCCAGGAATAACAGCCCAGCCTGGAAGGAACTCAGATGTTCCGTGACCACGGATGGCTGCGCAAAGACTTGTTCGTAGGTCAGGCTGCCGTTGAAACCGGCTACATAACCGGTAACCTGTCCGCTTTGATAATAAGGCTGCAGAAGCGGCGCGGCCTGGGCGCTGATCACAAACATGAGCGGCGTGTCTGCAAGGCCGGGCTCGATCTGTTCGATCCAAAAACGAGCGTGCTCAGCATTATCGCTTACCACGATCACCGCGCCGAAGTCATTCAACGACTGCACGGATTCGAGGTTTGGTGATAACCAGGCCTGTTCGAATTCATGTGTATAGGGTAACGCGGCGCGCAGATCACCAGAAAGGAACTGCAGACCTGTGGAACCGCCGGCAAGGTATCCCAGGTTGACCAACTGGGTGTCAAGGTCGTAGCTGGTGATCTTCTGGTTCACCGTCTGCATTTGCTGGGTCAGCATGGTCGTGCCCGCCGGATCGGTGGAGAGGAGCACCACGCTCAAGTTGCGCCGCATGAGATGTTCGAGCAGGGTTTGTGCACTCCAGGAGAGTTCGCCATAAGTGGCGGCTTCAAAATCGGCAGTCAATAAAACGGGTTTACCGTCCGGAATGGCATTGATGGAATCAAAAACGTCAATAACTTCAGGCCCAAATAAAGCCGGTTGAATGGCGAAATCGTTCAAATTGGATTTGCTGAAATACATCACGACTATCAAGACGACTCCCAAAAGAAGCTGGAAAATGATGCGCAGGGTCTTTCCTTTTTTGGGAGCAGCTTCTTCGTCATCATCAAACAGATCTTCAGCCATGCTGGAGAATAGGGCGGCATTCGCCTTTTGGCGTTCGGAGATTTTCAGCGCCGACCCGTAACCGAGCGGTTTGCGAAAGTCCACTTTGTTTTCGGGGCTGTGCAGCGTTCCCGGAATTCCGGCCAACAGCCCTTTTTCATCACTGATTTGGGCTGAATTCTCATCAACATTGGTAAAGGCTTCAGCGGCGGCGGGCCGCATGGATTGCAGCCAGTCCGGAAGTTTTGGTTTGTCTTGGCTTTGCTCGGAGGGAGTTGTCTCCGCTTCACTTGTGACCACTTCTTCTTTTTTATCCTGTTTGCCAAGCGTGGCGGTGGCCAGCCAATCGGGCAGATCATCGGGCACGAATGGTGATGTGTCAAAAAACTCGGGAGCAGTCTCTTCTTTTTCTTCGCCCGCAGGTTCAGCTTTTCCACTGAATACAGCAGAACTTGTCTCATCGGAAACTACGGGTTGTTCCTTTTGGGGGCTTGCCTCACTGCGAAAGGCCTCGAAGTCGAACGCCGGCTCAGAATGGTCTGGCGCGGCAGGCAGTGTTTTGGGAGTTTCCAGGATTTCACTGGGCTTTTCCGGGGCGGGTTCACTTTCGTCCGGGAAGATCTTTTGCCATCCCTGGGCTTTGTCCAGTCCCAGGGCCTCGAAGGATTCATCCGGGCTCTCGCTGACCGGCTCGGAGGGAATTTGCGGCTTTTCTTCCAGTCCGCGATACTGCTCGGACTTATCGATTTTCGGTTCGGCGCTGAAGATGTCTGAAGGTTTGGTCTCTTCGGCGGCAGGTTCGGAGGGCTGCCATGAGGCCAGCTTGCTCAGCCATTCCTGCGTGTCATCCTCGTTTACCTGACCTGAAGATGCTGCCGAGGTGGTTTCTTCAAAGCTTGACACCTCGAAGGGTGGAACGCTGGCCGGTTCCGGCTCATAGGGTTCCGGTTTGCCGTTGGAATTTCCGGATTTGATCTCTTTTAACCAATCCGGCAGGTTTTCGTCGCTGCTTTCAGCGGTATCTTCGTCTTTGGCGGAATTGGCCTGATTCTCGCGCTCGATGAGTTCGCGGGTGCGGATGCGTGCCAGCCAATCGGGTACTTCTTCAGGATGTTCGCTGCCAGAAGAGGTAGGTGCCTCCGCCGGAATGGATTCATCGGATTTTTCAGAACCTTCACGCAAGCCATCCAGCCAGTCAGAGTTACCTTTCTTTTCTTCCGGTTCGTCCTGAGAAAGTACTGCCTGGCAATACCAGCAGCGTTCCGCAGCGGCGTCGTTGGGACGTTGGCAGATCGGACAAATGTGTTCGGGCTTCTTATCCACTGTAAGGCCTATCCGAACCGATCAGAATACGCACGCCTGTTGCCAGGCTTCCGAGGGCGATTCCCAGGAGGATGCCGCGTGTTCCGGCCGCGGGGATCTGGTGGAACCCTGAAAGCAGTTCCTGCAGAATGGGTATCTCCGCGGAGAATGCCAGGGCACCGCTGTTGATCACCAGAAAGACGATCACGCTGAGGAAGAAGACCACTCCCATCCAGTTGCGCTGCCTTTTCAACATGCGAAGGCTGGAATAGGCCATGGTGACGGCCAAGACCGCCATCAGGCTCGTTTCAATGGGCACTTGTACGGCAGTAACCACTTTTTGATAATCAGGATGGGCTGGTCCCAAATAAAGGCCTGCGCCCAGGGTTGCCAGGAACACCAGAATAACGATCAGGCTAAAAAATCTTTTGGAACTCGATTCACGCAGGCGCCTGATGTGTACGCCGAATATCAAATGGGTAATGGAAACCAAACCGGCTACTCCGGCCAATGTAACGGCCCAATCCAGCATGGTTGTACGAGTTGAGATAAGGGCCGGTGTGGAAAAGAAATATCCGGCCAATACGATCAACCCGCTTGCTACTGCAACAATGACAGCCAACGGCGATTTCATATTATGTTCATCACCTTTAAGATCGCGCCGCCGATCATCAACAGGATGATCAGCAGCCTAAAAATATCCTGGACCCGCAAGCTGGCTTGATGCGTCGCTTTGACGCCCAGATAGGCGGGCAGGGCATAAACCTCTTCACCAATCAGCGCGTCTTTTGACAGTGCCATGAATACGGATTGGCCGATCACGGAATTGCTGCCTGCCAGCGTATATGTGTTGAGCCGTTCGGCGCCTTCGCATAACAGTCCGGCTTCGGCTCCAAAATCACCCATCAATACGTTTGCGCTGGTGCCGGAATCACGTATGGCTTCTATCGTTCCGGCGGCATAAGAAAATGAAGTTACCCCGGCCAACTGCGCGAGGGTCGCGTCCATGCGGTCGCGTGTATTGGTTGCGGCCGCGTATTGGCTGATCACGTCCTGGCTGAGGATCTGAAATCCGCCGCTGCCGCTGGTGCTCATGGGAGGCAGGTCGCTCGTAGAGGTCAATTGTCCGATGCGATCCAATGCGGCCAGTCCGGTCAACCCGGACGGGCACGACGGATCGATCAGGCTGCCGCTGCCGAGCGAGACGTGCAGACGGGTGCCGTCTTCAACGGCCAACCCAATCGCGCGGACCATCTTTTTCACTCCGGGCAGCGTGCGGAATACCGCGCCAGTCTGCTTGACAGCCTTCTTCCTCGACAGCAGGAAGACCAGGATGGCAAACAGGATAACAACTGCCGCACCGATCAATGGTTCATATTGACTCAAGATTTCTTCTCCTCGAGCAGAAAAGCCAGGAAGGACCTGCTTTCTACGGGGTCTTCCAACATTTGCGCGAAGGATTGCCACTGACCGTCACGCGTCTGGTTGATCAGCGGCGAGAGCGACATCATGATCTGAGAAAAAATCATTTTGATGGGGCCGCTCCCTTCAAGCAAAGTAACAGCGAAACCGCTCAGGTTTCTCTGTTGCAAGGTTTGGGCCCAATTATTCCAATTTGATCGATCAGTCATTATTTAAGAGTATAGCATAATTGGAATTTAGTTCTATCTTTGTGCCAAACGCTATTTTCGCCTTGTTTTGAGTTCAACCTGCTTAAAAGTCAACACCATCCATCTGATCAACGTTTTGATCAGCGGAATCCTGGCAAGCGGACCGAGCAGCTTATGCTGCTGTATGGCCGGGTTTTGCAGGCTTAAAATGGTGACTTTGAAGCCTTTTTGTTCAAAGCATGATCGTATTGTATTAAAAGGACGGTAAAAAATATGGTCCGTGCTGTATTTATAATAAACCTCGGTTTTCTTCTCAAGATCGGCGCCCTCTACCTCTTTCCATTTGGGTTCTTTGCCTGAGCGGACCCAAAAGCGGATGAGAGATTTGCGCACTTTCCCCTGCGGGATCCAGTGCACGAAAGGCATGAAGAGGTGACCTTCGAGCGGCTGCCGCTGGGCGGGGAAGATGTGATAGCCGCCGCCGTTCGTGGAGGTAAGCCGGTCGATCTCGTCCACCACTTTTTGCAGATCGCTCACGTGTTCCAGCACGTTATCGGTCATGATGAAATCGAAGAAGCCGTCCTGATAGACGGTGCGGCCTTGCGGGCTGAGAGTGGAAAGCGGCTCCTTGTACCCCCTTGCTTTGAAAAGCGGCAGACCGTTTTGTACGGGTTCCGCATCAATATCCACACCGTAGGCGTCGAAGCCGTGTTCGCGCAACCAAAGCACAAAGCGTCCACGGCCGCAGCCCCAGTCCAGCACCTTTACCTGGCTTGGATCAAGCCCCCTTGATTCGGCGTATTGTTCCAATTGCCGGACCGCTCTCTTGGGCGGTTTGTAATTAGCGAATTCTTCTTCGGTCAGCAAATCGTGTTTAGCCATGGGTTACTCCTGAGACGATAATTTCCATAATGTACAAGCAATGGGCAGGGCTGCATATTCCAAGAGGGCCTTTTCCATTTCTTTAGTCGAATTCCAAAAGGAACTGATCTGTGACTGGTAACAGGCTATGGATTTCTGCCAGGCAGTCAATCCCCTGTCAGAAACGTGATATCCAAGCGGAGTTGTGCCCACCGGCAGGGAGGCTTCCACCGCGGAGGGATCTTGGGCGGCGTAAGGAAAATCGGCATAATAAGTCAAAGGCAGGCCAAGTTTTTCGGCAGCGAGCCGTGTATTGCGGTGGTCGATGTGACCGCCTACGGCCAACGGGGCTATGATCTCGATATCTTCGTTTAAGCGAAGCCCCAACAATTCTTTCATTAAACGGATCATTTCATCCACAAGCTGGGGTTCTTTTTCTTGAGCATCTGAAAAGAGGTCCTGATCGGTTTTGATCAGGGGCTCACCCGTCCGGGTGTTGACCCGGTAGATGCAGTCGAGAAAATCGAGATGCTTCCACTGACAGCCCAGCAGCGCCAGGGCTTTCTCATCCTCTTCACGGCGCATGCGCACGGGATGTTTTGTGTCTCCCCATCGAAGGTGCAGAGACTGGGCGTACGGCGATATTTGGGCAACTTCCGCTTCCATGGTGGCAAAGGTCCATACTTCAACGTGGTCGCCACTTTTGACCTGTTCGTGGATGATACCGCCGCAAGAGAAAACCGCGTCGTCGAGATGGGGAGAAAGGTAAATTTTCATCATAATCGTTAGATTCCAGCACAAATTATAGTATGATTATAGGAGATTGAGATTTCGGAGGACGCCGTGGGATTTTTTGACATTTTTAAACCTAAACCATATCCGGGTGAGATGGAAAGGGAAGTCCAATCCCTTATGGATGAATTGATCAGGATCGGCGTCAAGGAAGATTATTTATCCGAGTTTCCCGGCAACGGTTATAACGCACAGTGTCGTCACGTGCGCACGCGCATGATCGGCAAAAGGCTGGACGAGATCGGCGGCAATGAGCTGATGCAGTGGGCGTACGTAAAAGTGCACAAGAAAGCCGGTGCTAACGCCTCTTCACATCTCGAATACGCCTGGCAGGATGTCGGCCATTGGCAGCCGTAAATCAACAATAATTACCAACAAAAAAGCCGGTTATAACCGGCTTTTTTTTCTGTCCAGGAAGAAACAACCAACAATTAGAATCAGCGAAATCGCGCCAATCAAAAGCACGGTCACGGGGATTGAGATCATTGTGCCGATATTCACATAGCGGTTGACATAGAAGTTCATAAACAAGAGGAAATAGACCGTTTCAATGGCGACCACGCACCAGAACCACAGGTTGTGTGATGTGCGTACCCGTTCCCATACCCAGCCGACCAATATAGCCATCCAGGGCAGTAAAGTGGAGCGGTAACGCGGGTTATCCCACTGGTCCCCGCCGGCTCGCAGAGAAGAGATCAACACCCAGGCGGCAAAAACGAGGCTGATAAAGATCAAGATGGAACGATTCTCGCTCTTCTTTGAGCGGAAGACGGCCAGGAAGCCATACGCGATGAAAGGCAGTATGAAGAACCAGCCGGCCGCGCGGAAGATGGCGATGCCCTGCCAAATCGGCTTCGAAGGATCCACCAGGGCGGCAGGCAGCACCGGTTGCGTAAGGCCGTAAAGAGTGATTAATATCGCTCCGATCTTCTCTGGCACGTGTTCGAGCAATACCTGGATCACACCTGACCCGGCCTGGGTCAGATAATATTCATACGACAGACCATCTTTCAACCACGACCAGCCGCCAACCGCGGCGACACTCAGCAGTAGGATGAAAAGAGTGATGCCCAAGCCCCTGAGCTTCAGATTTTCTTGCTTGGTCAGCCATTCCAGGAATACCATTCCGGCCACCACCACAAAGGTCACGCCGCCCGCCGGAACGGATACCAGGCAGATCACTGCCATGATCAATAGTCCGATCAGCAGGGTGCGCAGCGGTTTTTTGCGCCAGTCCAGACTGCACCAGAAGAGCAGCGCGGCCAGCCCCATCAGGATCGGTTCGCGCATCTGCGAACTGCCCAACAATACGCCTTCCGGGTAGAGCGCGTAAACCCAGGCGGCCACCAGGGCGATCTTTCCGCCCCATTTGTTTTTCACCGCAGCATGGAAAAAAGCAACACCCGCGGACATGGCGAAAGCCGACAGCAGCACAATTAATAGCGGACGATGCACGTCTGATGAGAATATGCCATAGATCAGAGTGCTGAGCGCAAGCAGACCGCCGTATTGGTCCACGGCGCGGTTTTGGGCGAATTGAGCCAGCCAGGGTTCACCGCTAACGGCAATCTGGTAAGCAGCCTGATCTCTTTCACTGGCATCCGAGAAGACGTATCCGGCTTGCTGGACGGGGGTATCGAAACCAAAGGCGGGCAGTCCTTTATAGAGGAAGATTCCCAAAGCCAGGCGCAGGGCGAAAGCAACCAGCATCAAGATAGCCAGCGTGTGTCCCGCGCCGGTCAGACGCCAGATGCGTTGCAAGCCCAACAGGAGCAGGGCGCTGAAGATTCCGCTTTGCAGCCAGCCCACAAAAAAGCTGCCGCTGCTGACCAGGCTGACCAGCGCGCCCAACAGGATTCCGCCGACCAGAGAGGTGATGATCTCTTTCAGCAGGATGGATTTTTTATTCATGATCCCTCTGTAAAAGCATCTATGATCTTGCGCATGCGTTCCTGCCAGGTATATTGCCTGACATCTGATCTGGCTTGACCGGCCAGAGAGTCTCGCATGGACGTATTATTCAACAAAGCCTCGAATTTCACTTTCAAATCCGCGTAATCTTCAATGGCGTAAAAACAGGCGTTCTTCTCATTCAGGACTTCTCGAAGCACGGGCAGATCGCTGGTAAGGATGGCGCGACCGGCGGCCATGTATTCAAACATCTTCAACGGACTGCATACGTCGGCGGTGTTGCTGCCGCTGCTGGTTGCCACAGTTTTACTAAAGGGCATTAATAAAATATCCGCGGCGGCCTGG
>ENA-OSEO01006139-OSEO01006139.1-sediment-metagenome-genome-assembly--contig:-NODE-6139-length-10995-cov-3.776882_pt1 | contig 10995 bp, 12 predicted proteins | sample MGYA00237883_ERZ534232 | MGnify/ENA metagenome assembly ERZ534232
TTGTGCCTGGATGGGCGTGCAGTACTCAAAACCGAGGTCGCTGATCGCATGGAGAAGCGCTTCGGGAAGATTCAAATCGTGAAACCGGGTTTTCCCCTCGGCGATCGGGACCGTGAATTGTGAAACATCCCCTGGCTTTTCGGGCACAGAACCGGCCCCCGGCGCCGGTTCACTTTCAATCCGGCGATCCTTCTTCCCTTCCTTGCGGGATGGCCGTCGCCGCGGTGCGCGCGATGCAGGATCCGGCTGCGTTGGTCCACATCGGGGATTTTCAGCGGTTTCTGAATCTTTTGTTAACCGCTTAGTGCCGTTGTTTTCGGCTTCGCTTGTTGCGATGATCTTTGCCAGTAGCTTTTGAAAGAAATTCTTCATTATTTATGGATATCTCAAAGCGGCTTCTTTCGCCTGCCCGCGTCGATGCCCCGAGCCGCTCATGCTTCCTCGACAATCACCGCCCGGGTGATAACGACAGGTTCTGTTGGCACATCATCGAACCCGTCTTTATGGGCCGTGGGTATGGATTTGATCTGGTTGACCACAGCGTGTCCCTTGACGACTTTGCCGAAAACCGCATAGCCCCATCCCTGCGCGGTTTTGGCGGAGTGATTCAAAAAATCATTTTTTTAACTAAAGTTTTATATCATCGTTACCGATAAAAAATTTGAGGTGGCGAATCATGCTCATAACAGCTTATCAAGTCAACAATGTATTGCGGATGTATCGCAATCAGCTTCGTAAAAGCAGAATATCCTCCGGACGAAACCATTCGGAAACTGGAATTCATGAAAGAATCAGTCATTCTGCAAGGGATAGAAGAAAAAGAATTATTGATAACATTACCGCAAATATTGTAGAGAAGATTACACAGTATGGACCTCACAATAAGATAGAAATAGAGGTGTTTGAAAAGCTTAAAAGCCAATATGGAGGGAATCTGGCGATTTCCGGAGACAATCCCAACGGCCTTATATTCAAGGAAATAGATGAAAATGGTGAAACAATCAATTCCCTTTCCATTGAGGATTCTAACTTTTTAACCAATAAATTAAAAGAAATCACAAAGGAAACAATAGATAAAAATATGAAATGACCGTATGGGATTAAATAATGAAAATTGACAACAGGATTATTCACTACGAAATAAGCAAACTGCTCCCCAAACAACCACAAAATGAAATAGAGGGAATGAGGAAAAAACAAGCTGCCGGCGAACCAAAGGTTGAAGGCAAAAAACTATCCGGACAAGACACGATTGTCAACCTGTCCTCGATGTCAAAAGATGTCCGAACCGCAACGGAAATAATTGCATCCGAACCGGATGTGAGAGAACCTGTGATTTCTGAACTCAAAGAAAGTATCGAATCCGGCAAATATGTTATTGATCACAAAGCAGTTGCCGATAAAATCGTTGACTCCTTCCTGGACGAAATCATTTAACCACCCCTCCTGAATACATATGGAACACGTGAATCAGAAATGAGGTTTTCTGTTTCGGCGGGAATTGCTTCATGGCATCCCACGACCAAAAACCCATTGGGTGAAAGGGCGCTCAATACTTTTTCCAAAGCTTTTTTCTTCAGTTCCTCATTATAGTAGGTCAAGACACTGTTCCGCAAAAAAATGACATCAACATTCAATTCGGGAGGATCGGAAAGCAGGTGATGTATTTTCCATGTAATCCCCTTTTTTATTGACGCCTTCACCTCATACAACTTTTTACCGCCCTTTTGTTTAAAATATTCCGATTGTATTTCTGCAGGTACCTCTTTTAGACTGCTGGAAGGATAAATACCGGCGCGGGCACGCTCGATGTAAGCCGGATTCAGGTCGGTGGCGATCAACTCAAGATCCGGAACGTTTACAAAATGACGGCTCAAACACGCCCAGACGATCTTGAAACTGTATGCCTCTTCACCGCACGAGCACCCTGCCGACCATATTTTAATTTTTTCTTTTCCGACAACCGCCAATTCCGGAAGAATAACTTCTTTAAACCCCTGCCAAAACACCCGGTCTCGAAAAAAACGGCTGATGGAAACCGTCATGAGGAGTTCACACCGGTGTCTGACGTCGTCATTTTTATCCAGTTCGGCCAGAAACGCAGACATATCCTCGCACCCTATGGATTCCATAAACCGGCGCAGGCGTTTTTTAACCCCCTTTCGTACCTTCCGATACCCTGCCCATGAAAATTGATACCGATAAAGAAGTTGACGAAATTGCTGATCGTTCATAAAATCATTTGTATCTGTTTAGATCTTTGAAACTAATCTGTGTTTTTAGGAAGCTCCGCGATTCATTTTCAAAAAGCTAAATTCTTACGATTATTTTTTACCGTCGGAAATTTTTGTGCAAGTATTTTTATTCAAATCGTTTCGAAATAATACATATTGGTGGAACAGTTTATTCACGAGTTCTTTCAGCAAAAAATTTAATCATATACCTGAAGCGGCAATGGTTTCAAAACGCTAAACAATTACATATTGGTGAGAAAAAAAGGGGTCGCTCTTATGGACAAAGAAAGAATTGCATTTTTAAAAAAGGATTATGTTCAGGGGTTTCCTGCAGCATGCGGATTTGAAGTCGACCGGGTGGCATACGGCATATTCGAATCACGCCTGAGGATACGCCCGGATCACAGTCAACAGGACGGATTTGTGCACGCCGGGGTTATTTCGACCATGGCGGACCATACGGCCGGATACGCTGCATACACGACGGTTTCTGATGCATTCCGTATCCTGACCATTGAATTCAAAATCAATTTTTTTAAACCTGCTGTCGGCAATGGCATAATCTGCCGATCAAAAGTCGTCAATAATGGCAAAACGATTAAAGTATCAGAGTCGGAAATCTTTTCGCTAACCGAAGTTCAGGAGAAGCTTGTCGCCAAAGCCATGGTAACGCTGATTGCCGTTCCATCTTCAAATCTGGTAACGGTTTAGATTCAGGATGCTTGGAGCGAAATACAGATTAAACTCAAAAGGGCGATCCTTCCGGATCGCCCTTTTTGAGGGGTTATGAAGATAGATTACCTCGCCACCAAATACCTACCAAATTTTCTGGTTTCCCATAATGCCGTTGTTAACACCGGGGAATATCTTTTTCATTTTAGGTTGTTTTGAAGATGCCCGCTGAAAAGATGCACGCACACCCGAGAAACCTTTGTTATTTGACATTGAACCTTTGCAAAAAGCGTGCTAAGTTTTATATTTAATCGAAAAAACTTGTATTGCCTGTGATTACAAATGGATATAAAAAATCCCAATGTCCATTCCTTGAATGATTTGTCAATATGTGACATAGCATGTGTCATTTTTTGACAGGTTTGCCGGTTTTCGGCAAAAAAAAACCAATGAGAAAATAAATTGCAAGAACCCTTGGGCTCGGTTATAAGAAATATCCTGTCATTTATTTTGACATGATTCTAAATTTTGCTTCCGAATATGACCAATAATACCAAACCTCAGGCATTGATCGTGTTTGATATGGACGGGGTCATCGTCGATGTATCCGGATCATATCGAGACACGGTTCGGCAAACTGCCAGACTGTTTTTCAAAGGAGCCGATTCTTGGAAAGACCTGCCCGACCCACTGTTCTCGCTTTCCGACCTTGCCAGAGTAAAACAGAGCGGCGATCTCAATAACGACTGGGACTTAACCTTTTTAATCATCAACCTCCTGTTCACCCTGGTCAAAAAAACATCGGATTACCAGGATTCGGACCCTTGGACCCGATATAAAAAAACAATCGAAACCTGTGATATCAGCAATCTAATCCGATATCTGAACCATGAAAAAAATCCCGTGTTCACACTTCTGGAAAAGAACGGAAGAATTGCACATGATTTCATCACCGATCTATATTCCGACGATGTTGGCGGCGGAAACATTATCAAGCAGATCTTTCAGGAGATTTATCTCGGAAAGGAACTTTTTGAATCCACCTATGGCGTTCCCGCAATCGTCTTCCAAGGAAAGGGATACATCAACAGGGAATCCCTTCTGATTGATACATCCATTTTTGAACATCTTTCAAAAAACAATATTCTCGCCGTTGCAACCGGCCGCCCGCGAATCGAGGCGGACTACCCGCTCCATTGTTTTGACCTTAAAAAGTATTTCTCATGGATCCTGACCCTTGATGATTGTCTTGAAGAAGAAAAAAAAATATTTGAACAGCAGGGACAACGGGTTTCTTTAAGCAAACCGAATCCGTTTATGCTCGATGCCATAAAAACCGCCCAAAATAACAGCGTATCCAAATGCTATTATGTCGGGGACATGCCCGACGACATGATGGCGGCCTCAAGATCCAAGGCAGGATTTATCAGCGTCGGCATACTTAAATCTTCTGCCGACAAGGAAAGCTTGAGAAGAGACCTGGAACGTGCGGGTGCTGATTATATTATTGAAGATTTCGATGAATTGATAAAAATCGTGGAATCCTGATCGTGTAAAATTTCGATGAAGGGCTGAATTGTAGACTATGTGCTTTTTTAGGCAAAAATTTAAAACAATCACGAAAACACGAAATTTTAAAAACACGAAAAAGCTGGTATTTTTATTTCGTGATTTCTTTCTTTCGAGTTTTCGTGATAAATTTTTTTTGTTATGGGCTGTTTACAAGTTCGTTCGCTTCGCTCGCAATTGGAATGATGGGTTGGAAATGGAAGTGGCATAAACCAGAAACCATTAAAAGTTCTTTAATTTTATAAAATTGTAGAATTTCCGAGATGTTATAATAACGAATCAAGCGGACAATACGCCAGCCCAAAGGCTTCCGCCACCGCCTTATAGGTTACCTTCCCTTTGAGAATATTAATGCCCTTGGCAATTTCCGGATTTTCCTTTGCCGCCTTGCCATATCCCTTGTCCGCAATTTCAAGGGCATAGGGCAGTGTTGCGTTTGTAAGCGCTTTCGTCGAGGTATATGGAACCGCCCCGGGCATATTCGCCACACAGTAGTGAACAATGCCGTCCACTTCATAGATGGGGGCATCGTGAGTCGTGGGTTTTGCCGTCTCGACACACCCTCCCTGATCAATGGACACGTCAACGATAACCGATCCCTTCTTCATCAGCCTCAACATTTCTCGTGAAATCAACTTGGGTGCAATAGCCCCGGGAATTAATACAGCCCCCACAACAAGATCCGCCTCTGTTAAAAGTTTCCGGATAGCAAAAGGACTCGACATAACCAGAAAGCAGTTTTTGGGCATGATATCGCTCAGATAGCGAAGCCGCTCAGGGTTGTTGTCCAGCAGATAGACCTTTGCACCGAGGCCGCAGGCCACTTTGGCGGCATTGGCCCCGGCGTTACCGGCACCGATAATCAGGACCGTGCCGGGTTCCACTCCGGGAACACCGCCGAGGAGAACGCCACATCCCCCGTAGGTCTTTTCCAGATACTTGGCGCCTTCCTGGATAGCCAGTTTGCCTGCGACCTCACTCATCGGCGTTAAAAGCGGGAGGGAACCATTCTTTTTTTCCACGGTTTCATAGGCCACCGCTACAGCACCGGAATCCATAATGGCTTGGGTAAGCGCCTTTGAAGCCGCAAAATGAAGATAGGTAAACAGAACCTGCCCGTTTTGTATGAACGGGTATTCGGCAGGCAGAGGTTCTTTAACCTTCATAATCATTTCGCTTTTTTGGTAAATCTCTTTCGCGGAACTGCAGATTGTTGCACCGGCATTTTCATATTCCTTGTCAGAAAAATCAGACCCGTTACCCGCACCAGCTTCAACCCGTACCGTGTGTCCGTGATCCCGCATCTGTTCGACACCTTCCGGTGTAACCGCAACACGATGTTCTTTGGTTTTTATCTCTTTTAATACCCCGATCTGCATTACTTCCCCCCTGTACCCTGAAATGAACTCACATTTTCGTAATTGTTTAGATCTTTGAAACAAATCTGTTTTTAGGAAGCTTCGCGATTCATTGTCAATAAACTAAACTCTTACACATTTTCATTTTTTCACAAAAATAAATTTGACTCTGGCTTAACTGTTTAGTAATGCTACAGTTTCTTAATAACTTACGAACTTGGTGGATTCTGGTATTTTTCTGCGTCACCAACATCTTTACGTAACATTCAACGGCATACGAAAATTGATAACCCAAAAAACGATTAAAAACTACCGGTGGGGCTATCTCTATGTTGTTTTGGCCGCTTTAATGTGGGGACTGTCCGGATCATCGGCCAAGTTTCTGTTTAACAGCGGCATCACCCCTTTCCAGCTGGTCCAGATGCGCCTGACCATTTCAGCGGTTTTATTGTGTCTTTGCCTTCTGATCCGTTTTTCTTCTCTTCTTAAAATATCCCGCAAGGACATTTTTTATTTTATGCTGTTCGGTACTGTAGGAATGGCCGGCGTCCAGTTTACCTATCTGTTTGCCATCAGCAAAATAAAAGTGGCGGCCGCCATACTGCTTCAGTATCTCGCCCCAAGTTTTATCGCCCTGCATTCCGTGTTGTTTATGCGCGAAAAACTGAGCCGAACAACACTGATTGCCCTTATCGGCGCCACGTTGGGCTGTTATCTGGTTGTCGGTGCTTACAATTTAGAGATCCTTTCCATGAATTCCGCGGGAATCATCAGCGGCCTTTTATCCGCCGTAGCCTTCGCCTGGTATGCCGTTCATGGTGAATACGGAATGCGCCGGTACAACCCGTGGACCGTGCTCTTTTACGCGCTGCTGTTCGGCGCGATTGTCTGGAACATCCTGCATCCTCCGCTCGAAGCCTTCATGCACGCTTACTCACCGGTGCAATGGTTGTGGATTCTCTATATCGGCGTCATGGGGACCCTCGTTCCATTCGGCCTCTACCTGGAAGGCATCAGCCTGATCCGCTCCACCCGGGCCAGCATCACTGCGACCCTCGAACCCATTACCGCCGGTATCATATCCTATATTTTTCTCAATGAATACATGGAAATCCCTCAAATAACGGGCGGCATCATCGTTATCGCATCCATCATACTGCTTCAATTGAAACAGGAACAGGACGATAAAGCACCGAGCGTGATTCGTGCACAACATCAAACAGACGGACAAACTTTAGAAAATAGTCGTCAAAATGACCCAAAAATATCACGGTCTGGTTGAAATCCATGTCGCGGTATTGCTTTTTGGGGTTGCCGGCCTGTTCGGTAAGCTCCTGACACTCTCTCCTTTGCTCATCGTATTCGGCCGAGCCTTATTCGCCTCAATGACACTCGGTGTGATTCTCGCTTTCTCTGCCATAAACCTTCGTACCAAATCAAAACAGGATTTGTGTATCCTGATGATCCTCGGAGTGTTACTGGGGATCCACTGGATAACTTTTTTTCACGCGATTCAGATCTCCACCGTTGCCGTGGGGTTGCTCACGTTTTCAACATTTCCGGTTTTCGTTACCTTTATGGAACCGTATTTCTTTAAAGAAAAATTGCGCCGTTTCGATATGTTGACTGCAGGGGCCGTAGTCCTCGGATTGTTCCTTGTTATTCCTTCGCTAAATTTTCAAAACAATATCACCCAGGGCGCGTTATGGGGAACAATATCGGGAGTTACGTTTGCCGGCCTTTCCATATTAAATCGAAAATATGTCAACACATACCCTCCAATGATGATTGTCTTTTATCAAAATTGGGCAGCAGCCTTAACATTGCTCCCTTTTGTATTTTTCGATGATCTGACCCTGCGGGCAGCGGACATCGCATTGCTGGCCCTTCTGGGGGTTTTCTGCACGGCCCTTGCCCACGCCCTCTTTATCAAGAGTCTCTTACACATCAAAACACAATTGGCAAGTATTACAGCGTGCCTGGAACCCGTGTACGGAATCCTTTTTGCGTTTGTATTGTTGGGGGAAATCCCGGCGTTGCGAACCCTCTTGGGCGGCTGTATCATCCTCGGCACAATTGCCATTGCCAGCATGAATCGCAACTCACGAAAAAAAAATTAACCGTCGTCCTTAAAAAAACTACAACGAATGTTATCAAATATCACAATACCTGAACCGATCGGGTCCATGTTCAACGTTCAAGGTTCATGGGTTCAAAGTCAAGATCTTCTTGACATGAGTTTTTGTGGTTTTTAAACCTGACGGTTTTTTAAAGAGATGAGGGCAAGATCATGTCTCGCCCTCAGGATCCACATGGATAATGACTCGGTCGATGTTCCCCACGTCCTCCATCAGGCAACTTTCCACAGCCTTTGCAATCTTGTGTCCCTCTGAAACCGTCAGACGGCCGTCCACAACGATGTGCATTTCCATTTGATATTGACCTCCGGAAATTCGAACCCTGAGATCATGTGTATTGACCACGCCGTCAATAGACAATGTGCACTGTTTTATTTTTCCGATGATTTCAGGCTGGGGGGCCGTGTCGGTGAACTCACGCAATGTGTCTCTCAAAATCTCCAATCCGACTTTTACAATAAAAAAGGACACCAAAAGGGCTGCGAAGGCATCGAGAACATGCCATGAGGGGTTTATCAGGGCCCCGCCGACTCCGATCAGAACTGCTACCGAAGAGAGCGCGTCCGAACGGTGATGCCATGCATTGGCCACGATCAATTGGCTCTTGATGCGTCGCCCGGTCCGAATGGTGTAGTGATACAGGGCCTCTTTGAATACGATAGACATTCCGGCCCCGAAAAGTGCCAGAGGCGTCGGGTGATATTCGGTATGACGATAAATGGTTAATGAGGCCGTTATTCCGAGGTACAAAGCCGTCCCGATCAGCGCCAGTCCGACAATGCTGGATGCCAGGGTTTCAAGGCGTGCATGGCCAAAGTGGTGCGTTTTATCAGGAGGTTTATGGCTGATTTTAATCCCGACCAAAACCACGGCGTCGGTAAAAAGGTCTGAAATGGAATGGACGGCATCCGCGATCAGGGCCTGACTGCTGCCGAATATCCCGGCAGCCAGTTTCAGCAAAATTAAAAATGCGTTCACTATAACACCGACAAGTGTTACTTTTCTCCCGGCGACTGCCGATGTTTCCATGGTTTCCTGCATTGCTGTTCAATGGGTAGTGGGTGATTCCAGGTTATTCCGCTTCGCTCACAAAGAGATACACCTTAATACTGATATCGTCAAGCAGACGCGCGAAAAAACATCACCGGTAATTTCTCAATTTTTTAACAATCCGGCATGTTCCGCATGGGCACCAACTCAACGGAAAACATCGCACCGGTGGTGATGTGCCCGATGCGCCGGTTACTGAATTAACCGTTTTCGCATGGCTCTGAGGCCGAGAAGTGTAAAAAACAAAAGAAACAGGATTAAATACCCGATGCTGATTACCGGCGAAGTTTCGCAGGTTCCGATACTGAAAAAACGGGACAGTTCGGCCAGATGATAAAGGGGCATGATCAGGGCCACCGGCTGGGCCCACCCGGGCAGGTTGGATACCGGGAAAAAAGTGCCGCTGAATAAAAACATCGGTGTAACGAAAAGGAATATCGGCAGGTTAAACATATCGATGGTCGGCGTAATGCCGGTGAAGTACATGCCGATGGCGCCGAAGGCCAACCCACCGCAAAATGCCAGGGGAATCAGCATCAGACCCGCAGGAAACTGCACAAATCCAAAAAGACCAAGGACGAAAAGCATAATCGTCGCGGCGCCCACCGACTTCGTGGCACTCCAGACAATTTCAGCGACGATGATTTCCTCCAAGGTCAGCGGCGTTGCGAGCATTCCGTCAAATGTCTTTTGGTAATACATCCGGACAAAAGATCCGTAGGTGGTTTCAAAAAACGCATTCCACATAACGGCCGTGGCGATCAATGCCGGTGCGATAAACGCCGTGTAAGAAAGATCATAGCCGCCGTAGTTCACATTTCCGATCAGGCCGCTGAACCCCACGCCAAAGGCCAAAATATAGAACAGCGGTTCGAACAGCGGCGTCAGAAAATTGACCTTCCAGATTTTCTGATACACCACCAGGTTTCTTGTCCACACCCGCAAGAACCGCCATGAAAATGCGTTTGGATCAATCATTCCCGAAGTTCTCTCCCCGTTAACCGTAAAAATACATCTTCCAGCGTGCTGTTTCGGTAAATGCACTTTTCGCTGCAGAACCGCTCCCGAAGCCGGTTAATCGGGTCTTCATTCTCCGGTACATACAGGATCAGGCGTCGTCCGAGATTGTCATGTTCGATGTTCTGGTCTTTCACGTAATCGATGAGGGTTCGATCCGGCCCCTCAATTTCAATGATGCTGTTACCGGCATACCGGTCGATCAAATCTCCGGGGCTGCCGTCCACCAAAATCTTTCCATGATCCACAATCACCAGGCGATCACAGAGACGGGAGGCTTCTTCCATATAATGTGTGGTAATGATGACGGTCAATCCGGTCTCTTTGAGTTCCTCCAGCTTTTCCCAGACCTGGTGTCGGGATTGGGGATCAAGGCCGGTGGTCGGCTCATCGAGTATCAAAACCTCCGGTCGATTGATCAGCGATCGGGCAAGAATCAGCCGTCGGGCCATTCCTCCGGACAGTTCCATGACTTTAGAATCTTTTTTGTGGTCGAGCGCGAAAAAATCGAGAAGTTCCCTGGACCGTTCTTCAGCCTCTTTTCTCGGAATGGAAAAGTATCCGGCATAAACCCGCAAGTTTTGCTCCACGGTCAAATCCGGGTCCAGGGTATTGTCCTGCTGGCAGACTCCGATTCTGGCTTTAATCCTGCGAAAGTCAACCGTCATATCCATACCAAAAATATGGAGTGTCCCGCGGGTGGGGGGGATAAATCCATACAGCATCCGAATGGTCGTCGTTTTCCCTGCACCGTTGGGGCCCAGAAGTCCGAAAAACACGCCGCGTTCAACTGAAAATGAAATTTCGTTCACGGCGGTGAACCCATCAAATTGCTTTGTCAGATTTTGAATTTCTATGATGGTATCCATCCTGGTAACACTCCGGTATCCACCCTTTCGTTCACATTTGAGTCGTTGGTCGGAGGGAAATCATATTGTTCAATCATCGGATACGAAG
>ENA-OSEO01006141-OSEO01006141.1-sediment-metagenome-genome-assembly--contig:-NODE-6141-length-10991-cov-2.769104_pt1 | contig 10991 bp, 12 predicted proteins | sample MGYA00237883_ERZ534232 | MGnify/ENA metagenome assembly ERZ534232
CCCCATGCCCTCCCGCTTTGCGGGACTAGTCTCCGCCGGCTGGCGGATCCCAGCATGCCCCACTTGTCTGCCCCCTGGCGGATGCCCCATGCCACTACCTGATCGGATTCTGGGCCTGGATATGATCCCTGAGAAGCCTCTGCAGCTTTCGGGTTACGGGCCCGGGCTTTCCATCTCCGATGACCTGGCCGCTAATCCTTATCGCTGGCACTATCTCTCCTGCCGTACCTGTAAAAAAGGCTTCGTGCACATATGCCAGCATATCTCCGGGAACGGCTTCCTCGATGAGCGGCATGTCGTTCTCATTTGCAAGGGCTATAATATTTTTCCTGGTAATTCCTGAAAGAATATGTGTCGACTCCGGATGGGTATAGATTGTACCATCCCTGACGAAGAAGATGTTCGAATGGGCTCCTTCAGTAACAAGACCGTTTCTTACAAAACACACTTCCTCACAATCATTGTCATGAGCCTCCTGGAGAGCCAGTATGTTACCAATCAGGGCGGTTGTCTTTATGTCACAACGGCTCCACCGCGTGTCATCAGTGAGATACAGGGAAGCACCTCTTTCACCAAGCAGGGTATTGATGCTATGCCTGCGGGCAAATCCATATACTGTTGGCTTCACGGGCGGATCAGGGAAAGGGTGGTTACGGGGAGCGACTCCCCTGGTCACCTGGAAGTAAACGACGGCACACTCGGCTCCAAGGTCATTCCTGTGAATGAGTTCTTTTGAAATCTCCTCGAACATGTCACTATCAGTCCAGTTGATCCTGATTTCTCTCAGGCTCCGGCGCAAGCGGGCAGCATGGGAAGCAATATCGAAGAAATACCCTCCGTACCACCGGGTGACCTCATAAATACTGTCGCCAAACAGGAATGCCCTGTCATCAGGCGAAATAAGCGCTTCCTTTTCAGGAATGAATTGTCCGTTTAAATAAACAACGCCCATACAAAATCCAATGTTAGTAAATTCATCAGGCTGATCAACGGCATCACCCATAAACGGTTATATCCCGCAGAACAGTTTTAGCATTCAAAGATACACTTTCGATGGAAGGAGAGAGCAAAAATCAACTCCTGCTTGCTTTAAAAATGTACCTTTGCATATTGTCTTATTTTACGGAAAAAAAGGGTATGTCAGGTACGAGGAGGTTGCCGCTATGGCTAAGGATGGAGAGGGCAAGCGGGGAGAACTATACCCGTGTCAAACGACTTGTGGAGAATAATCACCTCCACACCATATGTACATCAGGTAACTGTCCCAATATAGGTGAGTGCTGGAACGCCGGCACAGCCACCCTGATGATCCTTGGTGACACCTGCACCCGTTCGTGCAAGTTCTGCGGAACAAAAAGCGGCAGGCCCCTGCCACCCGACAGTGGTGAGCCGGAAAGGGTGGCACAGGCAGTAAAGACAATGAAACTGAAGCATTGCGTCATTACTTCAGTTGACCGTGATGATCTGCCTGACGGAGGGGCATCTCACTGGGCTGAGACGGTAAGGCGCATAAAGGAGGTAAATCCAGGTACCACTATAGAAGCCCTTATTCCTGATTTTCGTGGTAATACAAAAGATATTGACACGGTAATAGATGCCGGGCCGGATGTTATATCACATAATATTGAGACTGTACGCAGACTGACTCCACTTATCAGGTCAGTGGCAAAGTATGAGGTAAGCCTGGCGGTACTGAGGCATGTTGCAGGCAGGGGAAAGAGGGCCAAATCAGGACTGATGCTTGGTCTGGGAGAGAGTGAAGGCGAGGTGACTGAAGCACTTAGCGATCTCTATGCAACCGGTTGCAGAATAGTTACAATCGGTCAGTATCTTGCTCCCAGTCTTGATCATATGCCTGTGGTTGAATATGTTACTCCGGAGAAGTTTGAGGAGTACAGAACAAAGGGGCTGGAGATTGGCTTTGATTTTGTTGAGAGCAGTCCGCTTGTCAGGAGTTCCTATCATGCGGAGAAACATATTGGCATGGGGCATGGAGCAAGGGGCGTGGGGCATGGGGCTTGGAGCGTGGGGCTCTGCTTCTTTATCCATTGGCGGATACGGCGGGCGGGGCATGGAGCGAAGGGCGAGGAGCAGCCGGTATTTGTCAGGATGAGTGACAGCGTAGAGCTTCTGACTATATGACTTACGTATATTTTCAGGAGTGTCAATGCCCATAACAGTGCCTTTCTGGATGAGGGCGATGCGGTCACAGCGCAGAGCTTCGTCCATATAGGGCGTTGAGACGATAATCGTTATTCCTTCCTTTTTCAGCAGTGAAAGCATCTCCCAGAACTCCGTACGTGAGACGGCATCAACACCGGTCGTCGGCTCATCGAGGATGAGAATGCGGGGTTTGTGAATGAGGGCGCACGACAGCGCCAGCTTTTGCTTCATGCCTCCTGAAAGTTTGCCGGCAGGTCGTTTCCTGAATGGTTCTATCTGTCTGTAGATCGGCTCAATAAGGTGGTAGTTCTCACGGATGGTTGTGCCGAAGACGGTAGCATAGAAATTCAGGTTCTCCTCAACGGTGAGGTCGCTGTAGAGGCTGAAGCGGCCCGGCATATATCCTATCTGGCTGCGCAATTTCCTGAAGTCACTCACGACATTAAGGCCGAACAGCGTCATTCGGCCGCCTGATGGTATGATGAGAGTGGCGGCGATACGGAACAGGGTGGTCTTGCCTGCGCCGTCAGGACCGATAAAGCCAAACAGTTCGTTCTCCCTGACGGTAAACGAGATATCGTCAATGGCGGTCAGCTGGCCGTACCTGTGGGTTATATTTTGTGCCTCTGCGGCTGCCATGTCAGTTAAAGATAGCCTCGCCCGGCATTCCTGCTTTAATGGAACCGTCGTTCTCTACCGTGATTGTCACGGCATAAACCAGAGTCACCCTTTCTTCCTTTGTCTGGATGATCTTTGGAGTGAATTCGGCCTTGTCAGACACATGTGTGATGGTGCCCGTGAAGTCACTGTATCCTTTTTCTCCGCTATCGATGCGTATTGTGCATGTCTTGCCCGGAATGACTTCTGCCAGCTGGGCGCCGCTGACCCATACCTTCAGCTTCATTGTCTTCATGTCAGCCAGTTTGGCAAGAGGCTTGCCCGCTGCGGTCACCTCGAAGGCCGAAGCGTATTTCTCAATCACCGTCGCGTCAAACGGGGCGCAAATGGTACTGCGTGTTATCTGCTCATCGAGGACGGCCCGTTTGGCCTTCACCCCGAGCAGCTCGGCAGCCACGGCGCCGTCAGGCCTTGGAGCTCTGCTTCTTGGCGATGCGGCGCTGGAAGCGCTCGACGCGGCCGCCCGAGTCGACGAGCTTCTGCTTGCCGGTGTAGAACGGGTGGCACTGCGAGCAGAGCTCGACGTGCAGCTCGGGCTTGGTGCTGCGCGTGGTGAACGTGTTGCCGCACGAGCAGTGCACCGTCGCCTCGACATAGTTCGGGTGGATGTCCTTCTTCATGTGAACGGATCCCTTCTTGCGGTCACCGGGGAGTGACGTGCCGACCCACACGGGCCGAAGCGGTATGGTAGCACGAACCTCACCGCGCGACATCGCAGAGGCCGAAGCTGCCGTCAGCGATTGGATCCAGCGGCACAGGCGGACACAAGCTCGCACACGACGCACTGTGGCGGCTCAGGTCCTCCACGACAGCCAGGCGCTCCAAGCTCGCTACGCTGGTCACGCCGCCCTTGCGATCACGCGACCGACCTCACCGCGCGAGGCGCCCAGGGCCAAGAGCGACTTGACGAGGAGGTCGAGCGAGACCGAGGCGTCGGCGGCCTCCATCTTGGCGACGCGGGACTGACTCGAGCCGAGGCGGCGTGCGACCTGCGCTTGCGTCCAGGCGTTGCGGGTGCGCAGCTCGCGCAGGTAGTCGGCGAGGGCCAGCTTGAGCTCGACGAAGGCCGCCTCCTCCGCGCTCAGCTCGAGGAAGTCGGCAGCGTCTCCGCTCTTCCAGCCGGCGGCCCCGAGGCGGTCCTTCTTGGCCTTGTCCATCGCGCTCACTCCTTCTCGCCTGCGATCGCGTCGTAGCTCTTGAGCCTGCGCTTAGAGGCCGCGATCACCGCCTTGGGGGTCGCCTGCGTCTTCTTGGCGAAGACATCGGCGATGACGATCGCATCGGCATCGATGCGGTAGACGATGCGCCAGGTCGCGTCTTCGTCCGTGATGCGCAGCTCATGACAGCGCCTGCCGACGACCGGCAGCGGCCGTGAGTGCGGCGGACCGAGGCTCTCGCCGCGCTGCAGGCGCCGCAGCAGGAGACCGGCCTCGAGACGAGCGGCCGCTGTGAGCGGCGGGGTGCGGACCTCCCCGTGCAACCACACGAGCGGCTTGTCGGCGCTGGGCCTCACGAGAAGAGCCTATGTCAGACCTGACATAGGGTCAAGGGACGCGCTGCGAGGGTCAGGCGTAACGTGATGCGCATGATCTGCGCCGCCTTGGCGACGTCTGCTCGATGTGCGCGTCAGGCGTCCCGCTCACTCGATCGGCGCGCAGCTGCCCGACGGGTCTGCTGCGGCCTTCGAGCCGTACGTCACCTCCTCGGACAGACTCCGGGCTCAATCTGGGATTCCAGGCTCGATCCACGCGCGAGCCACTCGTCCATCGCGGTAGACGACCACGAGTTCCGGCGGTATGGACACGAGCGAGTCCTGTGGCCTGTAGAGCTTCCACGCGTCCACGTCTCTTGGGTCCACACCGGCCGGAGTGTATGAGCCGTCCATGCCGACCAAGAGCGAGTCGACTTCTTCGCGCTCCATTCCGAGGAGCCGATCGGACTCGACCAGGTCCTGAGCCATCGCCCATCGCGCCCATGGCTTGGCGTGCCAGGCTTGCGCGTCGAAGGACTTGGGGCCCGATGCGGGCACCAGTACGCCGAGGGACCACGTGACCCCGAGAGCGACGAGCACGACGCTGGCGAGCAGAACGGCACCGGGCATCGCCGCGGAGCCTCTCACGGACAGCTTCCTCGTCAGCAGCAGATACACGCCGCCGGCGACGGCGAGGCTCAGTGCGAGAAACGTGGCTGCGAGAACGAAGGGTGAGAGCTCCCAGAGTACTCGTGCCAGCCACTCGCCCGCCGTGGACATCGCGAACGCTCCTTCCGCTCAGCCTCGCGTGCGTCTCGCCTTGTGCGTCAGACACTCCCGTGAGTGTAGGTGCTTCTGCGTGACGCGCGAGAGCAGGCTCGTCGGCGGAGGTACGCGGCCTGCATGACCGAGCTGGCCGCTGCAGGCCTCGCGCCGGACGGGGCGCCCGGGCGTTGCCGCGCGAGCCGGCGACCTATCGCGAGTTCTTCTGCAGCGCGCTGAGGAACTCGGCGTTGCTCTTGGTCTCGCGCACCTTCTTGATGAGCAGCTCGATGGCGGCGGCCGGGTCGAGGGAGTGGAGCACGCCGCGGAGCTTCCAGACGGCGGCCGCCTCGGCGGCGTCCATGAGCAGCTCCTCCTTGCGGGTGCCGGTCATCTCGATGTCGATCGCCGGGAAGATGCGCTTGTCGGCCAGCTTGCGGTCGAGGCGGATCTCCATGTTGCCGGTGCCCTTGAACTCCTCGAAGATGACCTCGTCCATGCGCGACCCGGTGTCGACCAGGGCCGTCGCGAGGATCGTCAGCGAGCCGCCCTCCTCGATGTTGCGCGCCGCGCCGAAGAACTTCTTCGGCGGGTAGAGCGCGGTCGAGTCGACGCCGCCCGAGAGGATACGCCCCGAGGCCGGCGTGTTGAGGTTGAAGGCGCGCGCCATGCGCGTGATCGAGTCGAGCAGCACGACCACATCGCGGCCCATCTCGACGAGGCGCTTGACGCGGTCGAGCACGAGCTCGGTGACCTGGACGTGGTTCTCGGAGGGCTGGTCGAAGGTCGAGGCGACGACCTCGCCCTCGACCGAGCGCTGCATGTCGGTCACTTACTCCGGCCGCTCGTCGACGAGCAGCACGAAGAGGTCGATCTCGGGGTTGTTGGTGGCGATCGAGTTGGCGAGCTTCTTGAGGATCGTCGTCTTGCCGGCCTTGGGCGGCGAGACGATGAGCCCGCGCTGCCCCTTGCCGATGGGGCACATGAGGTCCATGATGCGCGCCGCCGTGTCGTGCTCGGGGGTCTCGAGGCGCATGCGCTCCTCGGGGAAGAGCGGCGTGAGCTGCTCGAAGACGGGGCGCTTGCGCGCCGACTCGGGGTCGATGCCGTTGACCGTGTCGATCTTGAGCAGGGCGCTGTACTTCTCGTTGTCCTTTGGTTCGCGGATCTGACCCTCGATCTTGTCGCCGCGGCGCAGGCCGAAGCGCCTGATCTGCGAGAGCGAGACGTAGACGTCGTGGTCGCCCTGGGCGTAGCCGCTCGTGCGCAGGAAGCCGAAGCCGTCGGGCAGCACGTCGAGGATGCCGACGCAGGGGATGGGCGGGCCCTGGGGGCGCTGCTCGCGCTGCTCGCCCTTGTTGCGCCGCCGCTGGTCACGGCCGTGCTGCCGGCCCTGCTTGTCGGGGCGCTTGTCGCCGGAGCGACCGGCGGGCGTCTCGCCCTTCTCCGCAGCCGGCGCCTGGACGGCGGCCTCGGAGGCGCCGTCGGGCCCCGGTCGCGACGAAGTCTCGGCGTCGGGCGGCTTCACGTCGGCGGCCGGCGCTGCAGCGTCGGCCCCCGGCACGTCCCCCGGCTTGGACGCGTCGGCCTCGGCGCTCGCCGACGGAGGCGCGTCGGCGGCCGGCGTCGCGACATCGACGGCACCCGTCTCGACGGGCGTGGTCGAAGGAGCGGCGGCCGGCTCGGCGGTGGTCGTGATCTGGTCTGTCTGGTCTTCGGTCATGTCCTCACTCGTTCACGGGTCCCGTGTCTCCGCGGTACGGTGCGCGATCGGGACGATCGGCCACCCTCCGTCGTTCTCTCACGCACGTGAACGCCCGACCTTGGTCCCCCGAGGGTGACGTGGCGCGTGAAGAGATGGGTGGTGTCGACGCAACGCACGACGGCACTGCGCGTGCACATGCTGCTGAAGCCCATGGCGAGCTTCGCAGGGGAGTATTGCACATCGTCCGTCAAATTCCCACTACTTCTGATGGAGAGCACCTGGACTGGTCTCGACGGGGCGGCGCCGCCGGTGTGCCGCAGCCTCGCCGCGCAGGCGAGGGTGAGGAGCGTCGAGCGGGGCATGGAGTATATCGGCGGGACGGAGCGGAGCTGTAGACCCGGCGGCGGGGGCGCCGGCGACGACGAAGCCCCGGCGCCCTCAGGGCGCCGGCGGAGGAGGAGACCCGGCGCCCTCAGGGCGCCGGCGGCGCAGCCGGCCGGCGATACTCGCCGACCGCGGCCAGCACGCGCTCGAGGACCTCCTTCACGCACACGTCGAGGCTCTCGTTCTCGATCACCGGCACGCCCTGCTCCTCGGCGCAGGCGACGATGTACTTCTGGATGCGGCGGATCTGGGCGAAGTGCTCGACGTAGCGCCGCAGCGGCCGGATGCCGGCGGTCTCGTACTCGCGCACGGCGAAGTGGACGCGGTGACGGTCGCGGTCACTGACCGTCAGCACGAACGGGACGATGAGCGCCTCCGGCCAGCGCGAGAGGTCGAGGAAGCCGGGCACGATGTGGACGCCCTCGATGACGACGCTGTGCGCCTCGGCGACGCTGCGCTCGATGAGCGCGCCGACGCCGACCGACACGGCCTTGGTCTGGTCGACGAAGCCGGTCCGGCTCAGCTCGCTCGAGCCTGGCCCCGGCACCTGGGCCGGCTGCCCGGCGTCGAACGAGGAGGTGTGGATCGTCGGCATCAGGTCGCGGGCGAAGAAGGCGCGCATGACCTGACGCACCATGTCGGTCGAGGCGACGCGGGTGATGCCGAGCCGGTGGGCGAGCTGCGTGGCCAGGGTGCTCTTGCCCACTCCGGTGGCGCCGCCGATGAGGATCACCACCGGCACCTCGTTGCGGCGCAGTGACTGCCACTGGTCGATGCGCTCGATCAGGAGGTCGCCCTCGGCGGGCCCGAGCGTACGGCGGGCGATGATGCGGAGCTGGCTGCGCGACACGGCTGTGTGGCCGCGCCGCTTCTCCGAGCGCTCGACGGCCGCCGCCACGCTGTAGGCCTGCTCGGGCGCGAGGCCCGTCGCCATGAAGGCCTGCGCCATCAGGCCCTTCGAGAAGGGGACGCCCTGCTCGCCGACGACGACGAGCTCGTCGGCGGTCATGAGGGGCGCTCCCCGTGGCGCGCAAGGCAACGGGCGCCGAGGTCGCCGAGGGCGGCGTCGAGGACGCCGCCCTCGGCGACCGGCTCGTTGTCGCAGAAGACGAGCTCGATCCCCGCGGCCGCGGCCGCCTCGGCGACGACGTCGATGGCGGCCGCCTTGATCTCGGTGAGGAACACGTCGGCCGCACGGGCTCCGCGCTCGACGTCGGCCACGAGCAGGCGGCGGTCGGCGAGGGCGCCCGAGGCGAGCACGACCTCGGCCCCGTGCGCCTCCTGCAGATGCCGTGACATCAGTGGCAGCGCCTCGGGCGGCGCCGTCGAGAAGAAGGCGACGCGGCGGCCGCGCACCGAGGTCGCCGGGCGCGGCCTGAACACGGTGGCCACCACCTCGAGCCCCGGCCGCACCCCGCGCGCGGCGTCGCGCAGCCGGCGCACGGCCTCGCGGCTCGCGAAGGGCGGCTCGCACATCGTCAGCACGAGCACGTCGGAGAGCAGCAGGCGGTAGGTGCCGAGGTACCCCGTGACATAGTCGGGCGGCTGGTGGGCGCCGGCGACGCAGACGACGCCGTCGGCGAGGACCGGCGGCACGACGGCGCCGCTGCCCTCGAAGACGGCCAGCGCCGGCGCCAGCTCCTCGACGAGCGGCAGCGCCGCCGCCACGGAGCTCTCGTAGGCGGCGCCGGCGAGCCCGCCGCCGCAGCGCCGGCAGCCCACCGTGGTCACGCCGGCCAGCACCGCGTCCTCGTAGCAGTCTGAGGCGGCGTGGCGGCCGCGGCGCGAGGCCTCGAGCAGGTCGTGCGCGTCGACGCCGCCGCCGCGCACGATCTCGGGCTCGGGCGGCCCGCCGCGGCCCATCGCCACGATCACGACCCCGCCGTCGGCCTCGAGGCGCCGGTCGAGCAGCCTCGCCAGGTGGCCGGCGATCGCCGTCTTGCCGACCCGCTTGCCGGTGCCGATCACGGCGAGCGACGGCAGCGCGAAGGGCTCCCGCGGCGGCGGGCTGAGGGCGAAGTCGCTGCCCTCGTAGACGCAGCCCGCCGCCAGCGCCGCGCTCGCAAGGACGAAGCGCTCGCGGTAGCCGAGCACCGGCTCGTCGGAGAGGTCGACGAAGACCTCGGCCTGCGTCTCGGCGACGAGGGCGGCGACGGCGGCCGCCGTCGCCGCCACCTCGCCGCCCGGCTCGACCGTGCGCAGCAGCGGCACGCCGTACTCCTCGCCGAGTTCGCCGGCCTCGCGGCGCAGCTTCTCGCGGCCGCCGACGAAGGCGGCGGCCGCGACATCGAAGCGCTCGCCCAGGCCGGCGACGCAGTCGCGCACGACCGGCGGGTAGTGCTCGCCGTCGATCACGACCACGGCGCGCCGGCGGGTCACTGCTCGACCGCCCCCGCGCCGGGCTCCTCGGGCGACAGCACGGGGTACTTGGTGAAGCGGCCGCTCGAGGGCGTGAACTCGATCAGCTTCTCGCTGCCGTGGAAGGGGAACTTGCGGACGATGGTGACGCGGTCGTCGGCGACGTGGATCACGTTGTAGCAGGGCCGGGTCGTGCCGCGCAGGCGAAGCGAGCAGCAGGTGCCGGCGTTGACCACGAAGAGGCCCTCGAGGCGCCAGGCGTAGGGCACATGCTTGTGACCGGAGAGCACGAGGTCGACGCCGCACTCGGCGAGCACCTCGAGCACGTCGCCGGCATCGTAGACCATGTTGCGCTCGCGGCCGGTCCCCGGGATCGGCAGCAGATGGTGGTGGAGCATGAAGATGCGGAAGGCGGCCGGCCCCGCGAACTCCTCACGCAGCCAGTGGTAACGCGCTCGGCCGATCTGGCCGAAGTCGAGGTCGGGCTCGGTCGAATCGACGGCGACGACGCGCACGTCGCCGAACTGCACCGACTGCCAGCGCGGCCCGATGAGCTCCTCGAAGTGCACGTACCCGACGTTGCGCGAGTCGTGGTTGCCCGGGATCACGATGACGTCGTGGCACTCCAGGCGCTGCAGGTACTCATGCGCCGTGACGTAATCCTGACGGAAGCCCATCTCGGTGAGGTCGCCCGTGCAGAGCACGAGGTCGGGCTGCAACTCGTTGAGCTCGACGACCGTGCGGTCCATGAGGCTGGGCACGAAGTACGGCGACCCTGCGTGCAGGTCGGAGATGTGGGCGATCGTGATGGCCTTCACGCTGCTCCCAAGGCGGCGGGTGGGCCCTCGGCCCCCGGCGCGTGCAATGGTACCCCGAGGCGCAACGGCCCGGCCAGGGTCGCCGCGCACCAGCGTCATCGCTCGCCGACGGCGCTGCGCCCCCTCGACGGCGCCGCACGCCTTACTCGACGATCACGATACGGCCCGGCCCCTGCTTGTCGCGCACACTGAACGTCGTGCGCCCGCCCTCACGGCGGAAGCGCAGGTGCATCGTGGTGTGACCGATGTGGAGGTTGGAGAGCGTCACGTCCCCGAGCCAGCTCGGCAGCACCGGGTTGTGCACGTAGACGATGTTCTCCTCGGCCTGGGCGTAGATGCCGAGCATCCCCTGCAGGACAAGCAGGAGCGCCCCGCTCGAGGTGGCGAAGGGCGAGCAGGCCATAGGGAAGGCGACCGGCCGCTCGGAGTGCTGACGGGAGAAGCCGCAGAAGAGCTCGGGCAGCCGGGCGGAGTCGTAACCGAGGGCGGCATCGAAGAGCCCGCGGGCGAGGCGGTTCGACTCCTGGTCGTACCCGAGCTTCTTGAGGCCGGTGGCGGCGATCGCCGTGTCGAAGGGCCACACGCCGCCGTTGTAGAAGCTGACCGGGTTGTAGGCCTTCGCGTGGCGGCCGACGGTCCTGACACCCCAGCC
>ENA-OSEO01006142-OSEO01006142.1-sediment-metagenome-genome-assembly--contig:-NODE-6142-length-10989-cov-2.901760_pt1 | contig 10989 bp, 9 predicted proteins | sample MGYA00237883_ERZ534232 | MGnify/ENA metagenome assembly ERZ534232
AGGTCGATCCGGCTTCCCTGGCCGGTGTGCATGAGGACGCTGATAGGGGTATGGAGAAGCTTGGAAATCATGGCCGAAGTCATGGCCTCGATACGCTTTTCATGCTCCGGGGAGATGCCCTTCCCCAGGCCTTGGGCAAAGCGCCGGCAGGAGGCCTTTTGCCCGGCCAGTCCGGGGCCGGGGACAAGATAGCCCCTGATTTCCATTGTTCCGGCGGCCTCTCCCAAGTCGGTTATCTGCACCCCTTGTCCGGTAAGGTGATATAAAAAATCCGCCGCCGCCTCGGCCTGGGGCGCGGGCGCTGCGATCGTCACTTCCAGCCACGTGGCCGGCCTGTTTTCGCCGCCAAGTCTTCCCATGGGGGTTTTCCATTGCAAGGCCCTGTTAGGCCCGATAAAATCAGTCCTTAACCTTCACTATAAATTAAATCTTCCTGAAAGGACAAGTAGCTTTCATGAACCAGAAAAGACTGCAAAAGCTCCTTAAAGACGTGGCCGATGGCAAGCTTGCCTGCGAGGCCGCCCTGGAGCAGCTCAAGACCCTTCCCTTTGAGGACCTAGGCTTCGCCCGGGTGGACCACCACCGGCCCCTGCGCCGGGGGTTTCCCGAAGTGATATTCGGCCAGGGCAAGACCGCGGATCAGATCGCCAGTATTGCCAAGGCCTTGCATAAGCAAGGCACCGCCGTTTTGGTGACGCGGGTGAGCCCCGCCAAGGCCAAGGCGGTGCGCGCCCGCTTCAAATCCCTTAGCTATCATCCTACCGCCGCCTGCCTTACCTTGGATCCGTCCCAACCCCTGGCCCCGGGCAAAGGCCTGGTGGCGGTGGTGGCGGCGGGTACCTCGGATCTGCCCGTGGCCGAGGAGGCGGTGCTCACTGCCCGTCTCATGGGTTCCAAGGTGGAAACGGTGTATGACGTGGGAGTGAGCGGTCTGCACCGGCTTTTGGCCTCGGTTGAGACCCTTAAGACGGCCACCTGCTTCGTGGTGGTGGCCGGCATGGAGGGGGCCCTGCCCTCGGTGGTGGCCGGCCTGGTGAACAAGCCGGTGGTGGCGGTGCCCACCAGCGTGGGCTACGGCACCTCCTTCGGGGGCCTGGCCGCGCTTTTGGGCATGCTCAACTCCTGCGCGCCCGGCCTCAGCGTGGTGAACATAGACAATGGATTCGGCGCTGGTTATTTGGCCAGCCTTATCGACCACATGGAGTAACCGGTGCGCGCGGTGGTGCAGAGGGTGAGCGAGGCCCGGGTGGAGGTGGAGGAAAAGACCATCGGACGGATCGGTCCCGGCCTTCTGGTGCTTTTGGGGATGAGCACGGACGACGGCCTGGAACAGGCCCTTTGGCTGGCGGACAAGATCGCGGCCTTGCGCATATTCCCGGATTCAGAAGAAAAACTAAACCTTTCCCTGCTGGATACGGGCGGCCAGATCCTGGTGGTGAGCCAGTTCACCCTTTGGGGGGACTGCCGCAAGGGAAACCGGCCCTCTTTTGTGCGTGCGGCCGCCGGCGATAGGGCCGAGCCCCTGTACCAGGCCTTTGTCAACCGGCTTAAAGAAAAAGGCATCTTTGTGGCCACCGGCTCCTTCGGAGCCATGATGCAGGTGCACCTGACCAACCAGGGCCCGGTGACGCTTTTGGTGGATACGGAAAAAAGCTTTTAAATTAAGGGTAATGGCAAAATGAGCGTATTCCGGTGCCGCGAAATCAGGCGGGGTGGACTTTGCCGGGTGCCGGTTGCCTTCGTCGCCCTTTGGGGCGCTTTGGCCCTGGCCCCACCCCAGGCCCAGGCCGGGCAGTCGTGTTTTGCCGACTATAACGGCTCGCGGGTGCATTATCAGGACGTGGGCCAGGGGCCGCGCGCGGTGGTTTTCATTCACGGCTGGTCCTGCGATCACACCTTCTGGCGGGGGCAGGTTACGGAGATAAGCCGGAAATACCGGGTAATAGCCCTGGATTTGCCCGGCCACGGCCAGAGCGACAAGCCTAAGAGGGCCTACACCCAGGATTATTTGGCCGGGGGCGTGGCGGCGGTGCTGGCCCGGGCCGGGGTGCAAGACGCCGTCCTGGTGGGGCACAGCATGGGCGCGTCTTTGGCCTGGCGCTTGGCCCGCAGTCATCCCCAGGCGGTTCGGGCCGTGGTGGTGGTGGACGGGGCTTTTGTGGACGTGCCGCGCGAGACCAAGGCCCAACTCGAGGCCTTTTTAAGGCCCTTCCAAGGGCCAAATTACCGGGATACGGTGGTGAAATTCATTGAGGCCATGCTGGGCCCGGCCATCACCCCGGAACTCAAGAAAGAGATCATTGCCAAGATGCTGGCCACGCCCCGGCAGGTGGGCCTAAGCGCCCTGGAGAATTTCGCCGACCCGGCCGTATGGAAAAAAGAGCCCGTGAATCAGCCCGCCCTGGCCATCTATGCCCAAAGCAAGGAATTGCCTCCAGATTTCGATAAGTTCCTGCGCCGGTTCTTTCTCCGCCTTCAGTACCGGGTCTGGACGGGTGTGGGGCATTTTTTCATGATGGAAAGGCCAGGCGAACTGAACCGGGAACTGTTGGGTTTTATCAAAGGGATTGAGTGAGGTTGCCATGTCCCAGGACAAGCCCGATCTCAGCGCCTTTATCCCCCCCGGCTGGAAGGGGAAGCTGCCCCCCTGCCAGATTCAGGTGACCCCGGAGGGGGAGCTTTTCCATAACGGGGCGCCGCTCATCCATCCGGGCATCCTGGAATTGATCTACGATTCGGTACACCTGGAAGAGGGGCGCTACCTCCTGCGGATGGGCGGGCAGGCCTGCGAGTTGGAGGTGGCCGACACCTTTTTCGTGGTGCGGGGAATAGAGAAAAAAAACGGCCGGGTGATTCTTCGCCTAAACAGCGGGTCCGAGGAAGTCCTGGAGCCTTCCACGCTTTGGATCAGCGAAGATAACATATTGTATTGCATGGTCAAAAATGAAAAATTCCCTGCCCGGTTCCTGCGCCCGGCCTACTACCAGCTGGCCCGGATGATTAAAGAACAAAAGGGCGGCTACGTCCTGGTCTTGGGGGGCCGGGAATATGCCCTGCCGGTCAAGGCAGGCAAAAAACCCTTAAGTAGCGTCTGAAAAATTCCGATAAGGTAATTGACCACATGCCTCCCTTCTCCTCCCCACCCCGCCCGGACCCGCGGCGTTAATCGGCCCGCGGGTCTGATCTATTTATTGGTGCGCAAAGCCGTCCTGACTTTGCGCACCCGGCGGCCGGTCAAAAGCGCGGTTTTGCCCGGCCTTACGAGCGCTTGCGCGCTCGGCGGGCCGTCCTGGCCCGCGTGCCGATTTGCGTCCAAACTACACACTTGAACGCAAATCGGCCCTTTTCATTTGCCCTTAAAGCCGTCCCCGGCTTTGGTTGCCTAGCGGCCGGGCAAAATGTTCTGGGAATAACTTCCTTTTTGCCTGGCAAATCCTGCCCGCTCGGGCCATGATCCCAAGGGATCGCTTCTTTTAAGTACTTGAATTCAAATAACTATTTAAAACGGGCTACACCTGGCACCACCCTTGCTTTCAAAGGCGACAGCCCATTGATTGCTCAGGGAGGAGCATGTGGATTCTAAAGTCTTGGCCATTGATCCGGCGGCCTTTTTAAAAGCTACGGTAAAGACCAGGAAGGCTACTTCTGAGCCGGACCAGGCCTTTGCCGCTTTGTTCGCCCAGATAGCCCAAAACACGGAAAACCGTACGTCGGTGGCTGCGCTCAAAACGACTTCCGCGCAAAGCAGTGTTAACCTGACCACGGTAAATTCCTCGCAAGCAGAAGAAACCGTACTTTATTCCCCGGCGGGCACCCCCATGGCCCGGCTGGAGAAGGCCTTGCGCGAAAGCGGAGCGCCGCTGGAGCGTTTCGAGGTTAAGGCGGCCGACCGGGGTCAATTGGAAGAGGCCCTGGTGCAAAGCGGATTCAGTAAGGAGCAGGCCCAGGAGATCCTGACCAGGGCCAGCCAGAAAGACGGGAATATAAACCTGGGTACGCTTTTCAACCTGATCGGCCAGTATATGCCGGCCGAAGGTCCTGTGCTGTTGGTAAATTCCCAGGACATGCCGCTTCTTATCCAGGCCCTTAAGAATATGGGGGTTGCGGAAAAGGATATACAGGAATTTGTGCAGTCCCTGCCCCAAAAAGAAGGCCAAATGGTGGTCTCGGGCCTGGCCAATCTTTTGGCCAAGTCCACCCAAGCCGCTAACGGCAAGTCCGCCGAGTTCAAGGTGGATGTTAGCGTGCTCAAGGACCTTTTGACCAGCCTGGGGCTGAGCGAAGAAGAGGCGCAGACCCTTATTTCCCAAAGCGTGAATCAAAACGGAAAAACCGATCCCAAGACCTTTTTGGCGGTTCTTCAGGTGGCGGCCGAACGCCAGGACCAGACCATGGGCGAGGCCCTCAAGGACCTGGCGGCCAAGCTGGTCATCTCCTCTACGCCCGAGGAAGCCACCGACGACGCGGCCCGGCTGCGCGCCCAGGTGATAAAGCTTCTGGAGCAGGCGGAGACCGGGTCCAAGAGCCAGGAGGGTCAGGACTTCAAGGCGGCTATCAAGGCCGCCCTGGCCGCGCAGGATGCAGAGGGCGGCGAGGGTGAGCTTTCCTTTGGGGAAGAGAATCAGGGCCAGGGTGCCCTGAAGGATTCCGGACGCCAAACCCAGGAGGGGACGGCCCGGGAGGCCTTGAATCTGGCCAAGAATTCCCAGGAGGCAAGCCAGTCCAGCCTGGAGAAGGCGACAGCGGAGCAAACGACCCTAAAGTCGCAGGCCGCCGGGGATCAGCCGTCCGCGGACAAGACCAAATCGAGCACGGGGGAAGAATCTCTTCTGGCCCAGACCTCCCGCGCCGCGTCCGCTGCGGCGGGCGGGACCTACACGGCGACCCAGACCCAGACGTCCTCGGCCGCCCAGTCCCCGTCGAGCCTGCCCGCCTATGTGGTGCGTCAGGTCAGCGAGCAGATGGTCCAGATGGTCCGCCTGCAGATGTCCAACCTGCGCCTCGCCCTAAAGCCTCCGGAATTGGGCCAGCTTAACCTGGAGATTTCCGCAAAGGACGGATTGGTGCAGGCCACCTTGCGGGTGGAGAACCTGGCCGCCAAAAACACCCTGGAGGCCGGTCTGGAGCAGCTCCGGCAGGCCTTGGGCCAGCAAGGGCTTAAAGTGGAGCGGCTGGAGGTGGTGGTCAGCCCCGATGCCCAGCAAAGGCAGGCCCAAGCCGAAAGCGGAAGCGGGAACGGCTCCCGCCAGGGACGCCAAGATAATGATGCCGGCCTTGCGGCGGCCGGTTTGGGCGAGACCGAAGAGGAAGATATATCGCTGGCCGCCCGCCTGGCCCTAAGCGGGGGCAGCGTCAACTTATTCGCCTAAAAGGAGCTTTTTAATGATAAGCCCCACCTACACCGGCCAGATTTATGATGCCCAGTCCACCGCGGAGGCGACCACAACCACCGCCACGGATAACAGCCTGGGCCAAGACGCCTTCCTCAAGATGTTCATGGCTCAGCTCACCAATCAGAACCCCTTGGACCCCATGGACAACACGGAATTCACCGCTCAGTTGGCCACCTTCAGCCAACTGGAGCAGCTCACCAAAATATCCGGATACTTGGAGGGCATGGAGGATTTAGAGGCGGCGGTGAATCAAACCACCATACTGGGCTACATAGGCAAGGAGGTGGCCTTAAGCGGAAACCTCCTGCCGGTTTCCCAGGGATATGTGGGTGGGGCCACCTACACCCTGGCGAGCGATGCCGATGTGGTGGCTACCATATACGACTCCAACGGCTCGATAGTGACTCAACTATCCTTGGGTTGGCTGAGCGCTGGAACCCAAAGCTTCCAATGGGACGGCACCGACAGCGATGGCCAGACCGTGGCGGATGGGGTCTACAACATAAGCATCTCGGCCGCCGACAGCGCTGGCAATTCGGTGACGGTAAGCGACATGGTGGTTACCGCCCTGGTCACCGGCTACCAAAAGGACACCGACGGCACCCAATATCTGCTCATGGGGGATGTGGCCGTTCTGCTAAGCGATGTATTGGCCGTGCGCAATCCCGCGGTGACCACAACTAGTACCACCAGTTCAACGAGCTCCAGTTCCAGCACCAGTTCCACCGACAGCACCTTGGACAGCCTCCTGGAGAGCCTGGTCTCCTTGGGAGGCGTGGCGGCGCTTTTGTTGTAATTAAATGAAGAAGCCGGCCCTTTTCAGGAAAGGCAGGGGGGCCGTTAAACAAGAGAAAGGACATTAACCATGGCAATGCTATCGGCAATGTATGCGGGGGTAAGCGGCCTTACCTCTCACGGCAGGGCCTTAAGCAGCGTGGCCGACAATATCGCCAACCTAAACACCACCGCCTATAAGGCCACCCGGACCAACTTTGGGGACATCATGGTGCATTCCCTCACGGTGGGGGGCAGCATCGCCGACCAGGTGGGCACCGGCTCCCGGGTTATAAACATCCAGAGCATGATGACCCAGGGATCTTTTGAGAACACGGACGTATCCACCGACCTGGCCATAAACGGAGCGGGCTTTTTCCAGGTCTCCCAGCCCACCTCGGATGGCTCTTCCGGCAATATCTACTACACAAGGGCCGGGGAGTTTCTGATGGACAAGGAGGGCTACCTGGTCAATCCCCTGGGATACCGCCTGCAGGGCTTCAATGTGGACAGCGAAGGCAATCTGGAACAGATTGTTAGCGATCTGCGCATCCTGACCCAGCAGGTGGACGCCGTCGCCACCAGCACGGTGGATTTGAGCATAAATTTAGACGCCGAGGACACCAACCGGCACCATCCTTCTGAGGAAATAGACCCCACTGATGATACCACCTATAACTACATGACCACGGTGCGGGTGTACGACAGCCTGGGCATCGGTCACGACCTGGCCCTTTTATATCAGCGCCTGGAGGCTGATAGTTATGAGGGGCCCACCCCGGCCGACAGCGCTTCGGTGTGGAAGGTCTCGGTTTTCGAAAACTCCGACGGCACCTTCACGGCCAATCCCACCTATCCGTCCAATACCTTTTATCTGCATTTCGACACTGATGGCCACCTGGTGGGCTCCTCCACCGGGTCGCCGGCCTACGGCGACATGTACACCTCGGCCGGCACGGTTTCGGCCACCACGTCCAATGTCAGCGACCGTTTGGGCGAGACCTTGACCTTCACCGGCGACGGCAATGCCCAGATCGTGCGGACCTCAGCCACCGTCACCTTCAGCGGGGCCACGGCCATCAATGATTACGTGGATATAGGAGGCACCCGCTACACCTATACCGCGGCCTTGGGCGCGGCGGCCGCCGGCACCTGGCTGGCCGAGCAGATAAACAGCACCGCCGCCTCCGGGGTTTATGCCGTGGATGACGGCGCCGGCGGGGTGTCCATCTATTCCGAGAGCAGCGCCTATGACGTGACCGCCAGCGGGACCAACATCACGGTGGACGATGAAACCACCATGTCCCAGTTGATCAGCACCATAAACAACGGCCGCACGGCCACCGGCTCCATGTACGTGAATATCGCAGGTCTGACTTCCACTGTTTCCACGGTAACCGTGAATGGGACCACCTTTACCTATGTCGCCGCTGCGCCCGGCGCCAACGAATTCAGCTCCGTGGCCGAATTGCAGGCCTTGATCGACGGCCTGGCCGGCATAAGCGCCACCACCACGGGCGGCAACATCTACATCACGGCGGACTCGGTGGGCACCGCGGGCAACAGCATAGCTATGTCCACCAACGACGCCACAGATATAGTCTTGAGCTCCAGCACCCTGCTCAACGGGCTGGATGACAGCACCACCCATCTGGTGGAGGCCTCGGCCGTGGCCAGCGGCAGCTCCTACGCTCTCCGGCTGGCGCGGAGCGACACCGGCTCCACCGCCACCATCACCATGGCCTCGAGCAACACCCTGGGCAACAACCTGGGGGTCAACTTCGACAGCTGGACCCAGAACCAGTATGCCGCCGATGAGGAGACCCCTTCCAGCATCGAGACCCAGGGCCAGCGCACCCTGACCTATGATTTCCCGGATTCCACCCCCGACCAGGAGATAACCTTCGACTTCACCCCCACGGCTTCATCATCCTCCACGCAGTCCGCCGGGGACAACGAGACCTTTTACCTGCACCAAAACGGCTCCCCCCGGGGGACCCTGCAGAGCCTGTCCATAGACGAGACCGGCCTGATCTCCGGGAGCTTCAGCAACGGCAGCCAGCAGGTCTTGGGGGCGGTAACCCTGACCAACTTCAATAATCCCAATGCCCTGGAGCGCCAGGGTGACAACCTCTATAGCTGGACCTTCGCGGCCGGAGACCCCTTGCCTGCCACCCGGCCCGGCTCGGGCGGCCTGGGATACGTGGAATCCGGGGCCCTGGAGCAGTCCAACGTGGATTTGGCCAATGAATTCGTCAAGATGATCAACTATCAGCGCGCCTATCAAGCCAACACGCGCACCATCAGCACCACGGACGATATGCTGGCGGAATTGATCAGCTTGAAGAGATAATCTTTATCTGCCTGAACCACGCAGGCGATTTTTAAACCGACTCCCCTTGGCAGCCGCCGGAGTAAATCCTCCGGCGGTTCTAAGTTTTTTGGGAAAGGTTTCCCTCGCTCCAAAGGGGGGGCGCCCGCCGCTAACCTACCTTTGGCCCTACATTTTAGGGCGTCAATCGCTTGACAAACATCTTGGTCTTTGACGCAGGCCAACCCGAGATTCCGGGGCTGGCCGTTTTCTTTAAAATTATGTAATAATGAGATAATTTTAGAAAAAGTCGGAGAGGAGTCGATGGCATGAACCTTGCCTAAACCTGCCGTGGAACAATACCAGGCCCAAGGAGGGGTCCATGGATCTTGCTACGATTGTCGGAATCGGCAGCTCATTCGCCCTGGTTGTGATCGCCATGATGCTGGGCGGCAGCATCCTGATGTTTTGGGACATCCCCAGTGTCCTCATCGTGGTGGGCGGCACTATAGGCGTAACTCTCATCAACTATCCTCTGCGCGATGTCCTCAAGGTGATGGGGATAGTAAAGCACGTGTTTTTACATAAGCTAATTACCGTGCCCCAACTCATCACCCAGTTCGTGGAATTTGCCACCAGGGCCCGGCGTGAGGGCATTTTGGCCCTGGAAACCTCCATGAAGGAGGTGGATGATCCTTTTTTGCAAAAAGGTTTGCAGCTTACCATAGACGGTCTGGAGCCGGGCAACATCAAGGAGATCTTGGAAACCGAGATAGACTACGTGGCCGAGCGTCACCGCCTGGGGGCCGAGATCTTCATGACCATGGGGACCTTCGCCCCGGCCTTGGGCATGATCGGCACCCTGATCGGTCTGGTGCAGATGCTTAAGGCCATGGACGATCCCTCCAACATCGGTCCGGCCATGGCGGTGGCCATCATCACCACCTTCTACGGCGCGGTTTTGGCCAACATGTTGTTTTTGCCCATGAGCGGCAAGCTGAAAAACCGCTCTTCCGAGGAGGTCATGATTAAAGAGCTGATGTTAAACGGCATTTTATCCATCGCCCGGGGAGACAACCCGCGAGTGATCGAGCAGAAGCTGCACAGTTTCCTGCCGCCCTCCTTGCGGCAGTCGGTCTTTAAGTGATCAGGAGCACCCCAAGGTGGCTCGCAAAAAGGTAGAAGAACAGAGCGGCCCCGGCATTGTCGTCCTTTACACCTCGCTGATGATTTTGCTTTTGGCCTTTTTCATTCTGCTTAATTCCATCAGTAAGATAGAGGAGGCCAAGGTGGAGGCGGTTTTTCAATCATTGATGGGAACCTTCGGCTTCCAGCCGGGGGGGCTAAGCGCTATTCCGGGCCTAATGAAAAAAAGCACCTCCCTGAGTTCGCCGATAAATCCCGTGGACCAGGATTATTTGTATCTGCGGGGCCTGCTCAAAGAAAGGGGCCTTTTGGGCGAGGTGAAACTTCTGCGCTCGGACACGGTCAAGACCGTGGCGATTCCCGCCATCATGCTTTTCGAGCCCGACTCCATTAGCCTCTCTGCCCAGGGCAAGGAATTTCTCACCCTGGTGGCGGCGGTCATCGGGGATCGGGAATACCCCATCAGCCTGAACGGGCATACCGATGACGCGCCGCCGGAGGCCACGGGCGGTAAGAACAATTGGTACCAGAGCGCCGAGCGCGCCCTGGCCGTGCTGCTTTTTTTGGTGGAAAAGGGAGTTAAGCCGGGGCGCCTGGCCGCCTTCGGCCTGGCCGGTTATCGGCCCCTGGTCCCCAACACCAACCCGCACCACCGCCGGCTCAACAACCGGGTGGAGATGGTGATGGACGCCCGCGATACCAGTCAATACCTCTTGCCCGAGGCCCAAAGAGACCGCAAACTGGACTTTAGAGGGTTCAGCTTTGACCTCATGGGCGAGAAATAAAGGTTCCGGCCGTGGCGCGCAAGGCAAAAGAAGGCTTGGAATTCAACCCCCTGGGCTGGATGTTCACTTTCAGCGATTTGGTCACCCTGCTGTTGACCTTTTTCGTTATGCTGCTGGCCGTGAAAGCGCCGGAGGTGCAAAAACTGCGGGCCGCCTTCAGCATCTTCCTGGAGGGATCCCAGTCTTCCTTGAGCCTGACCGATAAGGCCGAGGTGGAGAAGTTCCAGCACATGATGAACCGCCTGCGCCAGCCCACCACGGAGGAGTTGACCAGCGAGAAGCAGAAGCTGGCAGTGCAACTGGAGCTGCCCGCGGCCGTGGAGACCAATTTGCCGCCGCACTTGCAGGACAAAGTGAGCCTGCGGCGGGAGGAGAGGGGGGTGGTCATCACCCTGGCCAACGATCTTTTGTTCGACTCCGGGCAGGCCACTCTCTCGCCCAAGGCCAAGGAGGCCGTCCATGAGGTGGCGGGCCTTTTGCGTTACGGCCAGGTGCCCATCTCGGTGGAGGGGCACACGGACAACCAGGCCACGGACCCCAAGACCGGCTATGCCAACAATTGGCAGCTTTCTTTGGCCCG
>ENA-OSEO01006145-OSEO01006145.1-sediment-metagenome-genome-assembly--contig:-NODE-6145-length-10978-cov-5.228511_pt1 | contig 10978 bp, 9 predicted proteins | sample MGYA00237883_ERZ534232 | MGnify/ENA metagenome assembly ERZ534232
AGATCTTGATTTATGGCACTCAGGATTTATGGGCGAATCCGCCGAAGGTGACGGGCTGTGTGCTGTTCGCTCCGCTCTCGGAGCTCGTGCCGGTCTCGGTCCTTCGGTAACGCCCCTTTGCAACAACTGTGTTTTATCGCCTTTCGGGAAGGCATTTTGTGTTCAGGCCGCATAATCGCGTTATTGCAGACGGCTTATTGGGGTGTCAGCGGGATATAATTTTCCTGAACAAGTGCTGCACGGCGCTCCAGCCCATTTTGCGGCGAAGCATGCCCAACTGGTCCTGAAGAGGAATGTCCTTGGGGCACACATCTTCGCAGCCGAGCAGTCCCAAACAGCCGAAAATACCTTCGTCGGTGCCGACCAGTTCGAAATACTCCTTGTTTGTTCTCCGGTCGCGGGGGTCCAACATGAAGCGGGCGATGCGGTTAAAGGCTACGGCACCCATGAAATCCTCGCGCATGTTGGCTCTGCCACAGGCAGCTACGCAGCAGCCGCACTCGATGCAGCGCTCCAGTTCATAGATTTCTTCCGCCAGCTGGTTGCTCATGGGCTCTTCTGGAGCTTTTGGGTCGAAAGTCTTATCCGAGTGGATCCAGGATTCGACTCTTTCGTTCATACCGCGAAACCAGCTGCCCGTATCGACGGAAAGATCGCCGATCAGTTTAAAGACAGGCAAAGGCATCAGCGTGATGTCATGCGGAAGGTCTTTAGTCTTGGTGTGGCAGGCGAGATCCGGCTTTCCGTTGATCAGCATGGCGCAGGAGCCGCAGATGCCGGCGCGGCAACAAAAGTCGAACTGCAGGCTCGGGTCCTGTTGCTCGCGTATCTGGTTGAGGGCGATGAAAAGAGTCATGCTGTCCGTTTCTTCCAGATGAAAAGACTGCATATGCGGGGTGGATTCCGGATTTTCCGGATTATATCGAAAGATGCTGAATTCTAGAGACCTTCCCATGAATTACCTCTCGTTAAAGAGTCTTGAATATCGAACAAGAAATCTCGAATAATGGAGTTTAATATCCTTCTCCCCCGCTTTTGACATGCTATTTTTCTGCTCACTGCTCACTGCTCACTGCTCACTGCTCACTGCTAATTATGTTCCGGCAGCACTTCGGCGATGCGGCAAACTGCAGGATCCTCCGTACAAATGATTTTGCAGGTACCGTAGCCTCTTTCTCCGGGGGGGATTTCCCAAACTTGTGAGTTGGGTTCATAGGTCAAGCTCGGCAAGGTTTCCCCTTCTTTCCAGGTCGCCAGGGTTCGCTTGAGCCAATCCCTGTCGTTTCGTTCCGGATAATCCTCTCTGGCGTGGCAGCCCCGACTTTCAGTTCTCACCAGGGCCCCATAGGCCACACACAGGGCCAGCCGAGCCATGCCCTTGAACCGCAGCGCCAGGGAAAGCTCCGGGTTGGCCCCCGGGCCGTTGCTGCGAATTCCTATCCGGTGGGCCCGATCATAGATGGCTTGCAGGTTTTCCACCGCTTTCTGCAAGTCCTCGCCGTTGCGGAATATGCCGACCCGGTCCATGAGCTCATCCTGCATGGCATTGCGCAGCTCAAAAACGTTCTCTTTGCCGTCCTTGCCGCGTATAATCCGGTCAATGCGTTTTTGATCTTTGCGTACGATTGACTGGACGCAGGATGTTTTAAAATCGACTTCGCAGCCTTTCAGGAATTGAGCCACTTTTTCACCAACGATTCTTCCTGCAACGATCGTTTCGGCCAACGAGTTGCCGCCCAGGCGGTTAAAACCGTGCATGTCCCAGCAGGCCGCCTCTCCCGCGGCGAAAAGACCTTTGAGCCCATACACTGCGCCGTCTTTGTTGGTGCGCACGCCTCCCATGCTGTAGTGCTGAGCCGGTCGAACCGGGATCATCTGCGTAACGGGGTCAATGCCAAGAAACATGTTGCAGATTTCCTCCACTTCCCGCAGCTTGGTCTTGATGTGGTGGGCCCCCAAATGGCGGATATCGAGCCACAGATGATCGCCATAAGCGCTCTTAACACCCAGCCCCTGGCGGATATGATGCATCATCCAGCGGGATACGACGTCGCGCGAGGCGAGCTCCTGTTTGCCAGGTTCATAGATCTGCATGAAACGCTCGCCGTTTACGTCTTTCAGTGTTCCACCGTCACCACGGCATCCTTCCGTGACCAGAATATTAGTGGGTACAATGCCGGTGGGATGAAACTGCACGGCCTCCATATTGCCCAGTGGCACGATGCCGGTGTCGAGGGCGATGATGGCGCCACCGCCGTCGTTTATGACCGCGTTGGTGGTCTCCCGATAAAGTCGGCCGTAGCCGCCGGTGGCAATCAGGGTGGCCCTGGCTAGATAGACTCGCAGTTTGCCTGTTTTGAGGCAGCGCGCGACAGCCCCCATACAGGTCTGCCCGTCGTGGATCAAAGAAATGGCTTCAACCCTGTCATGGACTGTCACGCCGAGCTTCACGATCATATTGTCCATGGTGAAAAGCAAGGTGTGGCCGGTGCCGTCGGAAGTGTAACAGGTGCGCCATTTGGCCGTTCCGCCAAAATCCCTGGCCGTGATCAAACCTTCGTTTTCTTTGCGCTCGATCTTTTCGTATTGTTGCCCGGCCTTGAAATAAGTGCTCTTGCCTGCCACCACGCGGTTCCAAGGGATTCCCCAAAATGCCATTTCGCGGACCGCCACAGGTGCGGTTTCGGCAAACATGCGAGCCACCTCCTGGTCGCAGCCCCAGTCGGAGCCCCTCACGGTATCTGAAAAATGAATATCCGGGCAGTCGCCATCGCCCATACAGGCGTTTCCCAGAGATGCCTGCATGCCCCCCTGGGCGGCGGAAGAATGAGACCGTCTGGGTGGTACGATGCTCAAGCAGATGGTTTCAAATCCCCGGGAAGCAGCTTCGACGGCCACCCTTTCTCCGGCAAGCCCCGCTCCAACACAAAGCAGATCGGTATAGAAGGTATCCAATTGATGCTCCTTCGCGTTTACTTAGACACGGATGGACACGGATGGACACGGATGGACACGGATAGACACGGATAGACACGGATAGACACGGCCATAGTTTTTTGATGGAATCAACAAATGAAGCTAAGATCAATGTTCCGAAAGATCAAAACCAGGTCTCATTCCGGAGTTGATGGATCAGAATCGCGCAGAGCAGGCCGTCATAATCCTTTTCATTCGTGTTAATCCGTGTCCATCCGTGTCTTAAACAGCGGCCTTGATGAGGAAATAAAAGGTAAACAGTGTTATCATGCCGATAATGATGAAGGTCAAGGTCACCTTTTTTTCGATACCCTGGAAAAAACTGCGATTGGCTCGCTTGATCCAACCCCATTTCACGCCGATCCGATAAAAGCCGATGCCCACATGGAGCTCCACCAGCGGCAGCAAAATGAGGTAAAAGACCAACCACCATCCCCCCTGGATACGGGCCGCACTTTTTGCCGCCGTAATGGGTAGATTGGTCAGAACCGTCCACATATGGATGGAGCCCATTAGCAGAATGATCATGGCGGTTGCGGCCTGTACCAGCCACAGCCAGGTATCCAGGTGATTCAGTCTCAAGCTGTGCTGCCAGATGGCCTTCTGCTCTTTATACCGGAACGGAAGCTTGCGGGCGGCCAGTACAAAATGCAGCAGGAATACCAGGGCGATGAGCGGCCCGCCGGTCTGTGCCAGGTAGGTGTCCTCCAGGAAGCAGGCTATGGCATTCATCACACCGGAGCCCAGGTTGACACTGGCAACCAATATCATGTGACTCCACATAAACAAAATGAGGCCCACTCCCGTGAGCATCTGCAGAAAATCGAGGTATGCCTCGCTTCGCACCGTTGGCACCACGTCTGTGTAAGTCCGGCCGGTCATTGTTTGCCTCTTTGGGTTGAATGTGTGCATTCAAAACTAAGCTAAAATGGCTGTTGCCTCCTCGATCCGCCTGGCGATTTTTATGCCCTGCGGGCATTTGCGTTGCGCCTCCGAATAATCGAAGCCGAGCAGCCGATCTCTGGTCGTTTGGTCAATTTCGGCGAATAGAGCCCTGGCTCGATCCTGTTCCCCGTAACTGTGATAGTACATGAGATAACGCATGATATCACCGATCGGGGCGGTGCCGGCAACGCAAGGCTCGCAGATTTCGGTGCAGCCTGCACAGTACCCCGATGCCGTCTCGCGGGCGTAGCGTTCCATCAAGCTCAAGTCTTTGGCGGAAAGCTTCGTCCGGTTTAGAGCCGCAGCTATGTTGGACGTGAGTATGCTCATATTGGGCATCTGCGAGCAGATGCTGGCAATGTGGGGGTTTTCCCAAACGGCTTTCAGCTTGGCTTGCTTATCGGTATAGCCGAGCTTGATAAAACGATCGGCCATCTCTGCTTCCGTTTCAAGCAGCCGGCTCATCCAGCTGCCGCCCTGGGTTTTCATTGCAGTCAGGCCGATGCCGGCCTTTGCACAAGCTTCCACGGCGGCCTTCATCTTATCCGTTTGCATCATTCGGAAGTTGTAGGAGATCATGATGCCATCAATCCAACCGAGCCCGGCGGCTGCCAGCATCAGCTGTTCCATATTGCTGTGGGTGCTGAAGCCGAAGAATTTTATCTTCCCTTCGGCTTTGGCCTTCTCGGCCCAGGCTTTCGTGTTGGTGTCGATTTCGTCGATTCCGCGCATGCCATGGATGAAGTAGAGATCGACGTAATCGGTGTTCATTCTCTCCAGGGACCGATTCAGAAGCTTTGTCATTCCTTCGGAGTCGCGCGAATCGGACTTGGTCACCAGGAACACCTGTTTTCTGGCTTCGGGATATCTCTTGAAAAACTGCCCGATCCCGATTTCACTGTTTCCGCCCTCGTAGCAGTCTGCCGTATCCCAGTAGGTCACGCCCCATTTAAGTGCCTGTCTAAGCATCAACTGATTGGATGAAATGTCGAACATCCCCCCCAGGGAGAGAATAGAGACATCAACCCCCGTTTTTCCGAAAGGTCGTTTGGGAACTTGAGTAATCTCCGGCCGGCTTTCGGATGTCCCCGGCGAAGTCTGCGCCAATGCCCCCGCCGCCGCAAGAACCGAACCCGTGCCGGCGGCGCCTGCTGCTTTCAAAAAATCGCGCCGTGAAAAACCTTTTCTATCATTCGGCATATTTGCTTCTCCTTCGCGCAAATTTAATCACGAAAGCGCGAAAAAAAGCAGTGTAAAACCACTGATTCTTCGACTCGACCTTCGTGACCTCATCGTTTTTTGTTTTCCGATCCTTATCCCTTTCCTGAATTGGGAATGCCCGGAGACCCGGAGGGGCCTTTCGGCCCTTCATGTCTACGTGATTCCAGAAGCAGCGAATGTCGCCTGTTTCTCGACTCGTTTTCGGCGGTAATCCGAATGGCCCTCCTGCCGCTCACCGGGCATTCATGTTCGCATATTCCACAACCGATGCAGCGGGCCGGGTCGACCTGCGGGCGCTGCAGCCGGACCTGGATTTCAATGACCGCTCCGGTTGGCAGCGGTTTTTGGAAAGGCCTTCGAGGATCGATCTTGAACAAACGATCCGTATTTTCCACGATAAGTCTGCGCCTGCTTTCGTTCTCCAGTGCTACGCGAATGAAGTAGTCTCCGCTGGAGTATCCGCCCGGCAAAAGCTTTGGGTCGGCAATTTCCAGGGTCGTCGCGTTGGCTTGGCTGACCTGTAAAACGCCCTCGCGTACCGTGTTGAAATGCTCTTCCACGAAGATGGCCTTGGGGCTGACGGGGCAGTTCTCCTGGCAGACAATGCAGGGTTTGTCCATCGCCCAGGGCAGACATCGGCCCCGGTCGACAAAAGCCGTGCCCAACCTGATGGGTCCGAGTTCCGCGAATGCCGCACGCCCCAGCTTTTCATCCAATGAAATCGGCCTGATAGCAGCTGTCGGACACACATGGCTGCAGGCAATGCAGTTGAGCTGACAGCCGCTGGTGCCGATGCGGAAATTCAAAGTGGGCGTCCAAACAGCTTCCAAACCGCCTTGGAGATCGGCCGGCTGGATGATATTGGTGGGGCAAATGCGCATGCATTGGCCGCATTTGATGCAACGGGACAGAAAATCGGGCTCGGACAGTGCGCCGGGAGGCCGAATGAGATCCGCATTCCAGTTCTGCTGCAGATAACCGCCGAGGCGAATAATTGGTATTGCCGCCACGCCCGTTGCCAGCGTGACCACAAAGCCTCGGCGGGAAAGATCGGGTGAGGCGATCTCTCCCGTCGCCGACGGCATGGTTCGAAAACCCATGAGGCCGTGCTTGCAGTCGTCCAGGCAGTTTACGCACAATACGCATTCGGCGGTCCGGATTTGATCGGTCGGTTCGCAGGCGCCTTCGCAGTTGGCTTCGCAAAGCTTACATTGTGTGCATTCGTCGCGGGTTTTGCCGATCCTCCAAACAGCAAAACTCCCCATGACTCCAAAGAGAGCGCCAAGGGGACAAACGTACCTGCAATAAAATCGAGGTGATTTGAGGTTCAACAAAATAGCGGTCAGAAAAATCAGCCCGATCAACCAGGCGCCCTCGTAATAGCGCTGAGTCGTGGAGAGCAGCTGAGGGGTTGCGTCGGTAAGGGGCAGTAGGACCAGATTGACGGAACGGTGCAGCAACGGAATGGGGTCGAGCAGGCCGGTCTGCAGTGAAGCACCGATCATGCGGTCCATCGAAAAAACGAGTGCCAGCAAAATCCAGAGGCCGAGAAGAAGAATCAGTAAGCCGGCGGTTTTCCTTTTTCTGCCTGAAACACCGATGAAATTGAGTGTGATTATCACGACTGTTGCTATTGCGAGCAGCCATAAGATGACTGATATGTCAAACGCCGAGCGCACTGCACGGGCAATCAGCGCCCCGGCGGCCGCGGAAAGCAAGAACACGAGGAGATAGTATTTTACGGCTTGGCCGCGATGGTACTGATTTGCCGTCGCACGATCCGGCACGGATTTGCTTCGTTTTCCCAGGTAGCCCACCAGTTGGTGCATGGTCCCGAACGGGCACACCCAACCGCAAAAAAAACGGCCCAGCAGGACGGTCAGAACGACCGTCGCAAGAGCCCAGAGAAGACCGGCATAGAGGGTGCCGGTGGCGAGCAAGGTGCCAAGCGCCACCAGCGGATCGAGCTGCAGGAACCAGTTTACCGGCCAGCCGCGCAGCTGCCACCACTCGGAGCCAAAAGAGCTGACGATGCAGAACCAGAAGAACAGAAGCAGAAAAAAGGCCTGGCTGATGCGCCTAACCGTAATGATGCTCATGCACTTGCTCTCTACCCGACTCGCTCGCGCACCGGCTTGAGCGACTCGTAGTCGGCGGTTCCTACTCCGGCCGCCTGGGCCTTCAGGATGTAGGGCAGATCCTGCACGGTTTTGCCGAGCAGAGTCGCCCCGAAGGCATCCGCCGCGACCTGATCGGTACTGACGATCATCGTGCTGGTTGGCTTGAGATCTGCCAGAGACCCTCCCGTTGGACCGTTGGTCATCATGGCCGTCGTGCCGTCCAAAATGACCAGTGTGGGCTTCACCATCATTGCCAGTTCCATGATGCAGTCGTGAATGTTTTGATGGAAGATGTTGCGCCTGCCTCCAAGCAGTCCATACCAGTTCTTCATGATCATGGATGCGCCGCTTCGATGGTGATTTTTGACGGGAGCCATCCCGATGACCTTATTCACGCCTTCAAACGGCCCATATAGCAGGGGCCACTGCCTGATCAACGAAGCGCCTTCAACTGTCGTCGGTTGGAAAAAACTGTCTACTGGCAGCAGCACCCTGGCTCCAGCCGACCGGGCGGCTTCACCGATGCCGGTCAAGACAAAACAGCTTTCAGGATTGTTGATGGGATTGTCGGTTACAATCACCGACGAGGCCCCGGCTTTTAAGCAGAGTCTCACCACTTCTGCAACCAGTTGTGGATTGGTTGTTGCCGATATGATGGGTGGCGAGGCGAAGGCGGCATTGACCTTGATCAGCACTTTGTCGCCCCGCCGGATGAAGCTTTCCATCCCCCCGATGGCCTTAAGACCGACCTGCACGGTCCTTGCCCTGTCGTCTCCGCTTATGATGCTCATTCTGGGGCCAAGCTCGGAGATGGAAAAATCCGGAAGAACAACCGATGCTTGCGTAGCTTGAGAGCTCCGCCCCGGTCCTTTTCCGTCGTACAGCCAGTAGCTCAAGGAGCCGGCGGCGGCGATCATCAAGCCGGCTTTTGCGGAGCGGCAGACAAAATCCCTTCGGCTGATTGAGGCGTTTTCTGTTTGGTGCTTCATTTGGATGCTTCTCGCAGCTTGGCATAGAGCCTGAGCCCGAGCTCTCTAGCAGAATCGATGTCTTCAGCCTCATGCACTCCGGCCAGCAATTTTCCATGAGTAAAGATCAGTTCGTACAGATCGAGCACATTGAGCAGTCTGGCTCCCGGTATGGCCATGCCCGGCTCGACTTCGCTCGCCCCGTTTTCAACGAGAAATTGGTGGTAGGCGGAAGCCAGGTCTGCTGCATCCCGCGGCGACTCTCGAACCGACACGAACGCCCGCAGCTCCTGCTTTGCGATCTCATATTTCGCTGTGAATACGTTGTTCAGACGGCTGAATCCAAAAACGTCTGTCGAGTGTAAGGATATGCTTGCTTCAACCAGGCTCTCGGATGGAAACATGGCCAGCTCGCCCAATGGCTCGGGTGTGACCGGTTCTTGTTGCACAAAGTCCCGAGCCGTTGCCAGCATATCCTCCAGCATACCCTCTCTATTCGCTATGATTTCCACATAATACCGACCATGAACGAAAAACAGTGCATTTTCGGTTTGATAAGCGAATTGGGCAAAGTCGATCTCTCGTGCCTTCGGGCGACGCTGCAGGCTGTATACCGAATAAGCGTTGCGCGCGGTCCCCATATCAAAAATGAAGACTTCCAGCCAGGAGTCCGCTTCATCGGATTTTTGCAGGCGTTGGCTTCGAAGATGTCGGAACCCGGCCGAAAGATAGAGCTCGGCTTTGCCGTCAATTTTGTCTGAAAGGTCATCCGATCCGAATTCCTCCGGCGGAGTTAACGGCTTCATACCCTTGGATGAAAACCCTTGAACAACGTTGACACTACTGGAGGCAGGCGTTGTCTTGGGCGGAGATTCACTCCAGGGTGCGGACGCTGTGAACGTCTCTTGCTTAAATCGGGACTGTGTGAGAAAAACACCCACAAGGATAACCGCAAGCACGATCAGAATGATAATGCCAACGACGGTCTCTTTGTTGCCCGCTCCTGCTTTCATCAATCTCTCCCGGTTCTTCAGTCGCCCAGAAGCCTTAGACCTGCCTGCGTGACGACAACAATATCAGAAGGAAGCTCCCGAAGGTGTTCGGCAAGAGTGAATCTGCGAAGCTTGGCCGGAATTTGAGAGGCGTCGTGATCATTAAGGAAATCGTCGCCAATCTGCGCCTGATAAACCGATTTCTCGGTCAAGATACGAAAATTGTGGGCCCTGTGGCCTGGATCATACCCAGTCTCTATTTCACATTCCGAAAATTCAGCTCGCAAATACCCGGTGACCGCCTTCACTTTATCTTCATCCACCATATCTGCTCCTCCCAGGAAAACTTGAAGCCACGGATTCGTTATTACACAGGCCGGCTCTTTCAATCTAAGGGCTCGTTCTTAGGTCGGTTGAATCCGGGTGCGTAATATGGGCGCATCCTTTAGATCATGTTATCAGATTAGGAGAAATGATAAAAGACGCAGGCGCTCATCTCAATCTTTGCCGGGGTCTGGACCCAAGCAGTCGAACGGACCGGTTCGGGGATGGAAAGAAGGCTCAACGCATGAAAACAGTCTTTTCCAGAGCATTTTTCCTTGGCGTCTGCAAAAGCCGGCCCGCCGGTTTACCGATGCACACGAGAGCCAATGGCACTTTGGATGGATCGATATCGAGTATCACTCTTACGCTGTTCGCGTCGAACAGTGTATACCACAAGCTGCCAAGTCCCAATGCCTGGGCCGCAAGAAGCATATTTTGCACCGCCGCGGCACAGGCATGCTGATAGCCCATTCCTGCGATCTCACCTGCAAGGAATTTATCTGCACCGGTCTTGGCCGGGTTTCCTATCACGGCAATGAGGACAGGCGCCGATAGAAGAAAGTCCACCTGATAGCGGCCCAACCATTTCCAACCGCTTTTTTCCTCAAGCAGTTTGCGCTGCTGCTCGGCTTCAGCATGTATCTTTTCCTTGATTTCACGGCTGGAAATGACGACGAATTCCCATGGTTGAGCATTCATCGGCGAAGGCGCCCAAACGGCGGCCTCCAACATTTGTGCAATTGCATTCTCCGGTACAGGCTCCGGCAAGAAAGCTCGACAACTGCGCCTTTCCTTGATCACTTCAAAAATATCCATGGTGCCTCCTTTTGGATCGTTAAGTTTATGATTCAAAAAACGTCGACTCGATAGTTCTGCTCGAGATCCATCATCTTTTTTTGTCTTCTCTTTGCTCATACTATTCCCCTGTTCAGACGGAGCATAAACCAGAAATCACTGTGGTGGCCATCCAATTCTTGCGTTTCAAATTTTTTCTCCGTGTCCCCGCCACACTTTTTTGCCATCCTTTTAGATCGGTCGGCGACAAGAGTTGTGTTAGGGATGTGCATGAGGTCCGGAATTCTTGATGAACATCTTCGACAACTTATCAAAACCTCGATTGTTAATCTTTGCAACTGCACCGGATCGAGTGTATGGAAGGATGGTAGAGCAATCGTTGATTGCAGTGTAGAGTCCGGCAATGGCGAATAGTTACAACCGCATGCCGGCAAGAAAGAAGAGAGGACGACGCACGCATCAAGCAACGGAGACAACCACAATGATGAAAATCGGTTTGGGTCATGCTGAAGGACTGGACACTCCGGCGACTGTCAATAAGGTTATCGCTCAGTGTCAAGAACAGCTAATCGGGTATCCACCTCAATCCGGAATGGTCTTTTGCAGTAGCGAATTCGATCCTCAGCAAATGCTCGAT
>ENA-OSEO01006146-OSEO01006146.1-sediment-metagenome-genome-assembly--contig:-NODE-6146-length-10976-cov-9.331498_pt1 | contig 10976 bp, 9 predicted proteins | sample MGYA00237883_ERZ534232 | MGnify/ENA metagenome assembly ERZ534232
ATTCCAAACCCACCGGCTCTCCACGCATTCTTCGTGACAGTCATACAGGTCTTTCCTGTATGCCCAGAAGTCGGTCGCTGGGGCTTCCGCCTTCTTCGGCACCCTCGCCTTTCGATCCGTTCCAATCCCCTGATGAACGTCTACTGATCTCGGGTGCTCCTCCGTTGGGTAACTTTCGATTGATTATATCACGCTGCTATTCTGATCAACTCCCGCTATGAAAACAAAACGTAAATTGATCATCTCATTTGCAGTCATCGATCTACTGTCTATTCTCAACTGTAGAAGAAATGACGACGAGCAAATCCATGAGGCTCTAGAAGCCTCCCGTTCCTCCCCCGCCTCCTCCTCCGCCGGAGCCTCCGCCGCTAAAACCGCCCCCACCAGAACCACTGCTGGATGCAGACGAGGCGGCTCTTGTAAGACCGGTAAAGGAACTGACGGCGTATGCCGTGACAGGATAGTAGATATACGGATGCCTGCTCTGTTCTCTCCAGACATCTTCCGGGACTATCTTGTTTAGGTTCTTCCTCACGGTATCGGCAATTCCGAGGGCCGTTGCAAATACGAGATACTCTTCCCACAGGATAATAGATTCAGGGGGCTTCTCATTTAGCAAGGAGTAATCCTCCAGGTACTTCTTCAAGCCAAGCCACCGGAGATAGAAAAGCCTCCCGTCTTTCGTCCATCTTCCGAATACATCCTTCGGCATGAAAATCACAACCCAGCTAACTATCCAGATCCCTCCAAAAAATGCGTAGGAGAAGAGTCGCATTGGCGAAAGATCAGATTTTGAATAGAAGAAAAGTAGGATAATGCAGACAACGAGCATCAGGAAAGAGTAGCCCTTGGCAATCGCATTGCCTTTGAGGTCTATCAAGTGCATTCTTCTGACAGTATCGTTGACCTTGTTTTTGTATTTTGAGAATTCGCTAGTAAAGAGACGGGCCTTTGATTGCTTCTTCGTAACCTGCTTCTTCACGGCAGTAAAATCAAACACATCACCTTCGTCGTACTTGTCAAGAAAAGAGAGGAAAGCAGCTTCGGTAGGGCGTAGCTTTGAGTTGTCTCGATTCTTTATAATTATTCCTTCGACTTTTTCGCCCTTTCCTTTCTGAAAATCGATATGTTCCTTTCTATACAACTCCATAATTGTCGAGCCTATTCCGTCGTTGTCTACCATTCCAGCCATGTTCCTTACTGCCGCGTTTATTACGTCGGGAGCATCGCCTGTTGGTAAGTCTCTCTCATACTCTGCATAATAGCCAATGTCTATCTCTCGCCCGAATTTCCTGTGCGCAACTATCAACACAAATGGTGTCAAGAAACCTACCGCTATTGGAATTATCCACTTTCCGAAGAGAACCGTTGTCTCTGCCTTTCTTTCGGCTCCTTCTATGAAGTTCTGATCGAAGGCTCCACCTAGAGCGATGTTTCTCATGTTCATCGCATTTGCTTGTTCCTTTGGAATGACTGCCCTGAACTCGACGTATGTCCAAGGTGGAATGTTCGTTGCTCTCAAATCAAACACGTTTCCACTACGATCTAACTCAACAGGGGGATGTGTATAGAACTCCAGTATATCTAACTCTTGAGGGAATATAACTCTCGCAGTAATTTCGCCGACCCAACTGCTCGTGTCCTCACCCCAGATTTTTCTGAAGATCTGAGCGATGTCTGTGCCCACTTCGACAGCTCTACGAACGGTGTACTTGTAAGTAACGCTTACTCTTTCCTCTCCTTTAACCGGAGTAACACTAGAAGAGTTATACGGAACAAACCAGATCCTAACCGATCTGGCATTTTCATCACCCATGGATTCTATGTATTTGATCTCCTTGCCCACGGCAGTAACTTCAATAGAGCTGTACTGACTTCCCGCCCTGTCGGCAGGCAGCTCTCTGTAAATTCCTCTGTAAGCTTTGTTGAATTTGTAATCGATAGTCTCGGTAACTGTCAGGAGACCGTTCTGGTCTATCTCCATCAAGACATTCGCCTTCTCGATCGATGTTATGGACGAAAAAGAATCAGCAATTCCGTCACTGAAGATCAGTATCGCCACTGCCCACGTAATTACACCAACTATGATACCCGCGATGACCCTAAAGACGATCTTCTTCACTCAGCGCCACCTCCCTTTATTGCATTTTACACTATCGTACCTAGAATAATTGGAATGAGCCAATCAGGCTTCCAGACGAAACAGAGGATCGCGTGAAAAGAACGGGTTAGCAAGTTCGGGTAAATCAGACCGGCTAAAATGAAGCAGTGCATGGATCTGGGAGTAACAATTTCTATGACCTAACAGAGAAGAGTACGCACGAGAACTACGTTGTCGTAACCGGGCCACCGTCCAGTGATACGAGCATAGTACCTGTTCTTCGTTCCAGAGCTAAGATCGGTTCTTCGTTCTTGGCTAAAGTCAAAGAACCCGGGATTCTGAATCAAGTTCAGACGAAGCATGGAGTCGGTAAAAGCAATTAGGAATAAAAGTCTTCTTTTGTTTCACGTTATTCCCCCTTGGTCACGTCATTCCGAGATGATCCTGCTCAGAATCTCGCACTTCTCGTGACCGCAGCGAACATCTCGACAATGCTCTTTCTCGCTTGATCTTATCCAAGGATGGATCTTCACAGCGATCAGCCATTTACGTCTTCCGATAAGCGGATCTTTCAGCGGATCTTTCTGCGTCAAGCGTCTCGTAGATGCGAGATCCTGTGCAGAAGCACTCACAGGATGACTATGTGGCGCTCGTCGGGTAAGACTCTAGGGGATGGCGATCCTTTAGGTCATCCTGACAATGCTCCTAATCACGATCGCGGTCTTTTGCGAAAGTTGGGACATTAGGAGAATCGTCAGTCCCAATTTTCGCTTCTGACCGCAAAGAGGAAGTGGCCTTGCCGAAGGCGAGACTGGCCAGGCGAAGCCTGACTGGCCGCACGAAGTGCGACTGGCCTGCGTCAGCAGACTGTGCACGTTACAGAATATTGGTATAAAAGACAATAAAGTGTAGCATTGAAGGTTTAGTATTTTACCGACCGGTAAGTAAAAATCTATTGGGGGTGTTATTCATGGGTATTGTAGAAAGCATGAAGGCTTCCATGCTGAGACAGGCAGGGAAGTATGTGGGTTCACTCGTCAGAAATTCTTCAACTGAAAACATCGGAAGGCTCTTTGGCACAGTTGCGGCTCTGACGAAGGAGCCGACAAAGAGTGGATTGAAAAAACTGACTCAGATGGCCAAGGAAGAGCATCCAATGATCGTTTCCTGGCAGAATGTCTTTAAGAGATCCAGTCCAAAGGCAGTTGAAAAGGCTATGACAAATCTCGTCGTCAACGAGTTCGCCCTTGGCGAAAAGATTCGTCAGGAGAAGATGCTCGAGCACGAAGTTGTAATTCCCAAGCTCGTAGTAATAAGCCCAACTTACGCTTGTAATCTAAACTGTGTCGGTTGTTATGCTGGTCTCTACGGTAGAAAGTACCAGCTTTCAAAGGAAGAGGTCAGTTCAATAATCCGGCAGGCAAATGAACTGGGGATTTACTTCTTCATCATCACCGGCGGTGAGCCGTTTGTATGGCCGCATCTTCTCGAGATCTTCGAGGAGTTCAATGACTCTTACTTCCAGGTTTACACAAATGGAACACTTATAACGAAAGAAGTCGCGAAAAAGCTTGCCGAGCTAGGAAACGCCACTTTCGCCGTCTCCGTTGAAGGGTTCGAAGGCGAAACTGACTGGAGACGTGGACGAGGTGTCTTCAACAAGATAAAGCAAGCATGGGAAAACCTGCGAGAAGCCGGGGTCATTTACGGCACCTCGGTTACCGCAACCAGACTGAATCACGAAGTAATGATGAAGGACGAGTTCTGGCAGTTCTTGAAGGATGAAGGCGTATCTTACGCCTGGGTCTTCCAGTTCATGCCGGTGGGCATGAATCCTTCGATGGATCTCGTACCGACGCCTGAACAGAGGTACGAGCGATTCTTCAAGACTGAGCAAGAGAGGCTCGGCGGAGACTTCGCATTCGTTGCAGATTTCTGGAATCATGGATTCCTTACGAATGGCTGTCTTGCAGCCGGCGCAAAGTATCTACATGTTAATGCAAAGGGTTACGTTGAACCTTGTGTCTTCCAGCAGTTTGCGGTTGACAGTATAAGAGAGAAGAGTCTTCTGGAGATTCTGAAGTCTCCGTTCTTCACGGCATACAAGAGAATGGTGCCCTACAGCAATAATCTCTTCAGACCCTGTCCGATCATTGACAATCCCAAGGTTCTCAGAGCCATGGTGAACAAGTTCAATGCGATCCCACAGCATGATGGAAGCGAAAACGTTGTCACAGAGCTTGCCGGACAGCTTGATGAACTTGCAGCCGGCTGGAAGGATTACGCAGACAAACTGTACTACGAGGAAGGCTTTGCCGAGACCCACCCGGCCCATCGAGGGGTTTACGATTTCGATGTTAGAATGAGAAAGTACGCTAACAACGAAGAAAAGCTTGCTATAGACAAAAAACCTTGAGGGGACGGTGGATCCGGTGCGAGCGAAATTGTCTTCTAGAGAGAGGATTATAAAAGCCGCCCGGAAGGCCTTTGCGGAAAGAGGTCACGACGGCGTAAGCATGTCTGAGATTGCCCAGATGGCTGGGGTGAAAAAGGCCTTGATATACTATTACTTCCCCAGCAAAGAGGATTTATTTTATGAAGTCTGGCAATACTCGATAGACGAACTTGAAGATCATGTCTTTTCGGAAACCAGAGATGAGAATGTTTATGTGTCGAAGCTCAAGAGGATTCTCAGATCGTACATTGATTTCATAACCAATAAGAATGAGATCAAGAAGATCATGGATCAGGAGAGGGCGAACCTTAGCAGGGAGGACAATGAATCCTGGAAGAGGGTAAGAGACAGGTACCAGCTTCTGAAGGAGAAGCTGTCCTCAGCGATAGACGAAGCAAAGATCGCTCAGGAGATTTCTAAAGACGTGGATCCCGACAGCGCAGCAGACCTCATATTGAATGGTTTCAGCGTAACGGAAGACCCGAACGGGCTGGAAAGTATTAGAGAGATAATTTGGAGGGGCTTGGTGAGCAACTCCGGTGAATGAACCCGATAGTCGATGAGAGGGACTTGGTCCCTCTCATTTTTTTATTCCTCTTCTCTTGAAATCAAGAACTTCTCGAAATCTCGAGTACCTTTCTTCGAACCTCCCGCCTGAGATTTGGAGAAACTTCATGTACAGCACATCTACAATCATCAGCTGGACGATTCGAGTGACGAGGCCGCCTTCTGGAAATACCAGTTTCGAGTAATAGCTTTCCAGGTTGATGCTCGAATAATTGCTTAGCTTCGATCCGGCAGGAGTTATCGTAACCACAGAGGCCCCAGCCTTCTTTGAAAATCTTAAGGCATCCATAAGGTCAACGGAACTTCCTGTACTTGAAATGGCGACTACTGCAGAATTACTTTCCAGACTGTAAGCAGAGATCATCTGCTCGTACCCATTTTCGATGAGCTGTACTCTCTTCCCACTTTGAAGCATCTTTAGATAGAGGTCGTGCCCCGCGATAGCGTCAAAGCCAAAGGCATAGATGTCAATAATTTGAGACAAGGAAAGAACTCTTGCCGCCTCCCCTATTACTTCCTCGCTAAGTCGACAATAGGCCTCTCTGATTGTCGTTGAAACGAGTTCATCATATGCTTCCAAGTCTTCGATCAACACGGATGACTTTTCCCTCTGGACCAGTATGTTGAGCTCACTTGCGATCGCCAACTTCAGTTGCGAATAGCCGGTGAACCCGAGCTTCTTAGCAGCCTTAACGATCATCGACGGGGAGATCTCAAGTCGAGCTGCCAACTCATGAATTGAGAATTCCAGAGATTGCTCCGGATTATTTATAACGAAGCTTACAATCTTTTCTTCCGTCTCGGTTAGTAGATGAAGTGCTTCGTTGTAGGACTGCAGAAGGCTACTCATTATCAGCGGGAACTCCCTTCTCCTTCACTCTCTCAAACCAGTTAGCGAGCTCGCTTCGAATCTCTTCCGGAACATTGGACAGAAAGTTAGGATCATCGTGTGTATAATCTATCATTTCGTCGGAAATCCCGACCCTCTTTGAACTGCCAAACGGCAGCTGCCCTTTGCTTGCCTGGATTATTGTTTCCTTCACAAGGAGATCTATATGCTTCAGAAAGCTCGCCAATATAACAGTGGGATTCATCGATATGAGATTTGAGTCGACCGTAATCACAAACTTACCCCTGACAGATGCCTCTTCAATCACTCCAACGCCGCTTCCTCCGGCAATTGAAAGAATTACGTCCACACCTGCGTCAAACTGTTTTGCAGCCAGCTCGCTTCCTCTCGAAGGGTCGGACCAGCTTCCAACAATGCCGAAAAGAACATCAATCGAGGGATCGACAGTCGCCACTCCCTTCTCGAACGAAGGCCTCATCACATTGGTCATTGCGGGGTACGTATCCCCTGCAACGAGTCCAACCATCTTCTCCGTGTTTGCTCCAGGCATCCGACTAGAAGTGACAAGACCGGCAAAGATCCCGGCTAGAAAGGTCATCTCATCATCTTTAAACGCGACTGAATATGTATTTGGAAGTGAGTTCTCAATCATTCCGTCAAGAAGCGCAAACTTCTGATTAGGGAACATATCGGCAACGCGTCTCACACTTGCCGGCATTCCCTCCGTAAAAGTCATAAGAAGATCATACTTGTTCAGAGCAGCGAGACTGGTTAGAATAGATTCCCATTTTGACTGGTTGTATCCACCTTCGACGATCTTAATCTCGATCTCCTCAGACTCAATTTCGAGGGCACCCTTCTGAACGAGCTCATAGATCGCGTTTCCGCCGATTTCACCCGTGATTAGAATGGCAACGCTGAATTTGGCGCCTGCGAGAGTGGCAATCATAACCATCAGCAAAAGCAAGAATAGTCTTTTCATCTTTTCACGCTCCCAAAAACTTCTTATGAATAGATTATAGTTCTTTCGAACTAAATTCTCAAGAGCGAGAATAATATTCCTGATATCGTGTCACATTGTGGGTGATGAGTCCGGGGTAGGCCTCTTCATGACGAAGCCGTCGTACTGGTTGATGTTCTGATCAAGGAGCTTTACCATCTCAGTAGCGTCTATAAGCCAGTGCAGCGAGAAGTCTTCGACAAGCTCGGCGACTCGGCCTCTGATTTCCTCAAGATCCTGACCGGCCATATATGAATGATAAGCATAAGACCATACGTGAGGGGTTCTTGGGCTGGATAGTTCGATTCTCTCCAAGTCGTCGGAAGCCAAGATAGAGTAAACCTCAGCATAATCACCAGGGCTATCCACCTGCCACCCGTTTTCCGTCCATCTGAAGAAGCGTTTGAAGACGGATAATTCTGTCGCTTCATGGGCCTTCACCATGTGATCGTCAACAACCATGAGCTCTGCAACTCCATCGCAGTCAAGATCTATGACATTATTCGTTCTCTTTGGATCTATTGCCACTGTCAATGAGTAAACTTTGGTGTCGATTACGGTAATATAGTAGGCTCCCAGGGGTGTGGAGTAATCATCGGTAAGAAATCTAAATATTGTGGTCTTCTGTCCGGGGTAGGGCACATCGTGGACAATAACGGGTGTCATTATCGTCTTGCCCGCAAGAGTATCTACTACGACCCCCTCCTTGTAGAACTTGACAACATCTGAGATGCCCATTACGGGATCACCAGACTGAAACTCGAACGTGATTCTCCCTGGAAGAAGCCCACTGGTGTATTCCTCGTACTTCCACAGTGCCGTACTTTCGAGAGTCTCTGTATCTAGGGAAGAAGCGTCGACTGTCACATTAGGCGTTTCCACCTCGGTCAGATTGCCCGTGCTTGCCGGAGTGGGAGGAATTGGTAGAGAAGGCATGATTTCTTCTGCGGGATTCTCATCGAAGAAGCCGTCAAGATTGAAGAGATCGTCAAAAGAATCCATAGCAAGAATCTCTAGTGCCATATCTTCGAAAGAATTCGTGACAGTAGCATCAGAAGAGTCTGAATTATCGCTGTTCCCCGCCAGACTTGTAATTGTTATAAGGACGAACATCATAAAAGATAAATAGCGAAATAAATGCCTTCTCATACTGTCCAATCACCCACATGGCAATTATACGCTATTTTCGGAAACACGAAGCTCATGTTTTGGGGCAGCAAAGACTGGAAGTCCTTCGTTCCAAAACAAAATCGGTTCATCGTTTCCAGTTAAGATCAAGAACCAATAGCAAGACGTCGAATCACGTCCCAAAGTGAGGGGTAGTAACTCTCCTCGGATAGCCTAACATCGTCATTCCGGGCTTGACCAGGAATCTCTCATTAAAGCTGTGGAGATTGTATATGATAGCGCTTCTGAAGGGAAAGAGTATCTTCTTTCAAGCACGAAAAACTGCTCTTCATTATCGGTTACCATTAAGAACCAAGAGTAAAATGCCGCATAGATCGTTATGGATCATAGACTTTTCAAAAGACCCCAATGTGTAGTATGATTAGTTGTTCTATGAAGGAGGTGGTGTTCATGGTAGATAACTTCGATGATTTCTTTAACCCCATGGGTTCTTACACCGCGCTTCTTCTGGAATCTAATTGCTGAAAGGCAATTTCTTCCGATTATTCGACCACGGCGGTAAGAGCCCGTGGTTTTTTCTTTCTTTAAACCAACTCGAATAATTGGAGGTAAATCATGAATGGTGAGGTAACTAATGTTCAGAAAGGCATGATAGAAGTAAGATCTGAGTCAGGCGAATTCTTTCGCTGTCTTCTCAGAGGAAAGCTTCTTCAAAAGGAAAGAACAGAAAAGAACGTTGTTGCGGTTGGTGACAGGGTGCTTTTCGAAAAGCTTCAGAAGGATCAGGGAATTATTATCGAGGTTCTTCCCCGTAAGAAATGTCTTGTCAGGAAAGGGGCAGGCAAAAAAGGGCGACATCTCCATCAGGTTATCGCCGCAAACGTCGATCAGGTTCTTATTGTCGTGGCGATAAAGGATCCCCCTTACCACAAGAGCTTGATCGAAAGGTACATTACTGCAGCGAGAGGTTCGGATCTTGACGTGATAATTGTTTTCAACAAAGATGACCTGGGCCTATCTGAAGAAACGAAGGCAGACATCCAGAAATATCGTGATCTTGGATACCGGGTCTTTCTTACGAGTACCGTCTCCGGAGCTGGCATAGAAGAGGTCAACTCGGCTCTTCAGGGGAGGTCTTCGGTGCTGACAGGAAGTTCCGGTGTCGGAAAATCCTCTCTAGTGAACGCGATTTGCAATTCAAAGGTTAAAACCGGCGAAGTAAGTGACTCCACACACAAGGGGAAGCATACAACCACTTCCTCTCAGGTGCATCTTCTTCCTTATGGAGGGAGAATTATTGATGTTCCCGGAATGAGAGAGTTTGCAATAAGTGGAACGGAAGGTCTTGACGAAGCATTTGAGGATATAGTGGAACTTTCCGCAAAGTGCAGGTTCAGAGACTGCACCCACACCGTCGAGCCGGGATGCGCGGTTCGCGAGGCTGTAGCCAACGGAATTCTCGACAAAAGAAGACTTCGAAACTACCTGAAAATTAAGACTGAAGAGTAAGGCCCCGGTTCTCCGGGGCTTTTCTTTCGTTCTATGTAATACCGTAAACAGCGGTCACTTTGTCATCTCGGCAGATGCTTTAGGAAGTTACTCGCTTTGCTCCCCCCAAAAGAAGCATTCTTGAAACCTCACAATATCATTCGTAGAACCTGCCCTTAATACAACCTGTTCAGCGCTCCCAAATTGTCATCCCGTGATGTATTTGCACGGGATCTCGGCTTCTGAAGGGCCTCGTAAGGCCGTGGCCGGGGATAGCGGGTAGGGGGTTGGAGAGAGCAAGTAAAACTCGTCCACCGTTGACGGTCCACCGTCCTCGGAGAAGACCGCAGAGCGAGGAACTGTTCCTAGTTCTTGGCTAAGGTCAGAAATCAAGACCTAGATGCTGAAACAAGTTCAGCATGACGGGATGTTGTGTCATCGGCATAACCTGGCGCTTTTATAACATAGTGGCTTTTCGAAGATTTTCGCATCGTTCTCACGAAGCAACGTTAGGCAATCACCACTTAGTCATCCCGAACTTGTTTCGGGATCTGGGTTTCAATCTTATCCAAAAGCAGCGTATTAATTGGAGTACGACGGACCGTTGACGGACATCATTTTCTCATCAGCGACCATCAGGCTTCTGACTCTGGCCTTAGAGAAGTTTTCGGTTCATTATGCAGAGAAAAGTTCGGCAGAATAGGATGTGTCGTGGCTCTCTTACTGCGTCAAATTAATCGAATAATTGAAGTAAGACACTACTTGTTTTTTCATGATCTCACAGCAAATGTTATATTCTCAAAAGGAGTTGACAACTCTTCACCGATTCAGAGATAGCAAACTCATTGTATAGAATACGACGGGGTCCATTACTAGAAGGGGGTTCGTGATTTGAATACTGGATTTGTGTACATTCTTACTAATCCAGGAAGGACTGTTTTCTACATTGGTGTAACTAGCAATCTCTCACGCCGAATTCATGAGCATAGGGAGAAAATGGTAGAAGGTTTTTCTAAGAAGTACAATTGCACAATCATTGTCTATTACGAATTTCACGAAACTATTAAGGAGGCAATCATCAGAGAAAAGCAGTTGAAAAACTGGAGAAGAGAATGGAAGTTGAATCTCATTAAGGAATCGAATCCAGAACTTAGAGACCTCTGGGAAGAAATAAGCAAAGGCCAGTGATACGATTCGAGCACTTTTCCAATAGAAGAATAGTTAGCCGGAGATGCTGAAACAAGTTCAGCATGACGGGATGCGGTGTTTCCGGCTAAACCTGGCGCTTTCATACCGCAGTGGTCTTTCGAAGTTTTTCGCGTTGTGTCATGTACGGTTTTCGAAATAATCATTCGTTGTCATCCCGAACTTGTTTCGGGATCTCGCC
>ENA-OSEO01006147-OSEO01006147.1-sediment-metagenome-genome-assembly--contig:-NODE-6147-length-10975-cov-4.601487_pt1 | contig 10975 bp, 9 predicted proteins | sample MGYA00237883_ERZ534232 | MGnify/ENA metagenome assembly ERZ534232
AACAGCGGGATAACCTTCTTCATTCTCTAGCCCTCCTTCAGCGATAAAATAACCGTTCCTGCATTCACCTGTGCTGACAAAAAACTCGGGGCCGTGACAAAGGGTGGGTTATGACAAAATCAAAAAGTGACGGGTTTTTTCGGTAGTCTGTTTCACCGGAGTGGATAGAACGATTTTAGCAATTATTACTTTCATAACAATGCCAAATCTCAACATACCTCTATCTTTATCCTCTAGCCTCATGAATACGGACGATTAGCGGCGCGATTTGTAGATATCGGCAAACATTCCGGCGACGACAGAAATCGAATACCTTCTATACACCGTCCTGCTGCCGTTTTCGGCAAGCATTTTCATTTTGCGTGGCGATAGGTCTCTGTCAAGAAGTATTTTGACTAGGTACCTTTTGATGGTCTCTACGGAGGTGGTATCGATTAGGAATCCATTCAAACCGTGCTTTATATACTCTTTCACACCACCTCTGCGTGGAGCTATCGCTAAAAAACCAGCCGCCATGGCTTCAAGAATCGCTATGCCGAACTCCTCTTTAAAAGAGGGTGCTGCATAGACTGGTGGCCGTGGACCTTGCGAGACCGCGATATCTTTTTCGAGACAGCGTATGTAATCGTTTCCCATGGCCGAGAGATGACAGAACCCCGTCGAAAGCCGGGGGTACTTACGTATGTACTCCTCTATCTTTCTCAGCTCTCCGGCTTCTACTTCATCGGGGTCCTCTACACTGCCTCCTACGATGACGAGGTTGTATCTGTTGAAGAGCGGGGATTCTCCCCAGGCCTTAAGGAGTTTAAACTGTCCTTTGAGCGGATCCAGTCTCCCCACCGTGAGAATAACGGGCAGAGTTTTTCTGTCGCGCTCGATGTGGTACTTTCTTTCCACCTCGAACAGCGAATTGTATCCGGTATATCTATGGCGTATTTCGGCAGGACATTCATCTCTCAAGGATATTCCTTCCGGTACCATGTTCAACTTAGAGCGTAGATCTTCTTTTATCAAAGATGGGTAGTAAGAAATCAGCTGACGTTCGCTCTGCCTTGCTCCTATTCCTATCAAACTATCACTCTCTCTTAGCATTCTCCAGGAGATCTGGACCCGAGAAGTATCCTCCATAATCTTTTCGATTCCAGTCTCAAGCAGAGTCCCCCCGTTACCGGAGAACCTTCTCTGAGGGTCGACAGTCAGCGTGAAGTGGGTCTTTATTCCTTTGATTCTTGCAAGTTTCATCATGGATAGCGAAGCGTAATCAGAAAACCTCGTATGGAAATACGCCGGAGAGATTCCAGCTATTGAAAGAATGTCATCTATCGTCGAAGCCAGCGACCATTGAGAACCGATGAAATGAGCGGCTTTCAGCTTCTGATAACCATAAAACGGAAAGTAGAGGAATAAGTGGCCGTCTTTTTCGACCCTATAGAGCTGTAAATTATCATCCAGCTCCGTTTCTTCGAGGGGTACAACGGTAACTACGCTATCCAAAATATCGGCAAGTTCGTTCCCGAGAGTTCTGAGAAAAGTCCCGATTCCGCCACTGGAGCCCTGGCCTGATTTGAAAGGATCACCGTGAAAAGAAAACTGGATCAGTGATCCACCGGCAGTGTGAACGCCTCTCAGTTTTTCTAGAGAACGGTAAAGGTTGTCCGCCCAATTGAACCGGCATTTCGAAAGGAACTCTGGAACGATTCCCCGCCTGACCGCTTTGAGTATGGCTTTCATCGAGATAGTGGGATCGGAAAGGTTGGAGCGGTTCAGATATTCCAACCAGTTTACGTTGTGAAAATCGAGATAATCCAGTGCCAGAGCCCCTCTCTTTCCCCCCTTCATTAGCTCCTCTTCCATATCTCCCGTGAACTTTAGACTATTTCCTCTCAGCATGGACGATTCGAGCAAAAAGGCGGAATTGGTCTCACGATCTTTGAGTTCCACGGTTTCCAGTAGCAGCTCATCAATCTCGAGGTCCATTCCGAAAAGGAAGTAGAGGGTTTCGACCGGAAGTGTTCTGCCATTTCTCGCCATTCCACGCATGAGGGCCGTTATTGCAAGCCTTTCTAGCTCAAGGCTTTTGATGAATTTGGAAAGTCCATCCGGAGGGAGCATCCCGCCCAGACGAATGTATGCAAGAACTCTTATATAAGCGTTGCGGGATCTTCCAAGCTCGAATAATCTGGAAGAATTAGTCATCTCACCTGTGAGATACTCAAGGGCGGAGTAATCGTCCTCTACGAATCCAAATCTTCTCAAAGCCTTTACAGCCTCTTCGAGATCGATTTCGTATTTATCGACCTTCGAAGCTACTTCTTTGAGATTTTCTGTGAACCTGCCAACTTCATATTTCACGGGCGCACCTCCGAATAGATGATAGCAGGTCCGTATCGAAAATCCTCTATTGTGGCCGACCGTTGGGCGTTGGGCTGTTACTGAGAAGGCCTGTCGCTCACCACTCTTTTTTTGCCTTTCTGAAAGCCAGGTCGAGTGCGTAAGGCCACTCCCAGAAGTCTGTCTCTCCCCTTTCCTTCGCATGGAGGGCTTTGAAAACCCTTTCCCTGCTCAGCGGGTAGCTGTGTATTCTCATACCGGTAGCGTTGAAAAGGGCGTTGTTTGTAGCGGGAGCCGGTGCGATCATCGAATGCTCCCCGACTCCACGGTTACCGTATGGAGAAATCTCTTCGGGTGTCTCTTCCCAGAAGGCCTCTATCTCGGCAGGTGCATCTTTAAAAGTCGCTATTTTGTAATCGGTGAAATCGGGAGTCAGCAGTTTGCCATTTTCATCGTAGGCCATGGCCTCCATAAGGCAGGCCGAAAGGCCCTGCACAGTTCCGCCCTCTATCTGACCGCGCACGTTGATCGGCGTTATCGCCTTTCCCACATCGTAACCGGCGACCGCTCTGTTTATTACGATCTTTCCGGTTCCGGGATCGACTTCCATATCCACCCCGATAGCTCCAAGAGTGAAGTGGACCACGCTCTTGGCCGATTGTCCGGTATCGATGTCGGGGTAGATTATATCTGGAGGCGTAAATGATCCAGTACCTATAATTGGACCACCCTTCAAAACGCCGTCTGGCATTTTGAAGCCATTCTGCACTCTTTCGTCGATTCTTTCGTTCTTTCCGAGTTTTCTACATTTTATGACTCCGTATTCAATACTTATACTGTCACACGAAACCTGCCAGTACTCCGAAAACAATGCTATGAGTTTTTCCCTCACGTCGCAGGCTGCACGTTTCACTGCCATTCCCATGGACCAGCAGGAGCGGCTGGCAACCGTTTGCCAGTCATAAGGGTGGCTCTGAGTGTCTGGGTAGTAAACTTTTATCCAGTCGTACGGTACGCCGAGTTCTTCCGAGACGATCTGCGCGTAAGCGCTGTAAGTCCCCTGCCCCATATCCATCGTAGCCGCGAGGACTTCGACCGTTCCGTCGCCATTCAGTTTCACTATAGCCGAAGAGGAAGCGTCAGCGGGAATAGCCGGGGCCTTTATCGCGAGGGCTATTCCTTTGCCCCTTTTCCAGCCTTTCCTGAGGGGTGGTTCCTTCTGCGAAATCTTGAGACTCGCGGCAACCCGGTCGATGATTTTATCGAGTGCATGATCGTGCATAGGCATACCGGTGCATGTGGTCTGGCCTTTCCTTAGAAGGTTTTTCTTTCTGAACTCCACCGGATCGATGTGCAACTTGTCGGCGGCGATGTCTATCACGACCTCTAGCGCGCTCATGAGTTCGGGCAGGCCGAACCCCCTGTAAGCGCCCCCGAAGGGTTTGTTGGTGTAAACTGCGTAACAGTCGGACCAGACGTTCGGTATGTTGTAAGCTCCCATAGACGTATAGCCGGCGCTCCTGACAGGGTTGGCGCCATACTCGGCCGAGATGCCCGTGTCGAACCAGAAGGTATTGCGGATTGCCTGTATCAGACCGTCGTTGTTCACCGCGAGCTCGATTTTAGCCACGAAGCCCTGACGAACCCAGGATGTGAGCAGCACTTCTTCTCTTGGTATAAAGAGTTTGACCGGTCTTCCCGCTATATTCTTATCCATGGCGGCCGCCAGACAGAGCGCCTCGATCGTCATTCCGGCCTTTCCGCCGAAACCTCCGCCTATGGGAGGTGCTACGACTCTAATTTTATGGAGAGGATAGCCGATGCCTTTCGCGATTATATCCCTGACGGTGAAGGCCGATTGAGCAGATGTCCAGATCGTTATCTCGCCGGATGCAGGGTCTTGCTTGCAGATCGAGCACAGCGTTTCGAGGAAGCCGTGGGCTATCTGCGGACAGGTGACGGTCTCTTCGAAGATATGGTCGGCCTCCCCGAAGGCTTTCTCTGCGTCGCCCTTTCTTATTCTGAACCAGTTCCCTATGTTCGTGTTGGGTTGAGGCGTTATGAAATCTACGTGCTCATATTTGTGAAGCTCCGGATGAACGAGAACAGTGTTGGTCGTGGCGGCCTTCACAGGATCGAAGATCGCTTCTAGCTTTTTGTAATTGACCCTGACACGTTTCACTGCCTCCCGTGCCGTGTTTTCATCTTCGGCCACCACAAGTGCCACGGGTTCTCCGCAGTATCTAGTTCTGCCGATGGCCATCGGCGTTCGATCCTTGAGATAAAGACCGAAATGGTGAGGGAAATCCTCGCCAACTAAAACTTTCACTACCCCAGGCATCTCAAGGGCCTGAGCTGTATCGATCGACAGTATCTCGCCGTGCGGAATAGACGAGCGAACGACGGAAGCATGAAGAAGCTCCGGCCCGAACCTTAGGTCGTCGGCGAACTGGAGAGTACCTGCCGCCTTTTCAAGGTCGAACTTTCTCGGCAACCATTTTCCAACACCGGTATTGGTTTTTATATTCTTCATCTCATTCGCTCCCTTCGCTTCGACCCGCCACGATCCGGGCAATCTTCTTTACGGCCCTGACGATCGAGAGATAGCCGGTACACCTGCAGAGGTTACCCGACAGCGCTTCTTTTATCTCCTCTTCGTCTGGAGAGGGGTTCTTCAGCAGTAAAGCGTAGGCAGTCATAACCATTCCCGGAGTGCAGTAACCGCACTGTATGGCCCCTTCGTCGATAAAGGACTGCTGTATGGGATGAAGCCTCCCATCTTTTATCAATCCTTCGACGGTGAGGATATCGGCTCCTTCGGCTTCGGCAACCAGGATGAGACAGGATTTCTCCGGCAGGCCGTTCATGATCACTGTGCAGGCGCCACATTCTCCCTCTTCACAACCTCTCTTGAGGCTCGTGAGGCCGTACTCTCGCAGGGCGTGGAGAAGAGTGGTGTTGTCACCGGCCACGAGGGAAACGGACCGGCCGTTCAGATTGAGCTGTATCTTTCTATCTCTCATGATGGTCCTCCCGCTTCCAACTTCTCTACACAGCTTTTTATAGCTCTGCGCGTGAGTTCTTCTACCATCGCCAGACGGTACTCTCTACTGGCCCTCACGTCCGTAATCGGATCGATGGCCTCGATAGCCAGTTTCGCAGCCCCTTCGACGATACAGTTATCCATCTTCGTAGCGCTGTTGAGCAGCCTTTCGGCCTCAATGGCTCTTACGGGACGTGGGGAAACGGCACAGAACGAGATTCTGAACTCCCTGGTGACGTTCTCAAAAGCCGTGCAACAAACAGCCGCCTGTGCAATATCCAGGGCTTCACGACGGCCGATCTTGAGGTAGCATCCGGCCGATTTCCCCTCGGGCAAAGCAATCTTGATCGCCGTCGCTATTTCATAGGCGTCGAGAGCCGTCTTCTTGGGGCCGGTTATGAAGTCATCTATGCTGAGTGTCCTGTTGCCCGAAGGACCGGCAATTTCAACCACCGCTCCGTAGCAGAGCAGGGGAGCTATAACATCTCCCGAAGGAACGGCCGAACACACGTTGCCGACAACCGTGGCCCTGTTTCTGATCAGAGGATCAGAATGGGCCATGCAGGCCTGTAAGAGTGCCGGCAACTTCTCCCTGACAGAAGGGTGGAAAGCCACCTCGTTCAGTGTTGCCAGAGCCTTTATCTTTATCCGTCCGTTTGACAGCTCGATTCCTTTAAGCTGTTCTATCTTCGTGAGATCGATCACGCAGTCGGGATTTATAAGTGACCTGTGGAGCCAGACAATCAGATCCGTTCCGCCGCCCTTCACCATAGCCCTTCCTCCGGCTTTTTTCAGGATATCCAGAGCCTCGAGTATGGATTGCGGCCGTTCAAGAACGAAGTCGCGCATCTTTATCGCCACGCTTTCAATTAGAGTTTATTCCTGTTCGTCAAAAGCTACTATTCTGCTTATGCAGGACTCTCCACCCACGAATCTCCAGGGGAAGCAACCGATTATCATTCTCCTGTTGAGTATCTGGTCGATTTCTCCGCCGACGTTTTCGGCGTGTATTATGTCGTAAGGGAAGAGAAGTACGTGCATCAACTGGTAATCGTCCGGCGGGAAGATCTCTTCGAGAGTCTTGCCGTATTTCTTACGGAAATAGGCGTCGCACTCCTTCGCCTGAACGGGCATCCAGTCTCTAATCTTTGTGTTCATCGGGTGATCGGCCGAACCGCAATCGACGCCTATCCACTTCAACTTCTTCTTCCTGCACCAATCGGCGAACTCTCTCGTTGGCCCGGGATGTTTTATCATATAGCGCACTTCGTCGGCTTCCGGTTGGTCGAAGGCGTATCTGTGGTATCCGGTGTTGATGATCAGTATGTCCCCTTCCCTCACCTCGACGCGATCCTCGATATCTTTGGAGGTGTATATCCCGTAGTCCTCCGCTATATCGGAGAGATCGACGATAACTCCGGGTGCAACGAGTTCGTTGAGTGGTATGCTCGCAATATCCCTACCGTGAGTACAGAAGTGGAGCGATCCATCCAGATGTGTTCCCACATGGTTAGAGTGCGTAAGAAGCTGACCGTTAGCGCCGTTAGGCGCTAGCCTCTTGAAGAACTTAATCTGCAAAGGCTCATAGGTGGGCCATGGTGGTGTCAGGTGGCTGATAGGTTGCGAAAGTTCGTAGATTCTGATTTTGTCCCAGTTTTTCAATTCCATGAGCGGTTTCCCTCCTTTATAAATATCTGTCGGTGAAAGCGGTTGCAGCCGATACGAATGCCTCGGAAGGCATTCTAACTATGCCGGCACCGACCTGTCCCCTGCCAGCCTCGCGATGGGCGGCTCCGGTATCGAGAATAGGTGTGATGCCGGTCTCCACAACTTTTATGAGATCTATACCCGTCGGGGTTCCTCTGAAATTGAGCGAGGGAATCGTGAAGTTCCTGTTTTCACCCAGACAGATCTCGTACATCTCTCTCGTGTAGTTGATGGCATCCTGAGGCGTACCGCCGACGAACTGGACGATAGCGGGCGCCGCGGCCAGTGCGAAACCTCCGACTCCGTAGGTTTCCATTATCGCGCTGTCACCTATATCCCTGTTCACGTCGGCCCTGGTGAATCCCGGGAAAAGCAAAACGTCCGGCAGCGCGGCCTGGCAGGTGAACCACCGCCTTTCCAGACCGGCGATCTGGATCCCGAAATCCGTTCCGTTTCGCGCCATAACGGTCACCATCGTAGAGCCCTCGACAGAACCGACGCCGTCCAGCGAAACCTTCGCCGCGGCCATGCCGGGGTTGAGAAAGAAGTGATCGTTGCCGGCCATGAACCGGATCACCTTCGCCAGAGAGGTGTTGTCGGTGGAGGATTCCACAAGATAAGGCACGAGGGAGCGGATGAACAGGGAGGTCGCGGCCCGGTTCCTGTTGTGCAGTTCGTCACCCATGTGAAGGGCCTGGGAGATAAGGCTTTTGAGATTGATACCTCCGTTCTCCTCAACGTAACGCTCCACGCCCGCCTTGAGCACGGGGAATAGGACCTCTCTCATCCAGTGAAGCCTTTCGATGACCTCTTGGTCAAAGGCGCCCATTCTGAGGACTTTTCCCAGTCCTTCGTTGAGTGTAGCGTAGCTCCTTTTGCCGCTTGAGCCGTCCTCTACAATCCATACGGGCATTCCGGGCGATATTATTCCCGCCATCGGCCCGACGGCGCTGTGGTGATGGCAGGGATCGAACGCCAAGTTTTTTTCCTTCAAGTATTCTATGGCCTTCTGGGGTGTATCGGCCCAGCCTTCGTAGATGACGGCGCCCGTTACGGCGCCCATCATTGGCCCCGACATCCTTTCCAGATCTATGGGGGGTCCTGCGTGGAGTATCGTGTTCTTCTCCATTCCGGGGATAACCTCGCAGGCTATACCGAGATCCACTATATGCGGTTCGGCCTTTTGGAGCCTTTCAAAAGCCGTCTGGTTGGCCTTTTCGATGTCAAACAAAGTTACCACCTCTCAGCTTCTTCAATTTCCCGAGCAGTTCCCTGTCGGCCAACGGGGGCTTCCAATCGACCCTGACGGCAGGTACTTCCCGAGCTTTCAGATCGATGTAGAACTGCTCCATACCCATGTTTATAACTTTCGGACCGTCTTTCAGAAGTTTTTTCATACTCATCTCCGTTCCCTCCCGACCGTGGCCGCAGCAGCGAAAATCGCCGCTCTCGCGTTGCTCTCGAAGACTCGAACGCCGGCCTCCTTCAGAACGGCGATCTGTCTCTCCAGACACTGGGGATCGCCGGACGTTCCACACACGTAGGCGACGTAAAGCGGTCCTCTCTTCCTCTCGAGACCCTTTATCGCACCGACCACTTCGGACGACGGGTCCGGCGCGCTGCCGTATCCGAGAACGACATCGAAGAGAACGACCGCGACCGAGGGATCCTCCGACTGCATCTTTAGCTGTCCGGTCCTGAAGGAAGGATCGATCATAGGGTGGAGTTTACCCTGAGTGAATTCATCTTCGCCGTAGTCTATGAAACTGTTTTGAATTGGTTTAAGACTGTCGGGCAACTTCATTCCAATCTTCAGCGGGTTGTTTCCGTAAATCGATTCTAGATATCTCCGAGCAATGCTCTCGGCCTCGTAACAGAGCGTACCACCCGTGAAGAGACCACGCAGGAACCGGCCGGAAGTTTCGCTCTTCCGTCCAAGGGCTTCGATTTTCAAATACTCATTCATCAGATCCTCTCTGGCCTTTCCCGCGTCTTTGCCGTCCAGGAGCGCCACCACGACGGTCGCACACTCCTCAAGACCAGTAGTGTACTTCAGCTGTAGCTCATCCTCGCGGGGCGACTCTCCCATGAAACATGTAACCGACTGTTTCCCGCAGCTTCTCAGGGTCTGGACAAGCTTTTCTCTCACTTCGGTCGAGGGTGGTTTACCTATAACGACCACGACGGAGATCTCGGGATCGTTCGCGAGCGCTTCTATAGCAATCAGCGAAGAGATGCCGCCCACGGCCGACTTAACATCTCTGCCACCCGTTCCAAGACCGTGCTTCACACCTACTCCGCGCCTGGCGAGTTGGACCATCACTTCTTGCAATCCCGTGCCGGATGCCGAAACTATGCCGACGGGGCCTAACGGGCAGGCATTGGAAAAGCCCAACCCTTGGCCGTTTATGACTACCGTTCCACAGTCCGGACCCATCACTATCAATCCGTTCCGGAAGGCGTACCTTTTCAGCTCGATCTCCTCTTCCAGTGAAACGTTGTCGGAGTAGAGCATTACGTTCAAACCTCTTTCGAGAGCCTTCATCGCCTCCACCGCGGCATACCTTCCCGGCAGGGAGATAAGCGCGATATCGGCTTCCGGAAGCACAGACAAAGATCCTTCTATTGTCCTGGGCGTGTATTCGCCAGCCTCCTCACCACTCTTCCACGGGGGCGAGGAGAGATAGGATCTGGCCATTTCCATCAGCCCATCGAACAGATCCCCCGGACAGTCGATTCCAATTATCAGATCGTCTGGCAAGGCATTTACACCATCCACCTCGAAACCTGCAGCCTTCATGATATGCAAATTAGCCTCTGTTGCCATATTTAACGTGGCTTCGGAAACGCCTTCGATTTTCTTAAGCTCCTTCGCTACAAGCATGAGAGTCACACTGTCGTAATATTCACCCTTAACAACCTCTAGCCTCTTCAAGAGATCGACCTCCATTCCTCTCAACTTTCTACTCTCTCACGAAATTCCTTCTAGTGCCACGGAAAACCCCGTGAGCCAGGCCCTGCCCGAAAGATGTCCCCACTGGAGAATCCTTCCGGCCGCCAATAAAAGCTCAGGCGCCGAACTGCCAGTTAGCGCCTGGCAGAGTTTTTTGCCTCTCTTCCAGATATATCCATCCAGGGCATCTCTTATCATCTGGGCTGAAAACCATGTAGTTCTGTTTTTTTCCAGCGCCTTTACCAACCCTTCGTCCACCTCTACCCCCGACCACCTGAATGCCGTAATGAGGCCAGTGATGAAATCGTCGCCTGCAGGTGTCGTTCCCGGGCCGAGACCTATCATTCCTTCGGGATTCTCCAGTTGATCGAGCAGATATTCGAGCCGGTCATCAAGCAAAAAACACTTCCACTCTCGCCAGAGAGGTTGCCAGAGGGGATTTACAGGCGCTGATCCTTGATTGATCGAGGGATCGAAACCCACGCTGGAAAGTTCCTGAGAGATTTTTACGCTTTCACCGGCGCTTAAAACCGGAAGTGCCTCTATGAGTGCCGCTCTGGGTAGATAGTCCGGTTCCCCGGTAATCAGAGAATATCTCCTGTTATCTTCTCCCTCAAAATTGATAGCATTCGAATAAACGCTGTGAACCTTCATGACTATCATCATGTTCGGCCAGTCAAAGCTTCGTTCAAAAGGGTACAGAGTGATCATATGACTCCTCTGTTTCTAAACCCCTCTAGCTCTTCGAAACTCAAACCAAGTAGTTCCAGATATATCTCTCCATTGTGTTCTCCAAGCGATGGAGCAGGTCCACCGATTCCCGCGGGCGTTGCCGAGAACTTTATGGGCACACCGGGCATCTTTACGTTGAATCCCTTCTGGGGAACGTCCACGATCATTTCGCGCGCAAGTACCTGTGGATCGTTGAAGAGATCGGCGAT
>ENA-OSEO01006148-OSEO01006148.1-sediment-metagenome-genome-assembly--contig:-NODE-6148-length-10975-cov-3.283722_pt1 | contig 10975 bp, 7 predicted proteins | sample MGYA00237883_ERZ534232 | MGnify/ENA metagenome assembly ERZ534232
GATCCCGGTCGGACCGGAAGCGGATGAACGGGATGGGCGTTACAGCAGGTCGAGGTTCGCTGCTGAGCGAAGACTGAGGCGCCGGGATGGTTTGAACGTGGACCGATACGCTGGCAATCGGCCCGACACCACGCCCTACGGCATCCTGCAGTTGCCACTGTGCCACGTACAGGCCCGGCTTTGACGGCGCTTCCATGAGCACGCCGATGTCTGCGGTACCACCGGGCTCTGTTCGGCGAACCGGCACTGCAGAGGTCTCCGACAACCGGTCGCCTGAAACGAAAGTCCACGTGTAGTCGGTCCACGAGCATGCGCCGGTATTGCGTACTCGCCAGATCTTCTCGACACGTTGCCCCGGCTGCAATACAGCACCGTCAGGCAACGACACATCCGCCAGGAGCATCGCGTCAGGGGTACAAACCGCCGTGACAACCGAAGCACCCTCGAGCGGCGGATGCGGTTCCGGACTGCTGAACATCACGGGCGGTTGTCCGGGTTCGACCTGCATGGCTTGTCCGGCGCGAATCTGCTGCCGCTGCTGCGCACCAATTACGACAGCATCGCCCTCAATGACTTCGATCAACGTCCCCCCCTCCGGAAGGGTCGTGATATGCACCAGGGTCCCGCTCGACGCGACGAGCGCCGCAGGAGTCTCCACTTCGTAGTGTAGCGGCACGGGCCCCGCGTCCAGGCGATGCCAGGTATCTCCATAGGGAGATACGACGCGAACCGAAAGTCCCCGATCGTCATTGATTTCCATCCTTTCCAGCAACAATTCCGAGTTGTTCCCCAATTCGGCGACCAGTCCATCGGCAAAAACGATCTGCGCTCTGCCATCTTCCAGCGTCCGCACGGCATCGCCGACCTGAATCATCCTCCCGCTGTCGGCAGATTGCCAGCCCGCCCCACTGCCGGGCAAAACCTCGAATGAGCCATCGAGCAAGACCACAGTCGGACCGTGCTGCCGTGCTGAAGGGATAACCCTGACGACGACGGGGTCAGACAGCCCGACGTCACCGGATGCACTGTAGGTTTTGACCTGGAATGTGTGCAACCCGGCATCCTGAAAAACCCAGTGCAGGGTGACAGGAACCGAGGAACCCGACGGCAGGTTGGTTTCGGGAATGACCAGCGCATCGTCCACCCACAGCTCCACACGGCTGATGCCCGCCGGCGTTGAGCAGCGCGCTTCCACGGTCACATTCTGCCCTACTTCAAACTCCGCACCATGAGCTGGCGCCAGGATAGCAGCATCAGGGGAGGAACGTCCGTCCCACTTCCAGTAGGCGAACAACCCGACGACGAGCAAGAACCCGAGTAAAAGGAAGATGCCTGCAGACAGGCCGATCAGCCAGGTCCTGCGCTTACGCCTTGGAGGCAAAACACGCGGGATTCTGTCAGTAGCATCACCGCAGGCGGGAACAGCCCCCTGCCACGCGTGCCCGTCGTAAGACAGCCACCCACCGGTCTCCGCGTCGATGGTCCAGTAGCGCCCTTGTGAATCCTGAATCATCAACTTAGAGACCGCCTGATAGAAGGCATCCGCGGTGATTGCCCCATTTTGATAGTTTTCCTGCAATTGGCTGAATCTTCTTTCAGCCTCACGGAAATCCATGAACACTTCCTCCACACTGCCACGGGAAGCCGGCAATTGCGGCACCACGAACCCTCCGCCAGACCCTGGCGACATGATGAATGACCTCAGCTTGTCAGGGGGGCGTTCGCCTTTTCGTCCGGTAAAACACCCGCGGGGAGCTGTGCTGCGGGGGAAACCAGCCATTAGTGAATGAGATAACACCGCTCCCGGGCAGTTGAGGGCAGTATAACAGATTTCTGTAGGCGGAGCAATTGATCGGTCTTCCTGTTTTCTATGAGCTGTGGTAGAATATGCATCGAAGTGGACCCCGCCCGCGAGCGGGATGATACAACCATATCCTGCATACATTAAGGAAAACATGTTTCATGTCTCAGCCTGATCTTGTACTGCTTCATGCGCCCAGCGTATACGATTTCCGCAAAGAATCCATCCTATATGGGCCAGTGAGCGACCTGGTTCCATCCACTCCCGTTTTCGAGCTATATCCCATCGGCTTCACGACGATGGCCGAGTACCTGGAACGCCACGGTTATCGGGTGAGGATCATCAACCTGGCTGTCCGGATGCTGAACAGCGCGAGATTCAGCCCCGAGAAGATGCTGCGCAAGATAGAGCCACTGGCATTTGGGATCGATCTCCATTGGATGCCCCATGCACACGGCGTATCGGAGGTGGCCCGCCTGCTGAAGCGGTTGCACCCGAACATTCCGGTCATTCTGGGAGGGTTTTCGTCATCGTATTTCCACGAAGAATTGGTGCAACGCGCGGAGTTCGATTACATCATCCGCGGTGACTCGTCCGAGGAACCACTCCGCCTGCTGATGGACTGCATCAAAATGCAGCGCGCACCGGACAACGTCCCCAACCTGACGTGGATCGACGACACAGGTCAGGTACGTATCAATGCGCTCACCTACGTGCCGGAAGATCTGGAGCACGTTCTGATCGACTACAGCCACGTCGTCAAAGCCGTGGCGCGTTATCGTGACCTCGCCAGTTACGTGCCCTTCAAACATTGGCTAAACTATCCGATCACAGCCGCGTTGACGTGCCGGGGGTGTACACACAACTGCAAGACCTGCGGGGGATCCGCGACGACGTTCCGTAACCTCCACAACAGGCAGAAACCCGCCTATCGCAAGCCCGAAACGCTGGCGGAGGATATTCGCGGTATCGGGCGTTTCAGCAAGGGGCCTGTCTTCATCCTGGGGGATTTACGCCAGCCTGGACCGGACTATGCGGACCGCTTCCTCGACGCAATCCGCGTCCTCGACCGGCAGGTAATCATCGAGGTCTTCGATGCGACAGACCGCGCGTTCATGCAGAAGGTTGCCAGCGCGATGCCCAACTTCACGCTGGAGATCTCGCTGGAATCACACAGTGAAGAAGTGCGCAGGGCTTTTGGTCGCCCTTACGGCAACAACGACATCGAAGCCACTATGGAGTACGCCTTGGAAGCGGGCTGTAAGCGGTTGGACATCTTCTTCATGATCGGTTTGCCGAAGCAGGACTACCAGTCTGTGATGGATACCATCGATTATTGCGAATATCTGTTGAAACGATTCAACAGCGGAACGGACAAGCGGCTATACCCGTTCATCTCCCCGCTAGCGCCCTTCCTGGACCCAGGCAGTCCGGTGTTCGAGGATCCGGCGAAATATGGCTACCGCTTTTTTTACCGTACATTTGAGGAGCATCGTCAGGCGCTGGTGCAGCCTGGCTGGAAGTACATCCTCAACTATGAGACGGAATGGTTAGACAGAGACCAGATCGTGGCAAGCACTTATGAGGCGGGCCTGCGTCTCAACCGCTTGAAGGCGCAGTATGGTCTCGTAGCTCCCGCGCAGGCGCAGGTGACGGAGGAACGCATCCACCGCGCCATGCGTCTGATGCAAGAGATCGACGACATCATGTCCATTCAGGATGAGGGCCGCCGGCAGAAGCTGCTGACCGCCATGAAGAGACAAGTCGACACCGCCAACGAGTCAACCGTGTGCGAAAAGAAAGAGCTAGACCTGCCTGTCGGTTGGCTCAAACTGAACATTCCGGAAGCGACGCTGTTCCTGGCACAAGCGGGCTGGCGCAAGATACGCACAAAGTTGGGACGGGCTGTTAGCGCATGTCCAGAACAGGGGAAAGGATAGTGATGCGTTTGAGAAGGGGGCAGGGCTTCGTCGAGGTGTTATTGGCGGTGATGCTCGCGGCTGTGCTTGTTGGCGGCTGTGCGCCGGCCGCGACGCCGACACCCATACCGACCGCGACCTCCACACCATCAGCCACGCCGACAGTAACGCCAACCCTGACGCCAACGTCCACGCCTACCCCGCAGCCGCTCGCGATCATCCTCTGGCATAACCTGCCGGACAGGGAGACGGTCCAACTCGAGCAAGAAATCGGCCGTTTCCAGGACAGCAACCTCAAGGTACGGATCATTCCCAGGCAATACGGTGATGAGGCTGCTTTGGAAAAAATCGCTGCTGAGACCGATGCGCAACTCGACATCGTCCTGGGCAATGCCCGTGCGATTGGCTTCTTGCGCGACAATCGGCAGATTCAACCGCTGGATCCGCTCTTCGACGATTCGTTTTTCCAGGGTCTCGCCAGACCAGGGAACGAGGGAGTTACAGCGGGACGTCATATTTGGGGCGTTCCCCACACACTCGGAATGCAATTGCTGCTGTTCTACAACACCGAGCTGGTGACAGATCCACCCGCAGATACCAACAGCATGATCGAGATCGCGACGAAACTGACTGACGCTGAACACGGCGGTTTGGGAATGAACGGGCTCGATCCGTTGTGGCTGATTCCGTGGCTGTCAGCTTACGGAGGGTGGCCAGTGGACGACCAGGGCCAGCTCACTCTCAACACAACGGCCATGATCGATGCACTGAGCTTCATGCACAGCCTGGCCCAGCAACCCGACGTGATGCGCGTGGTAGACGACTATAACGCCGGGCTGGAGGCGTTCAAGGCGGGACAGACCGCGATGTGGATTGATGGGGAATGGTCGCTCCAGGTGTTGGGCGAAAACGACGATCTGAAATTGGGTGCGGCTCTCCTGCCAATCCTGGCCGACACCGGCTTAGAGCCAGCGTGTCTGGTTGCGGGAAGGTATTTCGCCGTGGGCAGCCATCTCGAAGGCGAACGATTAGAGGCCACACAGCTTTTCATCGCGCAGATGGTGGGCACCGACGGGGCAACACGGTGGACGGAGACGTTCCACACCATGCCGTCGTCGCTCGCTGTGCTCGAAAGCGACACCATTCAACAGGATCCATTCTTGCGGCTCTCCGCGAGTCAGATGTTGGCCGGCAGGGGAGCGGGCTTGACCAACGGGATGCAGATGGCTATGGAGCTAATGCGCGGCCCGCTCGAGGATGTGTTGTATAACCGGATTTCGCCCAGAGAAGCGGCGCGTGGCATGCAGGCGCGCGCGGATGCACTCACATCCCCATAGACATACCGTGAAGTCGTGGTTAGCGGGCGAAATTTCGAGATGGCTCAGCGCTATACCAGCCTGCACCCCGGTCACGGATAGGCCAGAGGCAGGTCCACCACGCCGAGATTCTCGAAACCGTCTCCTACTGCACCATAGACAACGATTTGCGCCCCGTCGAACTTCTGATCAGCGCGGACCGGTATCACGTAGTCATCGCGCACGATCTCGCCTGTTGTCCAAGCGGACATGGGATAGAGCCCGAGAACGGGATGCACGACATCCATCTGTACGATCCCGGCCCCCGCCGGCAGCAATTGTCCGTGCCACGTCGGGCGGACGGAGATCGACCAATCGCGATCCATTCCTTCGTTGGCTCTCCAGTACAAGGTCAGATGGAACTTCCCCACCGGTTCTTCCGCCGGTACGTACAGCGGCGGGCTGTTTTCCGCTTGAACGAACTGATATCCCACCAGCCACAGCGAGTCGCCGATCACGATATCCACGGCATGGGCGGAATGGGGCAGCTCCAGCAACGGAGCGGAGCGCAAAGCGACCAGTTCCGCGCCATGACCCGCCGGATACAACGTGACGCCAGCTTCCTGCATGACCAACGGCGAAACCTGGCGTGTGAAATAGAGATCGGGTTGCTGATGCGAAATCAAACCAGGCGCTTCGTTCAACTGCGCGGCGCGGACGTCGGAACGCACTCCCCAGATCTTGGTCAGATACTCCAGCGACACGAATTGATCCGCATCGCCGATGATAGTGGCTCCCTGGGTTGGCCAATCAGACAACAACGCCCAGCCCAGACTCAACCCGTCATCGTCCGGGCGGTTGCGTTGAAAAGCGCGCGGGTCGGGATAGGTCAGGCGGCTGGCGACGAGCGCTCCCATCGCGATCAGCAGAGCCAGCCGCCACCAGAGTTCGCGCTTTCTACCATCCATCCACCGCCAGACCCGGTTAAACGCAACCGCCATACCCACGACCAGCAGCGGATAGACGGGCATGAATACCTGATACCAATTGCCGAAACGATCGATGTAACTGAAAAGCAGGTAAAGCGCCAACACCCCAAACAAAAAAGCCCCTCGCCGCCGCCCCAGAAGCCACCAGCCCCAGAGAGCGAGGAGAACACCGATCACGCTCATGTCCCAGAATATCAGTCCCGGGAACTCCGCCGTCAATGGCCCGAGTGTCCAGGTCATCTCATCACGTCCCTGTTGGGTGCTGATGAACGACACGAACCACTCGCCTGCCGAACGCCATTCGCCTGCTCCCCACCACTCGGGGTGCTGCGCCCCCCTTACGTAGACGTAGACATAACTCAGCAGCGGCACCAGTGCCAGTACCACGCACGCTCCGATCAGCTTGGGTTGCCGGAGCACGCGCGGTCTTCCAGTGACAATCAACACGAGAAGCGGGGGCAAGAGGAAAAGGACTGTGACCAGATTCGCCAGGCACAATCCGGTCATGAACGCCAACAGGTACAGGTATTTGTCGGCACGGGTCCGCTCCCAGCGAAACGCCCACAGCACCATGAGCAACGTCTGGAACACCGCCGAAGTGTATTGCTCTGTCGAACAACTATAGTACCAGAAGAAGTAGGTAAACGCGTAGAAAAGCGTCATCAACGCGGCGACTGGCCAGTTGTCGTCCGTGACTTCTCTTAGCAGAATATACAGCACGAGCAGAGAGAGTGCCCCCCACAGGGTTGAATACAACGAAAGAATCGCTGTGGGGTTGAACAATGGAGACAGCAACTCACGTCCCATGTGAAACCACAGCCATCCCCCCATCGTGTACAGGGGGTAGCCCGGCGCGTTACTGGGACGCGCCTGGACCTGCGCGTACTGGTGGGTGACCAGATCGCCGCCGTGGAGCTCCTCCAGCCGCAGACCGGTATCCAGCGTGCTTACGTACAGCGCGAGCGCTATTCCAATCACAAGAACGCCGGCCAACACCGCAGGCTTGAATGGACGTTTCAGGGATTCCACTTCCAGTTATCCTCGCAACGAAGATGCCCGGTCCGCTTTGGGCCGTTCCGTCCGTTCTTTCAGCGAAGCGGCCAGAGCATCCTTGTGCCGTAACAACACCTCTTGGAACGCACTGCCGCGCAGCGGCGGCGTCGTCATAATCAATGCGTCTTCTTGGTTGTCACGGTAGTAAGCGCGTCGTCTGCCCACCGTTTGGAACAGGTACTTGCGATACAGGTTCTGCGCCACCTGGTTGGACACGCGGACTTCGAGCGTTGCGACCTCTCCCCCGACGCTCAACGCGCGCTCCAACAGCCCAACCAGGAGCAATTCGCCCAGGCCCAACCCTCGCCAGTCAGGAGCGACGGCAATCGTACTGATATGGGCTTCGTCGACGAGCAGCCACAACCCCCCATACCCCAAGATCGGTGAAAGTACGGGATGGGGAGCAGAGAACAGGAATCTCCTGCGCAATTTGGGCGGCTGATCTGCTACCGGCGGGGGATTCTGCCGGACTACGAGAAACTGCGAAAAGCTGTTATGCACCAGCTCGTACTGGTAGGCGCGCACAGTCCACGGGGAAGCGAAGGACAGGTGCTCGATCACCATCACTTCGTCGATATCACGGAGCTGCATATCCTGAAGGCTGTATGGAATATCGTGGAAATCGCTCATGCGCGAGTCGTGTTCTCAGGGTGATGAATGTAAAGCGGAGACAAAGACACCACGTCATCATGTTCGCCCCGTTCGAGCCTCTGCCATCCCAGATCGGCCAGATACGCGGCACGGCGCAGAGAAAAGGCTGGATGAATGAGCAGCACAGATGTTCCCGCTGTTTCTTCGATCTGCGCGCGATCTGCCGGAGAGAGCTCACCGCAGACCAGCGACCGGTCATGCAGACGGCCCACGAGCTGCTCGATAGTGCCGACTTCCAGATCGGTACATGGTTCCCATTTCCCTTCCTGGTACGTATACTCCGCATAGCACAGGCGACCACGCCCCGCCTGGATCACAGACCAGATGGGAAGAGCCGGCTGGCCCACCGCATAGGGCAGAATTTCCAGCGTAGGCACACCGACAAGCGGAATGTCCAGGCCCATCGCCAATCCTTTCGCAACGGAGAGCCCAATCCGCAACCCGGTGAAAGAACCCGGCCCAATTGCCACGGCGATGGCCTGCAGCGAGGACATCTCCATGTCCTGGCGTTCGATCATTTCGACCAGGCTTGGCATCATTTCGACGGTATGGTTATTGCCGGACTGCCAGGTGTATTCAGCCAGCACGCGGCCCGGCTCGTAGAGGGCGATGCTTGCGAAGCGGGTAGCGGTATCTATCGCAACTAACATAGGCGTCCCTTCTCCCTATACGCCAAAGGCGTTGCGCTTGAACTCGCGCAACATCGCCTCGTAGCGTTCACCGTCCCCTTCGAGAATAATGCCGCGGCGGTTATCACCAACGTAGTGGCGCAAACTCACCCATAGGGTCTCCTGCGGCAAATGGTCCCGAATCTGATCAGCCCATTCGATGACACACACTCCATCATCTTCCAACAGCTCCCACAAGCCAATCTCACCGATCTCCGCCGCATCTGTCAGACGATACACATCGACGTGGAAGAGAGGCATCCTTTGGTCTGCAGCGCGATATTCGTTGATCAGCGTGAAGGTCGGGCTAGTGATCGTCTCCTGCACTCCCAGTGCCTGTCCGATGCCCTGTACGAAACACGTCTTGCCGGTGCCCAGGTCTCCTTCCAGGCAGACGACATCTCCCGGTTGCAGGAGCAACCCGAGCCGGTAGCCAAAACGACGTGTCTGACTAGCGCTGTTGCTCACCAAATCGACAACATTCGGACTGAGTATTGGCACAGGACCCCGTTCTCCTCATTCTTACCTGCATTGCATATCGCCTGGGTGACATTATACAACCTTTGTTCCCTTGCGGCAAGCATTGGCATAATTTGGTGAGGTATGGTATGATAGAATGCAGTTCAGGGGCGATCTGGAGTGAGCAACCCAAAATGCGCTACTTAATTGTTTCTGATATCCATGCCAATATCCATGCATTCGATGCTGTCTTGAACCAGGCCGCGGGTCAGTTCGACAAGATCTGGTGTCTCGGCGACATTGTCGGATACGGACCACACCCGAACGAGTGCATCGAACGGCTCCAGGAATTCGATTACGTCTGTGTGGCGGGTAACCACGACTGGGCGGCGCTGGACCGGCTCGACTTGAACGATTTCAACACCGACGCACAGGCATCCACTCTGTGGACGCAATCCCAGCTCACAGCCAACAGCAAGGAGTTCCTGGAAAAACTCCCCGAGAAGCATGTGGAAGACGGCATCACGTTTGTCCATGGCAGCCCGCGAGAACCGGTGTGGGAATACATCATGTTTCCCGCCATCGCCAAGCTCCAGTTCGCTCTCTTCGATACGACGGTCTGCCTGGTCGGGCACACCCACGCGCCGGTCATCTTCAGCTACTATAAATCGGACAACAGCCCGGAGGTCTGTGAGGCCTCTGTGTTGCCGATCGAGGTCACATTAGAGCTTGGACAGGAACGCCAGATCATCAATCCGGGTAGCGTCGGACAGCCCCGCGACGGCGACCCCAGAGCAGGCTACGCACTTCTCGACACAGAACGCCGTGAATTGACTCACTTCCGGATCACGTACCCGGTCGATCAGGTGCAGGAGATGATGCGGGACCGAGACCTCCCCCCACGGCTCATCGCCCGTCTATCGTATGGATGGTAGCAAGACACCCCCCAGATTCCTTCTGGGGGGTGTTTATTTGCTCCGGAGCGCGTAACTGCATTGTAGCGAGAGCGCCGCAGTTGCTAACTACGTTGTTCTCGGACGAAAGGCTGTCCCAACGCCGCAGGTGCACCCACCCGACGGCTGAACGACTCCCACCAGGTGATGATCACCAGCACGAAAATCGTAAATAGATAAGGCATCATACCGAGGAAGCTGGCAGGGATCGTCGTGCCTGCGGCCTGCAGCCGAAACTGGACTGCGTTGATGCCGCCGAACAGAATCGCTCCGACCACAGCGCGGATTGGGTCCCACGCAGCGAAGATGACCAACGCCACGGCGATCCAGCCTCGCCCGGCGGTCAGTCCTTCGGTCCAGCCCGGTGTGTAGGACAACGACAGATGTGCCCCACCTAGCCCGATCAGCATGCCGCCCAGGACAGTATACAGGTAGCGGACCTCGAAGACGTTCACCCCCATCGCATCAGCCGTGTAGGGATTCTCTCCGACCGCACGCAGGTGCAAACCGGGACGGGTCTTATAGAGAAAGAACCACGAGAGCGGAATCAGAAGGTACATGATGTAGACCAACACGTCCTGGTTGAAAATGGAAGAACCAACGAACGGCAGATCGCTCAACAACGGGATCGGCTGGCGAACGAACTTCGGGCCGACGAGTCCGACCAACGGCCCACCCGCAGGTCCCAGTTTCTGTCCGAGAAAATTAGCCATGCCCGTGCCGAACAGCGTCAACACGAGCCCGCTCACTACCTGATCCGCCTGCAGCGATATTGTGAGAAATGCATGGATCAACGCGAGCAACCCACCGATGACCAGCGCTGCCAACACGCCCACCCATACACTGCCGCTGTGGTAGGCGGCGGCAAAACCCATCACTGCCCCCATGATCATGATACCTTCCACACCCAGGTTCAGAATTCCGGACCGTTCGGTGAATATCTCGCCCACGGTGGCATAGGCTCTAACCGCATCCAGCACTGGACCCTGGTTGAGCACAACCTCTTCACCGGTGAGTATGTCAGTGGCTACGCAGGCGAAGGGCAATTGCAGGTCGGCAAACTGTATGTCGCCGCCAATGAATGATTCCAGCAGGTCTATAATCCTGTTGCCTCTGATGAAACCACTTTTTGGCAGGGACAGGTCTACCAGCCGGGTAAGCTCTTTCCAGCCCATGCCCAGAGCCAG
>ENA-OSEO01006152-OSEO01006152.1-sediment-metagenome-genome-assembly--contig:-NODE-6152-length-10972-cov-3.076732_pt1 | contig 10972 bp, 12 predicted proteins | sample MGYA00237883_ERZ534232 | MGnify/ENA metagenome assembly ERZ534232
AAAACACGAAGGAGGAAGACGATGAAGAAAGCGCTTTCTATCACAGTGGTGACCGCCTTGTCGCTCCTCGTGTTCCTGTACACCGGGTTCGCTCAGGGGGAAGGCGCCAAGGCGGTCTCCGATCTTCTGGAGCAGCAGCTGTCTCAGATGGAGGCGGCGTTCGGGGGGCTGGAGACGTTCATGGGCCAGCTGGTCCGTGAGGTCAAGGGGAACATGGCGGATATCGACACCTTCACCGCGAAGGTCGGCGAGCTCCGCGACATGGTGACGGCCGTATCGGTCGAGATCAAGAGCGCGGAAGGGAAGATCCTCCGTCTCCGCCAGGACGTCGACGCGATGGGGGCGGTGCAGCAGGAGTTCAAGGTCCGGATCGTCGCGCTCGAGGCGGGGCTGTCCGAGCTCTCCGCCTTCTGTGACGACCTGAAGACCCGCCTCGGCGTCGCCCGGGGGGACCTCGACGCGCTTCGCAAGGCGTTCGATGCCTGGGCCGCCGACTACGAGGCGTTCAAGGCGGAGTACCAGGGGTTCAAAGAGGCGATCCTCGCGGACATCGACGCCCTGAAGTCCGGGATCTACGGGGACCTGAACGCCCTGAGAGACAGCATCTACGCCGATATGGCCACGCTGGAGCAGACGCTGACGTCCGACATCACAATGCTGGAGGCGCAGCAGGAGCAGCTCGCCGCGCGGGTCCAGGCCCTCGAGGAGGAAGACGTCGGCACGTTCAAGAAGAAGGTGATCGACCTCGAGCGCGCGATGTCGGCGCTCGCAATCCGGATCGACAACAACCGGGCGAAGCTCGAAGGGTTCGACTACGCGATCGCCGACCTGTCGGAGCAGATGGCGGCGATGAAGGGCGAGGTCCTGCGGGCGAATGAGGAGTTCCTGTCCAAGTATGAGCTGCGGCTGCAGGCGGTCGAGGACGACACGGAGCTGAAGTCGCAGATCGACACCCTGTACTTCATCTCGATCGTCGCGCTCCTCGCCGGCGTCGGAGCGTTGATCTGGGGATTCCTCGGGAACAACTGATGACACGACAGAGGTGAGGGGATCGGCTTCGCGCGAGGGGCATGGACTGCCCCTCGCGTTCCTTTTGCGCCGGCCTGTAACACAAGTTATATTGGTAACTTCGGTGGAGGGGGGGTCGTCGGATGGACGAGCTGGGCAAACGCCTTCAGACGTTCCGGCTCCGAAACGGGTGGAGCAAGCGGTCGGTCGCTGAGCGCCTCGGCGTCTCGACCCCATCGATCATGCGATGGGAAGAGAGGTCGACTGAGCCGAACGACTACAACCGCTACAAGATCGAGCGGTTCCTGAACGACGAGTCCCACCCCCGGCCGGACGGCCGCCCGAAGGCGAGTCCGTCGATCCGCTTCTCCGATCCTCCGGTCCGGGAGACCGAGCCACCGCGATGACGAAGATCACCAAGGTCGAACTCGAAGGGTTCAAGTCGTTCCGGAAGCGGACCACGATCCCGTTCTTCGACGGGATGACGGCCGTCGTCGGCGAGAACGGATCGGGGAAGTCGAACCTGTTCGACGCGATCAGCTTCGTGATGGGACGACGATCGTCCCAGCTCCGCGCCGAGCGGCTGGAGCACCTGATCTTCAACGGCGGGGATCGCTTTGAGCCGGCGGACTCGGCGGAGGTGACCCTCGCCCTCGACAACGGGGACGGCGCGTTCGACCGGTTCCTCGAAAACGGGCATCCGACGCCGGAGATCCGGATCGGGCGGCGCATCACTCGGAAATCCTCGACGTACACGCTCATGGGGAAGACGTGCCCGCGCGCGACGATCGACGAGGTCCTCGAAGCGGCCCGGATCGACCCCGACGGGCAGCAGCTGATCGCCCAGGGGCGCATCACGGAGATCATCCGCCGCAGCCCGCTGCGGCGACGGGAGATCCTCGACGAGGTCAGCGGAATCGCCGCCTATGACGAGAAGCGCAAGCAGGCGATCGCCGAGCTGAAGGACGTGAAGTCGAAGCTCAACACGCACCGCGTCATCCTCGCGGAGCGCAAGCGCCGTCTCGTCGCCCTTCAGCAGGAACGCGACGCCGCCCTGGAGCACCGGCGTCTGACCGAAGAGCAGGCGCGCATCCAGCGATCGATCGTCCATCAGCAGCGCCGCGCGCTCGACGAGAAGCTCCGCAAGGCGGTCGAGGAGCGGTCGGGGATGGACGCCCGCATCCGGGAGCTCGAAGCCGAGGTCACCCGGCTCGACCTCGAGATCGAGAACAAGGAGTGGGAGCTCGAGGGGATCCGGGAGGACCTCTCCGGCGGCGATCAGATCTCGCTCGTCAAGGAGGCCGAGCGGCTCCGATCCGACATCCTCCGCAAGGAGGGAGAGATCCACTACAAGCGCCAGCAGATGAAGAACCTCGAGGAGATGATCGAGGAGATCTCCCGGATGAAGGCGACGGAGGCCGCTCGGGCGTCCGAGTCGGACGAGCGCCGCGTCAGCCCCGCCGTCTCCGCGCTCCTCGAGCGGAAGCGCGGCGGCGTCTACGGAACCGTCGCCTCCCTCTGCCGGCCGAAGCCCGGGTTCGAGACGGCGTTCGAGGTCGCCGCCGGCGGGTACGTGAACGACCTGATCGTCGACTCACGGGAGACGGCGATCGACTGCATCAACTACCTGAAAGAGAAGCGCCTCGGCCGCGCCCGGATTCTGCCGTTGCGCCGGCTCGTCACCACCCGGAAGAGCCTCGCCTCGGCAGAGGCGCTCAAGCTCCCCGGGGCGATCGACTACGCGATCAACCTCGTGGAATTCGACGAGAAGTACCGCCGAGCGTTCGAATACGTCTTCTCCGACACGATCGTCGCCGAGAACCTCGAAGCGCTGAAGGGGGTCGACGGGGTCCGTGCGGTGACCCTCGACGGCGACATCCAGAGCCGGGGCGGCGCGCTCACCGGCGGGTGGCGCCCGTCGGCCAAGGCCCCCGGGCCGGCGAAGCCGAAGGCGGACGACTTCGACGTCGCGCGGCGACGCCAGCAGATCTCGGCCCTTCAGCGGGAGATCGATCGCTTGGAGGAGGGGATCGCCGAGTCCCGCAGCCTCCTCGAGACGAAGGAGCGGGAACTCGCCGAGTTCGAGGAGGGGGTGAGCCGGACGAAGGGGGCGGCGACAGAGCGCAGCGGCGAGCTGCACGGGCTGCGCGAGCAACGGCGGGAGGCATATCAGGGCCTGGAGAACCTGCGGCGTGCCCTGACCCGATATGAGCGGCAGGAGGCGGAGGCGCGCGCTGAGCTCGAGGCGCTCGGGCCGCCCGACGAGACCCCCCCGGAGGATCTCCTCGACGAGCCGGTCCGAGAGCTCGAGCGCCGGCTGGCGCAGAACCGCCGGGCGATTCAGCGCCTCGAGCCGGTCAACATGCGCGCGATCGACGAGTACGCGACGTACGAGCGCGAGTACGAGCAGTTCCGCGAGCGGGTCGACGCGCTGGAGCACGAGAAGCACGAGATCGAGCGCCTGATCGGCGAGATCGAAGAGCGAAAGCGGCAACGCTTCCTCGAGACGCTCGCCGCGGTCTCGGCGCAGTTCGACCGGATCTTCCGCGAGCTGTTCGACGGCGGGAGCGCATCGCTTGCCCTCGAGGAAGAGGGCGACATCTCGTCGGGGCTGCTGATCCGCGCCCATCCCCCCGACAAGGAGCCCCACGTCATCGACTCCCTCTCCGGAGGCGAGCAGACCCTCGTCGCCACCGCGTTCATCTTCGCCCTCCAGGAGCATCAGCGGGCCCCCTTCTTCATCCTCGACGAGATCGACGCCGCGCTCGATCTGATGAACACCACCCGGCTGTCGCGGATGCTTCGGGAGTATGCCAAGCGGATTCAGGTGATCGTTGTCTCTCACAACGAAGAAACGGTTCGTCACGCCGACCGGGCCTACGGCGTCACAATCAAGAACGGAGTCTCCGAGATCCTGGCCTTGAGCCTGAACTGAGCAGAGGAGCCGCCTGAGTGGACGCGACGCGGATCGCCGATATCCCGATCACGGAGTTGATCGGGGAGAGCTGGCAGGATGTCCTCGACCGCCTTACCGGGGACATGGACCCGTGGAATATCGATCTCGCCGAGCTCGCCCGCCGGTACCGCGACTACCTGCGCGCCCTCCAGGAGTTGCAGTTCGAGGTCTCCGGCCGGATGGTCCTCGTCTGCTCGATCCTCCTGCGCATGAAGTCCGATCAACTCCTCGCCGAGGGCCGCCCGCCGGATCGCGACGGGCTCGTCGCCTCGCTCGAGGAGGCGGTCGAGGGCGAAGTCGACGCGTGGGAGCCGCCGATCATGCCCGATGAGGAGTTCGACCTCCCTGTTCTGCGGCGCCCCCGCCGGCAGGTGACCCTCCTCGATCTCCGGCGCGCCCTGCAATCGGCGCTGCGGGTGAGCCGGCGGCGCGCGGAACGGCTGATCGAACACACAGAGGAGGACGACTACGATCCATTCGCCAACTACGAGATCGGCGGCGTCGACTTCGCGGCGCGGCTCCGCTCGATCTACGAGCGGATCCGGGAGCTCCTCTCCGGCCGGCGCGTCCTCAGCTTCTTCCGCCTTCTCGACCGCGGGGACCGCGAGGAGCGCGTGCGGCGGTTCTTCGAGGTTCTCCACTTAGTCGCCGAGGGGCAGATCTCCTGTCGCCAGGAGACGTTCCTCGGGGACATCGTGATCACCCTCGAGGGCGACGGGTGAGGGATCGGCCGTCCCCGCGCCCTCAGCGAAGCGACGAAAGGGACCGATGGACGACGCCCGACCGATGACGCAGGAGAACGACGTCGCCCTCGTCGAGGCGGCTCTGTTCCTCTCCCCGCAGCCGCTCACGCGCCGCGGACTCGCGAAGATCCTCGGCGGCGTTCCACTGTCGTACGTCGACCGGCTCCTCGACGCGCTGTTCGCCGCGCTCCAGGACCCCGCGCGCGGGATCGAGCTGAAGACCGAGGAAGGGCGTGCGCTCCTCCGGGTCAAGGCCGCCTACATCGACCGGGTCGCCCACCTCGCCCCGCAGCAGGACATCCCGCGGCCCGTCCTGCGGTCGCTCGCGGTGATCGCCTACAACCACCCGATGACCCAAGCCGACCTCGTGAAGGTCCGCGGGAACAAGGCGTACCAACACGTGCAGGAGCTCCTCGACCGGCGCCTGATCCGCGGCGAGGCGCAGGGGCGGACCGTCCTACTCCACGTGACCGACGAGTTCCTCCGCCACTTCGGGTTGACCTCGGTGGAGGAGTTCCGCTTTCATGTGACCGCGCCGGCGGGCGAAGACGATGCGGACGACGCACCGGGGCGCCCGGCGCGGGAGGGACCCGATGAAGACGAAGAAACCACCGAGGAGGGAGACGATGGATAAGTGGGAGTGCACGGTCTGCGGGTACATCTACGACCCGGCCGTCGGTGATCCGACGACCGAGGTCCCGCCGAAGACGGCGTTCGAGGACCTGCCGGACGGGTGGACGTGCCCCGACTGCGGCGCGTCCGTCGACATGTTCGAGAAGATCTAGGCGACCCCCCGGCGGCCGCTCTCCTGTGAGCGGCCGCCGTTTGTTTGACGAAACCCGACTCATTTGGTAGGATTTCGATCGGTGACCGCCATGACCGAACGAATCTACCTCGACCACAGCGCGACGACGCCGGTCGCCCCCGACGTCATCGACGCAATGGCCCTGTACCACGGGGACCTCTACGGGAACGCCTCGAGCCTGCACCGTTTCGGGCGCGAGGCGCACAACGCCCTCGCCGAGAGCCGCGCGTCGATCGCCGAGCATCTCGGCGTCCGCGCCGACGAGATCGTCTTTACCTCGGGGGCGACCGAGGCGGACAACCTCGCCCTGATCGGGGCCGCGTTCGCGGCGAAGGATCGGCGGCACATCGTAACGAGCGCGATCGAGCACCACGCGGTCCTGCACGCAGTCCAGTGGATGAAGTCACGCGGCTTTCCGGTGACGATCGTCGGCGTCGACCCCGCCGGCCGCGTCGACCCGGACGAGGTCCGCGCCGCCCTCCGCGAGGACACGCTCGTCGTCTCGGTGATGGCGGGGAACAACGAGATCGGGACGATCCAGCCGATCGCCGAGATCGGCGCGCTCTGCCGTGAGCGGGGGATCCTGTTCCACACCGATGCCGTCCAGGCGTTCGGGAAGATCCCGATCCCGATTGAAGCCGTCGACCTCCTCTCCGTCTCGGCGCACAAGCTCCACGGACCGAAGGGGGTCGGGTTCCTCTACGTGCGCGACGGGGTCCGACTGGCGCCGATCCTCCACGGTGGCGGGCACGAGCGGGGGCGCCGGAGCGGGACGGAGAACATCCCCGGGATCGTCGGTCTCGCCGCGGCGACGCGGCTCGCGTTCGCGGACCGCGAGGAGGTCACCGCCCGGATGCGCCGCCAGCGCGAGCGCCTCATCGAGGCGGTCGCCCGGATCCCGGGGACCCGGTTGAACGGGGATCGGGACGATTCCCTCCCCCATATCGCGAACTTCTCGTTCGAGGGGATCGAGGGGGAGAGCCTCGTGATGCGGCTCGACGAGGCGGGGATCGCGGTCTCCACCGGATCGGCGTGCTCGTCGCCGAACCTCGAGCCGAGTCACGTGCTCGTCGCCATCGGCGTGCCGCTGTCGATGGCGCACGGAAGCCTCCGCGTCAGCATGGGGCGGACGACGACCGACCGCGAGATCTCGATGTTCATCGATCGCCTCCCGGAAGTCGTCGGCGCACTGCGCGCATTCTCTCCGTTCAAGGTAGGTGAATCGGATGTACACCGAGCGGGTGATTGAGCATTTCCGCAACCCCCACAACATGGGGAAGATGGAGTCCCCTTCGGCCATCGGAAAGGTCGGGAACATCGTCTGCGGCGACGTGATGTGGCTCTACATCCGCGTCGATCGGGACGCCGAAGGGCGGGAGATCATCGCCGACATCTCGTGGGAGACGTTCGGCTGCACTGCGGCGATCGCGACCTCGTCGATGGTGACCGATCTCGCCAAGGGGAAGACGCTCGACGAGGCGATCCGGATCACGAACCGAGACGTCGCCGCCGAGCTCGGCGGCCTTCCGCCGGTGAAGATGCATTGCTCGGCGCTCGCCGCGGACGCGCTGAACGAGGCGATCTACGAGTACCTCCACGCCGCGGGGCGCGAGATCCCCGACGCGCTCGCGAAACGCCACGAGCGGATCGCCAAGGAGGTCGCGGCGCTGGAGAAGCGCTATCAGGCGTTCCTCGGCCGGGATCGGGCGGGGGAGCCGCCGTCCGGCGCCGGGTAGCCCCGTGCAGCTCACGAAGAAGTCGAGCTACGGATTGATCGCGGCGCTCGAGCTCGCGCGAGCGAGGGCGGACGGCCCGCTCTCCGCCGGCGCAATCGCCCGCCGGTATTCTCTCCCCGCCCCGTTCGTCGAGAAGATCCTCCATGAGCTGAAGCAGGCGGGCCTCGTTCAGTCGCGCCAGGGCCGCGGCGGCGGATACTCCCTCGCCGCGCCTCCCGGAGAGATCAGCCTCCGTCGCGTCCTCGCCGCACTCGGTGAGTCGATCGATCTCGTCGGGTGTCTCGGCCCGGGGTCGGCGTGCGACATCGACGGGATCTGCCCGACGAAGGCAGCGTGGGGCGTGATCAACACCCGGCTGCGGGAGATGCTCGACGCCCTCTCCCTCGCCGATCTGCTCGCAGAAGGGCCATGAGCGGCGGATCCTCCCTCCCATACGGGGTTCGCCGCGCTCGGTGATGCGCATTACCGACGCCGGTCCGAGGGATGTGGTATAGTCGTCGGGAGAAAGAACCCCCTCATCTTTTTCACCACCCGGAGAGGGCGGCCGGGCTCACAGCACGGCCGCCCTACACTTTGTCGAGACGGCGCCTCACCCCCCGGTCATGAGCAGGACGGCCCGGTGGAGGAGGTAGACGCCGGAGACGAGGAGCGGGAAGAGGACGGCAAGGGAGAGGACGATCGGGTAGAACTGGAAGAACCCCCGGCGTCGCGCCCCGGGCCAGTCGAACCCCTCCGCGAACAGGAGCTCGACCGCCGACCGCGCATACGGCCACTCCGTACGCCTCCCCTCCACGCGCTCGATCAGCGCCCGAAACGGGGACCGGGCGACCGCCCGGCGCCGTAGGCCGAGGAAGAGACCGATCAGGGCGACGCAGTATGTGAGCAGCGGAATCTCCCCCGCCGACGCGACCGCGTTGAACCCGGCGTGCGCGGCGACGGCCGCCGCGAACGCCGCCAGCCACCGGCCGGCGCAGCGGCGCCCGTTCCGGAGGCCCTCGCCGAGGACGAACCCGGCCAACGCGTTGAAGAGGATGTGCCCCGGGAAGGCCCGCGCCAGGACGACCCATCGAAAGACCTCCCGGAACCGCCCGACGTCTCCGGCAGTCCAGGACGGAGCGGCGGCGGCGAAGATGTACGAGACGTCCTCGTAGACCCCGAAGCCGACGCCGAGCACGCCGAAGTAGATGGCGATGTCGAGCGGCTCCACCACGTCGGGGAACCGAAACCGCCGGATTGTCACCGCGAAGACAGCGAGCTTCGCCGCCTCCTCGATCCAGGGGGCGACGAGGACCGGATCGAGCCCGCCGGCGTCGATCGGGAGGATCCGCCGGACGAGGACGACGGGGATGACCGCGAGCATCCCGGCGACGAACGAGACCATCATCGGGACGGTCGGAATCCGGCGGAGCGGCTGACTCCGGTAGAGCAGATAGATGTAGGCGAGGGACAGGACCGAGGCCCAATAGATGCTCCGAATGAACAGCGTCACGGCATCCCCCCCGTCCCCGCCGCGTCCCTCCCTAGAGGAACCCGAGGACGTAGTGGTAGTAGAAGTAGAAGACCGGAAGCGCGAACAGCAGCCCGTCGATCCGATCGAGCGCCCCACCGTGGCCGGGGAGGAACGTCCCCGAGTCCTTCACTCCGGCCGCCCGCTTCAGCTTCGACTCGAAGACGTCGCCGAGCTGCACCGCCCACCCGACGAGGAACGTCGACAGGAGGAGGTGCGGGAAGCCCCCCCAGAACGCGAAGTCCCGCCAAACCGGGGAGAGCGACGCCCCGACCATCGCCCCCAACAGGGCGACGCCGAACCCCCCAGCAATCCCCTCCCAGGTCTTCTTCGGGCTGACGGTCGGGAACGCCTTGTGCCGGCCGATCAGCGTCCCGACGAAGTACGCGCCGCTGTCGTACCCCCAGACCATCAGCAGGACGACGAGCGCATTGACGGCGCCGACGTGCGGCATCCCGGCGACCCCCGCCGTGTAGATCAGGTAGATGTAGTGCAGGAGCCACGGGATGTAGAGGAGGCCGAAGACCCCGGCGACCGCTTGGAGGAACCCGAGACGGTGCGGCTGCGCCCCCAGGTATCGGAGGACCTGATAGGCGATCGCGAGGAGGAGGACGGCGTCAGCGTATCGGCCGTCGAAGATCAGAAAGCTGAACGTCAGCGCCGGGATCCATACGAGGAACTCCGGCGCGGCGAGCGGGATCTCCAACCGCTTCATGAGCTGCAGGTATTCGACGGCCGCCGGGTACGCGATCGCGAGGATCAAGAACCCGGCGATCCATTGGTGATCGTAGCGGGCGCCGAGGTAGAGGACCCCAAAGACGACCCCGCCCGCCGCGACGCCGCTGATGATCCGCTTCAGCGCCGTCACTCCGCCTCCCTCCGAGCGCCGAATCGCCGCTCCCGCCGCTGGTACTCGGCGAGCGCCCCGAGGAGCTCCGCTGGCGTGAAGTCCGGCCACAGAGTGTCCGTGAAGTGGAGCTCGGAGTAGGCGGACTGCCAGAGGAGGAAGTTCGACAGGCGCTGTTCTCCGCTCGTCCGGACGATCAGGTCCGGGTCGGGGAGATCCGCGGTGTAAAGGTGGGCGGCGATCGCCGCCGGATCGATCTGGTCGGGGCGGAGCCGCCCCCCCGCGACCTCGCTGGCGACGCGCCGGCACGCGCGCGCGATCTCCTGCCGCCCCCCGTAGTTCAGGGCGACGTTCAGGCGGAGCCGGTCCCCGTCGGCCGTCTCCCGGACCGCCCGTTCCACCGCCGCTTGGAGCGGTCCCGGGAGGTCCCCCGTCTCCCCCGACACCGACAACCGGACGCCCTCGTCGACGAACTCCCGCAGCTTCTCGTTGATGAACGACGCGAGAAGGTCCATCAAGTACTCGACCTCGTCGGCCGGGCGCTGCCAGTTCTCGGTGGAGAACGCATAGAGCGTCAGGACGGGGAGTCCGAGCCGTCGCCCGGCGAAACGGACGATCTGCTCCGCCGCCCGTGCTCCGGCGTGATGCCCGGCGCTCCTCGGGAGGCCGCGCGCCCGCGCCCACCGCCCGTTCCCGTCCATGATGATCGCGACATGCTGCGGAACGCCGTCCCGCTTCACCCGCTCCAGGAGGGTCGTCATCCCCGATCGACCAACCTCCTCCGCGCCTCTCCGACCACCGTCAGCGATCCTGCCACGACGCAGACCTCGCTCGGCCGCATCGCGGGAACGATTCGATCGATCGCCGCCGCCACCGAATCATACCATGATCCGACCGGGGAGCGCCGTTCCACGTAGGCTCGCAGCGCGTCGACGCCGAGCGCGCGCGGGCTCTCCGACCGGCAGATGTCGACGCGGTCGAAGGCGGGGACGAGCGCATCGACGATCCCCGCGACGTCCTTGTCGGCGAGGACGCCGAGGAGGAGCCGCCGCCGCGAACGTTCCGGGACCCTCGACTCGATCTCGCTCGCCAGCGCCCGGGCCGCGCTCGGATTGTGCGCGCCGTCGAGGATCACCGTCGGATCGATCCGCACGACCTCGAGCCGCCCCGGCCACTCGACCGATCTCAGCCCCCGCTCGATCGCGTCGGACGGGAGATCGTACCCCCGCTCCCGCAACCGCTCGATCGCACGCAGCGCGAGCCGCAGGTTCTCGATCTGCACCCGGCCGACGAGCGGGAGCACGAGCCGCTCCGGGAGCCCCGGACGCTCAAGCCGACAGATCATCGTCCGCCCGTCGTCGCCGACCCGA
>ENA-OSEO01006153-OSEO01006153.1-sediment-metagenome-genome-assembly--contig:-NODE-6153-length-10971-cov-3.896549_pt1 | contig 10971 bp, 14 predicted proteins | sample MGYA00237883_ERZ534232 | MGnify/ENA metagenome assembly ERZ534232
TGGTGGCCGGTTTCATGCTGGGGCGGCCGGGTCATCCGGCCTTGATTCCCGAGGAGTGGATTCAGTCCCTTCTGGGCGGCAATTCCCTGAGTGCAAACCTGATTGCCTCGGTTGCCGGGGCCCTGATGTATTTTGCGACGCTGACCGAGGTGCCCATTTTGCAGGGGCTTCTTGGCGCCGGCATGGGCCAGGGCCCGGCCCTGGCACTGCTCCTGGCCGGTCCGGCGCTGTCGCTGCCCAATATGCTGGTAATCGGCAGCGTGATGGGGGTTAAAAAAACGGCGACCTTTTGCAGCATCATCGTGATCATGTCGACGATCGCCGGGATGGCATACGGCGCTTTTGTCGCATAGTTAAGAGACATGGAACAAAGAACATACTGACTAAATGAATGACGAGGCACAAATGAACGAAAAGGTTCCCAAAAAGGTTAAAATTCTGGTCGGCAAGGATATCAAAATCTTAGGACCGGGATGCCCAAAATGCCATAAAGTGGAAGAAGTGGTGAAAGAAGCGCTGGCCGAAGCGGGTGTTGCCGTAGATGTGGAAAAAGTAACCGATACTATGAAGATCGCCGGCTACGGGGTTTTCGGTACTCCGGCGGTGGTGGTGGACGGTAAAGTCAAATCGGTCGGCAAGATCCCCAGCAAGGAGGAGATTAAGTCCTGGCTAAAAAAATAAGGGTAACGATAAGAAGTGGAAATCAGGTAATAAGGAAACATTAAATCATGAACCCGTCTTTTCCGGAAAGCGTCGAACAACAAAATGAGTTTCATCATGGAAGCGCACTTGAAAGCGGGGCTCATTCAACCGGCGGGCACCACCACCATCATGTTAATGTAAAAGATACCAGCGGTTCGCGATTGCTTCTGACGCTGGCGCTCAATTTCATCATTCCGGTCGCACAGGTCGTGGGCGGGATCATTGCAAACAGCGTGGCGCTGATCTCCGATGCCATGCACAACTTCAGCGATTTTACGGCGGTGTTGATTTCATACGTGGCTTATAGAATCGGGCAAAAAGGCGTTTCGGCCAAAAACACCTTCGGATACCAGCGAGCGGAGGTGCTGGCCGCCCTGATCAACGGGGCGATCCTGGTGGGGGCCTCGATTTTCATCGTTTATGAAGCGGTTATCCGGTTTCAGCATCCGCAGCCGGTAATCGGAAGGATCGTCATGATCCTGGCCGGCGTCGGCATTTTGGGAAACGGCTTTTCCGCCTGGCTCCTGCACCGGGACTCAAAAGACAATCTGAATATCCGGGGCGCCTTTCTGCACATGCTGGGGGATATGCTCACGTCCGTGGTGGTTTTGATCAGCGGGGCGATTTTCATCTTCAAACCCTGGTACTGGCTCGATCCGCTGCTGTCGCTGCTGATCGTTGTTTTTATTCTGAAAAATTGCTGGGGTATTATTCAAGAGGCTACGACGGTATTGATGAATGCCACCCCTAAGGGAATCGATATTCAAAAAATAAAGGACTTTCTTGACGCTATCCCTGAAGTTTGTGCGGTGCATTACCTGCACGCCTGGAACGTATCATCCTCCAGCATCGCCTTTTCGTGTCATGTGGAAGTAAACGATCAGACGGTGAGCCAAACGGAAGTGCTGAGTAAAAAAATTCGTCACGACCTTTATCATCGTTTCGGCATCGACCATCCGATCCTGCAATTTGAAACCGTCCGGTGCGGCAACGGGGGGTTGCTGTGCGAGATCGGCAAGCCGGGGCATGCAGATTCCTGCGATAGCCCAGTGGTTAAATAATATGAGAAAGGTTCGGCCATAAGGGAGGAAGCCCTATGAATTTAAAACCGGCTCACATCGAACTGACTACCTCTGAAATCCAGCATCTTTTGGCCATTGCTATGGACGATGACAAGGAGCAGGCGCTGGACTTTATCAAACAGGTCCTGGCGAAACGGGTGGAAAAGGCATTGCAGCGTCACTGAGTGCCGGTTTTCGAGGTCGGTTACGGCCCCGGTCAAACGGATCGTTTTGGATGATAGAAAGGAAGGCAATCAATGAATCATGACCAAAAAGCAAAGATCGATATCACCTTTTGCGTGGAGTGAGGGTTTCTAAAAGCCGCCGCCGGTCTGGCAGGCGCCATCGAAGAAACCTTCGGCATTCAGGTTGAATTGGTGGAAGGACATAATGGGATTTACGAGGTGGCTCTAAACGGAAACGTGATTTATTCCAATCGGCAGGATTGTCATGATATCCCCTCAGTTCCGGAAATGTTGCATAAAATCGGCGAATCCGTTCCGCCCCTTCCGGGAAAAGTTCTGAAAACAGCCACTGTTTTTCCCATGTTGAAATAAAGGAGATATTTATCGTTCGACCAAATTTTGACTACCACTGTCATGAATACCAACCCGGCAGCAATCTCAAGGGTTAACGGTCGAAGAATGGACCTGAACCTGGAAGCGATGTTCCCCATGCTCTCCTTTTCATCGGCACGGCATTAAAAATGGCGCTGTCCGTTGTTTTAGGGATTGCCGGTGTGGCCATGCTGCTGCCGGAAAAAGAATCTGCCAAAGCCGTCAATTTACGCTTGGGTTGCTGGAATATCGTTGAAGGCGGGAATCGGTATGTCGTCAATTTATGGCTGGCTGCCCCGTTGACTTTGGCAACCGGTTTTTTCTCAGGGATAGTAAATGCCCTATCCGTTAAATAACCTCTGCTTTTTGATCAAAATGTCGTTTGTTAAAACAATGTGATTTTAGTTATTACACCGAAAACCAGGGACGAAGGGCGATCCCATCGCGAACGTAGGCCTCCACTCCGCCATAGACGAGTGTCGGGGAACTCGCTGTCTGGCCTGCAAGATTTGTCCACCATTTAAGTCCCCTGAACATATCCCCGGCTGCCGTGCTGCCCGATTTAATCTCCACGGGATAGAGGGCGCCGCCATCTTCAATGATCAGGTCGATCTCATGGCCGGTCTGGTCCCGCCAGAAAAAAATCGGGGGGTTAACCCGCCGGTTATAAAAGGACTTTACGACTTCGGCCAGGATGTAATTCTCGAACAAGGCGCCCCGAAGGGGATGAGAGAAAATCTGATCTTGATCCCGGACGCCGAGCAATTGGCAGGCAAGGCCCGTGTCATGGAAATATAGTTTGGAACTCTTGATGATCCGCTTATTGAAGTTGCGGTGGTGCGGCGGGAGGAGAAAAAGGATGGAGCTGGTTTTGAGCACGGAAATCCACCGGCGCGCCGTGTCAACGGAAACGCCGCAGTCCGACGCGATCGCCGAAAAGTTCAGAAGCTGTCCGATGCGGCCGGCACACAGCCTGATAAACCGCTCAAAGGTCTCCAGGTCACCGATGTTTACCAATGTTCGCACATCCCTCTCCACATAGGTTCGCACATAATCGGACAACCAGATTTCCGGCGGCACGTTTCTATCATGAATCGGCGGATAAAACCCCGTGTGAATGATATTCCAGCAATTCAACCCGGTCTGACGGTTGGAAAAGAGATCAGCGGGAGTTTTCAGCGTGATCTGTTTCTGTTTTTCAAGCTCTGCTCTTGAGAACGGCAGCAGGTGGAGGATGCCGCTTCTTCCGGCAAGGGTTTGGGAGACCTTTTCCATGAGCATGAGATTCTGAGAGCCGGTGAGCACGAAGCGGCCGGTTGCCGGATTTTGATCCACTTCGGTTTGAATGTAAGAGAGGATGTCCGGGACCCGCTGGACCTCATCAATGATGACCGGCCCACTGAAGCGCGCAAGAAACCCCCTGGGATCATCACCGGCGAAGAGGCGGGTGTCTGTTTCTTCCAGCGACACATAGTTGTGGTCGGGAAAGGTGGCCCTGGCAAGGGTTGTTTTGCCCGACTGTCTCTGTCCGGTGATGGTTATGACCGGATAATATTCCGCATCTTTCAACGCATATTTGGAAAAAAACCGAGGGATCATGTTGGTAATTTACGATTGAATCGTAAATTTGTCAAGAACGAATCTGCTTAGTCGCCAGGGCGGGCCTGGGGTCGCAGGGCGGGCCTGGGGTCGGGCCACAGTAACATATTGTAAAATCCAAAAAAAGATGCCTAAACGCAGCTGTATTTCGGTCTTAATCGACCAGTTTTCATGGAAAAACCTGCCAATATAGGATTGCGCATGTTGATCCCATAAAAACGTGTTCCCCGAACCCGGCTGATCAAGTTTGCCGTAGGGTGTTAGCACTTCTCGAAGCTCAAAGGTATCGTCAGCGCAGATTATCTTTCTACCTTTTGCCCTAAGCCCAATATCTTCTTTTACTTTCTCAATAAAGGGGTTACTTCCGACAGCAATGCTCTGGGTCCACTTGCTATCTTTACAGCTACTATCCGTCTGCATCGCACTGTCAACTCATTTATGAAGAAATTCTCTCTTATGGCATCGGTGGGTTATATGCCAGACATGTCCGGGAATATAATGTCTTTTGACACGCGCCATTTTTCGTCGATTCCCTTAATAGGTCAGTTTTAAGGGGAAAAGTGGTGGATTAAGACCGTTTCAGAGATGTTTTTAACGAATTTTATCTGCAATTTCAATTATATAGCGTATACCGACCCCCTGCGGGAGACCGCCTGCGGGAGTTCCGGCAATTCCAAGAAACCATCAAATAATTTTTTTCAATGCCGCTATGGTTTCCGCAGGATCCGGTCTTACGGTATAGTCCGGACTGATTTCCGCATACCGGCACACACCCGACAAATATGTTCAAAACCGATCGATGGGGCACTATGTAACATTCTTAATTTTAACAGCACCCAGTGGGCAGGCTTCGATACAATCCCAACATCCCATACACATATCCTGAAAAATAATTGGTGATTCAAAAACACCATCAATCTGTTTTATGACTTTATGGGTGCATACCAGTACCACCGCACAAACCCCTTTTTCAGGATTGCACTTTCTGCAATCGCATCTTTCATAATCTACCATCGCAAATGTCTTTTTGGGTTGCATGTTCATTTCTCGTCCCGGGTCTCAGCAGCTTTAACCGATTAATGTTGGAGGTATATTTTCATGTGATGGACATTAAGGCCACATAGGGGACAAGGTTAAAGAAAAGAAAGATGATTTTGAAAAGTCCGATGAATGAATACATGATGATGTTAAATGTTTCTCGCGGAATCGTAAACCATTTGGTTTGCATCCGATAGACCGGGTCTGGTGCTAAAATGAAAATTGTGGTCCAGAAGATCAACAACGCCCCGTTTATGATTGTGCACCACATGAAAAACCTTGTCAGCGCTTGAATATCCATGTCGCATCCTCATTTTCCGGCATTAGCGTTGATTATTCCCGCATGCGCCGGATGTCTTGTTAATCGGCATTCATATCCTTTCGGGAGATTCGCAATTCGATTATCATCCATAAAATATTAATGCGGATGGATTGGTTGAAGCACAATTAAAAATGAAAATCAACTGTCAAGGATCCAAAGGAAACGTCAGCGTCGGTTTTATTTCTGCCGGGAGGCGGATCTGGAATTGAACCCGCTTTCAAAATATCAGAGGACTTTTCAAACGTAGCGCGAATGGAAAAAAGATCATAGTAATGATAATAGATGCCCAATCCTACGGTATAGAAAAAATAGTTGCGATCGACGTCCCGGTCATCCCCGGTAATGATGCTGCCGTCATAAACGACTGAATAGGCCATTGCGGTTCCCCGTGCTCCTAAAATCACCTCAATACCATGGGGGGATGCTGACGACGGTTTGGGAAGATAAGATGCCTGAAACAATCCGCGTCCTGGCGGTGCCGGATAAGCATTAAAACCTTCTAACATATTCCACCCAAAACGTAATGCCAAAGTAAGCTCCGCTGCGGTGAACAGATTTCCCAAAGAGGCGCTCGGGGCCAGCATTAATTGAGATGCCCAGCCATTATTGTACTCACCCATATATGCAATCTGCCATGCATACTGATAGCTGACATTCAAAATGGGTTCGGTATCTCTTTGGGTATCCCAACCTTTAGGATCATCTCCTAAACTTAAATCATTGTGCACAAATTCCTGAAATTCTCCCGCAAATGCCGGTTCACCGAGTATGCCGAATGACACCTGAAAATTACGGGCTGTTCGTTTGTTAAAGCTCTGCCAGCTCAATGAATAGGTCAGCGTGCCTGCATAGGGCAAGTCCCCATCCTGATAGAATTCAGAATTAAGGTTGCCCGGAGTAAGCATGTTTTGGCCGATGCCATGGCTGTTGCATACAATGGAATCGGCATCGTTTAGTGTTGGAAAGTTCATGCCAACCCATTTGATGAATTTCGGCAATTTGGCTTCACCCCAGCTTGCATACCGAACCGTATGATATTGCAGGCTCCAGCCGTTGGTAAAATTACTATCTTTATCCCAAACAAGATCGTTGTCTAATTCAAGGCGTATCGTAGCCTTGTTGCGATCGCTGTCAAGATAGAAATTTTCGGCAAAAACCATTTCATTGAATCGGATCAGCAGAAACACCGATAGAAAACCTAAAAAGATTCTTATAGCTTTCCTGATCCATTTACACGTCCGTTTATCCATACCGGGAAGCCCCTCAACAAATTCAACGATTTTATTTTTATGCGCCTCTATGGTTTAAATTTTGGCAATGGCTTCAAAAGCTGCCTGTTTCAGATTTGATCCGATATCAATCCCACTTATGTTCGATCCTTTTAAACTCGATATATTGCCATATGCCCCGTTCGCTAATAAAGGATGTAAGGAGCCAGCTGACTAAACTGATCAATAAGGATCCGAATACCGCAGTCCAAAATCCTCGAACCTCAAATCCGGATATCACCCCGGAAGCCATCATGAGCAAGACAGCGTTGATCACATCTGTCAGCGCAACGAATTAAATACCACCCAGTCTCTATTTCCCATTGATTTTCCAGGTACCAATGAAAATGGGTTTTTCTTTAATGTTCTCCAAATGATGGAGCAGCTTTGATCCAACACCCTGATTTTGTTCCTGTGTCCGGATGTAAGCATGACGGATAAGAGTAACGTCCCTAAAAACTGATTCAATATTAATGCCCTGTTTGGATAGATGCCATTTTTTTCCCAAGGCGACGAGCTTTCATCTTCGTTCTATTATTAATCGCTTGATTTTTATTTTTGGCGGCAAGGCCAATAAAAAGAACGCCAACTGTCCGGGCGCCTAAGACTCTCGCTGCAGATTTCATCAATTTGACCATTTTGCTTGACATTCGGGCTATCAATGATGGAGCGGCTGATGATGCGACCAATACAGCATACCTGGATTTTTTATCGGGTTTTATTTTGGGAGCGTTCATGCCCCAGGGCCAGTAAGCGAAGCAAACCAGCCTCTCAATAAACTTTTTCATGACCGCAGTGACTGTTCCGAAATTCATCGGCGAACCGAGCACAATCGCATCTGCCTGTTGGATTTCATCCAAAATGTTTTCCATATCATCCGGGATGATGCACTTTCCTCTTCCTGAACCTTCCCGCTGTGTGCAAGTTCTACAATTCGTGCAAAATTCAATGTTTTTGTCGATCAAATAAATTTTTATAGTTTCTGCGCCATCTTCCCTGGCGGCGGTCAGGATCTCATCGATCGCTGTGTCGATAATGCCGCCTTTACGATAACTGCCAACTATCGCAACCAATTTCATGGGGTTACTCGTTTTCAATTTTCGATCTAAATTTATGAGCGACTTTTTTGACTTTAATCAAAAGCTTGTCGGAAATCTCCGGGTTTTTCTTGGTTCCTGGTTTAACTATTTTCCCAACGATTTTATATCCGCCATAATGCAATATTTCCCGGACCGCATGAATTGCACCCCTGCTTTCAGCTGCAATAAAATTAAATGGCCATGGGGTTGTACAGGCTGTGACGATAACAGCCGGTTTTCCCTTTTGCCTGGGGATGGGAAAACCATTTGGTTTTTCGCCCATAAACACAGGAACATTGCGATCAAATAAGAGCTTGAGCTGTGCGCTCATATTGCCCCAGTGGGTCGGCGTCCCCACAATCAAAGCGTCAGCCAATTTTATTTTTTGACCTATAATATGAGCATCATCTTCCGGCAACACGCATGTACCATCCGGTCGACACTTCATGCATGCAATGCACGGGCTCATCTTCAGGTCGTATATATCAATCCACTCAATTTCACATTTTTTGGGTAAATCTTCGGAAAGTGCCTTCAGGAGCTCGGCCACAGTTCCTTTTTTGCGGGGACTTCCGTTTAATATCAGCACGTTCATGCGGTATTGATCCTTTTATTTCTGCTAATCGTTCCTTGTTATTCATCCCTCTTATGATCGATCCGCTTAAATTCTGTATATTCCCATGTGCCCCGTTCATTTATAAAGGATGTAAGGAGCCAGCTGACCAAGCTTATCACCAAAGATCCGAATACGGCCGTCCAAAATCCACGAACCTCAAAACCGGATATCATACTGGAAGCCATCATGAGCAAAATCGCATTGATCACGAAGGTAAAAAGCCCAAGGGTTAGGACGGTTAAAGGAAGCGTTAATATGAACAATATGGGCCGTAAAAAAGCATTCAGGATTCCCAGCATGGCGGCGGCGATAAATGCAGACATAAAGCCACTGACATGAATGCCGTCCAAAAGATATGAGGATAGCAGAATTGCAATAGTTAATATCAGCCATCTGACTAAAATGCCCATATATTGGAATCTCCAAACGTCATTAAGTAATCGGCTATATATATTTTTTCACTGTAAACGTAGCGGCCATTGATAGCTGAATTCGGCATACTCTGCTAAACTGGCTTCTGAACACCTCCAAACATAGAAAAAAACAGGGCAATTGTTAGCGCTTGAATAATCCAGCCAATGATACAGACACCCACAGCTCGCCATGTACTATGATAATCAAGCGCCTGTCTTACAGCTACAACCATTGCCACCAACATCCAAATTGCCGCAACCGAATATACTAAAAAGGAAAAACCTGGGATAATGCCTAAAATTCGAATCAGCCCCGGTGTGCTCGAAAAACCAATAGCACGTAACAATTCACCCAGATTTGCTTTAGTCTGCGGTTCGGGCAACATCTTGGTTCCAATAGCATAAGTGATATAGGCCCAAACAAACCATCCGATGAGGGCCACAATAGAACCCGTCAGGAGTCCTCCGGTCCCCGCTTGTCCAATGGCTCCTATGCCGGCAGCTAAACTGGAAAGGATGACAACAATTATGGCCTGAGTCATGGCATCCTTATCCGCCTCGACCTCCTCGTATATTTTTATGTCTAACTTGGCCGCACCTATCAAACGTTCTTTAAAACTTGACATCAAAGTCTCCTCACCTTGTCATTAAACCAAAATATATAGACCTTTTTTTCCGGCCTTAATTCTTCCCTGTTTTCTAAGTTTAAATCTGAATAAATGTTTTTGACGATGTCGGTTTTTGCAAGGTCATAAAAGTTTTCCTTTCAAGCAGGAATGGGTTAAGCAGAATAGAATTACCCTAAACGAAAAATATAAATTTTGTCAAGAATTCAAAAATTATATTGACCGAAGAAAAATTGATTTTTATCCTCAATAAACTTTTAATCGCATCAGTAGGTTATCCGGTCATGTACTGCCACTTTGTGGCTTTAACATGCTGATATTTTATTTTATATTGACATAACCCGTTAAACATACTAAAAAATCGTTAACCGTAACCAAAATCGAACAGCTCAAATAAATCCTAAGCTTGATCTAACCAGCCCTAAAAACGGATTTAATCCCAGCGGACCTTCCACTTATTCCGAAAAGTTTAAAGAAAATTATTTTAAGGCACAATCAGAACGAATGAACTTCTTGATCGATGATGCACTGTATAAGATCGCGCAAATTGAAGCTGGTACTTACAAATACCCGGACGATGATGCCTTTATCGTTCCGAAGGGAGACGACTGTCGCCTCATGCAAGCAGATTTGAGTATCGATCACAGCACGGTTGCACCGCAACAATTGTTAAAAAATGACGGCAGCGTAGCGACACAGATTGTCGAAAGTGTTCGGGTGCCGACTCTAGATCCTGAAGCTAATGGCGAATTTGGTTCTACGATGTTTTTGACGCTGCGGTCTTTCTTAAGCGTTCGGGCTATCAGGTCAAACGATTCTATGGAAGATATTGATTATTGCTCAAGCAACAATTCTACTCCATGTAATCTACAAAATGTTACAATCCCGCTACTTGTAACCGCAATGGGAGGACATTATTTCATTCGTGACAGCGAAAAATTTTACGATATGGCAGCAAGCCCGGACAAAGAATTTATTGTTATAGAAGGGGCCAGCCATGGGGGAACGCCCTGTACGGCTTGCGAACAATATCCTGGACAGTATTCGAATACAGTTAAGAATCTATTTGATTATATGACGAACTGGATAAATGATAGATTCTGATATTGCCATATCCAGTCTAATTTCTTTTAATAGACTTGGGATACCCCATTAGTAAATGGTCTGTCAAGTCTGCTCTCGACTCTTATCAGCTAATCGAAAAAGTCAAGAGCAGACCCCTTTACAGGGGGTATTTGCAACAGAAAAGCAAACAAGAATGTACGAACATTATTTATACCGAAAACCAGGGGCGGACGGTTACGCCCTCGCGAGTGTAAGACTCCGGTCCACCATAGACAAGCGTCATTATGGTTGTCCCCTCGCCGGCCAAGCGGATCCACCACTTGAGGCCGTCGAACATGTCCTTTGCAATCGTGCCGGCTGACTTGATTTCCACCGGATGCAACGTATTGCCGTCTTCGATAATGAGATCGATCTCGTGGCCGGTCTGGTCCCGCCAAAAGAATAGCGGCGGCTGCAACCGATGATGGAGGTACGCCTTAGCCACCTCGGCAACAATGTAATTCTCGAACAAAGCCCCCCTCAGTGGGTGCGCAAATAGTTGGTCTTGATTGCGTATGCCCAGCAGAACACAGGCAAGACCGGTATCGTGGAAATAGAGCTTTGGGCTTTTGATGATTCGTTTATT
>ENA-OSEO01006154-OSEO01006154.1-sediment-metagenome-genome-assembly--contig:-NODE-6154-length-10971-cov-3.497981_pt1 | contig 10971 bp, 8 predicted proteins | sample MGYA00237883_ERZ534232 | MGnify/ENA metagenome assembly ERZ534232
AACAGACATGCTCTTTGGAAGTGAACGCATTGGCAAATCCTCCGACAGAGTCCAATTGCTTGGCTATATCCAGAGCAGTTCGCCGTTGAGTCCCTTTGAAGAGCATGTGCTCGATGAAATGGGTTATGCCTCGCTCTGAGTTTTTCTCATCGCGAGAGCCCACACTCACCCATATTCCCGTGGATACCGACCTGACACTGGGAACCTGTTCGGTTACGATGCGGATACCGTTGCGCAATACGGTTTTTTGATACAATCTTCCCCCTCTGCTGGCGAGCAACAAGATCGGCGATCAACAGACCGGATGTGCCTACTCCTTGTCCGATTCGGGCTTTTCAAGCAGCGCCTTGCGGCTCAAACGGATTCGTCCTCGGTTGTCAATTTCGACAACCTTGACCCGGACCGTATCCCCCAGGGCGAAGATGCGCCGGGTGCGGCGGCCGAAGAGGCGCATGTGGGATTCCTCGTAGCGGTAGTAGTCGTTGGGCAGGTCCACCAGGCGCACCAGACCCTCGGCAAAGATCTCCTCCAGGGAGACGAAAAAGCCGAAGGCGTTGACCCCGGTGATGCGGCCGGTGAAGCTGTCGCCCACCCGGTGGGCCAGGCAGCGCACCTGCATACGGGACAGCATCTCCCGCTCGGCCTCAATGGCCAGCCGTTCCCGCCGGTTGAGGTGGCCGGCCTCGGCATCCAGGTCTTCCGGGTCCAGAGAAAAGGGCGGTTTCCGTCCCTGAAGGCGGGAGAGCAGCAGCCGGTGGACCTGGAGATCGGGATAGCGCCGGATAGGCGAAGTGAAGTGGGTGTACCAGTCGGTGGCCAGGCCGTAGTGGCCCAGGTTCTCCCCGGCGTAGCGGGCCTGCTTCAGGGAGCGCAGCAGCATCAACTGCACCATGGGGGCCAGCGGCGTCTGGCGCACTTCTTCCAGAAATTCCTTCAGGACCCGGGGGTCCCGGGCCGCCTCTTTGGGCAGGGTAAAATCCAGGCTTTTCAGAAAAGTCCGGAAAGCCGCCATCTTGGCGGGGTCGGGACGCTCATGCACCCGAAAAATGGACGGCTCTCCCAAATGAGCCCCCACCGCTTCATTGGCGGCGATCATGAACTCCTCGATGATCTGATGGGCCACCAGATGGTCCACCCGGAGGACGTCCACCGGCCAGCCCCGCTCATCCAGGACCACCTCCGCCTCGGGGATGCTCATCAACAGGCTTCCCCTCTCCCCCCGGCGTTCCCGGAGAAGCAGGCAGAGTTCTTCCATCCACTTGAGCATCTTCAGATAGGGCCGGTAATTCTCCCTAAGCTGCCGGTCCTTTTCCGTGAGGAGCCTCTGGACCAATCGATAGGTGAGACGGGCGTGATTGCGCACCACCGCCCGGGCAAAGTTTTGGCGCCGGGGGCGGCCGTGTCGGTCGAACTCCATGACCACCGCCACCGCCAGGCGGTCGGTATCGGGCCGCAGGCTGCAAATCTCGGTGGCCAGGCGCTCCGGGAGCATGTGCACCGCCCGCTGGGGAAAATAGATGCTGGTGCCCCGCATCCGGGCCTCCTGGTCCATGGCCGAACCCGGAGCCACATAGTGGGCCACGTCGGCAATGGCCACGTAGAGGGTGAAATGCCCCCCCGGCTTCTTGACCACGCAGACCCCGTCGTCAAAGTCCCGGGCGGACTCCCCGTCAATGGTCACCAGGGGCAGGTCCCGGAGATCCAGGCGCCCATCCAGGACCTCGGGAGTCAGTTGGGCCTGGACTTTTCTGGCCTCAGCCAGAACTTCCGGGGGGAAGGCGTCCGGCAGGCCGTATTTCAGGATCACCAGCCGGGTCTGGACCGCGGCGTCTTCCACCGCGCCCAGGACCTCGATGATCTCCCCCTGGGGGTTCAAGTGCGCGGTGGGATAATTGGTGACCCGGGCCCGGACCATATCCCCGGGCTGGGCCCCGGCCAGGCCCTCCGGCACAATGACCAGATCGAAGAGGAAGCGCTCTTCTTCGGGTTTGACGTAATAGGTGCCCCCGCTTAAGTTGAGGAGGCCGATGACCTCCCTTACTTTACGTTCCAGGATGCGGATCACCCGGCCTTCCCGGCGCCGGCCCCGGCGGCCCTCGATGCGCACCACCACCCGGTCCCCGTGCCAGGCTTCCTTCAGGTTCACCCCGGTAAGGTAGATGTCCTGGCCGCCGCCCTCCGGAGTCACAAAACCGTAGCCGTCCGGGTGGACCGAGAGGTCTCCCGCCACCAGGTTCATCTTCTCCGCCAGGCCGAAGCGGCCGCCCTTCAGGGAAACCAGATCACCCCGGGCCACCAGTTGCTCCACGATTCCGTCCACGGCCCCGGTCTGGGTGGGGGTCAGGGACAGGAGCTGGTGCAATTCCCCGGGCAGCAAAGGCCGGGCCGCCTTCTGGAAGGCGAGGATCACCTGTTGCTCCCCCGGCGGCCGCCGCCGGGGCCGCCTCTGGGGCCGCCGCCGTTTGCCTTTCACACCCATACCCCCCTTTGCCGGCGCTGTCGCTGCATCAGCCTTACTCCTTCCCGCTTTCATTTTAAGTCAAGGTCGCAGTTAACCCTAATAATAAAATCCCCGATTCCTTCTTCACAGCCAGAAATTGATTAAGAGGAAAACGGGGAAGCCCGGAGGCCTCAAGGGTAAGCGGCGCAAATTCCCCTTTGCGGCCTTCTCCCTTTTTCTTTCCATTTCCTCCCCGGGCCTTGCTGCGAAGATGCCCCGGGTTAACGTCGCTTTAAGTTTGTGCTTTACGGAACAATCCGATATAATTTTTTTAGTTGGAATATTATTTTCTAAAGGCAATATCTGGGCATGGCCGGTTTACAGGTGGAGTATCTGGATAAACTTTCTCCGGCGCGGCGGCAGGAAATACTCAGCCGCTCCCAGGAGGACGTCAGCCAGGTGCTGGATACGGTGCGGCCCATCCTGGCGGCGTTGCGCGAGAAAGGGGACGAGGAAAACCTGCGGCAGCACGGCCTGGCGCCCGGTTGCACCATCGACGCTCTAGAAGTAAAAGAAGACGAAATTCAGGCGGCTTACCGCTCTATAGATCCCAAGGTCCTGGCGGCCCTAAAAACCGCGGCGGCCAATATCGAAAAATTCCATCAGGCCCAAATGGAACGGGACATGTGGGCCGTAGAGCTGCGTCCCGGCCTCCTGGCGGGCCGCTTGCACCGGGCCATCGACCGGGTGGGCTGCTATATCCCCGGAGGCCTGGCCTCTTATCCCTCCAGCGCCTTGATGAATATCATCCCCGCCAAAGTGGCGGGGGTCAAAGAAATCATCGCCTGCACCCCCCCCGGAGAAGGGCTGGCCCTGAACCCCGCCACCCTGGTGGCGGCCCACCTGGCCGGAGTGCAGCGCTTCTTTAAGCTCGGCGGCCCCTGGGCCATTGGCTCCCTGGCCTACGGCACCGCTATGGTCCCCAAGGTGGACAAGATCGTGGGCCCGGGGAATAAATACGTCACCGCGGCCAAGCTCCTGGTCTTCGGTGTCGTGGACATCGATTCCCCCGCGGGCCCCAGCGAGGCTTTGATCTTGGCGGATGAAACCGCCGAAGCCCGCCTGCTGGCCGCAGACTTCCTTACCCAGGTGGAGCACGATCCGGACGCAGCCGCGGTCCTGGTCACCACCGACGCGGCCCTGGCCCAAAAGGCAGTGGACCTGATCCTCTCCGAGCTGCCCCAACTCCCCCGGCGGGAAATCCTCGAAGCCGCGCTCAGCAAATATTCCGCGGTGCTGGTGGCCCCTAATCTTGACGCAGCCCTGGAATTCGCCAATCTTTACGCCGCCGAGCATCTCCAGGTCATGACCCGGGACCCATTATCGCTTTTGCCCCGCATCCGCCACGCGGGCTCCATCTTTTTGGGGCCGTACGCGCCGGTGCCCGTGGGGGATTACGCCTCCGGCACCAACCACGTGCTGCCTACGGGGGGGTGCGCCCGCATGTTCTCCGGGTTATCCGTGGACGATTTTATCAAGAAACCCACCTTTCAACATTTAACCCGGGAAGCCCTGGCCTCCCTGAAAGATACGGTCATCACCCTGGCGGAAGCCGAGGGCCTGCCCCTGCACGCCCGGGCCGTGGCGGAGAGGTTTAGATATGCCTGAGGCCCATCCATAAATTATAAAAAAATTTTGCCTCTTCATTTGCGTCTTGGCGTGAGGCCCATCTTTTCAAGGTAGCATCATCTTTTAGGACCACAAGCTATGAGTTCCCAAAAAACTACAGTCGTCCTCCCCCCGGTAGACTTGATCGACGTCCAGAACCACGCCAGCCCCCGGACCATCGATATCGACAAAGTGGGAGTCAAGAACATCTCTTACCCCATCGTCGTTCTGGACAAGTTCAAAGGCACCCAGCACACCGTGGCCCGCATCAACATGTACGTCAACCTGCCCCACCGCCACAAGGGCACCCACATGAGCCGCTTCATCGAGATCTTGAGCGAATACCGCCGGGACATCAGCCTGAAGAATATCGGCTCCATCCTGGAGGAGACCCGCCGCCGCCTCAATGCCCAGTCCGCTCATATCGAGATGACTTTTCCCTATTTCATCGATAAGGCCGCGCCGGTGACCAAGGCCCGGGGGTTGATGGAATACATTTGCACCTTCACGGGAGCTCTGGATGAACAAGGCCGTCTGGACTTGGTGGTGGGCATCACCGTCCCCATTACCACTCTCTGTCCCTGCTCCAAGGAAATCAGCAGCGTGGGGGCCCACAACCAGCGGGGGGAAGTGCGGGTCCAGGTCAGATACACCAAGTTCTTCTGGATCGAAGACCTGATCCTTCTGGTGGAAAAATGCGCCTCCTGCGAGGTCTACGCCCTGCTGAAGCGCCAGGACGAAAAGTTCGTCACCGAAAAGGCCTATTCCAACCCCATGTTCGTGGAGGACGTGGTCCGGGAGATCGCCCACCGGCTGAGTGAAAACGAGAACTTCACCTGGTACGCGGTGGAATCGGAAAACTTCGAATCCATCCATAACCACTCCGCCTACGCCTGCATCGAATCAAAAGTGAGCAGTAAGCGGTAAGCAGTGAGCAGTAAAAACAAGACCAGGCCGGCAGGCAATTTTTTGTTCACGTCCTGGGAGATTCAAGATTAAAAATACAAGATAATAGTGGGGCGGCCGTCTCTGGCCGCCTTTTTTTTTGGCGGGCACGGAGGCCCGCCCCACCAAAATTTTCATGAGTTGCGGGTGAGCCGCAGGCTCACATCCAACTGCTCACCGATCACTGCTTAATGCTTACTGCTCACTCCACCCGCACTTTCACCCGCCAGAATTCCTCCGGCGGTTTTTTCTCCCAGGGGCGCTTGATGTTGATGATGATGCCGGTTTGGCCTTTGGCCAGGGCCTGCCACTCATAGTAGAGTTGGCCGAAATCCCCGGCCCGGGGCGGTTGTTGGGGTTTCGGGGATAGTTTTTTCTGGTCCAGCAATTTCAGGATGGCGGTATTAAAGATCGGCGGAAGGGTATGATAGCCGCCGGAGGCGGGATTGCGGAGGTAAAGGATTAATTTTTGCCCCACCTCTAGCCCAACGGTACGGCCCCGGTCTTTTTCATGGAGAATCAGCGGCCCCGGGCCGGCGGCCTCAGCCGCCAGCGTCCAGACGGCCAGCAAGATCGCCAGGATGATGAACTTTCTGCCGGTGTGCATAATCTCCCTCCGGTCCTCCAGGGGCAAGGTTGGCTGCGTCTTTACTTGGCCTGGGCTTTACCTGCGGCCTTGTGCTTCTCCTGGGACTGCGGCTTCAGCCAGGCCACTTTGCCGGTCTTGAGATCATAAATGGCGCCCACGACTTTCAGCTTGCCCGCCTTTACCAGACCTTTGATGATCGGGCTCTGGGCCAAAAGATCGGCCATGGCCTGCCGGACATTGGCCTTGATGGCCGCGGCCAGCAACGGCCCATCTTTAAGTTTAGGATGCGCCGCCCGGGTCTTGGCCACCGCGGGTTTGATCTTGGCCGCTAGAGCCGGGAGGCTGCCGTGAAGTTGAGCACCCTGGACCACCGCGTCCACCGCCCCGCATCGGGAATGACCCAGGACCACCAGTAAGGGGGTATGTAAATGTTCGCCGCTGTATTCCATGGAGGCGATCTCGTCCACGCCGGCTACGTTTCCCGCCACCCGCACCACAAAAATATCGCCCACTCCCTGGTCGAAAATAAGCTCCACCGGCACCCGGGAATCAGAGCATGATAGGATCGTGGCAAAGGGGGTCTGGCCTTTGGTGGCCGTCAGTGTCCGCCGCTCTTGATTCTGGTGGGGGTGTTGGGGCTTGCCGGCCACGAAGCGGGCATTGCCCTCTTTGAGCATCTTTACAGCCGTGTCCGGGGACACCCCGGGGCCGGGACCGGCAGATGAAACCGGACCAGCCAGGACCAGCAACATTACCAAGGGAAACAGCAACAGGTTCCATCTTCTCATGATCATCTCCCGCAGGCAGGGGCCGGAGGTCTGGGTTCGGATTTGCTCTCCCCCTCCTCTTCGCCCTTCATCAGTTCTTTGGCCAGTTCCATCATTTGGCGCAGCTTTTGATCCACTTTGAAGTTGACCGTGTCCGGCTCCCAGGCGCCGTCCGGGAGGCGCTGGCCCGCGGGGATGCCGGTGAGCAGGTCCAGGGCCTCGTCGATGTGGCCGATGGCCCAGACGTGGAACTTGCCGTCTTTCACCGCGTCCACCACTTCCTTTTTCAGCATCAGGTCCTGGATGTTAGCCTTAGGGATGATCACCCCCTGGGCGCCGTCCAGGCCTCGGGCCTTGCAGACCTTATAATAACCCTCGATCTTCCAGTTGACCCCGCCGATGGGCTGGGACTCGCCCCGCTGGCTCACCGAACCGGTGATGGCGATGTTTTGGGCCAGGGGCACGTCGGCCAGGGCGGAGAGCAAGGCCAGGAGCTCCGCGCCGGAGGCGCTGTCGCCCTCCACCATGCCGTAGCTCTGCTCGAAACAGAGGCTGGCGGAGAGGGTCAAGGGTTTGTCCTGGGCAAAGCGGCTCCTTAAGTAACCGGCTAAAATCATCACCCCTTTGGTGTGAATGTTGCCGGAAAGCTGGGATTCCCGGTCGATGGCCACCACCCCGCCCTTGCCCAGGGCGATGGTGGCGGTGATGCGGCTGGGCCGGCCGAAGGCATGATCCCCCAGCATATAGACGGAGAGCCCATTGACCTGGCCCACCACCTGGCCGCTGGTCTCGATGAAGAGCATCCCTTCGTCGATGAAGTCCTGCATCTTCTCTTCCGGCAGGTCGGAGCGGTAAATCTTCTCCTGGATGGCCTTTTCCACGTCAGAGCCGAAGATGACCTCGTGGGTGTCGTTCTTGGCCCAGTAATTGGCCTCTTTGAGGGCGTCCTGGACTTCCTTCAATTGCAGGGTGAGCTTTTCCTGGTGTCCGGCCAGTTCCCCGGCATATTCCACCAGCCGGGCCATGCCGGTTTTGTGCACCGGCAGGAGCTTTTCTTCGGCGCTGTAAGCGGCTACCGCGGCGCAGAATTTCTGCAAATGGTCCTCGGTCTTCTTCATCTCGTAATCGAAATGGGCCTTGATCTTGAAAAGCTTATGAAAATCCTCGTCGTAGATATAGAGAATCTGATAGACGTAAGGATCGCCCAGGAGAATCACCTTGACCTGTAAAGGGATGGGCTGGGGCTGCAAGGTGCGGGTGGAGATCATGCCGAATTGCTCCGCCAGGTCCTCGATTTTGATCTGCCGGTCCTTGAGGCAGCGTTTCAGGGCCTCATAAGAAAAAAACCAGCGCAGCAGGTCCATGGCCTCCAGGATGAGGTAGCCGCCGTTGGCCCGGTGCAGGGCGCCGGAGCGGATAAGAGTGAAGTCGGTGACCAGGGCTCCGAACTGGGCCCGGCGCTCCACCGTGCCGATCAGGTTGGGATAGGTGGGGTTATTTTCCATGATCACCGGCGCGCCCTTGGTTTGGGAGTGGTCCACCAGGACGTTAACCTGGTATTGCACGAAGCTGGGCTCCGGGGTGGGAAAGGGAAAAGGCCCCTGGGCCCCGGGCCGGCGCTTCAGGTCTTCGATATTTTTCAGGATATCGTCCTGCACCTCCTGGAGGTATTCGCTCACCTGGTCCAGGTCCTTGTATTTTTCCAGCAGTTCCTGGATGAGGTGGCCCACCACGTACATGGCCACTTCCTGGTCCAGCTTCTTCTCCATTTCCTGGAATTCTTTTTCCATCTTCCGGATCTTGCGGATGACTTCGTTCATCTGCTCATGGAGAGCGCTGGACTTCTGGCGCAGTTCTTCCCGCTCCTCGTCGTTCATGGCCTTGAGATCTTCCTCGCTCATGGGTTTGCCTTCTTTACCCGGGAAGATCATCAGGCCGGTCTGGGAAATATTCAGGATAAAACCCTCCTCACCGGCCTTGGCGTCCAACTCCTGGAGAGTTTCGTTACGTTCCTTGGCAAAACGGTGCACCAGGGCTTCCCGGCGCTGGGTATAGTCTTCGCTTTCAAAGACCTCCGGGATCTGCACCTTTAAAGTGGAGATCAGGTCCTCCATATCGGCCTTGAGAGTTCGGCCCTGGCCGGCTGGGAGGCTCAGGGCCTTGGGCTGTTCCGGGTCCTTGAAATTATGGACGTAGATATAATCCGGCGGGGCCGGTTCGGATGCGGCCAGCTCCGCCACATAGGCCTTGATCATTTCCGTTTTCCCGGCCCGGGGAGGACCGGCCACAAAAATATTATATTCCGGGTCCTTGATCCCCAAACCGAATTCCAGGGCGTGCCTGGCCCTCTCCTGGCCCACCACCTTGTCTTTGGAGGGGGCCAAATCCAGGGTAGTTTCAAACCCCAGGCTGTCGGGATCACAGACGGCGCGCAGGCTCTCCGGTTTCAATTCCCAGCGGTTGGTTGACATAAGTCCTCCTCAGGTTTAGGTCTGATCACAAGATGGTCAGCAGTGACTCTAATGACTATGCCCCTCCAGGCGAATTAAGGGGCAAGCCCGGGGATCATGAAACCCGGGCCCCTCGATCTGAATAGTGTTGTGCTCCAGTCCGAAGCGATGGCGTAAAAGCTCTTCCAATTCCCAGGTGAGGCAGTCCCGATCCTCATTATTGCTGATGTTCACGTGCACGCTCAGGGCGTAGATCCCGGAACCGATAGTCCAGATGTGCAGATCATGCACCTTGTCCACCAGGGGATGAGCTTCCAAAACCCCGGAGACTTCCTCCAAGTCGATGTGTTTGGGGGTGGCCTCCATGAGGATGTCCGTGGCCTCCCGGAGCAACTGCCAGCTCCCCAGGACGATCATCACCGCGATCACCCCACCGGCCAGGGGGTCGAACCAATACCAGCCTTTGAAGAGGATGGCCACCCCAGCGGCAATGGCGGCCAAAGACCCCAGGGAATCCGCCAGTAGATGTAAAAACGCGGAACGGAGATTGAGGTTGTGTTCCTTGGCAGGATGAAGAATATAGACCCCGAAGAGATTAATCGCTAGCCCCAGGCTGGCGATGATGATCATGGGGACGGTGTTGATCTGGGGCGGCTGAAAGATGCGGCCGTAGGCTTCGTAAAAGATATAGGCGGCCATGGCCCAAAGCGTCAGGCCGTTAAGCAGGGCCACCAGAATTTCCAAACGATGGTAGCCGTAGGTCTTTTGAGAAGTGGGGGGTTTGGCGGTCCAGCGCAGGGCCAGATAACTTAAACCCAAGGCCCCCACGTCGCTGAACATATGGCCCGCGTCCGCCAGCAGGGCCAGACTGTTGGTGAGAATCCCCCCCACCAGTTCCACCACGAAAAAGAGGCATTGCGTCCAGAAAGCCAGGGACAGACGCCAGGTGCTGCTCTCAAAACGATGCTGATGGGCCTGTGCGGTTTGGCTGTGGCTCATGTCTCTTCCATCTGGATGTCCAGGATGCGGTAAGACCGCAGCCCCCCGGGGGTCTGGACCTGGATGATTTCCCCCGGGCTTCGGCCCAACAAGGCCCGGCCCAAGGGGGAAGTAATGGACAATTGTCCCTGGCCGACGTCGGCCTCCACCGCGCTCACCAGGATGAATTCCTGCTCCTGTCCATAACTCAGATTGACGATACGCACCCGGGAATTGAACCGCACCTGGTCGGGGGGCAGGTTGCTGCCCACCAGCACCTGGGAATTGGCCAGAATCTGCTGGAGTTGCCTGATCCTCTTTTCCAGGCGCTGGCGCTGGGCCAGGGCCCACTGGAATTCCTGGTTCTTTTCCAGGCGCCCTTCCCGGGCCGCCTCCAGGAGTTCCCGGACCACCAGGGGGCGCTCCACCCGGCTGAGGGTCTCCAGTTCCCTGACGATTTTCTGGTACCCGGCCCGGGTCAGGAGAATCTTATCCATAAGTTGGAGAGCAATAGACCTTTTTTCTTTCTAGAGCCCGGAATAATTGGTATTTTTTTGTCCAAGTTCCCTAATACTTAAACAAAAACACCGGAGTGGTCAATTCTAAAAGACCCGGAAATCCGGATCACTTGTGAACAATGCCGGGGCCCGGAAGCCCCCGGGAAAGACGGCTGGCCGGAGAACAGGCCGGGGCCATCAACCCCGGCTCTCTCCCAAAACACCGGGCATTTTCTGGAATTTCTTATAATTTAAGCACCGCCGTCTCCCAGGCAAGAGGCCCACGCCTCCGGATATGGTAATGGTTGGAGGAAAACCGTTTGCTGCTGCGTTTACCAGGTCTGGTGTTCAAATCTTCCTGGCGCCCTTACCGGGCCCGGCCCGGAGAGAAGGTCCTCACCCTGCGGACCGGAAATGCCTTCCCTCCGGGCCATCCCACCACCCGTCTCTGCCTGGAACTCCTGGGGGAGACGCCCCTGGCCGGGAAGCGTCTTTTAGACGTGGGCTGCGGCTCGGGCATCCTGGCCCTGGCCGCGGCTGCCTGGGGGGCGAAACTGTGCGTGGGGGTGGATCTTTACGGGGCGGCTATACTCCAGTCCCGGGAGAATGCCCGGCGCAACCGTCTGGACGGCACCTT
>ENA-OSEO01006155-OSEO01006155.1-sediment-metagenome-genome-assembly--contig:-NODE-6155-length-10969-cov-2.562248_pt1 | contig 10969 bp, 10 predicted proteins | sample MGYA00237883_ERZ534232 | MGnify/ENA metagenome assembly ERZ534232
CGCTCCATTGGCTGCTCGGGTCCGATAACCCCGCCGTGGCGGTGCTCGCGCGCCGCACCCTGCTGGGCGAGACGGACTCCGAGGACACAGCGAAGCTGTGGGCGCGGCGCAACGAGTACGTTCCGGTCGCGCGCATCCTCGACGCACAGCTCGATGACGGGTCATGGGCACCCCCACCCCGCGACTACCAGAAGTACGGCGGGTCGCTGTGGCAAATCCTGTTCTTGGGCGAGCTGTGGGCCGACGGCTCGGATTCCCGACTGCAGCGAGCGGCCGACTACGCTTTCTCGCGCCAGCTTCCCGAAGGCTCCTGGAGCTGCTCCAACATGCAGGCGCGCGGGTCCATTCCCTGCCTGACCGCCAACGTCGCGCGCTCGTTGGCGCGCCTGGGTTGGGCGCGCGACGAACGTGTGGCCCGGGCACTGGAGTATCTGGTCGGGGTGTACAAGAAGCACGGCTTGGCGTGCCCGCCGGGAGGCACTGCGCTCACCTTGAACGGCTACTGCCATATGCTCACGCCCAAACTACTGCTCTTCTTGGCCGAAGTCCCCTCCGACCTGTGGCCAGCGGGAGCCTCCGCCCTGCGCGACGCCGCTGTGGCGGCATTGCGTGGCAAGCGGGTCCTGCACTGCCTGCCGCAGGGCGCGCGCGAGTTCCCGAAGGTCGCCTACCGGGCCAAGGCCCATGAGCGCTCCCGCTTGCGCGAGGAGTGGATCGCTGAGCGCGGGCCGCTCGAATACGGCGATAAACCCGGCTGGCTGCGATTCGGATACCCGCTGTCGTACAACTCCGACGCGCTCGAGGCACTGTGGGCACTCGCGGCGGCCGGTGAGCAGCGCCGGCCGGAGTACGAACGCGCGCTCGAAGTTATCGAGCAAGCCGCCGATGACCGGATGCGCTGGAGACTGCGCAACTCGTTCAACGGCAAGATGATCGCCGACGTCGAGAAGAAGGGGTCGCCCAGCAAGTGGCTCACCTTGCGCGCGCTCCAGGTGCTGGACGCGTTTGAGGCGTAACCGTTCGACACGCGGCGGCCAACACCGGGCGGCACTAGGTCACCTTCGCGCGGCGTGCGCACTCCTCTCGGTCCCACAAGCGGTCGCGCATAACCACTTCGAGCACCTCGACCGCCCGATCCACGTCCGTGGGTCCCACGTAGAGCGGTGCAAAGCCGAAGCGCATGAGGTCTGGCGCGCGGAAATCCCCGATCACGTCGCGAGCGATCAGGGCCTGCATCGCGGCGAACCCGTGGGCGAACCGGAGAGACACCTGAGAGCCGCGCAACTCCGGGTCGCGGGGGGATGCGAGTTCGAGCTGCGGACAGCGCTCCTCCACGCCTGAGATGAAGCGCTCCGACAGTTCGATGGAGCGCGTTCGCACATCCTCGATGCTCACGTCCTCCCACACGTCAAGCGCCGCATCGAGAGACGCCATGGACAATATCGGCGGAGTGCCCACGAGCATGCGCTCGATCCCGTCGGCCGGACGGTACTCCTGGTCGAAGGCGAAGGGCGCGTCGTGGCCCATCCAACCGGCGACCACCGGCCGTGTCCGGGCCATGTGGTCGGGGCGCACGTACACGAACGCCGGTGCGCCCGGACCTCCGTTGAGGTACTTGTAGCCGCACCCGATCGCGAAGTCCGCGTGCGCCGTGGTGAGATCGACCGGGAGTGCTCCGGCGGAGTGCGCCAGGTCCCAGGTCGTGAGCGCACCTGCCTCGTGAGCACGACGAGTGAGTTCGACCATGTCGTGCAAACGGCCTGTTCGGTAGTCCACCTGGGTGAGCATGAGTACCGCGACGTCCTCGGCGATCCGGTCGGCGACATCTTCGGGCTGCACCGTCACGAGCTCGTGCCCGGCTCCGAGGGTCTCGGCAAGGGACTGCGCCACGTACAGGTCCGTGGGGAAGTTGCCGATGTCGGACAGTATCACTCCCCGACCTGGGGCGTCCATTGCCTGCATGCGCAGAGCGACTGAGAGCACCTTGAGCAGATTGACCGAGGTGGAATCGGCTGCGATCACCGACCCTTTCGGCGCCCCGATGAGGGTGGCCAGCTTGTCGCCGACCGCGCGCGGCAGGTCGATCCAACCCGAGTCGTTCCAGCCCTTGATCAGCTGCGACCCCCATCCGGCCTCGATCTCCTTCGCGACACGAACGCGCGAAGCACGCGGGAGCGGTCCGAGCGAGTTCCCGTCGAGGTACACCAGCTCTTCCGGAATATCAAACAGTCCGCGCGTACGGTCGAACGCAGCATCGAGATGAACGGTCGGACCAGCCATGGAAGCCTCCGGAGCGGGGGTCGTCAGGGGTCGTCGCCCTAGTCCTTGCGCTCGGTGACTTCGATCAAGTGGTAACCGAACTGCGTGCGCACGGGGCCGTGCACGACACCGACCTCGTCGTTGAAGCACACGTCGTTGAACTCCTTGACCATCTGGCCGGGAGAGAAATCGCCCAGGTCCCCCCCATTGCGGCCGGAAGGACACGCCGAATGCTGCCGAGCCATGTCGGCGAAGTCGGCTCCCTCGGCGATCTGCCGCTTGATGTCGTTTGCCTGCTCCTCGGACGGGACCAGGATGTGTCGCGCTCGTGCTGTCGGCATACTCGTACACTCCTTCGTCGATGCGCCGGGAGTCTCACCGCCCGGCAATCTGGCCTTCCGCCTGCTAGAACTCGCAACCTTCGAGCCGCTCGAACAGTACATCCACCCTGCCGAGGAACCCCCACGGGTCGAAGATCGCGTCGAGTTCCTCGGCGCAGATGGGAAACTCGGGGTCGGCCTCGAGCCGCTCGCGGTAGCTGGGGCCGGGACGCGCGTGCTGCAAGTCGTCCCAGACCGCCATCGCGTTTCGCTGCACGATCGCGTACGCGTCCTCGCGCTTCATCCCCGCGCTCACCAGCGCGAGCAGCACGCGGCTCGAGTAGATCAGCCCGCGCGTGGCCTCGAGGTTCGCGCGCATGTTCTCCGGGTACACTCCCAGCCCGCCCAGAATCCACGCCAGCTTGTCGAGCAAGTAGTCGAGCGCGATCGTCGAGTCCGCGAGCACCACGCGCTCTGCGCTGCTGTGCGAGATGTCGCGCTCGTGCCACAGCGCCACGTCGTCAAAGCCCACCTGCGCGTTCGCTTTCACCACGCGCGCGAGCCCGCACACGCGCTCGGCGGTGATCGGGTTGCGCTTGTGCGGCATGGCCGAGGAGCCCTTCTGCCCCTTCGTGAACGGCTCTTCGGCCTCGATGGTGTCGGTGCGCTGCATCGCGCGGACCTCGGTCGCGATCTCCTCGGCGGTGGCCGCTATCGTGGCGAGCACCGCAAGGAACTGTGCGTGCCTGTCGCGGGGGATGACCTGGGTCGAGAGAGGCTCGGGGGAAAGGCCCAGCCGCTCGCACACATAGGCTTCCACACGCGGGTCGATGTTGCTGTACGTGCCTACCGCGCCGCTGATCGCTCCGACCGCGATCATGTCGCGCGTGCGCTCAAGCCGGTCGAGCGCGCGCCGCCACGCCCACGCCCAACGTCCGAACTTCATGCCGAAGACCATCGGCTCGGCATGGATACCGTGCGTGCGGCCCACGCACAGGGTGTCGCGGAACTCGAACGCACGCGCTTTGCAGATCTCGCCAAGGCGGCGCACGTCGTCGATGAGGATGTCTGTCGCCTGCGTCATCTGGTAGCACAGCGCCGTGTCGCCCAGGTCGCTGGAGGTCATGCCGTAGTGCACCCAGCGTGAAGGTTTGGGCTCATCGGGGCCGTACCCGGCGTCGATGTGCTCGGCAAGATTGGTGAGAAACGCGACCACGTCGTGGTTGGTCTCGCGTTCCAGTTCGTCGATGCGCGCGACGGAGAACACCGCGCGGTCGCGGATGACGGCGGCCTCCTCGGCCGTGATGCCGATCTCGCCGAGCTCGGCTTGCGCCTCGCAGGCCAAGATCTCGATCTCTTTCCAGATGGCGAACTTGTTCTCGAGTTCCCAGATGGCGCCCATCTCGGGGCGGGTGTAACGGGGAATCATGCGGTGGCCAAGCCCCCTAGTCGAGTCGTGTGGCCTTGCGTACGCAGCATCGCACGTGATGTGGTGCTCCGCCCCAACATTATCGCCGAGGACACCGAGGCGGTCACGCCTCAGCACGCAGTCCGCCTCCTCGAGCCTCTTGCGAACGGATTGTCCGAACCCTTGCCAAGCTGGGTACGTTGTGCACGCGGAAGGGAGGTGTGTTACCCATGTCACCTGCAACAGCAAGCCGCATCACGACCGCGACAGTCTACCCCGTGCTTCCGGCCGAAGACCTCGATCGTGCCAGGCATTTCTACCACGAAACACTGGGCTTCGAGATCGAGGAGACACCGTCCGGCGGTTTCCTCATCCATGCGGGCAACGGCAGCCGCATCCTGGTCTACGAGCGGGCGCGCACGAAGGCGGAGCACACTGTTGCCACGTTCATCGTGGACGACCTGCCAGCAGCGATGGAGGACATGCGCTCCAGGGGCGTCACCTTCGAGGAGTACGACATGCCCGGTCTCAAGACGCGCGAGGGTATAGCGGAGATGGGCGACGAACGCAGCGCGTGGTTCGTCGACCCTGAAGGCAATATCATCGCCGTTGCCGAGATGGGCTAGACGCGCTTCGAGCCGCGAGAAGCGGGGCGTTTCGCCAGCGGCGAAGCGCCCCGGCCGACTTACCGAGACGCCAGCTTAATCTCCAGAAGGCAACGGTCCGAGCCGGCGCATGCCTGACGGTCGAGGAAGCGCAATCGCAAACCCGCGCCTTCGAACGTACCCTCATCCACCGCCGCTGCGATGTTGCAGAGCTGGTCGACCCGTTCCTCGGGCAAGCCTGCCTCGCGCCACGCTTCTGCGAGCGGGCAGGCCGTCATGCGCAACACGACGCGGTCGTCCGCTGCCGCCTGGTCGACTGCGGGCTCGAACAGCGCGCCATCCGCAGGGGAGCCTTCAACGAAGAGGCGTCCGACCTCCTCCAGATCGCCCGCCTCCGCTGCTGCCCGGTAGCGCTGCCCGATCTCGACGCCTCGGCGGTAGATCGCCCGCTTCATCAACTCGGTGGCACGGTCCGCGCCGTACTCCTCTTCGAGTACGTCGAAGATGTGCCGGTACATGAGCGCACGGTTCGCGAAGGCGGCGCGCGTCTCGCCACGTGAGGTCTCCAGCGCTGCGGCTTCCTGTGCAGGTGACGGAGTCTCCGGCATGCGGGGTATGCCTCCTTCGAATCGAACGCTTGGTCTGCCCTGCCGACTATCTCATACCCGCTCCCGTTCGCCGTCGGGCGCCACTGGAGCGACGCATGATACTATTGACCCCCGCGACTGATGACCGTGATGCGACCCGGATGGCCGGGCGTGTACTCGGAAAGGGAGCGATACGCATGCGACGCACCATACTCGGTGGCAAGATACATCGTGCCACCGTCACCCACGCCGACGTGGACTACGAAGGCAGCATCACCATCGACTCCGAGCTCATGGATGCCGCCGGCTTCCTGCCCAACGAGGCGGTGCACGTGTGGAACGCCACCACTGGGGCGCGCCTGACCACGTACGTGATCCCCGGTCCTGCCGGCCGCGGAGATGTCTGCGTCAACGGCGCCGCCGCCCATCACGCCAAACCGGGTGATCTGGTGATCGTCGCGACGTTCGTCGAACTCGACGATGTGGAAGCCCGGACGTGGGAGCCGCGCGTCGTGTTCGTTGACGACCACAACTCTCCGGTCATCCGGCGCCCCGAGCAGGCGTTCACGTCGTCTCTCGTGTAGGATCGCGCGTCACGTCCAACGGCAGCGAACCAGGGCAAGACCGCTCCTGTCGATGCCTTGCGTTGCTCCGCAGCCTGTCCCGCTCATCCGTGCGGTTCGTCCCGGTTCTTCGGGCGGCCCGTGGTATCTCCCTACATGCGACCTCAAGTGTGCGTTGTATCCAATCGATATCTACAACCACGCACGGGGTCAGCTCGCCGCGACCCCGCTGGGCGTGCGATGGGGGGAGCTGGACATGTTCCGTCGAGCCGTGGTCTGCACGGATCTATCAACCGACTCGTGTCACATGATCTCGTGTGCCAGCCAGTTCCGATGCCTTGGCATCGAGGAAGCCATACTCACACATGTGCTCGACACGGGCGCACGAAATGGCCTGAGTGACGGTCAAGCCGACAGCATGTACGAGGAACAGTGCCGCGTGCTCGAGTCACACGGCATAGACGTACACGTCGAGACCTCGGTCGGCCACCCATCGTTCTCGTTGCGCGACGTCGCTGACCGTTACGACGCCCAGCTCACGATCGTCGCAGGCCGAGGAGACGGCGTGGTCGGTACGCCGTTGTCTGGGACGACCTCATCGGACTTGGTCCTGCTGCACGGCCGTCCCGTCCTGGTGACGGGTGACGGCGAGTGGGCCGATGAGAGCAGTGCGTCCACACCCCGCACGCTGTTGAGCCGGGTGCTGCTCGCCACCGACTACTCACCCGCGGCCGAGCACGCCCACGAACTCGTGGAAGGGTTGGTCAAGCGCGGCGCGAGAGATGTCACGGTCACGCATGTGAACGAGCGCCACGGCGGCTCGGAAGTCGCCTGCTCGCTGTCAGCGGTGCCGAACCGCGCGGACTACGACCGCCTGCGCGTCTTGGGGGCACGGCTCGAGGCCATCGGAGCGAGCCAGGTCAAATGCGAACTCGTGTCCGGGCAACCCGCGCTGGAGGTGGCTTGGCGTGCGGCATCCGGGGACTTCACGCTGGTGGTGCTGGGCAGTCACGGCCGTACCCACGAACATGTGGTCCTCGGCAAGGTTGCCGATCGGGTCCTGCGCGACTCCGCCTCACCGGTCCTGCTGGTGCCGCCGCGAATCGCGCACTAGCGTCGTCGTTCCTGGTCGGTCGCGTCGGACCACCTCGCACTGGGCACAATCCCCGTGAGGAGGTGGCACGGATGTTCCAAGCCGAGATCAAGCAGACCGACCCGGTCACCGTCGCGTACCTACCCATGCGTGGGCCGTATTCGCAGATGCCGGAGGGGTTCGGCACGGTGTACGGGTGGATCGAGTCACACGGGTTCACACCGGTGGGCATGCCGGCCGCACTGTACTTCACCGCTCCCGACGAAGTGCCCCAGGACCAGGCCGCATGGGAGATCCAGGCGCCGATCGCAGGAGCGGACGCCGACATTCCTCCCGACGACAGCGGCGTGGGAGCGAAGCAGATCGGCGCACGGACCGTTGCATCGGCCATGCACAAAGGCCCATACGAAACGATGGCGCCCACGTACGAGGCACTTATGCGCTGGATCGGCGAGAGCGGGCATGTGGTCTCCGGCCCACCTGAAGAGGTCTACTACTCGGACCCGAACGAGGTGGGGCCACAAGACTACCTGACCGAGGTGCGCGTGCCAGTGACGCCCGCGTAAGTTGCGGCACTCGGTGCGCCCACGACGCCGACGCAGGTTGAGCCACGTACTCCCCCGGTAGCACGAGCGAGTACGCTCCGCGTCGCTTTCGCCGAGGCCGCGACCCGTCTACGATGGGTCCATGAGCTGGCGCGACATCAAAGAACGAATCGCCCGCCTGGACCCGCTCGTCGTTGACACGATGGTGGCGGTCGGGCTCACGCTGCTCGTGTGCCTGATGGTCTACGTGGTGAGCGCCACGCGGTCGCCCGGGTTGCCGCAGGTGCCCAACTGGCGCGCCATACACCCTGCGGGGCGACAGGCCTCGGCAGGTTTCGGCGTGTACGCGCTCATCGTGCTGACCTTCATGCCGCTTGCCTTCCGTCGCAAGATGCCATGGCTGACGCTTGCAGTAAGCGGCACTGCGGCGCTCGTATATGCACTGCGACCGGGGATTCCTCCGGCACCTACGGTCCTTGCGCCCATGATCGCCTTGTACACACTGGCGTCGCGATCCAGGCAGCGCCGGGTGGGGCTACTGGCGCTCGTGGTCATCGGCGTGATGGTGGCCGTGCCCGTGTTCGCCTTCTCCTCGAGCGTCCGGTGGGTCGCCGAGGCCGTCGGCTCGTTCGTCATGCTCGCCGCTGCCGCGCTGCTCGGCGAGGCGGAGCGCAACCGTCGCGAGTACATCGCCGAGGTGGAACGGAGGGCCGCCGAGGCGGAGCGCACGCGCGAGGAAGAGGCGCTGCGAAGGGTGGACGAGGAGCGCATACGGATCGCACGCGAGGTCCACGACATCGTGGCGCACAGTCTGTCGATCGTGACCGTCCAGGCCAGCGCCGCCGCCACGTTGCTCGAGACCGACCCCGCGGGCGCCAGGGACTCGGTCGAGAACATCCGCGCCACCAGCAAGAACGCACTCGCCGAGCTGCGCTCCATGCTCGACGTGCTGCGAACCGGCGAAGGCGAGGCACCGCTCGCGCCCACAGCGGACATCACCCGGGTGGACGCGCTCGCCGATCCTTTGCGCGACGCCGGGATCGCGGTGGACGTCACCGTCGAAGGCGACGTAACCTCACTGCCTGCGTACGCCCGCGTATCGGCCTACCGGATCGTGCAAGAGGCGCTCACCAACGTTCTTCGGCATGCCGAGGCGCGCAGCGTCCGCGTGAACGTGGCAACCCGGCCCGACCTGCTCACGCTCTCGATCGCCGACGACGGCGCCGGAGCGGGGAGCGGCACCGCGGAGACTGGCGCGGGTCACGGCCTTCGCGGCATGCGCGAGCGGGTCGAAGCGCTCGGTGGCTCGCTGTCGGCCGAGCCGGGTGAAGCCGGCGGCTTCACGGTCACGGCATCCATCCCCCTGACCAGGAGCGCACCATGACGATCCGCGTCCTTATCGCCGACGACCAGGCGCTCGTACGCGGCGGTTTCCGCGTGCTGCTGGATGCCGCTCCGGACATCGAAGTCGTCGGCGAAGCCGAGAACGGTCTGCACGCGGTCCAGCTTGCCGAGGAGCTGTCTCCCGACGTCATCCTCATGGACATCCGCATGCCCGAGATGGACGGACTCGAGGCGGCCCGGCGCATCTTAGGAGGTGCCGGGTCCGAGGCGTCCGACGCCGTTCGCGAGCCGACCGAGGACTCCGGGCGCCCACGCGTGGTCGTGCTCACCACGTTCGATGCCGACGACTACGTGTACGAGGCACTGCGGGTCGGAGCGAGCGCGTTCCTGCTCAAAGACACCGACCCCGAACAGCTCATCGAGGCGGTGCGGGTCGTCAACGCAGGCGACGCGCTGCTCTCCCCGAGCGTCACGCGCCGTTTGATCAAAGAGTTCGCGTCACGGCCGGATGTCCGTCGCGCTCACCCAGCCGAGCTCGACACACTCACCGAGCGAGAGCACGAGATCTTGTCGTTGGTGGCCCAAGGGCTGTCGAACAATGAGATCGCCTCGAAGCTGTTCATCAGCCCCGCGACCGCGAAGACCCACGTTTCGCGGGTGATGATGAAGCTTCACGCCCGAGACCGGGCGCAGCTCGTCGTCATGGCGTACGAGGCGGGCCTCGTGGTTCCCGGGACCGACGCGAGCGCCGGCTAACCGCGTCCAGGCTCCTTGGCATACTCCCTGAGGCGTACGCCGAATCACCACCTACGCACGACGAACGGACGCCCCGAGCGGTCTAGCGTGGACCAGGACAACGTCCGCGGAGGTGAGAAGTGTCCGTTTCCAAGAAGGTCCGCCGCTATCGCGGATGGATCGCGGCGGGTGCGTTGATGATGGTGGCCGGAGTCGCGTACCTCCTTTTGCAGCAGGCCAGTACGCCTGAAGCGACCACGTCGTACACCACGGAGCAAGCGAGCGTCGGGACCATCTCGGTGACCGTCTCAGCCACGGGCTACCTGGAGATCGACGAGGCGACCGAGGTCTACGCGTCGGGTTCGGGAACGGTAGCGTCGCTCGAGGTGGCCGAGGGAGATCTCGTAGCTACCGGAACCGTCCTGTTCACGCTGGATGCGAGGGATGCCAAGGCAAACACGGCCAAGGCGCTCACGGGCTACCGGCAGGCGCAGCAAGCCGTGGCCCAGGCCGAGGCCTCGCTGGTGAGAGCCACCAATTCGCTTGCCGATCTCGAAGACAGCTACGCTGCACGACTCGTGTCGGGCACGTCGGCCCAGGCCCTCACGCCGACCGAGACCGCCGGCGACGCCGCGCCCGATGCCACGACCCGTGACGCGCCCGCCGCGTCGAGCGCAAGCGACGAAAGCGCCGTGACGACGCAGCAGACGGAGGACGTCACGCAGGCCGACCTCGACACGGCCGAAGCGGAGGTAGCCTCGGCAGAAGCGGGGGTCGCCTCGGCCAGGGCCTCGCTCGCCAGCGCGCTGCTTTCTTACGAGCAGGCGCAGGAAGCCGAGCAGGAGCTCGACGTGACGGCACCGTGCGCGGGCGTGGTGCACTCCCTCGGCATCAAGGCGGGCGACACCGTCTCATCGGCTGGGAGCGGTGGAACGTCCGATAACGCGGGGAGCGGGACCGGCACCACGGCGGCGACATCATCCGGCGCCCCGGTCGTGCTCGTGCCCGAACAGCCGTTTGCGGCGCGTCTCACCGTGAACGAGGTCGATCTGCCCTCAGTGCGGGTCGGACAGCGCGCCGACATCGCGTTCGACGCCCTTCCCGACCTGGCGGTGACGGGAAAGGTGTACGAGATAGCCGACGAAGGGACCAACGAGCAGGGTGTGGTCACGTTCGATGTATGGCTCGCGCTCGATGTCGCCGATGAAGCCCTGCGCTCCGGCATGTCCACCGCGGCGTCGATCGTCACGGACATCGGGCGAGACGTCGTGCTTGTGCCCAACGCTGCGGTCAAGACCGACAGCGCCGGCACCTACTACGTTCAAGTGCTCGATGAAGGCGCCGCTGAGCCTCGGAACGTGACGGTCGAGATCGGGATCGCAAACGCGACGCAGACCGTGATCGTAAGCGGCGTCGACGAGGGTGACGCGGTGGTGGCCCAGGCCGACGAGAGTGGCGGGACGGACGAGGAGGCGGCCGATGGAGGCGGCTTCGTGATGCCCTGCATGGG
>ENA-OSEO01006156-OSEO01006156.1-sediment-metagenome-genome-assembly--contig:-NODE-6156-length-10968-cov-3.877422_pt1 | contig 10968 bp, 9 predicted proteins | sample MGYA00237883_ERZ534232 | MGnify/ENA metagenome assembly ERZ534232
AGTTATACTCAATCACTGAGTCATGCCATACCATTGCTGTAATACCGCTCGGATTACCTCCACAGTTTGTGGTATTTATATTATCATGTATATAGCAATATCTTACAATAAATGGACCGCCAGAAATAAAAATACCGTTATTTGATCCTCCTTTTATTTCAAGCCGTTCAAACTTCCAGTATTTTAAATGCCCAGTATCATCACTTTTAGCAAAAGATGAACGGCCTATCGTAAAAGTAGTATAAATAGTAGAAGTATCATTTTGAGCGTCTATAACCGCCCACTCACCTGGAAATGATTGGATAGACGAATAGTTTTCAGATGTTCCATTTGCACTGGTAGAAAGCGTTATACAACCTTCTTGATATGTACCACCTCTGAGATAAAGATCATCTCCACCAGACATAGCAGCTACCGCAACTTTAAGAGAAGAGTATCCTATCCCAGCACCTGGGAAATATGGGTCACTTGATGTATACGCATGTCCATCTGTCTTATCCCAAGTTGCATCAGTTTCAACAGTACCATTGTCAATATATAAATTGGCCGCAAAAAGAGGTGAACATGTAGCAAGCAAATATAATAGAGAAAGATTGATAATATATTGTTTCATGATTTCATCCTCCATAAATATATTAGAAATGACATTAGTAAAATAGATTGCAGTTTATTTTTTTAGCATGTCTTTAATATACTGTGTTATCTCCCATAGAAAGGGTTTAACATCTTCTTTCCTATAAACTTGTAATTTTGAATCCATTCGGAACTCTTTAAAAAAATTTTTAATAGATTCTAATTTATATGAAATATTTGATATACACCTTTTATTTGTTAACGTGGTATACAGATTGTCAATATCACCCAACAACCACCTTAATCTGCTAGGGGAATATTTTATATATTTTGTTGAAACATTTTCTCCTTTACTTTGAAGATACAAAAATAAAGGGAAGTCTATACCTGAATCGATTGAAAGCTGCAATGATCCCCAAAACCTTGCATTTATTTCCATAAGGATGGGTATGCCGCCTTTATTATTATCTCGTTTAAATTCAACCATTGCTACACCATTCCACCCTAATTGGCTTAATATACGAATTGCGTATTCCTTTGCCTTTTCATCAGGTTCGGTACTCTCACAGAGAACACTTACCCCTCCCCAGGGGGGTTTTTCTCTTATTCTTCTATGGCTTGATATGGCAACAGGCTTGCCATTCTTGAAGAGCGCAAACACGCCCACGCCTTCGCCTTCAATTAATTCCTGGATTAAAAAAGGTTGAGTAAATGCGATTGTTTTATTTATAATATCAATAATTTCAGCATAGCTATTAACAAATCGTACACCGAATTTATAGAACTTTCCTCTGTTAACAATAATCGAAGATTGTGGTTTAAGAATTAAAGGAAACTTAAGATTTATCAATTTTTTTAAATCATCTTTATTTTCTACTACAATTGAATCAGGAACAGGAACCCCTATCTTTAATGCCATTTTAAATAGCTTAACCTTATCAGATGCGAAGGTATAATTTTCAAATGATTCACTTAGAATATTAATGTCTCCTGCAAGTATGCTTTTGTAACTCAAAGCAACTGAAGTTGAGATGTCTGTTATAGGAAGTATATTTTTAATACCCTCTTTAATAATAATCTCATTAATTGTATTTATAAACCTTTTCGGATAGTCAAAAGGGGATGGATACCTTACTTGTTTTTTACAGTATTTTGAAACTCCGGACAAACTTGATTTCAGTTCCGAACCTATAATTATTTCTAGACCGGCTCTTCCTAATGACCTTGTAACTGCAAGTGCAGAACGCTGCTCACCATCAAGAACGAGGATTTTTTCTGTGATCATTATATCTTATAACCCTTACTGAGCAGCATTTCATAGTATAATTTTTCATAACATGCTGTCATATGCTGTACACTAAATTCACTGTCAAACTTTTTAATAGCATTCTGAGCGAACTTTTCCCTCTTATCTTTGTCCTGCAATAATTCATTAATTTTTTCAGCTAAAGAATCAGGATCTTTTGGCCGTACAATGAATCCGGATCGTCCGTTATCTACAGCAACAGAATTACCTCCTACATCAGTAGCCACAATAGCTTTTCCGGCTGCCATCGCTTCTAAAAGAACAAGGGGTAAGCCTTCCCACTCTGATGGTAGAACATATACATCTATCACCTGTAAAATTTCCGGCATATCAAGCCTTGGGCCAGTAAATAAAAAATTGCCCTCAACTCCGGTATCCTTTGCTTGAAGTTTTAGCTGATCCAGTAGTACCCCATATCCGACAATAAGGAATACAGTGTCGGGATGTTTTTCAAGTACTTTAGGAGCAGCTTTTATAAGATACTCTATACCTTTCTGTTTTGTCAGACGAACACCAAGCCCAACAACATATTTAAATTTTGATATTCCCAGTTCTATCTTTTTTCTCTCACGATCAATAATGATTTTGTATTTGCTGCCATCAATCCCATTATTAATAACATTAATTTTATTTTTATTAATTTTTTCATATTTTATTAAATTGTCTTTTGTCTCATAAGATACCGCAACAATTCTATCCAGAAACAATGACAGTAAACCTTCTATAATCATGTATTTCATTTTATCAGGGAATAGCCTGGCATGATCCGTATGCACTCTTACTGGGACATTACATAAAATGGAGGCAATTAAACCATCTATAAGTGCATTTGTATTATGAGTGTGTACGATATCCGGATCTATTGATTTCAGTATATTTTTTAATTTCCAAAAAGCAAAATATTCTGGTTGAGTGTTGTCTTTATCAGAAAGTAAGAATACAGGCACGCCGCATTTCTCAAGCTCATCCGCAAAATCACCTTTAAAACTTAAACAACAAACTGAAACGTCAAATTTATGCCTGTAAAAATTTTTACATAAATTTACAACAACTCTCTCTAATCCTCCAATACCTAAATTATTAGTAACCTGTACAATTTTTATTCTTTTTTTCATATTCATATATTTCAACCAGCAAAGGTCAGCGTATGCTATTGATTTTTATATTTTTGATCAGATCATTCACGCATACAGATATCACTGAATAGCAATATTCGAAGTCTTTTATCGGCTTATTGTAAGGATCTGCTATGTTAATTAGTCTATACCTCGGCCAGACAAAATGTTTTAGCAGGTAAAATTTATGAAGATCCATTGGAAACATTTGCTTAAACTGTTCATAATGCGCATAGTGCATACCAATTATAATAGAACTATTTTTTACTGATTCATTTGATATACAAACTGGGGAATGCTTTGTTAAATCAATATCATATATTTTTGCAGCTTGTATAGCCTCATAAGGAGACTCTTCATCTTGACCGAGGGCCAAACCACCTGAAAAAATATCTATATTCATTTTATTATCAAGGGCTATTTTTTGGGCAATTTTTTCAGCAAAAGGGCTTCGGCATATGTTACCTTTGCATACAAAATAAATACTTTTTGCATTAGAATAAACGCTTTTATTGATATCATTGCATTTTTTATAATAAGTAACAGTATCCATTACGCCAAATAAAAAAAACTTTAATCTTTTTAATTTATTGAGCATGAAACGAGCTATAATCAAAAGTTGTTAAAACTACTACCTTCTTTTCTAATTATCCTTTTAAGCCTCTTCTTGAATACTCTGTACCTATACCTCCACCCCAAGTCTCCATACTTTTTCGCCGCATACACAAACCCCTTTTTTTTGTAGTCTTTTTCAAAATTGTCTCGTTTAGGATGAATAACCGTAGGATATTGCAAATTAGGTTGCAAACAGTCTGTTGTGTTGCTTTCGATATAGTTTATATTACTTTTCACATTGTCAAACCAAGTTTGGCCTTTTAAAGTGTTAACTAACACCAATGATACGCCTTTATCATCGGCATTGAAGTCTTTATCCACTTTCTGCCATCCCCAGAAATCAGCAATCGTAATGTCTGAAGGGCGTTGTAAATTCGTAAAATGGCATACTCCACAAGAACGACGAAACATGATATGACAGTAAAAGGTATATGTATATGTATATGTATTTGTATCAGTGAAGGTAAATGACTCCTTATGAGCAGCCCAACCTAATTTACTTTTATCTCTGAAATTAACTTTAACAACTCTGTCATTTTGTTTATTTTCAATATAAGCCAAATAGTCTCTCCAAAAAAAAGGACTTGGCACACCATGACAAACAATATCGCATAGATATAAATTGCTTCTATCCGTATTTAGCAAACTTGATTTTAAACCGGAGGACTGACATGGTGTTCCTGAAAAAAGAACTTTCTCTCCATTTTCCAAATCCGTTTTTACTTTCCTAAATACGGTATTCATATCACTCTGTACATATTTTGAACCCTTAAATTCATTGCGTTCCTCCTTTGAGGTTGCCCGTTTATGTACAACTCGAAAGTGGTCATCATAGCCAGCACCATAAACAACCCCACCGTTTTCTAAAATCCAATCAGACAAAGCAATAAACATAGCTCCAGAACGACTTGTTTCAATTTCCTCCATATTCTTATGCCTCACGGCATAAACCAACGGGGTTTCCAGATTATCTTTCTTAGAATAATTTGCATTGAAAGTGCATACTTTTTTACATAATCCACAGTCATGGCATTTTTCATCATCGACTACTGGATAAAAAAAACCCAAATCATCGGTTTGCATTGAAATAGCCTCTTGGGGACAAACCGAAAAACAAGCAGAGCAACCGCAACAGTCTTCTTTTTTAGTATAAATATTCATGCATCATTTTTTGAATAAATTCATTAATTTTCCGTAATATGAAGCCTCTCTCCGCCCTCGATAGTCCGATATAAAACATCACCAGTCCGGTTGATAGCACGCTAGCAATACATACGAACAACAACCTTAACAACCCAGCATTCATTATATAATATACAACCAGTGGGAAAATGGCTGATAAGATAGTCACAACCATGGCATTGAAAAATACTGTTTTCAGATAATACATCGCAGATAAACCAATCATTCTTCGTAAAAGCCACAATCTCGTTGCCAAGCAGGCAAATGAAATAATAATGGCAACAATCATAGTGGATTGAGGCGCAAGGCCTAATTTCAAAACAATATAGGAAAAAGGTAAATTCATTATTTGCAATCCTCCAACAATAATCTGATATTTTTTTATTTCACCAGTGGCTAATACAGCAGTAATCAAAGTATTGGAGAATGTCTGTGAAATACCCCAGATCAATGTCAATCGCACAAATATGACAGAATAATCTGGCACAATTTTTAACCATATATTCAATATACTTTCAGTTTCAATCAATATGGGTAATGACAAAAGAAACATCAGATAATAAGAAAATCTGGCACCTTGTTGAACCAATTGCAACATATATTCTTTATTATCTGAGGCATATGATTTTGTAATTTGAGGGTTTAAGGCAATCATAAAAGTAGTAATAAATCGGCTGATTGCGTTTTGGACTTGGAAGGCAATACCGCGGGAAGCATTGATAACTACACCATAAAAAATATTCAATAAAATATTTACACCTTGCGTCATCAGAATTGCAGAACTGGCTCCGATAAAATTCCAACCTGCAAAACTTCCTATGACAATAAACATATCTTTATTCCATAAAAACTTATATTTGGCTTCATCAAAATTAAATTTGCAGTAGAACCCATAAATCAATCTAATAATAATTGATAGCAATAAACCTAGGACAGCATAGGTTTTAAGTTTATCAAAAGGTAAAACTGGTAATAAAAACACAATAACTAATTTGAAAATAACTTCTACAATCCCAAGAAAAGAAATAGCTTTCATCCGCTCATGGGCAATAATTGCAGCATAATAAGGAACGCTAATAATATCAATAATAAGTGCTAACATTGAACCTTGGTATACCCAATTGGCGGCATTCATACGACTAGCATCCACATTCATCTGTGTATTCAGAAACCATAGCCCAAGAGTCTCTCCCAGTATCAAAACCAGCAACCCAATAAAGTTGTGAATGGTAACTGAGGTAACAAACACCATTTTTAGTTTTTCTATATCTTGCTTTCCAAGTTCAAAAGTTAAAAAACGCTGAGTAGCTGCTGCCATACTGCCATTCAGCATAGTAAACATTCCCACCAATCCCCCTACCACATTATAGATACCAAAGTCTTCTACTCCTAATATGTTAAGTACTACGCGAGAGGTATACAGGGAGACTCCCATAGAAATTAACATTCGGAAATACAGAAAAATAGTATTTTTTGCAATGCGTTTGTTGTTACTTTCCATTTTGTAATTTTTTAAGTTCTGGCTTAGTAATTTAATAAATTATATTTATGATTTGAGGCTTTTGAATTTACCATAATGAGACCTTTGCACAACCTCACCGAAAATTCATCCAAATGGCTCCGATGTCGTGCTGTTAATTGTAAAAAACCTGACCCGATTTTATTCAACCTATTGTTTTTAATTGATTTACAGTCGTGCTTGTGCTATGTTTCCTACAGAGTTTCAACCCTTCAGGAGGAAAATATGGCTTTCAAAAAAATGGACACCGACTATGGTTTTGCCCCAATGAAATGAGCTACGCTCTTCCCTTTGGGAATTTCATAGGGCAGGCTGATCTGGCCCTCGCAAGTTCTCTCTATCACAATCGCAGCCTCGAATTTACCCGGTGAAATAATGTTCGGAGAACATTTGCTTCGCAATTTCACCGGGAGAGTGCAAAAAATCGAAACTTGCATTGATTGGTCAAGAATTGAATCCCTTTTATTGAGCCATTACACTGTTGGCGGCAGTAGTGAAGGTGCTACTGCCTTTCCGCCACTGATGCTCTTTAAATGTCTGATGTTGCGAAAATGGTTTCGCATCAATTCCGATCCCGAACTGAAAAACCAGATCAACGACAGGCTCTTCTTTAAAAAATTCCTCGGACTCTCTTTTAGCAAACCATCTCCGGATCATTCCACGTTCTCGCGCTTTAGAAGCCGATTATCAAAAAATGCCATGGATCAAATCAACTCCGAAATCCTGCGGCAGTTCGAAAGCCAAGGCCTTACCATCAATGAAGGTATCGCTGTTGACGCCAGGCTGATCAAATCGGCCAGTCGCCCCCTAAGCAACAATGACCTTACTGAATTAAGTGAAAAACAAATACGATTGCTGGTATCGACAGGCTGCTTTCAATATTACCAAGGGGTTAAAAAGGCTCAAGTTAATCACCGTATAGGGTAGATTGGTGTGCACAGTGGTAAAAAACCGGGCCACCAATCTCATAACGTGTCTCCTGAAGGCCGAATATGCGGTCGGGTCATAGACTGAACCCAATGGTTCGATAGTTTTTTTCCCTCACAGCTGCCGAAAATTTGACAGAAATCATAACATCAGGAATCCATTCAGTTTTTCAAACGTCTCATCAGGTTGTTGCTCTTTGAAATAGGAATCGATTGCGTTTACGCTTGACCGAGCCTACTTTTTTCGGGAAAATTTACTTTTTATGTAGACTGAAGCAGCAGATTCAATTTTAAATAAAATTAAAAGACTTTGTAAAAGTATTACTGAGACAGTATACTATATTGTCTGCAATGATCTTTTCAAAAACAATACAGAGCCATTCTTGAGTTCCTGTATTTGTTTATTAACACTTTTATAATCTATTAAACATTTAATATTTATAGCATCTATATCGGTAATTATTCTATCTTCTATCCCTAATTCTTCAAGAAAATCTATAATTCTTTGTTTATTCTCTTTAGGTAAAACACAAAAAAATTGTTTTTCAAACAAAATTGAAAAAGCTACCCCATGAAAGGAATTTGTTATAACAAGTTCAGCATTTTTAAAGTAACCCAAAAAATCACTTGGGCCGCCTTCTGATATTTGCAATACATCACTATTGATATGCTTACGTTTTCTAAAGCAAAATCGAATTGTTTTTAGCTTCGTGGTTCTTGCTATTTCTTCAGAGACCTTGAAAAACAGGTCATTTTCTGCAAATGAATAGGTCAACAAATAATTGTTATTAATAGCGATCGATTCAGCTATTGAACTCCATTCACTTTTGTCTAATAAAAATATAGGATCTAAAACAACACAAATTTCTTTATTCGTTTGAGAAGATAAAAAGTTTTTTAAAGATTTCTCCCTTACAGAGACACTATCCATACGATCAAAATATTGAAAAAAAATTTTTATTTCTTCTTGTTGTATGCTTTCACCCCCATTACTTGCCGCATAAGAGATTTTTTTCACGTTATTTTTAGCATAATACGCAAAATAGAGAGGCTGAAGTCCCCCTGTGAGAGTTGAGTTCCAGATTTGGTCGCTCCCGCAAATAATAGCATCATAATCTAATGCTGATAAATCCAAATCAGTTATTCTTGTAGTTTTTTTTAATTTATTACCTAGAAAATTTTCAAATTTATGCCACTTATCATCTTTTTTGTACTTTCTATACCAATTAGAACAATTTTTTATCATTTTTAAAATTGATATTAAATAACAATTATTCTCACGATAATACTTATATATTCTTGTAATATATTCTATTATATTAAATGTATCATGATTATCATAAATTTTAGGGAGTCTATAATCTATAATCTCTGCATTATAGCCAAGATTATTCAATTTTGTTGTTAAGGCATAGGCCTGTAACATAGCCCCATAGTTATGGGCATAATGAAATGTCAAAATACCTATTTTCATATACTTATTCTCCACCTTATATGAAATTTCCAACCCTGCCCAATACAATTGCGAATGGAATATAGACAGGCTCCACTCCTTTCTGTGTAATTGGTTTTTACACTTGGGAGTCTCGCCCCTTTTTCTAAGTCCGGCTGTGCCAAAAATGGTAATTAAGACAAAATATGATGATTTTCTTCTTGCGGAGTTACGTAATTGATCAACGAATGACGTCTTTTTCGGTTGTAAAAGATTTCAATGTATTAAAATAGGCTTCGTGTCGCCTCTGGCCTACTAAGGTACCGTTGGTGGTTCACCCATTCGCTTTTCAGGCGTCCGAAGAAACTTTCAGCTACCGGGTTATCATAACAGTTTCCTTTGCAGCTCATGCTACAGATGAAGCCATGATCTTTGAGAATTTTCTGATAATCATTCGAGGCATACTGGCTGCCACGGTCCGTGTGGTGCAACAGACCCTTTTGTGGGGTCCTACGACCGAGGGCCACCTGCAATGCATCTATGGCCAACTGGCGGGTTATCCTGGCGGATACTGACCAGCCGACAACATTCGTCGGATTAAGCAAAAACGCTCACGTTTTGACCTGTAAGATTACATGGCAGAGGGAAAGATGAAACAGCCTCTGAAAAAAAATACATTTCAAACGATGCGTTTGATGAATTTTGCAGGATTTCCTCCTACCAATGTCATTGGCTCAACATCATGTGTTACAATAGATCCAGCTGCAACAACGGAACCTCTCCCGATTTTTACGCCTTTGAGTATCATTGATCTCATTCCAATCCACACGTAGTCTTCAATTTTTACTGGTTTAACATCATCCAATGTCATTTTTCTATCCTCGTAATATATTGAATGGCTGTTATTATCAAAGATTTGACATTCTCCGGCAATAATACAATTATTCCCAATCTCTACTCTATGCTCAACACTTACCTGAGTCATGTAATTAATAACGGTATTATTCCCTATTATAAGCTCTGGAAATTCATAAAGATTAGAAGACAAAATCCATGCACCTCTGTTACCTATTTTTACGTTGCTACCTATTGTTATTTTACCACTGCCAATAATAAGAGGAATATCTCCATCCGTTCTCAAATTACTCCCTACAGAGTTACACCTGTATCGTAACATCGGTTCGTAATAGAACTTATTAGTAAGCAAATGCCAAAACTGATGACGAAACTTTCGCTCTGAATAGAAAAACCCTGCCAATACCGGGCGGATCAAGGCCCTGCTGGAGCTGTTCCCTGACGCCAAGTTCATACATATTTGCCGGAACCCCTATGTGGTGTACGCCTCCACACTTAACTGGCTGGACAAGGAAATGGCGCTTACCGCACTGCAGACGGTGGATCGGGAATTCGTGCGCGAAAACGCGCTGATCAACTATGAGAAGCTGATGCGCAAGTACCTGGACGATCGCCGGTTCATCCCGGACGGCAACCTGTGCGAGGTCCGCTTTGAGGATGTGGAAACCGACCCATGGGGAGAGACCCAACGCATCTACACGGAGCTCGGCCTGGATTTTGATGCCGGGGCTCGAGCGAAGACACGTCACTACCTGGCCTCGGTGGCAGAGTATCTCAAAAATAAATATGATCTCGCCCCGCGGGACGTTCAAGAGGTGACCAAGCGCTGGGGCTTCATCATTGAGCAATGGAATTACCGGTGGCCCCCGAACCTCGGGATAGAGGGGGACTCCCGCACAGGTCGAGCAGCGACGAGCAAGCGTGGACGCCGCCTTTCTTCATGCTGTGCCGACAGGCCTTTTCACCCGGAAAGCGCTCGCACAAGATCCGGTGCAGCATGCAGCGTGGGAGCGGACCGGTGGAGCTTGGATCATCCATGATGTGAGGAGAGGTTTCATGCTGGCAAACATGGGAATGCTCATCGGCCAGACCGCAAAGCGTTACGCCGGGCGCACGGCTCTGATCAACGTGGAGCGCAATCGGCGATATACCTACGACGAGATGCACCGGCTCAGCAACCGCATGACCCATCTGATCTGCCAACGCTTTGGATTGGGCACCGGACAGTTCTACGCCACCCTGCTGGAAAACGACCACGTGGCTTTTTTCCATCCCTGGATGTTCAAATGCCCGGCCGGCGCGGTATGGCTGGACGTGCGGGAAAACCCTCGCGCCCTGTTGGAGCAGATCGACATGGCCGAAGCCCCCCTGATCTTCCTGGAATCCCGATTTGTGGAATCCATGCTGGAGCCGTTGGTGCAACGGGGCGCGGAGGTCGTCGCCAT
>ENA-OSEO01006157-OSEO01006157.1-sediment-metagenome-genome-assembly--contig:-NODE-6157-length-10965-cov-2.907605_pt1 | contig 10965 bp, 11 predicted proteins | sample MGYA00237883_ERZ534232 | MGnify/ENA metagenome assembly ERZ534232
ATTTTAACATAACCAGATAAAATCCGAAAGTGCCTGAAGGCAAAGGCGCCATTTGCATCCGGCCGTTTTATGCTTACCTCACCCCGCTCCCTTCTCCTGGCGGTAACGCCGAAAGGAGTTTCCATTCGCTGGGAAAAACCGGCCCGGAATTGGTGGATTTCTCCCAGATAATTTGGGCACGATACCCAGCGGTAAAAGCCTTCTTGAGGGATATATATTCCTGGTTTGATGTACGTCTGGTGCGGTACAGGATATAGTCAGAATGACGATTCACGATGAAACCTACGCAGAAGAGACCAATTCCAGCTAAAAATCGCATGTCATAGAGCCACAGATCCGCATATTTGGGGGGAATTCACAATGATGTAGTTGCCGTTTAAATCACTCTTGTCCAAAATAGGTTTTCAGGCGGCGTGATAGCGAAGAGACTCTGACCTGCCCCCGATAGCTGTACCACTCACAAAGTTAGAGTAGCGAGCATATTAGCTTCAGACACCAGTGGCCTGTAACCCCTAGCGCTATGTGGTCTGACCTGATTGTATTCCTTTGTCCACCCGGCAATCAATACCTCCGCTTGTCCGGGAGTCTAACATAAGAACTGGCTCAGTTTTTCTGGGGTGAGTTCAAACAAAGCAGTTCCAAAAAGCTAAGGCTCCGTATATTTTATGATCAGCTTTGCGCCGTCAAAGCAGAACATGTCGCTCTTACTATCCCAGTTCGTAGAGGTGAAAAACTGAATCCTAAACTGGCAACGCGACTGAGCTGATTGAATCAGGTTTTGTACCACGGGCTCTCCAGACTTAGAGTCTGTCACGTCGACTAGCCAGGGCGAAAGTGGGTATGACGTGATGTTTCCTCCGCTGGCAAGCATGGCTATCTTGTTGTAGGCAGTCATATCAAGGTCAGGCACTTCGCCATATTGGTAGAAATAGACCTCGAGCGCACCCATGTTTCCCCACATTGACGATGTGTAGGTGGGGTTACCGGTCTGTGTATAGTCGCTTAGATCCAGAATGGCCTCATTAATGATGGCGTCTACAGGAATTCCTCTGATATCAAAACTCAGAAAGGCACGGGTCGCTAGATTAAGTGAGGTGTCACCTGCACAAGAGGTTTCCTGGAAAGTATACGTGGCATCGCGTTTTACTAGTGCCCCTGATTCCTCTCGTATGGCCGAGAGTACGATGACGCCTTCTAAACTGCTCTGACTACTGACTGTAACCACAGCTAAAGCAGTATTGCTGCCGGCGGCACTGCTGGCTGTCAGTTGATATACAGTGGTTGTGCCAGGTGAGACTATTCTTGTTCCACTGGCACTGACACTGCCGATATCTTTATCTATATGTACTTCTGTAGCTCCTGAGACATTCCAACTGAGTAGTGAAGAACTGCCCAAGACGATATTCGCCGGGTCAGCATTAAAGTAGTTTATCACCGGTAAACTTTCAGCGGTAACGGTGACACCACTCCAAGTTGCCTCTTCTGACCATGCCCCGTTGTTATCCTGCACTTTGAAATGTATCGCGTGTGTCCCCAGAAATAAGGAAGAGGTCTGAAAACTTGCTTTGGTGCTCAAGTCACCATCGAGACTTGACCTCCATCTGTAAGCGACCACCGTGCCGTTTCTGTCGGTGCCATGACCTTCAAAGGTCACCACTTCCCCTTGAGTGACTTTTGTAGGTGTTATTGAATCTATATAGGCAGTAGGCGGGTAATTCAGCGCTCCTGTTAAATCGCTTATGTTCTCACAACCAGTAAACGTAAGTAAGACTGCTAGTGTCAAGAAAAACAAATTCTTCATATCTCCACCCCCACTCTAATTTCTGGCTAATGATTTCGAGGTTCCGTCACCCTAAATAATTGTACCAGATATAAAAGGACATGGGCTCCATACAGATGATGCTACCTAGTAAGTTTTATGGTGGCCTTTCACTCTTTGGTCAGTCTACTACCTCCCAGGAGCTTGTACCACCCACCTAAAGTGTACGGTTATAGTGGCCTCATTTGTCCCATTATCGCTGACGTTCTAAAGCCAGGATATGACGAAAATAGGTTGGCCCGATCAAATGCCCTACAAATTGGGGCATCAACCTCTTCCTGTACAGCTTGATGCCAAAATTCAACACCTTGGATTGAGCACTATCTCCCTCTACCCTCGCCTTTATTCGATTAAAACTTTCCTGAGCTTCCTTTTGGGCATACTCGCTGAGGATAATCCCCTGTCTTTCAGCAGCCTTTATTGTTGCAGCGACCTTACGTGCGAAGGCACGTCTTATGAAACGCCTTATGGTGTATTCTCCCAGGCCAATAACAGCCATGCTTGCGCCTAACACCCCGCCACAGCTAGCGACAAAATCTGGGACTGAAATGACACCCCGCTGGTGTAAAATTTGTTCAGCTTCAGCCGTAATTGCAGCATTGGCACCAGGGATAACTAACTTGGCTAACACGTGTTTGGCATTTCCTCCATTGATACTATGGGGGCTAGCACAGGGAGATAGCACATCCACAGGCGATTCAAGTAAATCTCTTAACTCGATTTTCTCTCCCTCAGGAACGAGCCGCACTACTGCATCGCCCGCTTCGCTCTGAAGTCTAATGAGTTCAACTACATCTAGCCCATTTTCATTATAAAGCGCGCCCAGTGAGGTGGATATCGCCACCACACGGCTACCTGAGTCGTGGAATTCTCTGGCGACAGCCGTACCCACCTTTCCAAACCCTTCGATAGCAACTGAGGCATGGGCCAAATCTAATCCCAGATGTTGGCCGGCAATACGTGCAGATGTAACTACAGTCTGGCCTGTATGATAGCTGGACCGCCCATCGAGACTTCTTGAGGGGATTTTGACCCCGACCGATGCCAGCATTGATCTGATATCGTCATCAGTGGTGCCTAGGTCGCCACTGGGCACATAGTATCCAGTCTTGAGAAGAGGCAACATGGCATTAGCGAATGTGACAAGAAGACGATGCTTTTCTTCAAGTGCCATACATGGGTCGCCAAATATTGTCGCCTTTGCACCTCCCAACGGCAATCCGAGGAAACCATTCTTCAGAGTCTTTGCATGAGCGACCTCAGCTAGCACCTGAGGTGATTCACTTGGCAGCAGTCGCATCCCACCATAGGAACGTCCATTGATAGTCGAATCAACACACAGGTATCCGAGTAGCCTATCGTCGTGAGCAGCTATGCGCATTATTTCAGTCATTACTTACTCCATTGTAAACAGAACCCAGAAGCACTGTAAACCGTTCATATCAGTGAGACGAAGCTGCCAATACCAATCAGGCACTGTTTTGATGCCGGGCTCAGATACGTGTCATGCGAAGCTGTTGGTCAAATGATACCACAGGTACTCAACAAGATGAGTTTTCGTGTGAAATGCCTGAGGCTTAACAAAACCGAGGATCGTGCAGCGTCGCTGCTAGTAGGCTGGCAGGAGCGTGAAACTGTTGGTAATGGTACGGAAATCGTCTGCATACTCGCTGGCTGTCGATAGATGCGCGTGACAGTCTATGGAAAAGTAAGCGTCGTTCGTAATCAAGATGGTCTTCTGATTCCAGACGGGGGTTTCAAAGAGTAAATCGATGTATGTACCTCTGGCACCTGGAACGCCATTTATGGTTACCTCTTCTATTGAGATAACCGAGACAAGACCGAACATCGGATCCTTCTCCTTCGTCTTCTTAGCCTCAAGATATTTCATGATTACCTCACTGGCAGTTGTCGGCTGAGCCAAGGTTTGCTTTTGTACGTTACAGTTAGGGATAATAGCCGCCTTCGGAGGAGCAAACTTGATGATGAAATTGGGTGCTTTCCCTTCTTTCTTCCATTCCTCAGGATAGGCGATAAAGAAGCCGTTTTCCCCGTCACTGTGGCCTTTATACCCGGTTGGTGCTGCGGGTATCACTGCCAGAGTTCCAGTCAGATTGTTGACCCCAATGCCGTAGACCCCGATGGCCGGCGGTACGACCGTGAAGCTCACCGTCGTTTTCTCACCGCCAGCTAAGGTTACCTCCTGCGATTCAGTCTTTCCATGGAAGCGTAGCGTAACCTTGTCGTCACCCGCAAAACTGCTGGTGTTGGCAACAGAAGCCGTGACTTTTACGCTTGAACCAGGCACTGCCTCATCCGGCGAAATCTCCAAGGAACCGAGACTGAATGTGGGAGGTGGCGATGGTGCTGGGGCCGGGGTCGTTGACGGGACAGGCGTGGGCGTTTGGCTAGGGGCATTTCCCTCACACCCGGCGCAGATGGCACAGAGACATAGAGAGCAGAAGTATACCGCTAATCTGTACCACACCATGCCCGATCTCCATCCACAACGACTATACATGCCGGCGCCAGTATTGTCAATCGCAGGCTGCCTTATCCTGAGCCCTGCTATGCCGGGTAAGAGGCGGCCACATTATGCTGCACGAAACGTGAGATCGTGTCGTCCGACCAACATGACTTCCGTCTTCGCGACTCGGCGGGGAGAAATGCCAATAGCCAGGGGCTACGATATTTGTAATCTGTTTGTAACATGCCGGTGATACATTGGATGATGTGAACAATAGTCTCTTTGACATGAGCCGGGCCCAGGGGATATATCTGACCAACAGCCTGTGGAGCACGCTATCGCCGCGGGCGAGCAAGGCAGGAAAGACAGCAACTGGTGGCTCAGATGCCCCCGGAGACGTGGAGAAAAAGGAGGGACAGATGTCGTACAATTGGGGGCCGCGTTACATCGTGCCGTCGGAAGCGCTGAAAACGTATTCCGGGAGAGTCTTACTGCGAGAAGATTTGGACGAAGAACTAATGCGAAAGGAAATGGCGGAGCTGGGCTTGCGTGGTCCGGTGATCAGGATTCTAAATCCGTGGTATTCCCGCAAAAAGGGGATGACACCTGGACTATGGTCGGTCAATCCGACAACAAGGAAGACAACTTCGCGGTGGCATGGGATACCAATGGCCTTGAGAATGGTTCCTACGAGGTGATGGGCCTAATGCACGTTTTCGTCAAGGAAGGCAAGGAAGAGAAGGCCATCGCTCGGCAGAACGTTGTAGAAGTCACCGTGAAGAATTAGCTCCGAGCCCCGGCTGCTACGTGAATGTCGCTGTCCGAATTTCTGTTCGTGTAGCACAGAGCACCTAGCCCGCGGCACATACCAGAAGGCTATCCGCTCCCGGCTGACGCCAGTGCGTTAAGACGCTTCAGCTCCAGCACGGCCTCGTCGAATATCTTCTGCACCACGTCCCGGGCGGATGGTACGTCCTTTATCAGGCCGGAGATTTGCCCCAGCATAGCCGACCCTTCCTCTATGTTGCCTTCGAGGGCGGCGGTCCTGATGCGCCCCACACCGATGAAGTCCAGCACCTCCTGGGGGCTGGCCCCTTTTTCCTCCACCTCCCTGATCTTCAGCGCTGCCGGTGTGTTGAGCACCCGCGCCGGGTCCATCTTTCTGCCCGTCACCACCGTATCCGTGAAGTCTGCTTTTAGGATTGCTTCCTTGTAGCGCGGATGTGCCAGGCTTTCCAGTGTAGCCAGAAATCTGGTCCCCATGTAGATACCCTCAGCTCCCAGGGCTAGCGCCGCCAGGAAACCCTGGCCGTCTGCAATGCCGCCCGCGGCCACAACAGGTATCTTCACCGACCCGGCGACAGCTCGGGTCAGGACAAAGGTGGTGAGCTCGTCCTGGCTGAGCCGGCCGCCAGCTTCCCAGCCGCTGGCTACCAGCAGGTCAACGCCAGCAGCTTCAGCCCCCTGGGCATGTCTGACGGAGAATACTGGCTGAATCACCTTGATGCCGTGGTCTTTAAGGTATTTGGTGTACTGCTTAGGGCTTCCGCCTATGGTGGTGACGATCTTGATACCCTCTTCTATGGCCACGGCAAACAACTCTTCCGTCTCGCCGCGCCTGAGGCTGATATTGACCCCGAAGGGCTTGTCGGTCAGTTCTTTTGCCTTTCTCACCTGCTTGCGCAGGCCGGCCGCCCAGCTGTCATCAGCGGCGGCACCCGCCGTGGGGGCAATCATGCCCAGCCCTCCGGCATTCGAGACCGCCGCTGCCAGCTCCGCACCGGCAACCCAGGCCATGGCCCCCTGAATGATGGGATACTTTATGCCGAACAGCTTGCAGACCCTGGTTTCGAACATGTGTCACTCCTTATCCTGAATTCTTCCCTAGATTCATGGCGACCTCCAGATTCCGGGTTCCTCTCCCGCCATCATGACGACATCCATTCTATGTTTCCTGCGCTGGCACCCATGTGCATCCATATGATAGCCTGACCCAGCACAGGTAAGGGAATCCGGCAACGCGTGGACTTGCCACAGGCTCTTTGGTACTGCAGTTCCCCTTCTCCACATCGGGTAACGATCTTGGCCCTTGTGGCTATCCGGCATGCTCATACCGGGTAGCCCTGCCTGCACCTACCTTGTTGAGCAGGCCGCTATTGATGAGTTTTTTCAGGTTCATCCTGATGCAGTTGCTCGTGTAGCTCAGTCCCTTCTCCATCAGCTGTTGTCTGACCTGCTGGATCGCTCTCGCTTTGTCGAAGAAACCGGCCTTTAGCTCGGCATCGATAGCTTTACTACATGACAGGCGCCCTATTCTTTTGGCTTTTCTGCCTCCCAACGCCCTTCCCCGGCCTGGCGCAACACCCTGCGCTTGAGCTGCCGCAATTTCGATAGCCGTGCCCCGTGATTTCCTTAGAGCCGGCCGGTACAGCGTTAGATACTCCCTTACGAATTCTACCGGCCCCTCTAGTTCAATAACGCCTTCCTTCAGGTTTATAACAGCCTTTGCCATTCTTGCCTCCACAGTCTGTATGTTAGCCATGCGTAATTGTAGCATCACGGCAACCATTTTATAAGAGGAAGGCATCGTCCTCTATATGGCCGTTAATTCCCCCCATGGCTTCCGACATTGAAAGGCATTCCATCGCCCTCTGTTGTAGAGTGCGATGGAATGTGCACCAGAAGATGTATGGACAGCCTTGGTGTCAATATTTCGCTGATGGCACCGATAGCTATGGCCCGATTATGCTATCATGTTACCTGCAAGTCAGCGCGGTGCTCCTCGGGGACAGCAGCATGGATATGAATACCGAGCTTCATGCCATATGGGATGAAGCCAGAGAGCAGATCGAGCAGGGCGATTACGACAAAGCCGTCGAAATATACAAGTACGTTCTGATCAGATACGGAGATGACCCTGTAGCGGCTGAGTACGCCAATGCTTATCTCGCCGACATTTACCTCACCCAGAGGCGCCTCAGGCTGTCCGAGAATCACATCAAGAAAGCCATTGCCTGCAAGCCGGACAAACCCGGCTACCACTATATTCTTGGCTTCGTCTATTCCATACAGAGCCGGTGGGATAAGGCCATCGGTGAATTTAAGGCGGCTGTTGCCGGAGAGCCGGATAATAGTGAGTATCTACGTGGATTAGGCTGGGCAGTCCACAGTGCAGGCAATAAAGCGAAAGGCCTGGCCTATCTTCACCGGGCAGCCAAACTGGAGCCAGCGAGCGTGAACATCCTGACTGACCTGGCGGCCGCCTACCTGTCTGACCTCCGGTTCGACCGAGCTCGCCAGTATGCGGAAACGGCGGTGCGCCTCGCTCCCGACAACAGCCTGGCCAGAGAGCTTCTGTCCAGAATCGACCATTTCCAGGAAGAGCTCCGGCGGTTTGGCCGGCGCAAGTAAGGCATGTCTCCGGCCGGCAACCCTGATGGACGGTTCAAATGCCATCCCGGGGCCTAGCGGGTGACCAGGTTATCCTTAGTTGAAACGCCATGCTATAACAGGGCAAGGGTGCTGGTCAACAGAGCCAGAGACGTCATGAGAACGGAGGGGCTGGTTCCGGTACTCAGAAGGGGATTTGCTCGATATATCTCTCAGTATCGGAGCTTCTACCTTTACGAGATAGACCTAACAAAAGAGAACAAGCCCGACTTCGTGCCCAGGGCCGGTAACTTCACTGTTAAAGTAGTCTGCAACAATGAACAGGCTGATGAGGTTGCCGCCGGCGGCCTTGACATACGGATGCACTTCATCAATGCACGTCTGGCTCTGGAGAAGGGCGCTACAGCTTTGTGCATCTTTGTGGATGGCGAGCTGGCCCACATAGGCTGGTTAGCAATGTCCGAGGAGGCGAAGAGCGCTCTGGACTATCTCCCTTACAAGGTGAGGTTCGACCGGGATGAAGGATGGACCGGTGGGGTGATGACGTTCCCCAAGTATCGAGGGCTTGGCCTGTGGCTGTATTCCTTTTTCAAGCGACTGGAAGTGGCCAGAGACAGAGGTTTAAAGACCGTCCGGTTTGCGACGGGCAGAGATAACATTGCCACTCAGGCAGGTCTCATGAAGTCCAAATCAAGGCGATATGCGGAGGCGCGTTATCTGAAGGTCCTCCGATGGTGCTCCTGGAAGGAACGGTCGGTGCAGCCGGCTTGAGGCCGCAACCGGATAGCTGTCGAACCCCAGCCTACCCCGACTGACCTGGGTACGGAGCTTTCGAAGATGGTGGAGTCTTCTGGAACAGCAGTGGCCTTCTTGGCTGGATAGGGATTATGCGTGGCCGATTCGGATACGCATTTTACTGTTGCACTTCTTGGCTAATTGCGTGATCAGGAATTTTATACGTATAGACCTGTCTCTAGTAGGACTCTGACAGAACATGGACTAATGAGGGAACATCATTTCACCAAGTATGAAAAGCAAAATGAAAAGGCCGATTAATATTGCCACAAAGACAAGAACGGACCGCTCTTTGTTTATTATGACGCTAACAAGCCCGCTCGTGAAGGCCAATACACCGGAAGCTCCTGCAAGCAACATAGGGATTGTGAGAACAAGGTTACTAAAAAATGTCTCGCCACCCCGCTGTCCCCAAGCGACAAGAAGTCGGAATGCCGCAATAAGTACAGCGAAAGCTATGATTGAGCCAATTGACCATTTACCTGGAAGCGTCTTTGGCAAGATACTGATTCTCACACCTTTATTTTTTAACGTTAGTAGGACACATGTCAAGTGATGGCTTACTTATTGTATTGGCTTGGGATCTTTGCTTGAATGCCCGCCGAACCCGGGCAATAGGGGTCACCATTGCTGGGTTAGGCCAGGAAAAAGCTGAGCGCACCGTGTTGTGAGGCAGGCCTACTCAGATGAGTCCACAGAATGCATAACGGCATCTCCCCATCTGCCTTGTAGATTTCAGAGATCGACGCTACTGCTTCTCGTTCAAGGGCTGCTGGGAGCCAACCCGGTGCAGGGCATCGGCAGCCGCGCTAGTCAGTTGGCAAGCAAAGGGGGAGGCGGTCAACCAGGGATGAGTGCCCACTGGCAATAGCGTGACCTGTTCCATAGTGAGACCGCCAAAGATACATGACGCCATGAGATTGCCTATCTCACCTGCTGTCATGGCACCACAGGCACTGCCCCCGAGCAACCTGCCCGAGCTGCGGTCAAACGTGAGCTCGACCGTCAGCCACTTGCCGCCAGGTATCGCCTCAGGGTATCTTGAAGTTGCTTGAGCTTTTCCCACGATTACATCGTAGCCCAACTCTGATGCTCGGGAAGGTGTTAGTCCGGCCAGAGAGACTGCTATTTCTCCGACTATCGTTGAGAATACAGTGATGGTGCCCGTGTTGCGCGATCGAGCGCTGCAGAGGTTAGCAGCAGCGATGCTCGCCTCACGTATTGCCACCGAGGCAAGTCTTGCGGCAATAGGCTGGTGGTCAAAGAAAGAGTACTTCTCGGCACAGTCGCCCACAGCAAAGATGTCCGGGGCACTTGTTTTCTGGAATTCGTCCACCTTTATGCCACCTGTACTACCTATGTCAAGGCTGGCATGTTCAGCCAGTCCAGTGTTCGGCAGCACCCCAACACATACGATGACGAGGTCACATTTGACCCTTTGCCCACTGTCCAATTCAGCACACTCCGCCTTCTGGCTACCTTCGAACGAACTCACGAAAGTGTTGGTCAGGACTGCTATTCCCTGCCTGGCCAGACTGGCCTCAACTCGAATGCATAGCTCCTGTGTGTAAACCGACTGCAAGCAGTATTTCTGTAACTCGACAATGGTGACCTGATGGCCCCTTTTTCGGCATTCGACGGCGAACTCCACCCCAGTCAGGCCCCCACCCACGACCAAAATATGGCGGACCCCCTCCATGGCTTGAGTCAAATCGCGAAGACAGTAAATATCCTTGTTAACCAAATAGACATTCGCTTTGTCCACGCCGGGAATGGGGGGCACCACAGGTCTCGAACCGGTGGCGAGGATGAGCTTGTCGTAGCCGATCCGCTCGCCGTCAGCGAAGCTAACCGTCATCTTATTATGGTCGATAGACACTGCATCGCCCACCTTCACCTTTGCCCCACAGAGCAGCCGGTCCGGCATCAGGTTCTTGTCCACCGAGCCCAGAGTGCCGTAGATATATGGGATGCTGCAGGGAATGACGGCCTTGCTCTCATGCCGAACAACCAGAATGTCTTTCAATTCATGGTATCTCTGGGCACTGATAGCTGCCTGAACACCTCCGGGCCCTCCTCCGATGATGACTAGCTTAAATTTTTTCATCTTCCGCTCGGGCCCACCCATCACTGCCGTTTGTTCGGCCGAATGCCGTTTGGAGCCCCAACAGCCAGAGTAGCGCAGGCCTAATGGTCTGTCAATAGTGGCTGCTCAGCACGAGTTTGCCCCGATCTCGTTGCACCTAGACAAGGCCAGAGCGCCGACACCATCTTGCCCGACATCAGCCTGAAAGTGGGGAAGGCTGGTCAGCTTCGCCGCTTTACCTGCCTGTGTACGCCCCCTATAATGATTGATGGAGAACGTCGTTAAACTAATGTCAGGTTTTGCGACGGCACAACACGAGGTGCTATCTTGGTGGATCTTTTCAAAGTGCTTAGTCGGTGTGAAGTGTTTGTCAGATCGGAAGAGCGTCGTGTAGGGAAAGAGTGTAGA